>Ga0308309_10002231_pt1 | contig 11540 bp, 9 predicted proteins | sample HubBroMetageWFT5_FD_192491 | JGI IMG/M metagenome (GOLD analysis project Ga0308309, IMG submission 192491) | Warmed and freeze-thawed soil microbial communities from the Hubbard Brook experimental Forest, New Hampshire - Hubbard Brook CCASE Soil... | ecosystem: Environmental > Terrestrial > Soil... | reverse complement strand
GCGTTCACATGGAAGAAGAAATCTTCGCGGAAATTTCCCTCAACGGCGAAAACATGTTGTCCATCCGCATGAACAGCCGCACTGGCTTGCTCTTCCGCCGCGGGCTCACGCTTGCGGTAGTTTGGCCCGGTGCGCAGCCAGCACGCTCCGAACACGCTTCTGCACCCGCGATGACCGCAGCTTTGGTGCGCTAGTCTTTGTCAGAATATTTCAGGAATTAAATTAGCAGGGAAACACAGCCGCAGGAATTATTCGTACCGCAGGGCTTCGACGGGATCGAGCCTCGCCGCTTTCATCGCCGGCCATACGCCAAAAATCAGCCCAATACTGACGCTCACGATGATTCCCGTCGCTGCCGCCCAAAGCGGCACGCTCGCCGGCCACTGCAGCGTTAGCTTCACTAGCAACGCCAGACCGTTTACCAAAACCAGTGCGATCACGCCGCCGGTTCCGGTGAGCGCCATGGCCTCTAGGAGAAATTGCAAGGTGATGTCGCCGCTGCGCGCGCCGATCGCTTTGCGCACGCCGATTTCCCGCGTGCGCTCCGTGACGCTCACCAGCATGATGTTCATCACGCCGACGCCGCCGATGAGCAGCCCGATCGAACTCAACACCACGGTGGCAACCGCCACCATGCTCACAATTTTATGGAACTCCGCGACCTGCTGCTCCGCCGTGGCGATCGAAAAATTCTCTTTGCCGCCGTACGGCACGTGCCGCCGCCGGTCGAGCACCTCGCGTGCCTGGTCCACGGCCTGATCCAGAAGCCCGGGATACGCTTGCATGCGAATGTTAAGTTCGTCCGCGCCAGAATAGATTTTCTTGAACGTGTTGAAAGGAATCAGAACGCGGCGGTCTTCGTCTCCCATGCCGATCCCGCCTTTCGGCTTTTCCACCACGCCGATCACCAGGAAGTCCGCGCCATCAATCATCACGTCTTTGCCGACGGCGTTTCCTTCGGGAAACAAAACCGGCGCGACGTTTTCCCCGAGCATGACCACTTTTTCGCGGTGCAGGTCGTCGCCCTCGCTGATGAAGCGGCCTGCCAGCGTCGCCGCATTCGCATACACCTGCCCGAAATTCGGCTGCACGCCGCGATAATCAATCGCGGTAACTTCGCCCGCTTTTGTGCGCACGCTGTGCGTCTGCATCCATCCCGTTTGAATGAACGCGGTGAGGTTTTTCACCGCCGGGCTGCCTTCCTGAATGGCGATGGCATCTTCGATCGTCAAGGGTTTGCGCTGCCGCTCTTCCAACGGAGGATTGCCACCGTGCATTCCCTGGTCCCACTTGGAAATGAAAGCTGTATCCGCTCCGAACTGCTTGATGTTTTCCTGGACCTTTTGGTCGAACCCCGTGATCAACGCGGCGACCAGCATGATCACGCTCACGCCCAGCACCACGCCGAACACCGTCAGCGCGCTGCGCATCTTGTGCGCGCGGAGCGTGTCCAGTGCCTGCTTCAGATTTTCACCGTGTGCTTGTGCCATTGTTGTTTGCAGCGGCCTCGGTCAAGCCGGGGTCACTACTCCTCAGCCATCCGCCCGCAACGCTTCGATGGGATCCAGTTTTGCGGCCTTCATCGCCGGATAAATTCCAAAGAAAAGCCCCACAGCCGTGGAGACGCCGAGTGAAACGAGCACCGCCGAAAGCGACGTCTCCATGGGAATGGATGTCAGTGTTCTGCCCAGCCAGACGATGCCGTAGGCCAATCCGATGCCGATCAGCCCGCCTGCCGAGGCCAGCACCGCCGATTCCGTCACGAATTGCAGCAAGATGTGCTTCTTCCGCGCGCCCAGCGACCTGCGAATTCCGATTTCCCGCGTTCGCTCCGTCACGCTTGCGAGCATAATGTTCATGATCACGATTCCGCCGACCACCAGGAAAACGCTCACCAGCATCACCGCGACCAGCGCCAGATTTCCGGTTAGGTCGTGCCACAAGGCCATGATGGAATCGGACCCCAGGATCGCGAAATTGTCTTGCGCGTCATACGGAAGGTGCCGCCACGCGCGCATCAGCATGCGCGCTTCGTCTTCCGACGCTTGCATCATTTCCCCGTTTGGCGCCTGGATGAAAATTCCCAGCCAGTCGGTCTGGCGGTGCCACTCCTTGTAGTAGGTTCCGAGCGGCATAATCACGAAATTGTCCTGCGATCTCCCAAACGCGGTGCCGATGGCCTCCGCGACTCCCACAACTTCGTAGCTGTGCGTCTCCGCGTTGATGGTTTTTCCGATGGGATCGACAGTGGGAAAGAATTTCTTGGCGATATCCGCACCAATGAAGACCACCTCGGAGCGGTGCGTATCATCTGCTTCGGTGATGAAGCGCCCTTGCGCCACGTTTATATTTCTTACATCGGCATAATTCGGAGTCACGCCCAGAACGTCCGCGTCGTCCATCTTCACGTTGCCGGAGCGCACTTGAACCCTGCGATCGTCCTCGGCGGCCACGGCCTTAGCGGTTCTCATGTTGTCGCGCAGGCGCTGGTAATCCTCCAGCACAATCAGGGGCCGCTTTTGCGCTTTTACCCAGGCGTCCTGGCTGGTGATGATTCCGAAGCGATCCACGATGAAAACGTTGGCGCCAAGGTTGGCGACGCGGTCCGCTACATAGGCGTTCATCCCGTCTACCACGCTCATCACGGCCACGAGCGTGGTCACGGCTAGAATGACTCCCAGCAGCGTCAGGAAGCTCCTCAGCTTGTGCGCGCGCAACGCATCGAGCGACAGCCGGAGCGTCTCAATGGTGGTAATAAACGCGCCGCGAACGTGGCCGACCTTGGAAGCAGAAATCAGGCGGGGCGCCACACCGGGTACGGCAGCCAGCCCATCCATTGGGGTCACACCCAAAGCGTCCTCCGACCTGCTCTTAGTAAAGACGTTAAATGGCCCTCTTTTGTTGCGTCCACGACCCCGGGTATCTGCAGGAGGTTAGACGAGCGGAAGAGCCCTTCGCTTTCCGAGAATCTTGCGGTAGCCTGTGGCCCGGCCTACTCTGGTATTGTACCGCGTTCAGAAGAGATTTGGCTGCCAAAGGAGGGCGCGATGCGCCGTATCTCTCTTTATTTTCTTGGCTTTACAGTCATGGTCCTGTGGTACTCGACTCCGGTCAGTGCTCAAGATAAGCCTGCCGCGATGGCCGCGACAGCGCCCGCGTCTGGCCCGCGCGCAGAGTTCCTGGAGGAAATCGCGTATTACGAGCAGCGCTACACACGGCTGGCCGAGGCTATGCCCGCCGAGAAGTACTCCTGGCGGCCGGGCGAAGGCGTACGCTCCGTGGGCGAAGTTTACGCTCACATTGTTGCCGCCAACTACGGTGTCGCCCGGGCTCTCGGAACGGCGCCGCCGGCAGGCTTCGATTTCAAGGCCATCCAAGGCCTCTCCGGTGACAAACCAAAGCTGATTCAAGCCCTCAAAGATTCCTTCGCGCATTTCCGCGGAGCGATTATTGCGCTCAACGATGCCGATGCGGACAAGCCGCAGAAAATGTTCAACCGTCAGACCACCTTGCGCGGTTCTTTTATTATGATTTCCGGGCATTTTGGCGAACACCTGGGCCAATCGATTGCCTACGCGCGCATGAACGGCGTCGTGCCTCCGTGGACGGAAGAGTTCCAACAACAAGAACAGAAGCCTGCAGAGAGAAAAAAGCCCTGATCAGCCTGTAAAATAAATCCCCCATTGACGCTTAAACACCCGCAAGAACAGTTTGACGTTCCGACGGTGTACAACAATTGTGTGGATGGACGAATCCAATCAACGTGGAGTTTGGCGGCTTTCTTGCCGTGGGGAATGATGCTCATGCGCGCGTTTGTTCGAATCGCATTGCTCTCACTATCTCTGGCTGCAAACGCGGCGGCGCAATCGTTGTCTCCAGAGTCCCCGGCAACCATCGGTCCGGGAAAACCGCTGCTCTTCGACCGCGTAATCGCCAATCAGAAAAAGAATGAAGCAGCCCTGGACGTTTACGAGCGCCTCGAACGGCTTGAAATCCGCAAGTCCGCGAGCGAGCCGGCTCCCACCACGGTAAAAATCGCGCGCGTGATTCCTTCGGGCACGGGCATGGACCACATTCCCGTCGGCCCTGACGGTCAGCCCACGGACGCTGCCGCCTACCGACTTGCGCTCGAACAGTTGGAAAAGGCGCTGGCCCTCGCCGCCGAGGATGGGGATTCACAGCACGACGCAATGGCGAAATTCGCCAAGAGAAAAAAAGAACGCGGCGATATGATTGAGGCCACACGCAACGCCTTCCTCTTTACGTTCGCCACCCGGGAGCCTCGCGGCGACCGAATGCTCTCCAAGTACGTGATGGAGCCAAACCCGGCTTTCAAGCCCACTTCGCGATTCACTGCCGTTTACACCAAGGTGCACGGATTTGTTTGGATCGACGAGGCCTCCGGCGAGCTCGCGCGCATTGAAGGCGATGTCACCGAGGACATTTCCGTAGGCCTGTTTCTCGGGAAGATTTACAAAGGCAGCCACTTCATGCAGGAGCGCTACGAGACTTTCCCCGGGCTCTGGATGGCCAGCTTTTCGCAGTACGATTTCGACGGCCGCAAACTTTTCTCGAGTTTTTCCATTCACGAGCGAACGTTTTATTCGAACTACCGCTACATCGGTCCGCCCAAAGAGGCGCTCTCCGCGATACGCGCGGAGTTGGGCCGTACCGAATTGGGCAAGCCGGGACCGGACCCCGCCCATCATTGAAACTTTCCCCGCTAAAATGGGTTTAACAGACTAGTGTCCTCGACCCTGAGAGACAGGAGGCTTTATGCCCCGTTCGCTCTCATGCACAGTCATTTTTGTCCTTCTCGCGGCCTGCTCCGCCGCCGCGCAATCTCCTGATACCAGTTCGCCCGCGCCAGCTGCGCAACCGCAGACTGCGGCTCCGCCTGCCGACGCGAAGAAACCCAAGAAGGTTTGGACCAATGAAAACCTTTCTGGCGCCAGTGGCACGGTCTCCGTGGTTGGCGATCCGAAAAACGCAGCCAAGGCCAAGCCGAGTTCGGACAAACCCGCGGATGCGCAGTACATTGCCTCGGTCCGCAAGCAGATTGATAAATATCAGGAACAGATTGCGGATGTGGACCGACAGCTTCTGGACCTGAAAAATTTCAGTCAAGGTGAACCCAACACTTCCGCCGGGGGCATCAAGCTGAACAAGGGCTACAACCGCGAACCCATCGAAGTGCAAATCCGCGTGCTGCAGGATCAGAGAAAAGATTTCCAGTCCAAGATTGATGCCCTTCTCGATGAAGCTCGGAAAAAGGGCGTCGAGCCCGGCCAGCTCCGCTAATCTCAGTCGTTCGACATACAGAACTGTCCCCTCACGAAATAAAAACAAAGGTAGTGCCTCGCGACAAATCCTCGATGCAATGTTGCGCATGCGCGGTATGCCGCTTCGGAGCATTCGTTGCAGTGGCGGACAGCGAGCGGTATGATGCGTCGCGTGAGTGCGGTTTTTTCAGCGCTGTGAATCCTATTGTTGACTGTTGGCAGGATCGTTTCTTCAGGATGCGCCTTAGATGTGACACGCAGGCGCTTTCGATTCACGCCCCAACCCACTTGAAAAGAAGCCCGTGACTCCAGGAGGATTTCGAATGAACAGACTCACAGTGCGCATGTTGTTGTTTCTCGTTTCGGCTGCAGCAGCCGGCAATTCTCCCGCTCTAGCGCAAACAGGCCCGGCCATTCAACTTGCGGTGGATGCCACGCAAGCGACGGCAAAAATTATTCGCGTGCACATGGTGATTCCAGCGGCGCCGGGCCCGCTGACGCTCTACTATCCGAAGTGGATTCAAGGCACGCACGCGCCGGTGGGACCGATCGCGAATCTTAGCGGGCTGAAACTTTTGGCGAACGGCAAGGTTCTCCCGTGGCGGCGGGATGCTCTGGACGTTTTCACGTTTCACGTGGACGTTCCCTCCGGGGCCAAGGAAGTGGAGGCTTCGTTCGATTACCTGGTGAGCGGCGGACCGGCGTGTACGGCGACTGCCAAGCTGCTGGATCTCAACTGGTATCCCGTGGTGCTTTATCCTGCGGGTGCGCCGGCGGCCCAGATCATGGTGAAGGCTACGCTGCGGCTCCCTGCTGGCTGGCAATTTGGCACCGCGCTCGCGGTTGAAAACCAGTCTGCCAGCGAAATTGTTTTTCAGCCTGCTTCACTCGAACGCTTGCTCGATTCTCCGGTGATCGCGGGTGAGTATTACCGCGTTTTCGATTTGACGCCGCCGGGCGAGCCGATTCACCACGAGATTGACATCGTCGCGGATAGCGAAGCGGCACTGGCGATGAGTCCGGAAGTGCAGAAGGGCTTGACGAATGTGGTGGCCGAATCCGGGAAGCTTTTTGGCTCGCGGCATTATCGCAGCTATCATTTCCTGCTCACGCTGAGCGACCATACGCCGCATTTCGGCGTCGAGCACCACGAATCGAACGACAGCCGCCTTACGGAACGGATTTTGATTTCGCCCGGCGCGGCGCGGGACGCGGGTGGGTTGCTTGCGCACGAGTTCGCGCATTCGTGGAGCGGAAAATTCCGGCGGCCGAAGGGCCTGTCGGCTCCGGATTTCCAAACGCCGCTGCAAACGGACCTGTTGTGGGTCTATGAGGGAAATACGTCCTATCTGGGCGATTTGCTCGCGGCGCGCAGCGGCATGTGGACGGCCGACGAGTATCGCCAAGCGCTGGCAGGTTACGCGGCGGGACTCGGCCCGGGCCGGCCGGGACGCACGTGGCGCCCGGTGCTCGATACGGCCGTCGCGCTTCCGGGAATGTTCACGGGCGGACCGGACACGCGAGGTTGGACCAGTTGGCGCCGTGGAATGGATTACTACGAAGAAGGGGAGTTGCTTTGGCTGGAGGCGGCGGATCTCATTCACAATTTGAGCGGTGGGCAGAAATCACTCGAAGATTTTTTTCATATTTTTTATGGCGGGGCGAACAACGGCGCGGAGCTGAAACCGTATACTTTTGAAGAGCTCACGCAAACGCTGAATCAGGTCGTGAAATACGATTGGGCGGGATTTTGGAACAGTCGCTTGATGTCTACTTCTCCCGAACCGCCGGCAGGGGGAATTGAAGCCAGCGGCTGGAAAGTGACATTCACTCCGGAGCCGCCGATTCCGGGGCGAGTGTCTCGCGGCGTCTCGAACAGCACCTACACGATAGGCTTGAACCTGGATAAAGAGGGAGTCATCAGCGACGCTATCTTCAACGGCCCGGCGTTCCAGGCGGGGCTTGCGCCGGGAATGAAGGTGGTTGGAGTGAACGGGCGGCTGTTCACGCCAGAAATTCTTGGCGACGCCATCAAGGCGAGCAAAAGCAGTACAAAGTCGATCGAATTACTGGTGACCGTTGACGAGTATTACAAAATTTCCTCGATCGATTACCATGACGGCGAGCGCTATCCGCATCTCATTCGAAACCCGGACAAGCCGGATTACTTGGATGAATTGCTCAAGTCGGAAGCACGGTAAGAATTCAAGTGAGCTTATCAACCGAGCGATTCAGGCCGTTCGTTAGCATCCGCGCCATACGGCTACTGATCCTCTTGCTGTTTTTGAGCTCCTCCGCCGAAGCCCAATGGCGGGAAGTGCAAACCAACGGTGTCGACACCAATTTGCGCGGCGTGAGCGCGGCTTCCATGCCGGACGCGAAAGGCGCGCCCATAACGGCGGTGTGGGCGTCCGGTTCGAACAGCGTGATTTTGCGTTCGCTCGACGCCGGCCAAACCTGGCAGCGCCTGCACGTCGCCGGAGGCGACGCGCTCGACTTCCGCGGCATCGTGGCTTTCAACGCCACCACCGCCTACGTTATGTCCAGCGGCGAAGGCGAAAAATCACGCATTTACAAAACCACGGACGGCGGCCAAACTTGGAAGCTCCAATATACCGACAAGCGCAAGGAATTCTTTCTCGACACGATCGCCTGCCTCAGTGCACTGCATTGTCTTGCACTGGGCGATCCTATCGACGGGAAATTTCTCCTTTTGAATACAACCGACGGCGAGCACTGGAATCCGCTGCCAAGCGACAAGATGCCCCAGGCCCTTCCTGCCGAAGGCGCATTCGCAGCCAGTAATACTTGTCTCTCACTCTCCGGCGACGAGATTTTTTTCGGAACTGGCGGCCCTGCTGCCCGCGTCTTCCACTCCGCGGATTCAGGACGCACCTGGACCGTCGTCGAAACACCGATTGCCCATGGCAACGCCTCCTCGGGAATTTTTTCCATCGCTAGCACAAATGGAAGCCAAGTTGTCGTTGTCGGCGGTGATTATCGGGATCCCCAGCGCGCCTCCGAGGTCGCCGCGTATTCCAACGATGGAGGCAAGACCTGGCAACTCTCCCCGCAGCGGCCCGGTGGCTATCGTTCTTCCGTAGCCCGTGCCACAGACTCATTAGTAGTGGCCGTCGGGCCTAACGGTGAGGACGTCAGCGACGACTTCGGGGAACACTGGAAGCGCGCGGGGAAGCTGAATCTCAATGCCGTCTCCAATCTGCTCGGGCACATGGCCTGGGGCGTTGGGCCCAACGGCACGATCGGGATCTTCTATCATCTGCGTCGACGCGATTCTCCTCGCCACGGTCTGCATCTGGGGCCGTGATCTGGTTTATCCGCCATTGTCGAATAATTCCAAAAGGTATAGTCTCCCGCGTTGCAGCGGTTTTTTACGGAATCATCTTTCATTCCGCGCGACGTGCGCATCAGGAGGCAGTGATGACAAGTTCCTCTCAATTCGACGACAGTAAGAACGGGCAAGACGTAAATTGCGAAACACCTGTCGAAGAGATTGTTCCGTCGACCGACCGCCGCACTTTTTTGCAAGGAGCGGCCGCTACCGCGGTGGCAACGGCGGCCACGCTGGCGATGCCGCGCTGGGCGACGGCGAATCCAGGCGAGTTCGACGCGATTCGCGCGGAGGTCGAGAAGCGGCATGATGAATCCGTGAAACGGCTGCAGGACTGGATCCGGCAGCCTTCCATTGCTGCCGAAAACCGCGGCATGAACGAGGGCTGCGAGCACATGATGGAACTGCTGCGCGAAGCGGGCTTCAGCGGCGTGAAGAAAATGCCGACAGACGGCCAGCCAGGAGTGTTTGCCGTGCTGGATGCGGGCGCTCCCAAAACGCTGGGGCTTTATTTCATGTACGACGTGAAGCAGGCCGATCCCGCGGAGTGGTCGTCGCCGCCGTTCGAAGCGGCGCTGGTGGATAAATCGGGGCTCGGAAAGGTCGTGATGGGCCGCGGGGCGGTGAACCAGAAAGGGCCGGAAGCCACGCTGCTGGCGGCGCTTCACGCCATCCGTGGCGCAGGGAAAAAGATGCCGGTAAATCTTGTTTTCGTCGCGGAGGGAGAAGAAGAGATTGGCTCGCCGCATTTCCCGCAAGTGGTCCGCCAGGCAGACGCAGCGGCGGGGCTGAAAAAATGCAGCGGCGTGTTCATGCCCTACGCTTCGCAGGGACTCGATGGCGAAGTCACGATGTTTCTTGGCGCGAAGGGCGTGGTCGAGTGCGAGCTGACTTCCAGCGGCGCACTTTGGGGCCGCGGCCCGCGCAAGGACGTGCACTCGAGCAACAAGGCGAGGCTGGATAGTCCTGCGTGGCATCTGATTGAAGCGCTGGCGACGCTTGTCTCTCCCGATGGCAACGATCCAGTCATCGAAGGGTTTGCCGCCAAGGCAAGGCCGCTCTCCGACGGCGAAAAGAAAATGATCGCGGAAGCGGCGCGGCGATTGAACGAGGCGGACGCGAAGAAACTGCTGGGCGTCGACCGCTGGGTCCACGATGTCAGCTGGCAGGAGGAGCTGGAACTTCTGGTGTCGCGCCCGACGGTCAATATCGAGGGTCTGGTGGGTGGCTACACAGGACCTGGCGGAAAAACGATTCTTCCGGGCAAAGCAGTCGCGAAACTGGATATGCGACTTGTGCCGGATATGACGGCAATGGAGGCGTTAGGAGCGCTGAAGGCGCACTTGGCCAAGAAGGGGTTTGCGGATATCGACGTGCACATGAGCGGAGGCTACGATCCAACGAGCACGGCGGGCGATTCCGCAGTGATTCGCGCGGCTGCGGGCGTTTACAAAAAGAATGGAATTGATCCGGTGGTTTTGCCGCGGCTGGCCGGCTCGTGGCCCGGGTTCGTTTTCACTGGCGATCCCCTGCGTTTGCCGGCGGGACACTTTGGACTCGGCCATGGAAATGGCGCGCACGCGCCGGACGAGTATTATCTGATCGAATCGAAGAATCCGAAGATCCAGAGCATGGACGGTGCTGCGCTCTCGCACGTGGAATTTTTGTACGAACTCGCGCAGACCAGCTGAACGCAGCCGGTACATCCTTCAGCATCCACATCCTGGTGCTTTCGTCTAATAAAGATGGAAGAAGCCGTCTTGCCTGCCCAGGCGGACGAGAACGCCAAACAGATTCGAAAGATGCTCCTCTGTAAGAACGACGGATTTCGGCCCATCGGCGAGGATGCGGCCTCCACGCAAGAGAACGACGCGTTCCATCTCCGGAATGATTTCAGAGACATGATGTGTGACGAGCAGAATGCCGATGCCGGATCTGGCAAGCTCGCGCATGGCGTCGCGCAACTGCAGCTGCGCGGCGATGTCCAGCGCGTAGCTGGGCTCGTCGAAGAGCAGCGTTTGCGGATCGTGCACCAGCGCGCGCGCAATCAGGGTGCGCTTGGCTTCGCCGGAGGACATCTCCGCGACGGGGCGGCCGGCGAGATGCGCGATGCCGAGGCGGGACAGAGTTTCGTTGGCGCGGGCGAGATGCCCGGGATCCGGATGATGGTGCGGAAAGATGCGCGTGCTGCTGAAAAAGCCGGAGAGCACCACATCGCGGCCGGTGGCGTCCGTGGTGCAGGAGGCCAGCAGGTCCGGCGATACGATGCCCAGCCGCGAACGGAGTTCGAAGATATTCCAGAGCTCGCGCCCCAGAATAGCGATGGATGAGCCTTCGCGGGCCAGGGGATAGCACTCCCGAGTGATGGTCTTGATTAGCGTGGACTTGCCGCAGCCATTGGGGCCCAGTATGCAGACGTGCTCTCCAGAAGCGATCTGCAAGGTGATGTTGTCGAGTGCCGGGCGCTGCTCCCGGGCGCCGCGAAGGACGGTGACGTGTTGCAGAGATAGGAGCGGAGGCGCGGGAGAGGGCATGTTCGATGTGAAGGGCCAGCGGCCATTCTAGCCCAGGAAAGCTCCGGCCTGGGTCGGAAGGGCGTCTGAGTTGGAGCTGGCGGAGGGGCGCGCGTTCCAGTTAGGACCGCAGCGCGCATCACAAGAGCCTATTCAAAATAAAAAGGAGGTGAAAACAGGTACGTTCTCACCTCCCGGGGTGGTGGGGTGTTGCATGACAACCCCTTAGCGGCTCAGCAGGCCTGCCCTGCCAGGCAGGTCTGCGGCCTCACTCGCGAACTGCACTTTGCAATACGATAGGAGACTCACCACCAAAGGGCTTGTCTTTCAACGGTTTGTAGCACCTGGAAATGCCCATGTCAACGGCAAAAAAAAACGGGCTGAAGAAAATGT
>Ga0308309_10002230_pt1 | contig 11541 bp, 9 predicted proteins | sample HubBroMetageWFT5_FD_192491 | JGI IMG/M metagenome (GOLD analysis project Ga0308309, IMG submission 192491) | Warmed and freeze-thawed soil microbial communities from the Hubbard Brook experimental Forest, New Hampshire - Hubbard Brook CCASE Soil... | ecosystem: Environmental > Terrestrial > Soil... | reverse complement strand
GTGAGGGAGCGGAGAGGATAAGTGGTAGTGAGCGTCAGAGCCCACCCTTTGCAAAATGCGCAAAGGATGGGGCACCCGTAAGTACTTTGTAAGTTAACGTTGGATCGAAGAACCAAGCAAGAAAGCAGGAGTAAGAAAAGAGGGGATTTAGAATCGATTTCGTACGGATGAGGAAGAAGGTCGGAGGGTTGAACACTAAGGATAACCGTCCACAGGTACAGGGTGTGAGTAAGGGAAAAAACGCAAGGAATTGTGGTCCTTAGCTCGTATCAGTACTATTAGTAGAACTAGAATTCGACAATACGGGGTGTATTGCCGGAAATTGCCTATAGTTTTAGGAAACACGAAACGAGAATCGCTTGACGCTTTGCCCGCCTCAATGACATAACTTTGCCACGGGCTGCACTCCGAAGCTCTGAAAAGTAGTTTTGCGAGTGCAGGTAGAAACGAATCCGGGGTGAAAGAGAAATAGGGTGGGCATTCCTCGTGAGCGAATCGCGCGAAGTGATGAATGTGCGTCAGGCGTCACAATATCTGGGGATCAGCCCGGATACCCTGTACCGGTACATCACAGAGGGCGAAATACCTGCGTTTAAGTTGGGGAATCGTTGGAAACTTAGAAAAACGATCCTGGACCGATGGATGGAACGCAAGATGAGCCAGTCGGTAGCAAGACGCCGCTAGGCTCGCTCCGGTGTGAGGGAAAGAGGCCGCGATATGTGGTTACCTGGGGGAAAAAAGAGCCGGCAGTTGGTGGGACTGGATATTGGATCCAGTTCGATCAAAGCCGTGGAGCTGAAGTCGACGAAGGCCGGCTATGAGCTGGTGAGCTTCGGCATGGAACCACTCGCGCAGGACACCGTGGTCGATGGCGCGATCATGGACGCTCCACAAGTCGCGAACGCCATCACAAAAATTTTCGATACGGAAAAAATCAGGACGAAGAACGTGGCGACCTCGGTGTCCGGACACTCGGTAATCGTGAAGCGAGTACCGTTGCCGCTGATGACCGAAGAAGAGTTATACGACCGCATTCCTTCGGAAGCCAGCCAGCACATTCCGTTCGACATTACCGACGTGAACCTGAGCTATCAGTTGCTGGAAGCCATGGATGCGCAGATGGACGTGCTGCTGGTGGCGGTGAAGAAAGACAAAATTCTGAACCACACCAACGTGCTGGCGCAGGCCGGAAAGACGCCGGTGGTGGTGGACATTGACGCTTTCGGATTGCAGAACTGCTTCGAAGTGAACTACGAACCGGATGCCGGGCAGACGGTGGCGCTTTTGAACATTGGCGCCAGCGTGATGAACATCAACATTGTACGCGGCGGAATTCCGCTGTTTACCCGCGACGTCAGCGTGGGCGGGAACCAGTACACGGACGCACTGCAGAAGGAACTGGACCTGAGCTTCGATGACGCCGAACGGCTGAAGAAGGGCGATACCTTGCCGACGGTGACGGACGAGCAGAAAGGGCAGATTCTGCGCAGCGTTTCGGACATTCTGACCCTGGAAATTCAGAAGACTTTCGACTTCTTCCGGGCGACCGCGAGCGGCGAAAACATCCAGCGGATTATGGTGGCGGGCGGAACAGCGCGTGTGCCGGGCCTGGTGGATCTGCTGCGCGAAGAGTTTGCAATGCCTGTAGAGGAATTGAACCCGTTCCGGAAGGTGCTGATCAATCCGGGCAAGCATAGCGAGGATCAGATCCGAGAGCTGGCTCCGCGGTTGGTGGTTGCCGTGGGATTGGCGCTGAGGAGTTTCGACTAGCCATGATCCGCATAAACCTACTTGGACAACTCAAGCCGAAAGCGACACGGCGGCCCGTGGATACGGGAGCGGCAATGCCACTGCTGTTCATCGCCGCAGGGCTGATATTTGGCTTCGCGATGCTGTTTTACTTCTACCATTCGTGGCAGACGCAATTGAATGACGAGAACAAGCGGATTCAGCAGTTGCAGGCGCAGAAAACGGAATTGGAGCAGATCAAACTGCAGGTCGAGGCATTCGATAAGCAGAAAGTAGTGTTGCAACAGCGCGTGCAGACCATCGAGCAATTGCAGCGCGATCGCACCGGCGGACAAGAACTACTGGACGAAGTTGCCAACACGGTTTCGCGAGCGGAGAATCTTTGGCTGACGTCGATGACCAAGAAGGGCACGGACCTGACCTTGGTTGGAGCGTCAGCGTCCACCAATTCGGTAGCCAACTTCATTACTGCGCTAAAGCGTTCCGGGTATTTCCAGAAGATTGAGATCAAGGAAGCCAAACAGGACGATAAGTCCAGCGCGGTGCAAACGTTCTTATTCACGATCAATGCGGAAATCGCCCGGCCGGGACCGGCGGCGGGGATGCCGGCGCAGGCGAAGCCGGCCAGCGCACCAACTCCGGGAATGACAACTCCTCCGGCACCGGCGAAGAAAGGATAACGAGGAACCATGGCAAATCCTTTCCGAGATATGTCGGTTGTGATGCAAGGCCTGGTCGCTTTGGCAATCGCAGTGATCTTGGTGCTCGCCGGCCTGTACGTGCCGCTTTCACCGGTGGCGCAGGAACGCTCCGATTACGACAAGGCAGTGCAGAAGCGGGCGCAACTGAACCAGGAAGTACAACAGCTTTCGGTGTACAAGCAGCGCTATGGCGAACTGAAACAGCAGATGGACGCGCTGAACAAACAGCTCGATACGCTGAAGACCATCGTGCCGGAAGAGAAGGAAGTGGACGAATTTATCCGGCAGATACAAGGAGCAGCAAGCGCGTCGAATGTGCAACTGAGGCGCTTGACGTCGCTACCCATCGTGCCGCGTGACTATCATTACGAAATGCCGTTTGAGGCGCAGGCGGATGGTCCGTACTTCAACATGCTGGACTTCTTTTCGCGGCTAAGCAGGCTTTCCCGGATCATCAACGTTGGCGATCTGCAATTTGACGATCCCACCGGGACCTCGGCTAAGGGAACAAAATATCCGATAAGGCCCGGGACCACCGTTAGCGGGATATTCACGGTAACGACTTTCTTTACGAAGCCGGCAGACACCACCGCGACAGCGGGGGCAGCTGGCGGACCCAAGGCAACGGGTCAGGCGGTGAAAAAACCGTGAGCAGGAATGAGCGAGCCATGCGCCTAGCGATAACCATAGCGATCGGGATGATGCTGGCGGCGTCCGCAAGCGGACTGCACGGCCAAGGCACTCCAGCACCGGCGGCTCCAAAAAGTGGAGCGAAAAAGCCAGCCGCGAAGCCTGCGGCGAAATCCGGCGCGACCACGGCAGCGAAGCCGACGCCAGATGGCGGATCCGCGGATGATCAGGGAAAAGTTTCGCGGCGGGATCCTTTCGAATCATTAACCAGCCGGCAGGACGCGGCGGCCAAGACGGCGGCGAATCTGCCACCGGGCAAGCCGGGACTGCAAATTGGGACTCTGCGGCTGGACGGAATTGTGCGGTCGCCGAACGGGATGATCGCCGTGGTCACCAACCCGCAATCAAGAACGTATTTTCTGCGGGAAGGGGACAAGCTTTACGACGGGCAGGTAGAAAAGATTGCAATGGACGGAGTGTCGTTCCACGAAATCGGCAAAGACGCATTCGGAAAGCCGGTGGAACGGCAAGTAAACAAGAGAATTTACTCGAGTGCAGGAGAACAGCAATGAAGACGAACCGGCCGGCCTTTCGGTGTGGCTGCCTGATCCTTGCGAGTGCGTTGCTGGGCGTGAGCCCTGCGGCGGTTCGCGGGCAGGAGACCACGGCCGCGAATACCAGCGCGGCGGTGATTTCGAGCGTGGCCCTCACGCAGGATCCGCAGCGGGCAGCGGTCCGCATCGAAGGCGCGGGAAAACTCGAGGTGCACGCGGCGCGAATGCAGAACCCAGAGCGGTTGGTGCTGGATTTTGCAGGCGCACGAATGAGCGTGCAGAAGAATTCGATTCCAGGGGTCTCGGCTCCGGTTCAGTCGGTGCGGATGGGGCAATTCCGTCCGGACACTGCGCGCGTGGTTATCGACCTGACGTCCTCCGCACCTTACCAGATTGCGCATGAGGGCGATTCGGTGGTGGTGTACCTGCAGAAGCTGAGCTTGCCGGCAACGGACGCTCCGGCAGTGGCGCCTGCAACCTCCGCGGCAGTCGAGAGTGCTCCGAAGGAAATTACGTTTGACGCCAACGCACCGCGCGGGAACGTGCATGCTCACAAAGTTTCGAATGTTGCGGCTCCTCGGTTCTCGTTGCCAAACGAACTGACCCAGCCCTCTCTTGTCCTCGCGTCGTTTGGGGAGAAAGAGGAACCAACTCGGCCGGCGGCGAGTTCTCAGCAGGCGGCGCAACAGGCCAACTCCGCAGCATCCACCATGGCGGCACAGCAGGGCAGCACCATGTCCCCTCCGGTGACGCAGGCGACCGGACGGTACACAGGAGAGCCTATCTCGGTGAACCTGAAGGATGTGGATTTGAAGGATTTCTTCCGGTTGATCCACGAGATCAGCGGCTTGAACGTAGTGCTGGATCCGAACGTCAAGGGCACGTTGACGATTGTGCTCGATGAAGTTCCCTGGGATCAGGCGCTGGACATCGTGCTGCAAAACAACGGATTGGACAAACAGCTGAACGGCAACGTGCTTCGCGTTGCGACCCGCGACACTTTGAAGAAAGAAGCGGAAACTCAGCGCGACCTGGCAAATGCGCAGGCCCAGGCAGTCGCGCCCGTAACCGTAACGCGCGTGCTGAGCTACGCCAAAGCCGCGACGTTGAAGGACGTGCTGAAGAAGTTCCTCTCGCCGCGCGGAGACATCCTCGCCGACGACCGCTCGAACCAGTTGATCATTCGCGATATTCCGTCGGTGATTCCCACGGTCGACAACCTGATTCGCCAGTTGGACCGCAAGGCCCAGCAGGTGGAAATCGAAGCGCGGGTTATTTCGGCTTCGCGTTCGTTCGCACAGGACATCGGCGTGCAGTGGGGCTTTGCCGGAACCACCACCAGCGGCCGCACGATTTTCGGCGCGCCTGCAAGCGTGGGCGTCAGCCCGGTTACCACCGGGACCGGCATTCCAGCGCCACCGCTGATCGGAACACCGAGTTCAAGCTCCGGGACGACCACGCCGGGCCTGCCGTTGAACGTGAACCTTGGCGCAGGCGTACCGACCAGCGGCTTCTACATTGGCCACCGTTCGCCGAACTTCGCGGTTGACCTGTTCATTACCGCGGCGGAATCCAAAGGCGTCGGCAAGTTGCTTTCGAAGCCGAAGGTCATCACGCAGAACAACGAAAAGGCGACCGTCAAGCAAGGTACCAAGATTCCAATCCAGACCACCATCAACAACACGATTTCCGTGCAGTACATCGACGCGGTGCTGAAGCTGGAAGTAACGCCGCAGATTACCGCAGAAGGAACCGTGTTCATGGATGTGCTGGTGGAGAACACACAGATCGATAACGGTATCCCGCGGGTACAAGGTATTCCCGCGCTGGATACGCAATCCGCGGAAACCAAAGTGCTGGTTGCAGACGGCGGCACGGTGGTGATTGGCGGAATTATCGTGACACAACAGCAAACCGACATCACCGAGGTGCCGATCGTGGGCAGCTTACCGCTGATTGGGCGGTTGTTCAAGCGCACCAACGTCAGCGTGCAGTCTCAGGAATTGCTGTTCTTCCTGACGCCGCGAATCATTCCTGGGTAAGTCTTCGAGACCCGGCGCAAGAGATAAAAACTTCGGGTAAACTGAAATCGAGGAGGCGCGAGTCTCCTCGATTTTTTTGTGGGCGACATCTTACGGAAAATGACTCTGGGCATGGATCACGCAAAGCGGCGGCGCGAACTGCAGAAGCGTCTGAGAGCCGGCAAGCTGGACGGCTTGCTGGTGACGCACGATGCGAATTGGAAGTACCTGACAGGATTCACGGGCGAATCTGGCGCGCTGGTGATTTCTCCGCATGGCACCACGCTGATTACCGATGGACGCTTCACGGCGCAGGCGAAGGAAGAGACTCACGGAGTGCGCGTGGAGCTGCAGCACGGCGGTTTGTATACGTCCGTTGGGGAGTTTCTGCGGCGAAGCAGGATGAAAAAGATTGGATTCGACCCCGGACAAACCACGGTGACGCAGCAGAAGACTTTGAAGAAGGCCGCAGGAGCCAAATGCAGGTGGATTGACGCGCCGGGGATGACCGAAGGCCTGCGGATGCGCAAAGATGCCGCAGAACTGGCCAGAATGCGAAGAGCGGCCATTCTGGTGGGGGAAGTGTTCGAAAGCGTTTTGAAATTCGTGAAGCCGGGTGTGAGGGAAAATGAGTTGTGCGCGGAACTGGAATATCAGATGAGGCATCGGGGCGCGAGCGGGCCATCGTTTCCGACAATTGTGGCCGGTGGAGAACGATCGGCATTGCCACACGCGCGTCCAACCGCAAGAAAGCTGGGGAAAAATGAGTTGGTGGTGCTGGACCTGGGTGTTATACTCGCCGACTATTGCAGCGACATGACGCGCACGGTGCATGTGGGCCGAGCGTCGCGGCGCATCCGAGAGTGGTACCGGGCAGTTCAGGAAGCCCAACAGGCTGCGGTTGCTGCGGTAAAAGCCGGAACAACCTGTGGCGCGGTGGACGGGGCTGCACGGGAAGTCCTCCAGAAATACGGCCTCGAAAAATTCTTCGTGCATAGCACCGGACATGGTCTTGGACTGGAAGTGCATGAGGATCCGCGGGTAGCCAGGGGGCAAGCGGTTCGACTCGAAGCCGGAAATGTGATTACCATAGAACCGGGCGTGTACGTGGAAGGCGTCGGGGGCATTCGGATCGAAGACGACGTCGCGGTACACGCTGGAAGAAATGAAGTCTTAACCCGTGTTTCACGGGATCTCATCGAACTCTGAAAAAAGGCATGAAACGGAAAAAGGCGTCGAAGGCGAGCCCTTCGTTTGCAAATCCTGAAATCGAGCAGATCGAGCAGTTGCTGCGATTCATGAGCGAACACAACCTCGAGGAGTTTGAGTACTCGAGGGGAGATTTGCGCATCCGGCTGCGCAAGCCCAGCGCAAATGTAATGATTGCAGCGCCGAGGCTTGCGCCGGAGATTATCGTGCCGGGCGCGGTACCGGCGACGACAGCGGCCGAGACGGAATCGGAGAGTGCTTCCGAAGCGCATAGCGGCGAGGATCTGCATCTGGTGAAATCGCCGATTGTGGGAACGTATTACGAGTCGCCCAGCCCGGGTTCGGAAGCGTTCGTGAAAATCGGGGCGCACGTGGATTCCGGGCAAACGTTATGCATTGTGGAAGCGATGAAATTGATGAACGAAATCGAGTCCGAGATCAGCGGGGAAGTGCTTCGGATTTTCGTCGATAATGGACAGCCGGTGGAATACGGCCAACCGTTGTTCGGCATCCGGCCGAGCCGGAAGCGGTAGCTGGTCCTTCAGACTATGTTCCAGAAAATTCTAGTTGCCAACCGCGGGGAAATCGCCCTGCGAGTCATCTGCGCGTGCAAGGAACTGGGGATTGCCAGCGTGGCGGTGTATTCGGAGGCGGACCGCAATTCGCTGCACGTGCGCTATGCAGACGAAGCGGTGTGCATCGGGCCGCCGCGCAGCAGCGAAAGCTACCTGAATATTCCGCAGGTGATCAGCGCGGCGGAAATCACCAACGTGGATGCGATTCATCCGGGGTACGGGTTTCTGTCGGAAAACGCAAACTTCGCGAAGGTGTGCGAGGCGAGCGAGATTACGTTTATCGGGCCGAAGCCGGAAGTGATCGAGATGATGGGCGAGAAGGATCGCGCGCGGCGAGAGATGAAGACCGCCGGTTTGCCGACGATTCCGGGCAGCGATGGAGTGGTGGAGGGCGAGGAACAGCTGGCGAAGGAAGCGGAACGCGTCGGGTTTCCTTTGATTTTGAAAGCGGTGGCGGGTGGCGGCGGGCGCGGGATGAGGGTGGTGCGCTCGACGCAGGAGTTGCTGGTGGCCTACCAGGCGGCGCGGAGCGAGGCGCAGCAGGCGTTTGGCACGCCCGATGTATACATGGAGAAATTTCTGGAGCACCCGCGGCACATTGAGGTGCAGGTGCTCGGCGATCAGCACGGGAAGGTGATTCATCTTGGCGAACGCGAATGCACAATTCAGCGGCGGCATCAGAAGCTGATCGAAGAGTCTCCTTCGCCGGTGATGGAGCCCAAGCGCAGGAAAGAACTGGGAAGCAAGGTTGTGAAGGCGTTAACGGACATCGGCTACACCAACGCCGGCACAGTTGAATTCTTGATGGACGATGATGGGTCGATTTATTTTATCGAGATGAATACGCGGATTCAGGTGGAGCATCCGGTGACGGAGTTTGTGACGGGTGTGGACCTGGTGAAGGCGCAGATTCGCATAGCGGCGGGCGAACGGTTGGAAGAAGCGGCGGGCGAGATACATTTCAGCGGGCATTCGATCGAGTGCCGGATCAATGCGGAAGACCCGGAGACGTTTGTGCCGTCGGCGGGGCGAATTACGACGTTTCAGGCGCCGGGCGGCACAGGCGTGCGCGTGGATTCGGCGGCGTACACCAACGCGGTGATTCCGCCGTACTACGATTCGCTGATCGCCAAATTGATTGTGAAGGGCCGGGATCGCAGCGAGGCTATTGGAAGAATGCGACGAGCGCTGGAAATGTTTGCCATTGAAGGAATCAAGACGTCTATTCCGTTGCACCGCAAAATATTGGCACATCCCGATTTTGCCGCCGGAAAGTTTGATACGCATTTCGTGGAAAAGTTGCTGGGAACCAACGGCAAGTAGGGCGGAAGCAAGTTGCGGGAAGTAACGAAATCGAAAAAAGGGCCTAAAATAGGCGCGTTGAGCCTTGTGGTTCGTGCGGCGGATGTGATATTACACGCTACATGTGGACGGGCGATTCTGACGAGCTGAACCACATTTTCAAACCGGGACTTCACACTCAGCGGTTACGCACGCGACGTGCGACAACGGGCGTCATAAGAGACAGGCAAAGTTTGCGCAAGACTCATGGTTCGTGCGGACATGGGGCGCAGCAATGCTGCGTCCCTACGCGGATGGCGGCAATTTTCGTGCGCTTCAGGGGGAATTATTGTGTTTCGGCCCGGGCGCTAAGGCATCCGACGCATGGCTGATCTCCCGTTAGAAATACAAGCACAGACAAAAAGCGGAGCGCGGGGATTCGTTCAGGCTATCGGACTGTTCGATGGGACGATGATTGTTGTGGGCTCGATGATCGGGTCCGGAATTTTCATTGTGTCCGCGGATATCGCGCGGCAGACGGGCTCACCCGGCGGATTGCTGTTGACCTGGATTCTGACGGGCCTTCTGACCATTGCGGCGGCGCTGTCTTACGGAGAATTGGCGGCGTTGTTTCCGCACGCGGGTGGGCAATACGTATATTTGCGCGAAGCGTTTTCCCCACTGTGGGGATTTTTGTATGGGTGGACGCTATTCCTGGTGATTCAGACGGGAACGATAGCGGCGGTGGCGGTGGGTTTCGCTCGCTACATCGGAGTGCTGTTCCCCGCGATTTCGCCGAAGACGTGGGTGATCCCGCCGATTAATTTTTCCTCGAAGTATGCGATCAGCTTGTCGTTGCAGCAGCTGGTTGCGGTGCTGATGATTGTGTTCCTGACGTACTTGAATACGCGGGGCGTGAAGCTGGGGAAGTGGATCCAAAATATCTTTACGTCCGCGAAGATACTTGCGCTGCTTGGACTGATTTTACTTTGCGTGTTTGTGGCGCGGAATGCCGCGGCTATTTCGGATAATTTTTCGCATTTCTGGCAGGTGCGCGGCGCGCAACCTATTGAGCCGGGAGCGAATTTCTTGAAGAGTTTGCTGCCAACGGTTTCGGCGGCTTCGGGTTTCTTCGGATTGGTAGTGGCGTTTGGCGTGGCGCAGGTGGGTTCGCTTTTTTCGGCGGATGCGTGGAACAACATCGGATTCACGGCGGCGGAAGTGAAGAATCCGAAGCGCGACGTGGCGCTCTCGATGGCGTTCGGTACGATAATCGTGATTACGCTGTATTGCCTGGCGAATGTCGCGTATTTGTGCGCGCTGCCATTGAGTCACATCCAGAATGCGCCGGATGATCGCGTGGCTACGGCGGCGCTGTCGGCGGTTTTCGGGGCCCGTGGCGCGGTGGTGATGGCCATCGCGATCGTCATCTCGACGTTTGGATGCAACAACGGGCTGATTCTGGCGGGTTCGCGAGTTGCCTACGCGATGGCGAAAGACGGGCTGTTTTTCAGAGCTACTGGGAAGTTGAACGACAAAAGTGTGCCGGGGATCGCGCTGGTGTATCAAGGAATCTGGATTGTGGTGCTGATTCTGTTGCGCACGCGAAAGCCGGATGGCACCTACGGAAATCTTTACAGCGACTTGCTGGACTATGTGGTGTTCGCGGCGCTGCTGTTTTATGCGCTGACTGTCGCGGGAATTTTCGTGCTGCGAGCGAAGCGGCCGGAGCTGGAGCGGCCTTACCGGGCATTTGGGTATCCGGTGGTGCCGCTGTTGTATATAGTGGCGGCTGCCGGAATCATGACGGTGCTGGTGTTGTACAAAACGCAGACGGCGGGGGCTGGGATTGTGATTGTGCTGCTGGGGCTGCCGGTGTATTGGCTGTGGTCCCGGCGACGCGCGGCGTAGTGGAGCGAATTCATTCCCTTAATAGTTTTTAGTTAGCGGCAACCGGTGAGGAGGAGTTGGATGGGCAACCCGTTATTCGCAAAGAAGCCGATCGGCACGTTGCTTGCGGAGGCCAAGGAAACTGGCGAGCACAGCCTGAAGCGGACGCTGGGACCATTTCAACTGACGGCACTGGGCGTGGGCGCGGTCATCGGGGCGGGAATTTTCGTGTTGTCGGGATTGGGAGCGCACTACGCCGGCCCGGGGCTGATGCTTTCGTTCGTGCTCTCTGGGATGGGTTGCGCATTCGCGGCGCTGTGCTACGCGGAATTTGCGGCGATGATTCCGCTGGCGGGCAGTGCGTACACCTACGCGTATGCGACGCTGGGTGAGTTGTTCGCGTGGATCATCGGATGGGACTTGACGCTGGAATACGCGATGGGCGCGAGCACGGTATCCAGTGGATGGTCGAATCACTTTATCGAACTGCTGAACATATTCAATATCAAGATGCCGCTGTGGCTCGCGTACGACCATTGGACGGCGATGGATACCGCGGAGAAGATTATCGCCAGAGACATGGCGCGGACATCGGATCCGACGCTGGTGGTGGGGACGCAGGCGTTTCTGGACAAGGTGGCGGCCATCGCGACGACGCATTCCGCGGAATTGGTCCAACGGGCGCACGATCTGGTGAACGCGCCGAAGATTTTTGGCGTGGAGATTGGATTCAATCTACCGGCTTTCGTTATTGCTCTGGTCATCACGGCGATTCTGGCGATTGGTATCAAAGAGAGCGCGCGCTTCAACGCGACAATCGTGGTCATCAAAGTGGCGGTGGTGCTGTTCGTTATCGCGTTGGGATTGCGCTACGTCAATCCGGGAAACTGGGGGCACGACTGGCATTCCTTTGCGCCCATGGGTTTCGGCG
>Ga0308309_10002228_pt1 | contig 11542 bp, 9 predicted proteins | sample HubBroMetageWFT5_FD_192491 | JGI IMG/M metagenome (GOLD analysis project Ga0308309, IMG submission 192491) | Warmed and freeze-thawed soil microbial communities from the Hubbard Brook experimental Forest, New Hampshire - Hubbard Brook CCASE Soil... | ecosystem: Environmental > Terrestrial > Soil... | reverse complement strand
GACCGGTGACCCCGCCCAGCCGGCAATTCGCAGGAATTAACCGAAAGTCGTCTTGCGCGGACTTGATCCGCGTATCCACGTCTTTGTCTCGGGCGCTCAAAGGCGTGGATGCCAACGGGAACCAGTCCGTGGGCTGAAAGCCCATGGGCCAAGCCCGGCCAAGACGAATAAGGGAGGAAATCGGCCCGCTAATTTCGCTGACGGACTAGGCATGCGGCGTTTCTTTGTAGGTTTTTTTGCGGTCATCGGCTTCGCGACCGTGCTGTTCGTCGCCGGCGTCATGTTGCTGGTCAGCGGCTTGAAACCGTCGGTGACGCCGCTTCCCGGCAACATTCTCCTGACCGCGGACCTGACCCGGGATCTGCCGGAAGGCGCCAGCGAAGAGCCGATCATGCGGCTCCTCGTCGGCGGCAAACCGACCTTGCGGGATTTTCTCGATGCGATGGAGACCGCCAGCAACGATCCCCGCGTCACCGTATTGCTCGCCCGGGTCGGAGATGACGAGATGGGCCTCGCCAGGGTCCAGGAAGTGCGGGACGCAATCGCCGCGTTCCGCAGCAAGGGCAAGCTCGCGCTCGCTTTCGCGGACAGCTTCGGCGAGTTCGGCCCAGGGACCCGGCCATATTATCTGGCAACCGCGTTCGACGAGATCTGGCTGCAGCCGATGGGGAATGTCGGCCTGACCGGTCTTTATGCCGATTCCCCGTTCTTGAAGGGAACTCTCGATCTTCTCGGGATTGTTCCGGAGTTCGACCATCGCGAAGAATTCAAGACCGCGATGAATATGCTGACCGAAACCAAAATGACCCCCGCTCATCGCGAAGAGGTCGAGGCGCTGCTCACCTCGATTGCGGGACAGATCGTCCATGGGATCGCGCAGGGCCGCAAATTGTCGGATGCCGAGGTGCGCGACCTGATCGACCGCGGCCCGCTCCTTGCGCAAGAGGCGATCCAGGCAAAGCTGGTCGATCGGCTCGGCTACCGTGACGAGGTGCTCGGCCACGCGAGGGCTCGCGCCGGTTCCGGCGCCGAGGCGGTCAGCCTTGCGAACTATCTCGATCGGGCGGGGCATCCACATCGCGAGGGCTCGACGATCGCGCTGATCTACGGCTCCGGACTCGTGGTGCGCGGGGGCGGCGCGGCCAACCCGCTGACCGGATCGAATTTGATGGCGGCGACCGAGCTCACCCGCGCGTTTCGCGCTGCGGTCCGTGATCCCGCGGTGCGCGCCATTGTCTTCCGCATCGATAGCCCCGGCGGCTCGGCCGTCGCGTCGGAGTCGATCTGGCGCGAGGTCGTCTTCGCCCGCGAGCGCGGCAAGCCGGTGATCGTGTCGATGAGCGATGTCGCCGGCTCTGGCGGCTATTATGTGGCCGCGGCGGCCGACAAGATCGTCGCCGAGCCGGCGACCCTGACGGGGTCGATCGGCGTTCTCGCCGGCAAACTGGTCGTCACCGATCTGCTGAAAAAGATCGGCGTATCGACCGACAGCACGCAAATCGGCGCCAATGCGGCGATGTTCAGCCCGACCGAGGATTTCTCGGCCCGCGCGCACAGCCGCCTCGAGGCGTTCCTCGACGAGACCTACAAGGGCTTCAAGGACCATGTCGCGACCGGCCGCCACATGACCCAGGAGGAGGTCGAGGCGGTCGCCAAAGGCCGTGTCTGGTCAGGCGAGGACGCCAAGTCGCACGGCCTCGTCGACGAGCTTGGCGGCTATTCGGTGGCGCTGCGCCTCGCCAAGGAAGCCGTCAACCTGGCGCCCGAGGCGCCGTTCACCCTGACCGTCTTCCCGCCCGAAGAAACCTTGCCCGAGCTCCTCTACAACCGTCTCTCCGGCGCGGACCGCGAGCGCGACGCTGGCCGCGTCAGCTCAACCTCGATCGAACACTCGCTAAAGGCGGTGCAGCCGCTGCTGCAGCGCCTCGAGGCGGTGCTCGACAGCCCCGGCGTGCTGACCATGCCGCCGCTGGCGCCGATCCGGTAAAGCCGGAACGCGAGCGGCGCCTCCGTCGTTGTGCTCCGGGGGAATAATCAGCAACCGGTTTCGGGAAGATGGGTGGACGGGTCGCCTCGGAGCGAGAGCGGGCCGGCGACGACGGACGGCAGCGGCCCTCCGGATCGCCGGAGCTGCTTGCCTCGCTGACGCCGTTGCGCGGCATCGCCGCGCTGTGGGTCGTGATCTTTCATTTTTGCTGGTATTTCCCGGCTGTTCACCCCGAGCGTTACACGGGAGCCGTGTACAAGGGCTATCTGGCGGTGGACATGTTCTTTGTGCTGAGCGGCTTTGTCATCACGCATGTCTACAAGGAGGGTTTCGCACAACGGGTGACCGGCCGGCGCTACCGCGATTTTCTGAAGGCCAGGGTGGCGCGCATCTATCCTCTGCACATCACCGCGCTGTTGCTGTTCGTCGCCACCGCGACGGCGGAACGGGCCGTGAGCTATGCGCTCAGAGGCTCGTTCGAGCCAATACCGCTGTTGGGGGAGCGTTCGCTCGGCGGGTTCTTGGCCAATCTCGTGATGCTCCAGGGGCTGTGGGCGCGCGAGCTCAGCTGGAACGACCCGGCGTGGTCGATCAGCTTGGAGTTCCTGGCCTACCTGCTGTTTCCATTGTTGTTTCCGGTGTTGTGGCGCGCCGGTCCCGCCGCCAAGGCCGGGCTCGGCGGCCTGTTGCTGGTGGCACTGGGATGGTTGGCTTACCGCACCGGCGATTATTTCAACCAATGGAACGGCACCTATGCGATCCTTCGCTGCCTGCCCGAGTTCCTCGCCGGAATGCTGCTCTACAGCGGCTATCAGAGCGGCACCCTCGCTTCCGTGCTGGCGACCGACGCGGCGCTCGGGGCAGTAGCGGTGCTGCTGGCGGCGCTGCTTCACCTCGGCGCGCCGGATCTCGCCATCATCCCGCTTTTTCCTCTCTTGATATTAACCGCCGTCCGCAACACGGGCCGGTTGTCGCCGCCGCTGAATTCGCCGCCGCTGGTGTGGCTGGGCGACATTTCCTATTCCCTCTACCTGCTGCATTGGTTCGTGCTGTTCGTCACGACGGAAATCGCCCGCCGGCTGCCGGGTCTCGACTTCGCGAAGCTGCCGCTCGCACCCTCGCTCGCTCTGATCACCGCATTGATCGCAGCCAGCCTTGCTCTCGCGGCGCTCAGCTTTCGATTTGTCGAGGTCACAGGGCGCCGCTGGCTGCGCCAACGCCTCGATTTCGGCCGACCGGTAGCGGTCGTAGGAGCCGCTTCAACACGCCGCGCGGCAGCCAGGATCGGGCGAGCACCTTCGACGGCCGGCGCGACCAGTCGCCGAGGTTGGTCACCGAGAATGGCGACCAGCTCTCGTTCTAGATCACCATCAGATTCACAGGTGCGCCAAAACCGTGATAGCTTCGGCTCTTCTCGATGGCCGAGGAGGGAGCCGATGCCCGATGCGCTGACCGTCATTCGCCATGCCGACCGGCCGACCGTGACCCTGCCCGGCGGCGCCGCCTATCAGCCGATTATCGGCGACGACACCGGTGAGGGCTTGCCGATCCGCACCGGCATCCAGACCTCGCAGCCGGGCTACGCGACGCCGCCGCATTCGCATCCTTACGCCGAGATCTTGACCGTCATCGAGGGGCGCGGTGAGGCTTGGCTCGATGGCGAAGAAGGTGTGGCAATGATGGAACCCGGAGTCACGATCGCCGTACCCGCAAACCGGGTGCATGCCTTTCGGGTAGTGGGCGACCACCCGCTCGTTACCTTCGGCGTCCACACCAACGGCAAGCGGATCGTCAACTACGTTTCGCCGCCTCAGAGCCCGGGCTGACCGCTTTTTCTTCAGGATCACCTTTAGGGGAGAATCACCGATGGCCATCACCCGTTTCGACCGGACCCAGCCGCCCGGTCCGCGCATGAGCCGCTGCGTCGTGCGCGGCGACACGGTCTATCTCGCCGGCCTGACCGCCGGCGACACGAGCCAGGACATCAAGGGCCAGACCAAGCAGATTCTCGACAAGATCGACGGCTACCTGGCCCAGGCCGGGACGAACAAATCCAACCTCCTCTCGGCCAATCTGTGGATCAAGGACATGGCCCTGTTCGCCGACATGAACTCGGTGTGGAACGCGTGGGTCGATCCCGAGAACCCGCCGGCGCGCGCCTGCGTCAAGGCCGATCTGGCGCGCCCGGAGCTGCTCGTCGAAATCATGGTGACCGCCGCAAAATAGCGAAGGGGCGGGCCCGGCGAGCCGGGCTGGCTAGGAAAGCCCGATCTCGCCGTCGACCACGTGCTCGAGCCCGAGCTCCGGGATCGACAAGGTCACGCGCGGCTTCAGTTGTGCACTTTGGTTGAGCTTGCCCTTGGCGAGCGCGTCCCGGACCGCGGTCTCGATTTCGCGCTGCGAGGTCACTCCGACAACTTTTAAGAATTTGCGGATATCCATGTTGAAACGGTCTTCGTTCATCGCTTTCTCCTTCGCCCGATCCTCAAGAGAAATTAACCCCGGAACACCGTCCCGTCGATCACAGCGAATCTAGTCAGCTCATTGCGATGGCACCCGATGCGGGGATAGCCGCGGCGCCGACCGCGGAACCGATGGCGGTCTACCGCGCGCTGCGCCAGCGGGGGCTGCTGCAGCCCGACCCGGCACAGCAGCTGGCCATCGAGCGACTCCAGAGCCTCTATCGCGCCTTGCTGCACTACCGGCCGGAAACCGGTTTGCGCGGCTGGCTCGCCCGCTTCGGCCTCGCCGAGAACGGCGGCAGTCACGCGCCGGTCGGGCTTTATCTATGCGGTCCGGTCGGCCGCGGCAAATCGATGCTGATGGACCTGTTCTTCCGCTCTGCGCCGAACCTTCGCAAGCGGCGGGTGCATTTCCACGCCTTCATGCTCGAGGTGCACGACCGCATCGAGCGGGAGCGGCGCGCCCAGACCGACCGGCCGGTCGCCAAAGTCGCGCACGATCTCGCCGGCGAGGCTGCGCTATTGTGCTTCGACGAGTTTCAGGTCGAGGACATCGCCGACGCGATGATCCTCGAACGCCTGTTCAGAACGTTGTTCGACGCCGGCGTGGTGGTCGTGGCGACCTCGAACCGCGCGCCGGACGAGCTCTACGAGCATGGTCTGCAGCGCGAGCGGTTTCTGCCCTTCATCGCGCTGCTCAAGCAAAAGCTCTATGTGCTGGAGCTCGACAGTGGCCGCGACTATCGCCTCTCCCGGCTGCACGGCAAGCCGGTCTACCACCACCCGCTCGGCGAGACGGCGCACGACGCGCTCCAACACGCCTTTGCCGAGCTGACCGATGGGTCATCCGGCGCCAGTGCGACCCTCACCGTGAAAGGGCGCCCGCTGGTCATACCGCGAGCGGCGCGCGGCGTCGCCTGGTTCGCCTTCGAGGATCTCTGCGCGAACCCGCTCGGCGCCGCCGATTACCTCGCGATCGCAGAGCGCTTCCCTGCGGTTATCGTCGAAGGCATCCCGCGCCTCTCCCCGCAGCAGCGCAACGAGGCTCGGCGCTTCAACATTCTCATCGACACGCTCTGCGAGGCGCGCACATTGCTGATCGCCTCGGCCGAAGTGCCACCGGAAGAAATTTATACTGCCGGCGACGGCACCTTCGAGTTCCGGCGCACGGTCTCCCGCCTGATCGAAATGCAGAGCGAGGAACACATCGCCAACCGTCCGCGCCGTTAGCATCTTCTCGTTATCGGGTGGGGAACCCCCCGATATTGATCGGCATGGGCGCCGATATGGTTTGGCATGCCCGGTCGGGTCAGGTACCCGCGAGAGAAACGGCCAAGGAGTCCTGGTTCGCAGCCTGCACGTCCCTTCTCCCGTCCCCAGCCACCCTCAGACCGTCGCCAAAGTGCGGGGCTTTTCGCATACGGCCTCAGGGTCCACCGCTGAGACAGACTGGCTGCTGGAGGAAAGAAGATTCGCTTCCCGCATTTTACCATAGACCCGCGCGGAAAGCCGGGTTCTCGCAGCTCCGGCGTATGTATCCGCGCATCGCTCATATCGAGGTTACCCCTGCCATTCAGCCGACAATTATCATCTACAACTTCGACCGTCGTAACCGGGTTGTTGTTGTCTGAGCGCCGGCTGCCTGGCGCACATATCGATAAGCCCCACGGACGATCTGTTGCGGAGATCGTAGCCAATCTGGACGCAGTCGATCTCGGCGGACGGCGCGTGCTCTGCCCGGAGGGCCAGCAAGCGGTGACCACTTTGATGTCGTTTCATCTCTTCGTCAGGGGGCCGATGTCAAAAATCGTCTTCGTATCATTGAACACGAAAGATTACACGGTAGACACCGGCTCCGTGCTGAAGCCGGACTTGGTAAGTGGCGCCGAAGGCCCGACGGGAGCAAGATCTATGCGACCTTCATCGGCCCCAGCGATAAGCACGGCGGCGTTGTTGAGGTATCGGCATTCGAAGGCTAGCCAACCCGAGGGAGGCGCGAATCAAGCACTCCCCCGCAGGGGGACCGAGGGTTCGAATCCGGCTTCCTCCGGCAGGATAAGTTATCGAGGCTTCGGGATTTACGTGCTCGGCGACGAGGCGGAATTAGCGCCGAGTTTCCGGGGGTTTGCGGTGGGCGCAGCAGCCGAACGGTGGCGAGAGACGCTATTATGACGGTCCCAGCACGGCAAACCGCGGCATCATCTCTTTTGGCGGTTGTTGCAGCACCACTCACGGCAGACCCGGTTCCGATCTACCGGCCCGGGAAATGATTCGGCCCCTCGCTTGCGAGGGGCCGCCTTGTTGCCGCAAGGACCAGCTGGATCAGGTGAAGCCGAGGGCGCGGCGTTACTCGCGCCAACTCAGCGGCAGCTGCGAATGGTCGAGCAGCTTCTCGGCAGTCAGATCGGCAGTCAGATGGCCATCGAGGATGGCTCGGGTGATGTCGGGTGAGGTAGGTCAGCCGCACGAGGCGGGTGAAGTAGGAGGCGCACAGCTTCTCGCGCTTGGCCATATCGAGGAGCTGCTCACCGTGGCTGTGGACCAGCATGGGGCTGCCGCCCGCTGCGCGATCGACGGTTTGCTTCTTGGCCATTGATCTCTCCATTGCATCACTACCGCGCGGATCGCGCTGCTTGCACCACCGCAAGCCCGGCACTTGGGCCAGCGGAGCGGCGGCACTGGAGGAGGCCGTCAACGAGGACAGCAATGCGTGCCGACGCCGGGAAGTCGAGCAGAAAATATGATGGCGCCTATTTTTTTATTGAGCCGCGCCGGATGGGCGAGTCTGGACAAACTGTGGCCCTCGAGGCCGGCAACCCAGGGCGAATTCGCTGGCCACACTGCCGCAGTGATGATCGCAATAGGCACGGCGGGCGCCACTGTACCAGGGTTATTCCTCCGGCAGGTTGGAACCGCTTTCCTCCAATGATGTGGCCGCGACGACGACTTTGAATTCGGCGAGGATTTCCGGGTGGTGGCGATCGAGATAGCGGCTGACCCGCGGATCGCCCATGAGGCTCGAAAGGTAGCCGGAGGCGGCTACGAGATTGAGCACCATATCACCTCCATCTCGCGCTCCATGCGGGCCATCTGCTCTGCCGTCAGACCGCGGACCTTCTTTGGACGCTCCGGTTGGGCGAGATCCTCGAGCAATTCGGCGACTTCGGGACAGACCCCGTTGCCAGGATTTGGTTGCCGAGCAGGAGTTTGTACTCGTAAGCCTCGGCGAGCGCTTGCTGGACGTTGTGATCGGCGGCGGGGACCTGATCGAAGGAGGATTAGCGTGCCCGCGCGGTTCGAGCACCGCGGAGATGGCGAGCGAGAATCCGGGGCCGCCTGCGCTGCAGGCCAGCGGTCGAAAGTGGAGACGCAAATAGCCTGCCGCAAGCTTCGCTACGATTTGGCTTCGAGATACACAAATGGAAATGTGGCACCTGCTCAATGGAGGGTTGTCCGGTGCAGCCCCGTGGCCACTGTGGTTCCAACGTCATGACGCTCCCGCTTACAAGGCTCCACTACGTTCACATGTCCGGAATTGGCAAGGATTATCGGGTGCCTCCCGGCATTGGACAGTACGACGCGTTCTGAGGGCAGGCGTCTGATAACCCTTAACAACGGCGGTCTTAAGCTCAATCGTGCCGTCGGTCCGTTCGTACGATGCTCCCGAGCGGTTGCCTCCGCCCAACAGCGCACCGCGTCACGGTTTGATGATGATCATCTAGTCATCGACAATCACCTTCTGGACGAGTCCACGAACGAGATTGTCTCGTTCTGCCGGCGACCGATTGACCTGTCGTTCCCGCAAACTTAGATCGAGATGCCGGGCACGCCGTTGATGCCAATCTCACGACCGCTGGCCTGCAGCGCAGGCGGCTCCGGATTCTCGATCGCGATCTCCGGTGCTCGAACCGCGCGGGCACGCTAATCCTCCTTCGATCAGGTCCCCGCCCCCGATCACAACGGAGCACGGCCCCGGAACGTCGGCATGAACATGTGGTCGATCGCGGCCGATATTGATGAAGCACATGATGTGGCGCGATGCCGTCATTCCCTTCCGTTAGATGTAGCTCTTGAGGGGGCGTTGCCAGGCTCGTCCGATCGACTATGTCCTGACAGTGATCATCGTCGCAAAGGGGACAAGATGAAGAGCAGCGATCCCGCCGATACCAGGATACCCGGCGGCCGATGCCGATGGCGAAGGAGGCATTTCGACCCTCGCGCTGCGGGATTTGGGAACAGCTGCAAAATTATCCTGATGTCCCCATTGCTGCGCGAGGCTGGTATTGGAAATCCTTGCAGCGCCGGTGCGAGCGCCAGTGCTTTGACCACGGTGTTTCGCAAGGCGCTCGGCAAGACCCCGCGCGATCATTTCACTCATTCAACCGGTTGAGCCATGACGCCTTGTCTCAGATTAGCATTCGCTTTTGCCGTGGCGACCCTCTTCTATCCCGGGCTCGCCATCCTCGGCTCGGGCGGGTTTGCCGCCTTTTTCTCACACCCGGCCCTGATTGCCCTTGCGATCATAACCTGCTTCCTGTCTGCTGCCTGGCTCCTCAGCAGCGGGAATGCCAGCCCGGGCGAACGCGAGGATCGCGCCAATCGCTGGGTGCTCGTAGTCTTCGCGCTAATCGGGTTCCTCGAAGCCTATCTGCCGGCCTATACCGACCGGACGGGGTTCTGGACCATGGATGGGGAGGCCATCCGGTGGCTCGGCGTTGCTCTGTTCGCTGGCGGTGGCGCGCTGCGGATGTGGCCGGTATTTGTGCTCGGCCATCGCTTCAGCGGGTTGGTCGCCATCCAGCGCGGGCATACGCTGGTCACCGACGGTATCTTTAGCGTCGTCCGCAACCCTAGCTATCTCGGAATGCTGATCCTGACCTTTGGCTGGGCCCTTGCCTTTCGCTCTTGGGTTGGTGTGCTGCTCGCGGTACTCCTTATCCCGTCGCTGGTCGCGCGCATTCGCGCGGAAGAAGGGCTGCTGCGCACGCAGTTCGGCGACGAATACGAGGCCTATCTCAGCCGCACGTCGAGGTTGATCCCCGGACTCTATTAAAGCGCCATCAGGGGCCACTGGCCCCACTGCCTGTGGCCGATGTCCGGTTTCTGCGTCTAAAACACCTCCCAGCCTCGGCACCGCGGAAGGTCAAAAACCGGGAACAGTAGATCACCCAAAGCTGGGGAGGAGTTTCGATGACCGCAGCTGATCCTTCCGCGCATAATCTTTCGGAACCGGAACACCGTGCGCACTTACGCCGCGCCATGATCGCCAGCACGATCGGTACGACTATCGAGTGGTACGACTTCCTGCTCTATGGCCAGGTGACGGCGCTGGTCTTTGGCAAGCTCTTCTTTCCCAAATCGGATCCATTGGTCGGCGTACTCGAAGCGTTCGCTGTTTTCTTCATCGGATTTGTCGGCCGGCCCGTCGGAGCAGCGATCTTTGGCCATTGGGGCGATCGGATCGGTCGCAAGGCAACCCTGATTGCGACATTGCTGGTGACTGGCCTCGCGACCGTTGCTGTGGGTCTCGTTCCGACCTACGAGAGCATCGGCATCTGGGGTGCCGTTCTGTTGACGATAATTCGCTTGATTCAAGGCATCGGGGTCGGCGGCGAATGGGGTGGCTCGGTGCTGCTGGCAATGGAATGGGCGCGAAGCAACACCCATCGCGGCTTCATCGCCTCCTGGCCGCAGTTCGGGGGGCCGGCTGGGTTGTTTCTAGCCAATCTGGCGGTGCTGGTGTTCAGCTGGCTTTCCGGGGACCAGTTCCTGGTCTGGGGCTGGCGCATCCCGTTCCTCCTCAGCATCATCATGGTCGGGGTCGGGCTGTGGATTCGACTTGGTATTCTCGAGACCCCGGTCTTCCAAAAGGTGCTCGATGAAGCGCGCGTCGAACGTGTCCCGGTGCTGCAAGTGCTCAAGCGCCAACCCAAAGAAGTCGCGCTGACTGCGCTCTTGCGGCTGCCGGAGCAGGCGCCGGGCTATCTCTTTGGCGCCTTCATCTTCACCTACGGCACGACGGTATTGGGCGCGTCACGCAATTTTATGTTGATTGGCGTGCTCGTCTCGGCCGTGCTGGGGTTTCTCTGGGTCACGGTTGCCGGGCATCTGTCGGACCGCGTCGGCCGAAAAAACATGTATATGATCGGCTGCTCGTTCGTCGGCATCTTCGGGTTCATCTACTTCGCCCTGCTCGATACCCAGGTGCCGGCATTGATATTTCTCGCTGTCGCGCTGTCCATGATCCCGATCATGACAATGTACGGTCCCGAGGCGGCGCTGATCGCGGAAAGCTTCTCCCCCCGGCTGCGTTATAGTGGCTGCTCGCTCGGCTACCAGCTCGCCTCGATCATCGCCGGCGGCCCCGCGCCGTTTATCGCTACCGCGCTATTCGCCACCTACCATTCGAGCTTGCCAATCGCCCTCTATATCCTCGGTTGCGCCGTCATCGGAATTGTCGCGACGGCGCTGCTCACGGACCATACCAACAAGGACATCTCCGCCGAATACGAAACGGTCTGATCTCTGCAGGGCGGCTGCGGCGGGTCGCCTCGCTTGACTCCACCTCGACCAGGCGGGCGGCGCACTTTTTCTTATATGGTCCTCAATATTACGAGGCAGCTCACCACCCCGTTACCCTTACTATCGGCTCAACCAACCCGTGAGGACGCCAATGACCGATTGGCCAAACGGCGCTACGATGTTGCAACGAAACGGCGGATCGCGTGTCGCTCGCCTCTGGCGATCGCCCGCGTACGACCTCGTGATGCGTTTGCCAATCCTTTTCTGGTCGACGGCTCTCGCCTTCATATCGGCAGCAGCTCTCCAGCATTTTGTGCGAACAGCTGACCCGGCCCTGCCGGGCGCGGCATATTGCGTTTTCATTGCCATGCGGCTTTCGGTGATCGTGTATCTTGTGATCCTCGCGGCAAGCGTGATCATGCGGCGGTCACCAATTGGCAAGGCACGCGGCCTCGAACCCCGGATCTCCGCGCTTGCTGGGACGTTTCTGGTTACGGCGATCGTGCTTTTTCCGCGTCGCGAACTCTCGCTGCCCTCGGCGATCGTGTCGACGATCCTGGTACTCGTCGGC
>Ga0308309_10002227_pt1 | contig 11543 bp, 10 predicted proteins | sample HubBroMetageWFT5_FD_192491 | JGI IMG/M metagenome (GOLD analysis project Ga0308309, IMG submission 192491) | Warmed and freeze-thawed soil microbial communities from the Hubbard Brook experimental Forest, New Hampshire - Hubbard Brook CCASE Soil... | ecosystem: Environmental > Terrestrial >... | reverse complement strand
CATCACCACTATCCCTGAAATTTGCATGCAGGCGCGCCAGAACTCGTATCCCGCGGCCGCGAAGAAATTCTTCGTCGTGCCCCGGACGATGTTCCCCACTCCTGCGTGCCACCGCACGCTCACCGCGTCCCCCGAGAGCGCAACGCCCGAACGTATTCCCGTCTGCTTCGCGAGTTTTCCGAGTTTTATGTCGTCGACCACCTCCATGGCCAGGCGGCGGTGCGTGCCCATTTTTTCGTACGCCTCGCGGCGGATTAGCTGGAACGCGCCGACGCCCAGATAAGTTCCGCTATTCGGTTTGCTCACATGCCACGCTCTCACCCCCATCATCAGCGCGAGAGCCAGGTAAGTCAGCGTGATCTTTTCTCCCACGGTTTGCATTTCCACGCGCGCCAGCAGCGTCAGGTGGTCCCATCGCTCTCGCAGAGCCAGCGCGAGCGTGCGCCGCAGGACGTCCGGCGCGAAATGGACGTCCGCATCCGTGAAGACAAGCCACTCGCCGCTGGATTCTTCAAACGCTCGCTGCAGGGCATGCGGTTTGCCCAGCCAGCCTTCGGGCAGGGCGGTCAGGTTTATAGGTTTTAATTTTGGATCCTTCGCCGCCGCGGCTTCCAGAATTTTTCTGGTGCCATCTTCGGAGCGGTCGTTCACGGCAATCACTTCGTAGCGCGGAAAGTCCTGAGCGAGAAGTTTTTCGAGCGCCTCGGGAAGCTTTTCGGCTTCGTCTCGCGCAGCGAAGAGAATCGAAACGCTTGGGCATTCCTGATCCTTCAAAGGCGCGATTTTTTTAATGTGCGGGATGGACGGAATTCCGATTGCCATATCAATCGCGGCAAGTATCCAAAGCAGCGCCGCCAGAGCCAGAAGACCGGTGACGAAATAGTGCAACGCGGAATTTCCTCCACCGCAGGAAGTGCGGACAAGTTATGCTATCACGCTGCATGGCACGCACGATTTCCATTGTCGGCGCAGGGCGCGTGGGGCGAACGTTGGGGAACCGCTTGCGCGAACTCGGCTGGCGCATCGGCGCGGTGGTCACGCGCTCGCGCGCAAGTTCCCGGGAAGCGGTGCGCGCGATCGGCGCCGGCGCGCCGCATGCCAGGCTCACGCGCGCCGTGTTCGACGCCGATATTATTTTGGTGGCGACGCCCGATGGCGCGATTGCGCGTGTGGCCTCGGAACTCGCGCGTATCGGCGGCAGCGAATCCCGCGGCAAAGTGGTGTTGCACGTCAGCGGCGGGCTCGATAGCAGCGCTCTTGCGCCGCTCGCGCGCCGCGGCGCGGCGGTTGGCTCCCTTCACCCCATGCAGACTTTCACCGGGCTTGCATCGCCAAAGCTCGACGGTGTGATTTTTGCCGTTGAAGGCGACCCGCGCGCGCGCCGCGCGGCGCAGCAGATTGCGCGCTATCTGGGCGGCGTACCCGTTACAATAAAGGGTGCCTGCAAACCCGCCTATCACGCGGCTGCGGCGTTGGTTGCCGGCCATGCGCTCGGTCTGCTGGAAGCAGCCACGCAAATTTTAGTGCGCGCCGGATTCACAAGGCGCCGGGCAACCGCGGCATTGCTGCCCTTGACGCGGCAGATGCTCGATAATTTCGAACGCTTAGGCCCACGCGCAGCATGGACGGGCCCTATCGCGCGTGGAGATTTCGCTGTCGTCGCAAAACACGCGAAAGCCCTGGAACAATTCCCGCGCGAGTTTCGCCGGGCATACGTGGCGCTTTCGCTCTTGGCCGGACGCGCGCTTTCCAGCACGCCCGCCGCAACGATTCAGCATCTCAAGCACAAACTTAAAAAATAGAGGGAGCCCACATTTGAGTTTGCAAACGAAGCAGCTGCACATTCCCGTCGAGCATATGGTGCTGGCAAATGGTTTGCGTGTTGTTGTGTCGCCGGACCGCTCTGCGCCCGTCGTCACAGTTGGCGTTTACTATCAAATCGGCTTTCGTCTCGAGCCGCAAGGCCGCAGCGGCTTTGCGCATCTTTTCGAGCACATGATGTTTCAGGGTTCGGAGAACGCCGGGAAAATGGAACACATCCGGCTGATCAATTCCTCCGGCGGCGTCCTGAATGGGACGACGAACTACGACATCACGAATTATTTCGAGTCCGTACCTTCGAATGCTCTCGAGCGGGTTCTTTGGCTGGAAGCCGATCGCATGCGCGCCCTGCAGGTGGACGACGAAAATCTGCGCAATCAACGCGACGTGGTGAAGGAGGAGGTTCGCGTCAACGTGATGAACCAGCCGTACGGCGGATTTCCGTGGCTCGATTTGCCGCCCGTCGCGTTCCGCAATTGGCCGAACGCGCACAATTTCTATGGTGATTTCGCCGACCTCGACGCCGCAACCCTTGCCGACGTGCGCACTTTCTTTCACACCTACTACGCCCCGAACAATGCCGTCCTGCTGATGCTCGGCGATCTCGACCCGGCGGAAGCGTTTTCGCTCGCCAGGAAATATTTCGAGAAAATACCTTCGAACCCGGCCACCCCTCGCGCCGACGTAAGCGAGCCGCCGCAGACGGAAGAGCGCCGAGGCGAGGTGGACGAAAAATTCGGCACGCTTCCGGCCATCGCCATCGGTTACACGGCGCCGCCGCGCAACACGCCCGATTGGTACGCCTACGCTCTGCTGGAACGCGTTTTGCACGGCGGCCGCGCCGGGCGCGTCTATCGCGAACTCGTCCTCGAAAAACAGATTGCCGTGGAAACCGACGGCAGTGCTGACATCTTCGACGCCAACGGACCAACACAAATGGTGACGCGCATCTACCATAAGCCGGAATTGACGTCCGAGGAAACGATTGCGGCGTTTGACTCCATCATCCGCGATCTGCAGGACAACGGAATTCAGGAAGACGAGCTCGATCCCGTCAAAGTAAAATTCCGCGCCGACTATTTTTCCACTCTGGAAGGGGGAATGGGCTACACCATGCCGCGATTCGGACTCATGCACTATCTTGCTTGTTTCACGTTATTCGACGGCGATCCCGACCGCATCAATACGGTGCTCGATGGATTTCTGGCCGTCACCCCCGCGCAGATTAAAGAGGTCGCGAAAAAATATCTCGTTCCGCGGAATCGAGCGTTGGTTTTGCGGCGTCCCGCGGCGCTGGCGGGTGCCCGATAATGACAACGACGACAACGACAAGCACCACAACTCCAGCAGCCGGCGGCCCGGTTCGGCAAACGGCTCCGCCGCTTGGTCCCGAACGCCCCGTATTATGGCCGAAGCGGACGGTTCGAACGCTTTCCAATGGAATGCAGGTCGTCCTTGCCGAAGCGCGCACATTTCCAAAAATTTCCGCGCAGCTTTTCTTCCGCAGCGGCAACGCCGTCGTAGCCCACACCTCGCCCGGGCTTGCCGATATGGCATCTGCGGTGGTTCGCACTGGCACCGCTTCCCGGCCCAGCCGACGCATCGAGGAAGATTTGCGGCGTATGGGCGCCAACCTCGGCACGCATTCCGGCGCGGACTCTACCGCGATCTCCGTTTCCGGCCTGGCGGAATTTTCCGGCGGCTTGCTTGAATTGATGTCGGACCTGGCGCGCAACGCTTCGTTTCCCGCTGAGGAATTCGAACGCGAGCGGCGGCAGCGCTTCGAGGAATTGCGCATCGAACGCGCCACACCCGGATTTTTGGCCAGCGAACGTTTGCGGCGCGTTCTTTTCGGCGATCATCCGTACGCCATCGTCGCGCCTTCGGAAGATCAGGTTGCCGCGTATCGCAGGGAACAGCTCGAGGAGTTCTATCACAAGTATTATTCTCCCGCTGGCGCTCTGCTCGTTTTAGTCGGTGATTTCGCGGCAGAGGAAATGTTCGCGCAGGTTGAAAAGATTTTTGGCGCGTGGAAGGCGCCGCAGCCGGAGGCTCTCCCGTCTCCCGCGCCGCCGCATCCGGCGGGGCGTCGCGTTCATTTGGTTCACCTGCCTGGAGCCGTGCAGGCGCAGGTGCTGCTCGGCAACCTTGCCATCACGCGGCGCGATCCGGATTGGCAGCGCGCAGTATTGGCCAATTCGATTTACGGCGGGGCGTTTCATTCCCGGCTGGTGATCAATATCCGCGAGCAGAAGGGCTATACATATAGTCCGCGCAGCAGCGTGAATGCCTTGCGCCAGCATGGCTATTTCTCGGTGCATGCGGCCGTGCGCAACGAAGTGACGGCGGCCACTCTGACGGAAATATTCTACGAGCTGGATCGCATTCGTTCGCTCCCCGTCACGCCGGAGGAGCTCGATAGCGCGCGGAATTATATAACCGGCGTGTTTTCGCTCGGCGTCGCCACCGTGGACGGATTGCTTGGTCAACTCTCAAGCCTCTATCTGGACAGGATGCCGGAAGATTATCTTGAAACGTATCGCCAGCGGATTCGCGCGCTCACGGCAGACGATGTGCTCGCCGCCGCCCGCCGCCATTTCGATTCGGCGAACGCTCAAATCGTGATCGTGGGAGATCGCGCGCACGTCGCCGAGCAAGCCGCGCTCTTCGGCCACGTCACTGAATACGACGCACAGGGGAAACAAGCGCAATAAGCCTGTGAACCGGAGCCGTATGTTGAATGCTCGACTGCGTGAACGGAGAAGAAGCCGCCTTACTCTCGCGTTCGCCCTTTTCTCCGCCCTTTTGCTCTGGGCTGCCGCAAGCCCCGCGATTGCCCCGGCGCAAAAGGCGCCGCCGGCAAAGCCCATCAATTTGAACACAGCTACAATCGATCAACTTGAGCAACTCCCCGGCGTCGGGCCCGTCACTGCAAACGACATCCTCCAATTCCGCAAGAAAAGCGGCCCATTTCGCAGCGTGAATGATTTGCTCGCCATCCGGCGCATCACGAAGGCCCGCCTCGAAAAAATGCGTCCCTACATTACAATCGGCCCTTCGCCCGCGAAGCCGCATCCGAATCCGGCTCCCCCGCCGAAACCTGCCGGCTAGGCGCGCGCCACTCTTTAGATGATTTGATGTGTTTGCTTTGAGGTGTCAACCGCAAGAGGAACCTGATCGGCAATCTCCAGCCCGTAGCCTTCCAGCGCCACCACTTTGCGCGGATGATTCGTCAGCACGCGGATGCTCCGCAGCCCCAGGTCAATCAGGATTTGCGCGCCGATGCCGCTTTCGCGCTGCACCTTGCGTTGCAGCCCAAGATCTTTCTCTGTCTCGCCGCTCCCGTGAAAGCGTATCTGGGGCAGCGCGTCGCTTTCTTCCGCGCGCTTGTCGATTTGAAATCCGCGGCCCGTATGATGCAGATAGACGAAAACGCCGCGGTCCGCTTTCGCGATGGCCGCGAGCGACCCCTCGATTGTGGACTGGCAATTGCACGCGATTGACCCGAGCACGTCACCGGTCAAGCAGTGCGAATGCACGCGCACCAGCGGCGGATCGTTCTGCCCTGCGGCGGCCCCGCCCGCTGCGTTGCTGGAAAGTTCGCCGCGCACCAGTGCGACATGCAGCTCGTTGTCCACATCGCTCGAATACGCGATCATGCGGAATTTTCCATGCTTCGTCGGGAGCACCGATTCCGCAATTCGTCGAACGTAGCGTTCGTGCTGCATTCGGTAGCGAATCAAGTCCGCCACCGTCGCGAGTTTCAGATTGTGCGCGCGGCAAAATTCGATCAGCTGCGGAATGCGCGCCATCGTTCCGTCGTCGTTCATGATTTCGCAGATCACGCCCGAATGGTCTCGCCCCGCCAGCCGCGCCAGGTCCACGCAGGCTTCCGTTTGCCCGGCGCGAACCAGCACGCCTCCATTGCGCGCGCGCAGCGTTTGCACGTGCCCGGGGCGCGCCAAATCTTCCGGGCGCGTATTCGGGTCGGTTGCCGCAAGAATGGTGGTCGCGCGATCGGCGGCGCTGATTCCCGTCGTCGTTCCGCGGCGCGCGTCGATCGGTTCGCAGAAAGGCGTGCCGAATGCCGAGGTGTTGCGCGCGGAAATCGCCTTCAGGTCCAGCGCGTCGCACCTCTGCTCGGTCAGCGAGAGGCAAATCAGCCCGCGGCCAAACTTCGTCATGAAATTGATGGCTTCGGGCGTCACGGAGTCCGCCGCCATCGTCAGATCGCCTTCGTTTTCGCGGTCTTCGTCGTCCACCAGCACGATCATGCGTCCCTGGCGGATCTCCTCGACTGCTTCTTCGACTGTCGCAAATGGTGCTTTTTGTTCGGTCATCTCAGTGGATCCACTTCATGCAAAGGTAATAAAAAGCCGCTCCCATCACGCCCGCGCCCGGGATCGTCAAAATCCATGCCCACATGATGTGGCGTGTCACGCCCCAGCGAACTGCAGACATTCTCTTGGATGCGCCAACGCCGGCAATGGCTCCCGTAATCACCTGCGTCGAGCTCACCGGAATACCCGCCGCGGCCGTTCCGATCAACGTCAGCGCCGCCGAAGTCTCCGCCGCGAACCCGCCGAAGGGGTTGAGCTTCGTGATCCGCTGGCCCATGGTTTTCACCACCCGCCAGCCCCCCGCCATTGTCCCGCCGGCCATCGCCAGGGCACAACAAATAATAACCCAGTCCGGCACTTTGTAGTTCGGCAGCACTCCGGTGGTGACCAGAGCGGCAGTAATGATTCCCATGCTCTTTTGCGCGTCATTGGTGCCATGCGCGAAGCTGAATGTCGCCGCAGACACCAATTGTAGCCGCCGAAACCACTTGTCCACGCGCCGCGGCGACTGCCGCCGCACCACCCAGCTTGTGGCCACCGTCACCGCAATGCCCGCCAGCAATCCAATTACAGGCGCGAGGAAGATGAAAACGATCGGCTTGATCCATCCGTGGGTGATGATTGCGCGGAAACCTGCCGAAGCGATCGCCGCGCCGCCGTAGCCCCCCATCAACGCGTGCGATGAGCTGCAGGGCAGTCCCAGCCGGATCGTCGCGTAATTCCAGATGATTGCCCCCAGCAAGCCCGCCAGCAACACTTGCTGATTGACCATCTCCAGATGAACAAGTCCCTTGCCCATCGTCGCGGCCACCGCCGTCCCAAATGTCAGCGGCGCGATAAAGTTCCAGAATGCGGCCCAGGCCACCGCGTAGAGCGGGCGCAGCACCCGCGTGGAAACCACCGTGGCGATGGAACTCGCGGCGTCATGCCAGCCGTTCGTGAAATCGAATGCCAGGCTGATTACCACGATGATGCAAAGCAGATAGAAACTGGTCACGCGGCCGCTCTCCCGGTGAAATAGGGATTTGATTCGGTCAATGCCAACCCTGGGGTGGAAGGCACGGCGTCAGGCATTCTTCAAGGTGACGGTTTCGATGACGTTGGCAACGTCTTCGCATTTGTCGGCCGCGAATTCCAGCGTCTCGATAATCTCTTTCCACTTGATGATTTGCACCGGATCTTTTTCCTGATCGAATAGCGTGGCGATCAGCCGCTGGCACTGGTGGTCCGCTTGATTCTCCAGGCGGTTGATTTCGATGCAATGGTCGAGGATGTGGTCGCCCTTTTCCAGCACTCGGACCGCAGCCACGATTTGTGCCGCGGCGTCGCGGACCGATTTTGCCAGGTCGGCCACACCGGGTCGAATGCTCGTGATGCGGTAGGTCACAAGCCGGGTTCCCACCGCGTCTACCAGGTCGATCACGTCGTCAATCCGGCTGGCCAGCTCGTGGATGTCCTCGCGGTCAAACGGCGTAATAAACGTTTGATTCAGCTTGGTCATGATTTCGTGCGTGATGGTGTCCCCAATATGTTCGTAGGATTCGATCTTCGCCGCGGCCACGGTCGGATCCTCGTAATGCTCCAGCATTTCCACCATCGCCACAGTGGCTGCATGGACGTTTTCCGCCTGCTGTATGAAGTTCGTAAAAAACGTCTTTTCCTGCGGAAAAATCCTTCCCAATAGTCCCGGCATTTCCCCAAATCCCTCCGATGGCGCCCGTACCGATTGTTACGGAATTGTTACAACGAAGGCACAGCCTATACCAACCGCACCGCTTGCCGCAAGGAACCCGCCGCAATCCCAATGGCGCCGTTGTTTCGTCTCTTTCGTTCGCTCGTTGGGCAGCGCAATCCGGGTGACTTCGATTCCAGCGCAAGGTATTCTTTCGCGTGGCCTTCAGTCACCCCATCTTTCTGTTTTTTGCGGCTCTCCTGGCTGGCCTCCTCAACGCCGTGGCAGGAGGCGGAAGTTTCATTTCCTTTCCTGCGCTGCTCTTCAGCGGAATTGCGCCGATTGCCGCCAACGCGACAAACACCGTTGCCGTCTGGCCCGGCACCGTGGCCAGCACGGTTGCCTACCGCAAGGAATTTACTCCCGAGGTCCGCCGCATGCTGCCCCCGCTGATTGTCACAGGCATACTAGGCGGAATTATCGGTGCGCGAGTGCTCCTCATCACGCCCCAATCTACGTTCATGCGCATCGTTCCCTGGCTCCTGTTGGGCGCCACGTTGTTGTTCGCCGCAAGCGGCCGGCTGACGGCGCGGTTGTACGCGCGATTAGACGGCGCGCCGGATCGGAAGGGAAACGAAGCCGCCACCAGCGCCTCCAACGTCGCCCGCGACTCCGCAACCGCGCAGCATCCACACAAGACGCCGCGCTGGTTGTTTCTCCTCGGCTTATTCCTGGAACTCCTGATCTCCATCTACATCGGCTATTTCGGCGCTGGCGTGGGGATTCTCTTGTTGGCGCTGCTCGCGCTGATGGGCATGGAAAATATCCACGCGATGAATGGACTGAAGACCCTTCTGGTCAGTATTGTGAATGGTGTTGCTCTGGTGACTTTCATTTTCGCTCGCGTAATCGTCTGGCCGCAGGCTTTGCTGATGGTCGTGGGTGCCAGCGCGGGCGGCTATTTCGGAGCCTATTACGGCCGAAAGATGAACCAGCAACAAATCCGCTGGCTCGTAATCGTGGTCGGCCTCAGCATGTCCGCTTATTTTTTTGTGCGCGGTTAAAGCTTTGCATGGCGCGCCGCGGTCTTCCGCGCAAGAACCTTTGTCTTGCCTTTGCACCCTCTGTAACTTATCCCTCTAATTTATTTTTTTAGCTTTGATGCAAGCCCGCAAAGTGGTATCCCAATAATTACCCCGGCTCCCCATCCTCTCCAGGAGGGAGAACGCATGAGAATCGTCATCGCAGCCACTGTTTTAAGCTTTGCTCTCATTTCAGCCGCCCCCTCAACTTCCGTCGCACCCACCGGTTTCGACAACAAGTCCAACGGCATGGTGGACGACGCCACTCATCAAGCCGACCAGACAACGTTCGAGGAAGTCGAACATCTCACCGACGGGCTCGGCCCCCTTTACAACGCGCAGTCCTGCCGCGAATGCCATCAGAATCCCGTGTCGGGCGCCGGATCTCAGGTGTCGGAATTGCGCGTCGGCCATCAGGGGCCTGATGGGCACTTCCTCACGCCGAATATTCCGATCGCGCGCGGAGCCGAAATCATCACCGGGCGTTCTCTGGTGAACGATCGCGCCATTTGCCCCAGCGGCGCGTTTCCAGATAAGGAAATTCAGGAGCGCGTTCCCGATACGGAGACGATTCGCGCGTTTCGACTCTCTCTGAGCCTCCTCGGCGATGGTTTCGTCGAGGCGGTTGGCGATCAAACGCTTCTGGATCTTTCCATTCAGCAATGCAAGTCTTCACACAAGAAAATCTGCGGCCAGGTTCTGTACGATCCCATCGTCGAAGCCCCCGGACAAATGGGCGTCGGACGCTTCGGCTGGAAGGATCAACACGCCAGCCTTCTCTCGTTCGCGGGCGACGCGTATCTGAATGAGATGGGCATCACCAATCGTCTGCAGCCCGATGAGGTAACCAAAATCTGCAACACTGCCCCCGAACCGAACGACACTCCAGGGGCGGACGGCCTTTCCGACATTGATCACTTTGCCCGCTTCATCCGTTCCACCAAAGCGCCCGCGCGCGATACACAACTCGCCTCCAGCGACGCGGCCGTGAAGGGTGCTGCTCTGTTCGCCAAGATCGGCTGCGCGGCCTGCCACGTCGCTTCGATGACCACCGCTCCAGCAGGAACAAAAATCAATGGCGGAACATTTGTGATCCCCGCCGCGCTCGGCTCCGTCACCTTTTATCCCTATGGCGATTTTCTGATGCACGATGTCGGCACCGGCGACGGAATTCTTCAAGCCATTCCCGAGCACTACGGCCGCAAGGTTTTTCACCAGATGTCCGATTACCTTGCGAAGCAGGATTTCGAGAGCAGCCGCAACAAGATTCGCACCGCTCCGTTGTGGGGAGTTCGCTTGCGCCCCCGGCTGATGCACGACGGCGCTTCGCTGACGTTTCCGGACGCCATCGCCCGCCACCAGGGCGAAGCGAAGCACGTCACCCAGGAGTTTGAAAAACTCAAACCCGCTGAAAAAGAGGCCATCATCGAGTTCCTGAAGTCTCTGTGAACTCTGCAGGCGCTTTTGTTTTAGGGTTAGCCGTTGCCTTTGTAGCGGCCGCTCGCACTGAGCGCAGATAAAAAGAAGGCCGGGCCCCGCTCCTCCCGAAGTCCAAAGATAGCGGGGCACGACCGACAGCAATTCTCGTCAATCAGTGGCCCTTGATCCCGTGTGATTCATTTAAGTCGTCAATATAAGCCCCGGTAATGTTGCCGCCGTTTTTGATTCGGGTCAGCGCCGTCTGGCTGGCCCCGGCAACGTCAATCTTGCTCCAGGCGTTCTTGGCGAGGATGAAGCCGTGGCTCAAGCCGGCTGTCCCGGTATAGGAGCCGGCGATTTCCCCTGCGTCATTAATCCCAAATGCTCTCGTCGACGCGGCGAGAGGAAAGTCGAGAGTTGAGAATACCGTGCCGACAAGGAGAAATCCGTGGGTGACGCCGCTGGTGTCAGTCCATATGCCCACGATCTCCCCAGCGGAGTTAATCCCGGTGGCCGCCGTGCCAGCAGCGCCGGGAAAATCAAAACTGGTGAACACGCCTCCGTTGTCCAGATAGGCGTGATCTGCGCCCATCGAGTCATGATAGTCCCCAACAATCTCTCCAGCATTATTGATATCCACGCATTCCGTTTCTGTACCACCTGGAAAATCGATGGTGGTAAAGGTTCCCGCGACGTCGAGAAATCCGTGAACGTCCCCAGACAGGTCGACGTACGCGCCCACCATCTGGCTGGATGCGTTTATCGCGGCCACCACGCTTTGCGTCGAACTCGGGATCTCGACCAGTTGGTAGTTGGTGCCCATTACCGTGAAGGCGTCTTGAGCTGTGCTGGGAAAATCGAAAGCGCCAACGATCGTATTACCAAATGTATCGTAAACGGTCGAAGAGTCCGCGCCGGGATAGTCCGCGGTCGAGAACGCATACACTTTTGTCCCTGCGAGCCCAACCGTCACAGCGTCCGGGCCCGCACTTTCGGCGGGCAGTGCCGGCAGGTTTCGTCCGTGCGGGAAGAGAAGTCTCTCGATAGGCAACTGATGGCTTGGCGGGTTGGCGGTCTGTTTGGCAGCGGATTGGGAGAGCGCGGGCTGGACTGACCAGCCTGATTTTTTAGTCCAGAAGCAGTGAGAGACTTATAGCACGACCTCCGTCTGAAAAGGGGTGGCGAATGGCGGTTCGAAGGGAGCCGTAG
>Ga0308309_10002224_pt1 | contig 11553 bp, 9 predicted proteins | sample HubBroMetageWFT5_FD_192491 | JGI IMG/M metagenome (GOLD analysis project Ga0308309, IMG submission 192491) | Warmed and freeze-thawed soil microbial communities from the Hubbard Brook experimental Forest, New Hampshire - Hubbard Brook CCASE Soil... | ecosystem: Environmental > Terrestrial > Soil... | reverse complement strand
TTCCCTGCTGGCGAATACCTATCAGTTCGGCGATATGGCGGATGTCGAGCACGTACTGGGGCTCGAACAACTTTTGCCGCATGGATGGAATCAGGTCCGTGCCTCCAGCAACGATTCGGACACTGTCAGACAGAGCGTGTGCGGGCGAGTCGCCGGTGGCCACACTGTCGCTGTGTTTTGCCAGAAAAGAGACGGCTTCTTCTACGGTCCGGGGGCGCAGCAGTTTGAATTGTGGAAGACTCAATCGTCGCCTCCCGCTTGCACCACGGTTTCGCGTCGGGAAGGGTCGAGCGGATGACGCTCTGGTCCCTTGCCGCGATACCACAGCGATCCGCCATGTTCACGGAATCTTGTCGGGGCGGTTGGATCGATGCCCTCGGTGAGATCGATGTACTTTGCTTCCTTCTTTGCCCGCAGGGCTGACAACACGCGCTCGGGCGTGAAGGGACACTCATGCAAGCGGACGCCGACGGCATCGTAGATCGCGTTTGCGATTGCGGGGATGGTCGCGGCCAGCGAACCTTCGCTGCATTCTTTCGCGCCGAATGGGCCTTCGGGGTCAATGCTCTCCACGATGATGGGTTCGACCTCGGGAGATTCTACCGACGATGGGCTGCGATATTCGAGCAGGCCCGGGTTCATCAGCATGCCATCTTTCCAAATCATTTCTTCGGTGAGGGCTTGGCCCATGCCCATCCAGACGGAGCCGATGATCTGGCCTTCGACGGAGACCGGATTCAGTGCGCGTCCGCAGTCATGCGCGGCCCAGACTTTGTGGACGGTTACTCCGCCGGTGTCTTCGTCGACCGTGACTTCAGCGACCTGCGCGGAGTACGAATATGCAGGCGAAGGACCGACGCCCGCACCTTTATGTTTGCCGCCGCGTGCGTCGGAAGGCGGCGCGTAGGAACCGGTTCCAGTGAGGGCGCCGTGGAAGTCGATGGCGGCGACTACGGCTTCTTCGAACGTCATCCAATCTTTCGGGCCTTCATCTTTGCGCTTTTGTTGTAAGGAGCCGCGGAGGATTTGCCCTTCGACGCGACCGCTGACCGAGGCGCCGGATTGGGTAACTTCTTCGTCTGCAGCTTTAGAAATAACCGGCGGAGCGCTTCCCTGCTTGTAGACAACGTCGCTGCGAAAAATTAAATTCCCGGGAGCGCAGTTCATCTTGTGCGCGGCAGCAAGAGCGATTCGTTTTTTTACTTCTGCCGCGGCGCGCAACGTGGCGTTGCCTGCCATGAAGGTTACTCGGCTGGAGTAGGAGCCGATATCGATGGGAGTGAGGTCGGTGTCGGCGGCAACAATTTTGATCCGTCCCAGCGAGCAGCCCAATACTTCGGCGGCGATTTGAGCGGTCATGGTGTCCGAACCTTGGCCGATCTCCGAGGCGCCGGTGTAGACGACGACTCCGCCGTCGCGATCGATCTTGATGTTCACGGTGGAGTGGGGCATGTCAGAGCGAATAATCGAATTGGCCGCGCCGCTTACGTAATGGCTGCAGGCGACGCCCAGGCCGCGACCCTTAGGCAGCTTGCCCTTGCGCTGTTTCCATCCTGAGCGCTCGACAACTTTGTGGATACATTCCGGCAATCCGTAACTTTGCACGCGCAGGCCGTTGACCGTGATGCAAGGCGGTTGGAGCAGATTGCGTTGGCGAATCTCGGCGGGGTCCAGTGCGATCTTGGCTGCGAGTTCATCGAGTTGCGATTCGAACGCGAATCTTACATTCACCGTGCCGTGCCCGCGCATCGCGCCGCAGACGGGCTTGTTGGTCAGGACGCGATAGCCATCGTATTGAATGTTGGGAATGTCGTAGAGGGCACCGAGCAGCGCGCCGGAATAAAGAATGGTTACGACGCCGTAGGAGCAATAGGCTCCGCCGTCCTGAATCACGCGGGCCTTGACGGCGGTGATGCGGCCGTCGCTTTTGATTCCAGTCTTCAGATCGATGATGGTACGCGGACGCCCGCGGTGGGCCCAGAAAACTTCTTCGCGGGTGTATGTGATCTTCACTGGGGCTAGCGCTTTGCGGGCTGCAATCGCGGCTATGATCTCGAGCGGAATGACTTCACTCTTGCCGCCGAAGCCACCACCCACCAGCGGTTTGATGACGCGGATTTGCGCCATCGGCATTTCAAGCACGAGCGAGAGCTTGTGCTGCAGGTAGTAAGGAACCTGGGTTGAAGACTGAACGGTGAGGCGCCCGCGGTTGCCGGTGTGCGAATCAATTTCGAATGCCGCAAGTGTCGAGTGCGGCTCCATTGCGGCATGGGTGACTTCGTTCGCAATAAAGCGGGCTTCGGCGATGTGGTCAGCTTCAGCGAAACCTTTTTCGGGATCTCCAAATACGTGGTGATAATCTTTTTCGAGATTATGCGGCTTGTTATCGTGGATGAGATCGGTCTCCGCCTTCATCGATTCTTCGGGATCGAAGTAGGCGGGTAGGAGTTCGTATTCGACATCAATTAATTCCAGCGCCTGATCTGCCGTGGCTTCGTCGACCGCAGCAACACAGGCAATGTTGTCGCCGACGTAGCGGACTTTGTCGAGCGCGAGGGCGTATTCGTCGTGGCCGACAGGAAGAATGCCGTAAGGATTGGGCGCATCTTTTCCAGTTACAACCGCGACAACGCCTTCGAGTTTCTCGGCCCGGCTGATGTCAATGTGCTTGATGCGGGCGTGCGGGTAAGGCGAATGCAGGATGCGGCCGATGAGCATGCCGGGGGCGGTGAGGTCGTCGGTGTATTTGCCGGCGCCGGTGGTTTTGCCGGCGGCATCGACCATGGCGGTGGGTTTGCCGATGATGGAGAAGTCGTTGGTCGTTCGTCTTTGGTCGTTGGCCACTACAGATTCCTCGCTTCGCTCGCAATGACAATCCGGTTGAATTACTTCGCTGCCATTCCCTTTTGCTCCGCATCAATTGCAGCCTTGATGGCCTGATACATCTGGCTGTAGCCGGTGCAACGACAGAGATTTCCGCTTAGCGCGGCACGAATGTCTTGCTCTGTCGGATCTGAATTCTCAGTCAGAAGATGTTTAACCGTCATGATGAATCCCGGTGTGCAATAGCCGCACTGCGCTCCGCCCCAGTCGCCGTAAGCTTTCTGAATCGCGGCCAAACTTCCGTGTTCGCTTACGCCTTCGACCGTGGTGATCTCCTGGCCTTCGCAACTGGCAGCGAGCAGTGTGCACGACATCATCGGGATGCCATCGACCAGCACGGTGCAGGCGCCGCACGAGGAATCGTCACAGCCGCGTTTGGATCCGGTAAGGTCGAGATCCTGACGCAGGACGTCGAGCAGCAGCTTGCTGGGCTCGAAGGCGAGTTCGTGAGAGCGGCCGTTGACTTTGAGTTCGATGAGTTCTTTTTTCATTTGTCCGCTGGCATTTAGCAATTGGCAGTTAGCATTTGGCCCCTCAACTTTTCATCCAGGTCAAAAACGGCCAAATGCCAAGTGCCAACTGCCAGGTACTTCTTTCAATATCCAAAATCTGTTTGCGCGGCATACGCGTGTTGCTTCACGCCCAACTCTTCCACACGGCACGCGCCCAGTTGGTTCATATACGCCCGTCGATCGGCGGTGCCGTACACCCAGCGGTCGAGCCATGCGTCGCTGTCGGCCTTCGTCTTGGTCTGCTCGTGATATTGGCGAAAGAATGCGTCATCGCGCTTGTAATATCCCTGGACGGGCGAGGGATGCCCACCGTACCGACACTCGATCACGGCGTTCACCAGAAAGCCGGGAATCACGGTGCGATTGGGATCGCTGGCAATTACTTCGGGTTCAACGATTTCTTCCGCGACTACGATCACGCGCTTGGCGGCCCGAACTCCTTCGATCATCACGCCGAAGTTGCCCCAGCAGTGGGCATTGCCTTCGCGGTCGGCCCGCTGGACGTGAACGATGGTGACATCGGGAGTCAGCGCGCGTATCGCGTGCAAAGATTCCTTTGGTTCGAACGGCGAAAAGATTTGATAGAAGAAATGATTGCCCTTTGCGATGTCGCTGCCCAATGCGGTTCGAGTAGGCAGGAAGGGCACGCCCATGGCTCCGGCCTGCAGAGCCAGAGCAACGGAAAAGTTAGTCATGTTGAAAACCTTAATCCCATTCTCTTCGACAGCGCGGCGGAAGTTGTAAGCTGACCCCATCATCACATTTCCAACCCAGGCGGCGATGACTTGCTCGACACAACCCGCAGCGATGAGCTGATCAAAGAGGATGTCCGAGATAGGTCCAATCAGAGTGAGGTCGCGTTTCTTCTGACGAATGACTTCGTGCCCGGCGGCAAAGGGAATCATCTGCTCCATCTGAAGGCCGAGCGCGACTGAAGCGCCATCCGGCATCAAATTGGCAATCGCGTCACGCATTGTGCGGAGTTTAGACATGCCTATTTGCCCTTCCATATTGGCGACCGTTTCTCGAGAAACGCGCTGATTCCCTCCCGCGCGTCATCCGTTTTCATCGAGTCATCAAAGTAAATCTTCTCGGCCCGGGCGAGGCCTTTATCGAAATGAATTGCATCCCAGCTATAGATTGCTTTCTTGGCAATGGCCAGTGCTGCCGGACTGAGCTCCGAAAGATGACGGACGGCGTCCGTCACGGTATGCTCGAGATCGACTTCAGGCACAACGGAATTCGCCAGGCCGATGTTCGCCGCTTCCCTGCCGGTGATGCTACGCCCGGTTAGGACGAGATCGGCGGCGTGCTTTTGTCCGACGAGCGCAGCCAACGCCGTGACGGCGACCGGGGGATAACAGCCGAGTTTAATCTCCGGAAACGCCCAAGTCGCAAGCTCCGATGTGTACGCGATATCGCATACCATCGCGAGTTCAGCGCCCCCGCCCAGGCAATTGCCGTGCACAGCGGCAATGCTCACTTTCTTCGAGCTCACCAACATCCGGATGACGCGGTGAAACTTCGCCAGCATTTGCTCAACTTTGTCGGGAGTATGAGCGCCGACGTCAACCCCGGCCGAGAACGCTTTTTGAGAACCGCCAATAATCAGAACCGAAATGTCAGACCGGGCTTCGACCTCGGTTAACACCTCGGCCAGTTCTTCCATCATCGGAATATCGATCACGTTTAGCGGCGGGTTATCCAGAGTAATACGTGCGACTGGAGCCTGAAGTTCCAGGGCGATGCGAGAGTACTTCGTTACTGATTGTGTCGCCATGGTGATACCTCGCCGGCGATAACGCCCGCGCCACTGGGTCTTATTGTGTCCAGAAACCCTGTTTGTCGTATTCGCGAATCGCTCTTAAGTCTGCTGCGGTAGGCTCCGAAGTTTGCGTCACGTCTTCGCCTACGCGCAACGTCCAACCTGTGTTCTCGAGCACATCCTGCACTTCGATTCCTGGATGAACGGAAGCAAGAAGTGCTTCTCCATCTGCGCCAAAACGCAGCACGGCTTTGGTCGTGATCACCGCGGATGGCCCTCCGCGCGGAAGGCCTACACGTTTTCGCCAGCCGGGACCATCGCCGTTGCCCGGGCTGGTCATATATGAAACTCGTTCGGGCAGGCGCTGTTTGCTGTGCTCCAGAAGAACTACAAATCGACGAGCGAGCGAAGCAATGTCGCAGGCGCCTCCGGAGCCGGGTAAACGAGTGTTGCCTTTCGCTTCCCGCACCTCGGTGGAGTTGAGGTTGCCGAAGCGGTCGACCTCCGCGGCTCCAAGAAATCCCAGGTCGACTCGGCCCGACTGCAGCAAGCTCATGACTCCGAGCATGTCCAGGCATTGCGTTGCACCCCGGATATTCGGCGGATCGGCCATGGTGTAGATCAACTCCGGCGCTGGAGTGGTACGAATTACGCCATTCTCAAATAAACCCACGGCGTTTGGGGCGTGAGTCTTTTTCGCGATCACGAATGCGATGAGCGGCAATCGCATGCCGACAAAAACAATCTCTCCGTCGCGGATTTCGCGGGCGGCGGTAGCAACCATCAACTCACCCAAAGTGTATCGATCAGTCGAGGTATGGTCATTTTTCGGAATGTCGGCAGCGATACTTCTCATATTTAGCAAGAACTGCCGAGCCGTGCTCGGCCGGGGCGGGTCGGAGACCCGCCCCCACATCGAGCATGCGCAGCCGAGTGCCCACCCAGTCGAGCTACAAATTAATCGCCGATTTGCGGACCTCACCGATAGACGAAAGCGGATCGCGGGCTCCTTCTTTTGGCGCGATCCATTTCTTCTCGTTGCCGATGATGTCCAGCAACAACTTCTTATCTTCGGCTGTGGGCATGAAATCCTTTACGTGCTGTTCATAGCCTTTGTCATCGATCGGCTCGCCGGTCTGCGCATGGAATTTCTGTCCCGCCCAGCGGCCGATGTTGCGATTAAATTTGATATCAGGCGCATAGAGCTTGGGCTCACCGGGCTTCAGCACGCTGTTAAACCGCTCAATCAGGCCGGCAACTTCGTCGCGATATAAATGCCGGTTGTAATCGTTCAGTTCGTCGACCTTAGCTTCATGAGGGTTCTTCGGCTCGTCATAACGGCCCTTGACTCCCCAGACGTATGCCCAATGCGCGGAAGAGGAATTGTCGGTGCCAAACAGATCGTATGAACTGGAGATCCACTTATTCAAATATTTTTGGATCAGCCACTTGGGAATTACTCCCGCCTCGACGATGCGGCGGAGGCCGTCATTGCCCGTGCCCATGTGGAAGGCTTCTTCGCGCAACATGTAGGACATGGAACGTCCCAGCGGGGCGAAGGCCGAATACTTCAGCATCTGCAACTGGAATTTGCCATCGCGGTCAACGAAGTCGGTGTAGGTGAAGAAGTCCATCCAGTTGTCGACGTCGACGTTGAATGCGCCCAGCAGGCGCTTGTTGTCGAAGGCGCGGCGTTCGAGCATCTTCTGCGCCTCGACTTTACCCGAGTAGCCGAAGTGATCGATCAGAAGAGCGCACATCTGCCAGCCGTGGCGCATTTCCTCGATCATGACACGAGTGATTGCTTTACGATCCCAGTCGGTGGGCGCACTTTCAAACAGATTGCGCTGCTGCTCCACGCTGGCAAACTCGGTGTCGCCTTGATAGACAATCAAGTTGATGAGAGCATCGCGCATCTGTTGCGTTGGCACCTGGCGCAGGTTTTCCCACTTGCGGCGGCCTTTGAAGGCGCCAAACTGAATTTCGTCGGTTTCGATTGCGCCATAAAGCGTGTCGAACTTGAAATCAGCAATCTCATCATGATTGACGCCGATATCTTTTCGCCAATCATCGAACAGACCGACCCAGTCACTGAAAGTTCCAATTTTTGCAACTTTGCCCGGCATAAGAACCTCTATAAATCCGATTTAAGTTTTAGTTGTAGAGACATTGCTAGCAATGTCTCTACGCCATATTTAGCCACACTGTTTTCATTTCCGTGTAGTGCTCGATGGCATGCACGCCCAACTCCCGGCCAAAGCCCGAACTTTTGTAGCCGCCGAAGGGCAAAGACGCATCCATCAGGCCATATGTGTTAATCCACACCGTCCCGGCGCGAAGCTGTCGGGAAACGGAATGCGCTTTCTTCACGTCGCGCGTCCATACCGCCGCCGCCAGACCGTACGGATTGTTATTCGCGAGCTTGATCACTTCATCTACATCATCAAAACTGAGTGTGGCCAGCACGGGCCCGAAGATTTCCTCCTGGGCAATCTTCATGTCATTCTTAACGTCGCCGAAGATCGTGGGCTCAATGAAAAATCCCTTGCCACCGTCTACAGAGACTCGATTTCCGCCCGCGATCAGTTTGGCGCCTTCTTTCTTACCCGCTTCTATGTAGCCGAGAACGGTCTGCATCTGCTCCTGGCTGACGATTGCGCCCATGCGGGTTTTGGGATCGAGGGGATCGGCGGGCTGCATTTTTTTGGCGCGGGCGACAAGTTTCTCCAAGAATTCGTCTTGGACTTTGCTTTCGACGAACAAGCGCGAGCCTGCATTGCAGACTTCGCCTTTGCCGTAAAAGATCCCAGTGATTGCGCCCTTGACGGCGTTGTCGATGTCGGAATCCGCGAAGACGATGTTTGGCGATTTGCCTCCGAGTTCGAGTGTTAAGCGCTTCATGCTGTCGGCCGCACTGCGCATGATTTCCTTGCCGACATCGGTCGATCCGGTGAACGCGATTTTGTCGATTCCGGGATGGCGGACAATCATCCTGCCAACTTCGGATCGGCCGGTAACGATGTTCAAAACTCCTGCCGGCACGCCCGCCTCAACCGCCAATTCGCCGAATCGCAATGCAGTCAGCGACGTCAGGCTGGCGGGCTTCCAGACAATAGTGTTGCCGCAAGCCAGCGCTGGGCCTAGCTTCCACGATGCCAGCAGCAACGGAAAATTCCACGGCACGATGAGGCCGACAACGCCCACGGGCTCGCGCAGCGTATAGGTGAATGCAGTCTCAAGCGTGTTGACCGTCTCGCCGTGGATTTTGGTGGCCCACCCCGCGTAGTACCGAAGAACGTCGATCACCATCGGCATATCGACGTAACGAGACTCGAAAATTGGTTTGCCGTTGTCGAGAGTTTCGAGTTCGGCGAATTCATCGATGTTCTTTTCAAGCAGATCGGCGAGACCCCAGATGAGGCGTCCGCGCTCGCTGGATGACATCTTGCGCCAGGGACCGCTGCGGTCTTCGAATGCGCGGCGGGCCGCTTGCACGGCGCGGTCGACGTCGGCGGCGGAAGCTTCGGCGATCTGGGTTAGAACTTCGCCGGTTGCCGGGTTGGTGGTGTCGAAGTGCTTCGAGGCGTCGGTCCACTGGCCGTCGATGAGCAGGCGTCCGGGGGAAAGTTTTGTTTTGGTAGCTGCAATCATTTTTACTTTTCTTTCAATGTATAAAGCAAAGACCAGCAGGACGGGCGAGACGCCCGTCCTCGATCGTAACGATTTTATTTTGCCTTGAACACTGCCGGACGCTTCTCCACGTACGCTGCTAAGCCTTCCTTGGCGTCCTCGCTTTGGAAGAGGAGTTGCTGATTTTCGCGTTCCACGGCTAGCGCCGATTCCATCGGAATCTCCCAGCCAGTTTGAACCGCACGCTTGATGCGCCCCACGGCCTTCGCCGCTTTGTTGGGCGGGCAGAACTGGCGAGCGTATTCCATGATGTTTTCCATGAAACCGTCGCGGTCGAAAATGTCGTTAATAATGCCGAATTCCTTCGCTTCTTCGAAGGAGAATGTGTTGCCGGTTACCATCAGCTCGATGGCTTTACTTTTTCCCACCATGCGCGAAAGCCGCTGCGTGCCCCCGGTTCCGGGAAGCACGCCCAAATTTACCTCCGGCAAGCCGATCTTGCCCGCGTCCTGTCGTGCGATGCGAATGTCCGCCGCCATGGCGATTTCCAGGCCACCGCCGACGCAGTGCCCATTGATCGCAGCGATCACCAGCTTCGGGGTGTGCTCTAACCGAAGCAGCATTTCGTTGGCATGTAGGCAGAAGTAATATTTGAACGTTGGGTCGACGCTAGCCAGCATTTTGATGTTGGCGCCGGCGGAAAAAAACTTGTCTCCCGAACCCGTGAGCACGATGACGTACACGCCATTGTCCATCCGGGCTTTGAGAATCGCTTCATCCAACTGCCGGTTCATTTCGTAGGTATAGGTGTTAGCCGGGGGATCGAACATCTCGATCACCGCGACGCCGCCATCAGCGCGATAATTGACTAGTTGCTTCGTGCTTTCATCCGCTGCCGGTTGCAATGTAGTAGCCATGCTTAGACTCCTTTTCGTAAATGGCAAATCCGAAATTAGTTCGATGACGTCTTTTTTCTCTGAGATGACTTGCTGCGACCCAGTGGACGCCCAGTCGTAGCGCTGATTCCCCGCAGGAAAATGTTGCCCATCCCGCGGGACAATTCTTCCGCGTCGGCGTCGACTCGCGGGTTATACCAGGTATAAATCCAGTTCATCATGCCAAATAGACTCAGCACCGCCATTCGACTCGAAAATTCCAGTCTCTTTGCCAGCCTAAAGTTGTCGAGCAGGCCGACACAGATCCGATAGTATTCGCGTTTGATGGCGGCGATCTCGGAACCAAAACCGTTTGTCAGCACTTCCGCTTCGTGGGAAAGAACTTTCATTGCCTTCGGGTTGGCAAGAAAATATTCGAGATGGTTCAAGATGAAAACCCGAATGCGCTGTTCCGGATCGGAAACATCATCGAGGCGTTCGCGAAGCCGCTCGACGATGGTGCTAAAGGTGTGCCTTTGGATCAGGTAGAGTAGTTTCTCTTTCGACTCGAAATAGTAATAAAGCCCGGACAAGGACATGTCGCTGGAGCGGGCAAGGTCGCGCATGGAAGCGCCCTCGTAGCCTTTTTCGTAAAAGACTTCGATGGCGTGCGCCAGAATCTTGCCCAGCCGGCGATCAAAGCGGCTTTCGGCAGGAACACCCAAGCCAGCCGCGCGGCGGCGAATGGAAACCGCGGACGCGACTGGGGAAGAGGAGGGCATGAAAGTTCGAACGTTCGTTCGAATTAATAATAACTCAATGTGACGAGGATCACAAGAGGCCGTGACGACAGCCGGCGAGTCTAATTGCGGATGTCGGCCATCAACTGTTCGACTTCAGCTTTCAGATCGGCAGTCAGCGGCAGCAAGGGCAAGCGCACCGGGCCGCCGAAGTAGCCGTTGAAATCCATAGCGTGCTTCATGCCGGCGATGCCGAACTCCCCGACCACTCGCTGCGCTGCTTTGGCAATACGTGCCTGTTTAAGACGGGAGAGTTCGATGTCGCCCTCTTTCCGCGCGGCGTAAATTTCATAGCAGGCGGTGGGGGCGGCATCGGCGAAGGCGAGAATCGCGCCAACTGCGCCTACTTGCAAGGATGGTTCGAGCGTCTGCGCGGCACCAACGAGCAGTTGAAATCCAACTTCCTTCTGTCGCGTCTTCACTCCTGAAATTACGGTCACGGCAGCAGAAGACGGATTCTCGCGCGCGCGGCTGGCCGAGCCTGATTCCTCCATCGTTTGTTCTGCAGAACCCGCGAGCGCGCCTACTGGAACCAATTCCCTGCCCTGTCCGTTGCCCGGGCTGGCCGCCTTCAGCATCCGGGGCGTGACTGCGTCGAAGGTCTCGGTAACCGTGGCGCTGCGCTTCACCTGCCGCGTGCCCTCAACCATGCGGCGGACTTTTTCCACGTCGCCCCCCGATTCCTTCATCCCAATAATATTGGGATGCTGCGCCAGTTCGATTACGAGCCCAACCGGCAGGTCATAACCGGTGAATGGCGGAACGCTGTAAATCATCACCGGCAAAGCCGACCGGTCCGCCACGGTGCGATAAAACGCCAGCATATTGGCGGGCTGCATCTGCTTCTTGTAATAAAACGGAGTGCGCACGAGCGCGATGTCGTATCCCAGTTCAGCCGCGTAATCGGTGAGCTTCAGCGTGTCAATCGCGGACTCGCTTCCGGTTCCTGCGATCAGCACTTTGCTCGGCGCAGCCGATGCACGGGTGCTCTTGAGCACATCGCGCCGCTCTTGATCTGAAAGAAAAATGGCCTCGCCGGTCGAACCCAAAGCTACAATGCCGGCTACTGGAGTCTTCGAATAGCGCTC
>Ga0308309_10002217_pt1 | contig 11562 bp, 5 predicted proteins | sample HubBroMetageWFT5_FD_192491 | JGI IMG/M metagenome (GOLD analysis project Ga0308309, IMG submission 192491) | Warmed and freeze-thawed soil microbial communities from the Hubbard Brook experimental Forest, New Hampshire - Hubbard Brook CCASE Soil... | ecosystem: Environmental > Terrestrial > Soil... | reverse complement strand
TCGGTCAATACGGGACTCTCGATAGTTTCGAACAGGCGCGTCATTTGCGCCTGAATCTCATGGATGTCGGCGATGTGCGTGAAAGTTCCGCGGCCAAATTGCGCCATCTTGGTGGCGAGGAAGAGATTCGGGGCGCTGCCAATGGCAACGGTGTACAGGCGAGCTCCGCCCAAATCGTGGCGAAGGGCGGCAAAGATTTGCTCTTCGTTGCCGAGATCACCGTCGGTTAGCAGAACGATGTGGCGCAGCGTTCCGGGAGTCTGTGGTTTCCGCATCACGTGGAGCAGGGCAGGCAACATCTCGGTCCCGCCGCCGGCCTGAAGATACTGAACATACTTGCGGGCCCTTGCCAGATTATCCGCAGTGGCAAGCAACGGCTCCGACGAAAATTCCTGATAGCTGTGGTTGAACGCGAGAATACCAAAGCGATCGGCGGGCCCGAGACGGCCCAGAGCCTGGAGCAACGCTTCGCGAGCCTGCTCGATGGAAGTGCCGCCCATGGAGCCAGATACATCAATCATATAAAGCATTTCGACCGGCATGCGTTGGCTGGGCCGCACCGTGGGCGGAAAAGCGGCAAGCAGGAATTGTGTTTCCGCAGAATCGTTGCCAGGAGAGAGGAAGAGAGCCGCTTTTGGCTGGCTGGTTTCGGCTTCTTGTACTTCGAGAATGAAATCCTTGTTCGGGAGAGTAGCGCCCGAAGCAAGTTCGACGTGCTGCCGACCATCCGACAGGCGGTGGACGTTGACCGCATGGGAAATGCAGGCAACCGATGCAGCGTCAAAGCCTGGGTCAAGATCGACGGCTAGTGAGATGTCGTGCCCCGAGCGGCTTTCCGGATTTCGCACGATGGGAGTGATGCGCGACGCGTCCGCGACGGCGTCGGTATCGGAAGCCCAGCCGGTTCCGGTGTGATCAATCGCTTGCGTTCCGGGAATGTAGCGCGGACCGACAACCATGGGAAAAACAAGACGCATCTTTCCTTCGTCCCAGCGTAACGGCTGGACGTACCGCAAGCGGACGTCGATGTGGTCGCCGGGCATAATGTTCGCGACGGAAGCGGTGAAAATGTTGGGGCGTTCTTCTTCGAGCAAGGCGGCGCGCTTGCCATCCAGTTTCGCCTGTTCATAGACGCGCTTGGCCTCCTGGCGTTCGTGGATTTCGCTTCGAATGATGCGGTTGCCAATGCGAATTTCCATGTCGTAGACAGCTGCGTCATGGGGCAACGGGAAAATGTAAACAGCTTCAACTGGCGTGGTACCGGAGTTGACGTATTGCTGTGTGACCGTCGCTGAAGCGACCAGGCCGCGCACATCCACCGCAGCATCGGTGTGTACCAGGGGGACGGATTCGTAGCGACCGGAGATCGGCGAGCGATAGAGCAACGATCCTTCGCCAACCCGGGGCGGACCCTCATCGGTCTGTCCAACAGACAGACTGGCTGAGATCGTAGCCATGGCTAGCAACGCCGAGAAAAAGCGCGCAAGCGTACCTTTGAGAAAATTCGCGACGGATAGTGCCATGTTCCCCTCCACTCAAAGTGCAGCGTCCGTGGAAGTGCAAACGGCAGGCCAAGCCGTTTCGGGACGCGCGGAGGGCTTAAGTCGTGGACGGTGACTAACTTAGCGCGAGCAGCCAGAACTCGACAGGGGAGCGGGCTCGTGTTGGCGCGCCCACGGCTGTGTTAGGACGACGACACAAGGTGAGGCCCGTTATCGTTGGTCCAAAAGATCAGAACTGCGTTCGAGCGACTAAGCGGATCAAGCGGGAATCTGGCGAATCGGCAGGCGGCGGATACGTTTGCCGGTGGCGGCGAAAATGGCGTTGACGACAGCGGGTGCCGTGGGCGGGACACCGGGTTCGCCGACGCCGCCGGGCCGCTCATTGTTCGTGATGATGTGGACTTCGATGAGGGGCGGAGCTTCGTTCATGCGGAGGACTTCGTAGTCGTTGAAATTGGCTTGGTTAACGCGGCCGTTCGAAACGGTGATTTCGCTTCTGAGAGTTTGCGCGAGGCCGAAGTTGACGGCGCCCTGCATCTGGGCTTCCACGCCAAGCGGATTGACGCAGAAGCCGCAATCAATGGCGCAGACAACGCGGTCGATGTGGACGGCGCCGCGTTTCGGGTCGCAGGTGACTTCCGCAATTTGTGCGACGTAAGTGCCCCAGCCGTACATGACACCAAGGCCGCGGCCTTTCCCCGACGCAAGCGGTGATTTCCATGCGGATTTTTCGGCGGCGAGTTCGACGACGGCGCGTCGGCGACCGATGTCGATCGTGCCGTTGCCTTGGCCAAGGTCGATTTTGCGCGCAGGTCCGAGCGCCGCGAGAAGGAACTCGACGGGGTCGCGGCCAGCGGCGTGGGCGGCTTCGTCAAAAAAGCAGGACCGCACGAATTGGTTCCCGGAATCGTCTACCGAGCGCCAATAGCCGAGAGGCATGCCGGTCTCGGCCACCGCGAACTCCAGACGCAAATTGGGCACCGAGAGCGCTGGAAAATCGAGCGAATCGACTCCGGCAGCCTCGCCTGCGGAAATGCCGGTGCCACTATAGAAAATACCGATGGAAGGAGAAGAGGCACGATGTTTCCACGAAATGAGATTTCCTTTCGCATCGAGACCGGCCTGCAAGGAATGATAAGCAGCGGGGCGGTAGAAGTCGTGGCGAATATCGTCTTCGCGGGTCCAGATGACTTTGACGGGAGCTTTTGCCGCGCGAGAAATGAGCGCTGCTTCGACGGCGTAATCCTGAATGAGGCGGCGGCCAAATCCGCCGCCGATGAAGGTGACGTGAACTTTGACGCGCTCCTTCGGAATGGCAAGAGCTTGCGCGACGCTCGCGGCAGCGGCATCAGGAATCTGCGTGGGAGCCCAGAGTTCGCATTCGCCATCGCGGAAATGCGCGGTGCAATTGACGGGCTCCATGGGGGCATGGGCGAGGAAGGGAACCTCGTACGCGGCTTCGATTGTTTTGGCGGCGCTGGCGTGCGCCGTGTCAAAATCGCCGTCGTTGCGGATGACTGAGCCGGGCTTGGCGATCAGATCGATCATTTGCTGGCGAAGAGTGTCGGTGCTTTCGCGAATGACGGCGGGCTCATTCCATTCCACCTTGAGGCGCTTGCGAGCCTGCATCGCGGCCCAGGTGGAGTCGGCTACAACGGCTACGCCAGAGCAGGTGTAATTCCGGCTACCAGGACCGGATTTGTCTCCGAACTGATGAGTCATATGAATCGCGGGAATTTCGAAGACGCCGCGGACACCGGGCAAAGCTTTCAATTCTTCGGCGTTAAAGCTGCGAGGAGTACCTCCGTACGCGGGACAGCGTTCCATGCTGGCGACTAGCATTCCGGGTACCTGCGTATCGATGCCGAACTTGGCGGAGCCGTTGACCTTAGCGGGGGCGTCGGTGCGGCGCGTGGGCTTGCCGAGGAGCGTGAAGTCCGCGGGACTTTTTAGAGGAGGGTCGGCGGGCGGGGAAAGCTTGGATGCAGCGTCCAGGAGCTGCTCGAACGGGATTTTTCTTTGGGTTGTTGCGTGAAGGACAGAGCCGTTTTCAGCGCGGCATTCGGCGCCGGGAACGGCCCATTGGGAGGACGCCGAGGAAATCAGCAGTTCGCGAGCAGCGGCGCCAGCTTTGCGAAGCGTTTGGTACGAACTTCGTATGCTCCCACTCCCACCGGTGATCTGATTTCCATATTTGGGATCGAGATCAGCCTGCACGACCTGAACACGGCGCCAATCGCAACAAAGTTCTTCGGCGACGATCATAGGGAGAGAGGTAAAAACGCCTTGCCCCATTTCGGAATGGCCGCACCAGATTTTGACGGTGCCGTCGGTAGAGATTTCGAGCCAAGCATTTGGAGCGAAGGAAGTAGCGGAAGGAGCACTTGCGACCGCAGAAGAACGGGCCGGGAGGTAGAAACCGAGAACGAGAGAACCACCTGTTGCGGCGGAAGCTTTCAAGAATGAGCGGCGTGTGAGTGTTGGAGACACTTCTGCGGCTCTCAAGGAAGTCAGACGCGGGAGGCGCAAAGGCGTGAGCAGTCAGTTCTGTAGATTCAAGACAGACTCAGCGGGGCGACGCGTTTCGGGTTCGACACCGCGCCAACCGACGGGGCGTCCGCTGACGGCTTCCTTCACCGAGCGGAAGAGGACGACGTACATCAGCTGGCGATAGTAGAAGCGCTGGAGGAGGACGGGGACGAGCAGCGTCCAGTCTTCTTTTTTCTCGAGAGCGAACGCTAGCGCGCAGGTGAGGACATCAATGAGCAGGAAACCCAGGAAAAAGATGACGGATTTTTCGACGTCGGCGGTGGTCCAGAGCTGCGGCAGTTTGGTCACGCGGAATTGCGCAAGGCCCCAGAGCAACAGGGAGCCGAAGAACATTAGGTCGATGACCGGGGAGATCAGCGGCAACACGAGTTGAAAGACGAAAATATTGGGCAGCGCAATCCAGCCGAGCGTGCCGTGCTTAGGACGGAAGAGGGTGTCGCTGTGCTTCCAGAAGGATTGCAGCGTGCCGAAGGTCCAGCGGAATCGCTGGCGGATTAGGGCGCCGGCGGTTTCTGGCGCTTCGGTCCAGGCGATGGCTTCTTCGTCGTAGCTGATGCGCCAGCCGAGCCGGCGAATTCCTATGGTCAGGTCCGCGTCTTCCGCGACTGTATCTGCGGTGATGCCTCCCGCGGCTTCGATCGACGCTTTTCGCCAGGCGCCGAGCGCGCCGGGGACGACCGTGATGCAATTCAGAAGATCGAAGGCGCGCTTTTCCATGTTTTGGCTGGTGATGTATTCGAGCGCCTGCCAGCGCGTAAGCCAGCGCGAGCGGTTGCCGACTTTGACGTTGCCGGCGACGGCGCCGACCGTTGGGTCGGAGAAATGGCGAATGAGCTTGCTGATGGCGTCGGGCTCGATCTCCGTGTCCGCGTCGATGGTGACGACGATGTCGGTGCTGGCCTCGTCCAGGGCGCGGTGCAGGGCGGCAGCCTTGCCGCGGTTCACTTGATGAATGATTTGTACGCGAGGATCGTTTCCAAAAGAGGCGTCGAGCAGCGCGCCGGTGTTATCGGTCGAACCGTCATTGACGACGATAACGCGAAGGGACTTCACGTCGGAGGCAAGCACGGATGTCACTGTCTGGACCACGACCGTTTCTTCATTGTGCGCGGGGATCAGAACGGTGACGGCGGGTTCGGGCACGGGCATCACGGCGTGATCGGGACGGAGTTTTTCGATCAGCGCGAGAATACCGATGACGAGCGCGCGGGCGCTGACCAGAACGATGCCCACGATAAAAATCGTGGCGATGCAGAAGCGGAGCCACTGAAAGATAGTGAAGATGAAACCATCCGCGCGCGCCTCGAAACGTTCTTGCGCTGATAGCGGCAGCATCACTTCCGCTCTCGTTTTTCCGATCAAGTCTCCGACAGACACGAACTGGTAGCCTCGCGCGCGCAGAGCGTCGATGATTTGAGGGAGCGCGGCCACGGTTTGGGCGCGTTCTCCGCCGCCGTCGTGCAGCAGGATGATGTTGCCCTTGTCGGTTTGACGCAAAACGTTTTGCACGATTTCCGCCGCGGGCATCTGGTTTCTTCCGTCCGGAGAACTCCAATCGTCAGGATCGATGCGCTGGCCGACAATCAGGTAGCCCATATCCTGGGCGGTAGGGAGTTGAGAGACTTCCTCGGCATATTCCGGCTGGTGATCGATACCGTAAGGAGGGCGGAAGAGAATCGTCTTTGCGCCGACGGTGCTTTCGATGAGGCGCTGCGTCAGATTCAACTGCCATTTAATTTCGGTTTTGGAGATTTGATCGAACGGCGGATGGGTAAACGTGTGATTGCCGATTTCGTGGCCTTCGGTGTACTCGCGCTTGAGAATATCGGGATGCTGGTTGGCTACTTCACCGACGACGAAGAAGACGGCGGGGGCATTTTTTTTCTTGAGGACATCGAGAATTTCGGGAGTCCAGCGCGGATCAGGGCCATCATCGAAAGAGAGGACGACTTTCTTAGCAGTCGTGCCGCCGATTTGGTCGATGTCGTAGGAGAGCGGATATTCTTCGTAAGTTTCGTCGGTGATGAGGTCGGTGGCAGCTTCGTAGACAAAACTTCGGCGGCCTGCCTTGGGAACGTCGGCAAAATGCCAGATGTCGCCGCTGCCTTCGAGTGTCAAATCCGGTCCGGGAGGAATATCTTTGATTTTTTGACGAGCTGTGTCATCAGGGCGAGTGGCGTCCCATATCGGCCAAAGTGACGAGTCCGAAGAACCAAGCCGCCAAAGAGCGGTGCCCTGCACACCGAGTTGTTCGCTGGCGCGAAGCTGGTTGTAGGCCGTTACGGCGTCGAGCATCCAAACTCTGTGGATGTGGTTCTCCTCGTCAGAATAAGAGTAGTGCGGGTTCAGAGATGTCTCGTCGACCTCGACATCGGTTTCCGATTCAAAGGCGTGCAATAGAGCTTCCTGAATGCTGAACTCGGCGCCAGTCCAGGTTCCCTTCTTTTCGGTTTCGCCCCAGTCGTAGGCGTAGTTGGCGATACCCACGACAATTTTTTGGGCGGGCACGACTTCCCGAACCTGCCGGAGATTTTCGACAAACCAATCCTGCGCGGCGATGGGCCCTGGCGGCGACGTTAGCCAGTGCTGATCGTAATTCATGAGGATGATGGCGTCACATTGTTTGCCAAAAAACTCGTAGTCGTACACGTCATCGCGCGCGGGAAGCGCAATCATGAGTTTGAGGCCGGCGGAGTGGAGCGAAGTTGCGAGTTCCAAGGCGAACTGGCGGAAATGAGCCTGGCTCGCGTCCGGAACTTCCTCGAAATCCACGACGATGCCGGACTGATGAGCCTGAACGCCGTATTCTGTGACGTTTTGAATAAGAAAGCGCCGGGCAGCCGGATTGGCGAGAAGCGCGGCCATTTCGTCGATGCGCCAAACGGCGCCGTCGTAGTTATCGAGCATGCCCATGGTGGGCAATTCGACGGGAGGATTGAGCGATTTCATCCATTGATGAAGCTCGTCACCTTTCAAGAGGGAGATAGCCTCGGCGGGTGTTGCTTTCACGGGACGAGTTTGATTGTGGGTGTAGTCAACAATGGTGATAGCGCCGTCGGGAGTTACGCCGTGTAACTGTTCGGGGATGAGCAGGTCGATATCTTTGTAGTGCTTCTTGAGCGACGCGAGGCTGTTGGCATCCCAGCTGACGTAAAAGGCTGCGCGGAGCGGGTCGTAGCTTTCCGGGACTTTGCCGATGTTGGCCACGCGTCGGCGGCGGCCTTCGCGCACGGCGATCGATTTTTTCTTCACGGCGGTTTTGAGGGCGTGAAAGGCGGGCTTGATGGCCGGCAGCAGGCCGGCGGGAAGTTCGACGCTTACCACGATGGTGACAAAGAAATACGCCAGCAGGAGTGTAAGGAGCGCTCCTGTGATCTCCATGACGCGGCGCGTGCGGCGCCACCGCGCGCGTTCAGCGTCGTAAAAGATAGGTCCGCGTTCTTTCATGAATGTTTAGAACTATGCATACACCGATGCACGTAACGTGGCGGCATGGCAGGGAACTGGGCCGTGGGCTGGCCTAGACCGCCTGCGCGATTCCGTCTGCTCTATTGTAAGATGCGTTGCGTTCATGAAGCGAATTTTCTCGCATCCCGTCACCGCATTAGCAGCGGGCCTGTGCCTGCGACTTTTCTTCGTGCTCAAGTATCCCATGGTTTCCGCGGACACCGTGCTGTACGAACAGATGGCCGGGAATTGGCTGCAGCACCACGTTTACGCCATGACCGTGGATGGGGTGGTCATACCGGTGGACCTACGCATGCCGCTTTACCCTGCTTTTTTGACGATTGTTTATGCGATTACGGGGCGGACGGGGCCGGACGCACGATTGTATGCAATGGTGGCACAGGCGGCGGTGGACTTGTTCGCGTGCCTGGTGATCGCAGAGCTCGCTGCTTTGTTGGCATTGCTGAGGCCGAATGCAGCAAGCTGGAAGCGGGTTTTCATTGTCACGCTGTGGATTTCCGCGGTTTGTCCGTTCACCGCGAATTATACGGCGGTTCCGCTGACCGAGGTGTTCGCTGGATTTTTCACCGCGGCTGCGCTTGTCTCATTGATAGTTCTAATTTGGGATGCTTGCGGCGGACGAGCGTCGCTTTTCAGAACCGGCTGGTTCGCGAGGCATGCCGAGTCGATTTTCGCTCTCACGAGCGGCTTCCTGATTGGGATGGGAACGCTGTTTCGTCCCGAGACGCCTCTTCTGCTGGTTGTGGCTTGGATGGTGATTGCTTTTATTTGGCTGAGGAAGCGGCGATTTCTTTTTTGTTTGCAGCTGGTGTTGCTGTCCGCGATTGGCTGCGTTTTGCCGCTTGTGCCTTGGGCTGTGCGGAATGCAGTGACGCTGCACGAGGTGCAATTTCTCGCGCCTAAAAACTCCAATATGCCCGGCGAACTCGTTCCTTACGGTTTCATGTCCTGGGAGAAAACGTGGCTGTTTCGGGTCAAGGATTGTTATCTCGTTCCGTGGAAATTGAACGGCGAAGTGATCAACCTGGAGGATATTCCGGCACGAGCGTTCGACACGGCGGAGGAAAAAGATCGAGTCGCGGCGATTCTCGAGCAATACAACAATGACGTTACGCTCAGTCCGGAGGAGGATATGGCGTTCGGGCAGTTAGCGCGGGAGCGGACGGCGCGGCATCCGCTGCGCACCTATCTGTGGCTGCCTGTGGCAAGGGCTTTCACGATCTGGTTTACGCCGCGCATTGAGTTGCTGCCGTTTTCGGGCCAGGTTTTTCCGCTCCGGCAAGCCTGGCAGGAAGATCCCATCGATCAATCCGTCACCATCGGATTTTTTCTGTTGAATGCTTTGTATGTTGCGCTTGCTGTGTGGGGAGCGTGGAGAATTTCGCGGGAGAGCCCTCCGCTCCGGCTGGCCGTCGCGCTGCTTTTTGGTTACATTCTGCTGCGCACGGCATTCCTCACGACGCTCGAAACACCAGAGCCGCGCTATGTGCTGGTGTGTTTCCCGGCGGTGCTTGCGTTAGCGGGACAAGTTTTCACAAGGTCTGTTAAGCCGCCGGATCTAGTGAAGAGATCGAGTCTGCCTGATTATTTCTCTTCGACAGGCTCAGGATGAATCGTGACGCGGTAGATTTGCGGGAATTTTTCCTTGACGCGGTCTTCCAGCGCGGCAGTAACGTCGTGGACTTGGGTAATCGGCAGCGCCCCTCGCATCGTGCAATGGCAAGAAGCGAGGATGTGATGTTCCACCTGACGCACGCGAACGTCGTGACAATTTACAAGTTCGTCGAATTCGGAAGGCAGAGTGTTCAGAAAATCTTCGATCGCTCTGGAGAGCTGTTTCATTTCCCCGGCGCCAGCGTCGGGCGTGGCGATGTGGCGGCCGAGCGGTTCGATATGAATATTCACGTCGGTTAAGCCGTCCCGCAGTTTGTGAATTCCTTCTTCGAGTTTAGTCGCCTGGCGATGTGCGTCCCGCAAGCTCAAGTTCTCGTCCACTTCGAGATGTAGCTCGATGAAGAGTTGCCCGGCGTGCTGCAGCGCCGTCACGTCGTGAATGGCCAAGCCCATGCGCTGCGCTACCGCGCGAATGGCTTCGAATAAATGCTCACCTTGTGGAGCACGGGGTTCGGCGTGCACCATGACGTCAGACGGGACGATCTCGCCGATGCGTTTTTCGATGGCGTCGCTGAGGGCATGCACTTGTTCGAGGCTGGCGGTGCGCGCAACGCTGACCGTGGCGTCGACGAAATGGCGGTTACCGGCGCGCCGGACGCGCACGCGGTCGACGTCCAGGACTCCGTCCATGCGTGCCACGGCCATCGCGATTTCCTGCTGTAAACCCTTGGGTGCGACATCCAACAGCGCGTCCATGGTTCGCTTGCCAAGTTGGGAGCCAACCCAAAGAATCACGGCGGCGACGGCGAGACCTGCGAGCGCGTCCGCGTAGGCCAGCCAGGGCAAGTTCCAGGTTTCGCCAGCCCAGACGAGGCCGATACCGACAATGACTACGATGGTGCTCCACACGTCCGTTGAAAAATGGAGGGCGTCGGCTTCGAGCGCGTCGCTCTTGTATTTTCTAGCAACATGCGTGAGAGCACGCGACCGTGTCAGATCGATAGCCAACGCCACAAGCAACACCAGGATTGCGGTGATGCTCGGTTGAATGTGCACGTTGTGGAAGAAGAGGCGGTCAAACGCTTCGTAAATGATGTAGAGCGCGGTAAGGAGCAGGAGCGCCGTCTCAACGAATGCGGAGAAATTTTCAAACTTGCCGTGACCGTAAGGATGTCGTTCATCCGCCGGCTCATCCGAGACGCGCACGGAAAGAAAGGTGATGATAGCCGCGAGCAGGTCCAGGCCGGAGTGCAGGGCCTCGGAGAGGACGCCTAAGCTTCCCGTGCGAATAACGAGAAAAGCTTTGAGCGAAACGAGCAGCACGGCCGAGCCAACACTCAACAGCGCCGCTCTCCTCTTCTCACGCGCTTCCTCGTTTTGCCGAGCCGCCATCACCGTCCGACTAGACTACCTCAAGTGTCGCGAGTTTCCGTACTTCGTCAAGTCCGCTGCGACAGCGAAACAAGTCCAAGCCCATTTTCGTAGCAGAAGGCATGAACCCGAATCAAATGAATCGTGCCCGCCTGTTGCGCCTATGCTGCTTATCCGGCCTGGCCGGCAGCGTCCTATTTCTCACTGGAGACATGCTGTTCTATGGGAGTTGGTCGAGCGGCGCCGATTTCCACGCTTACCGCGAAATGGCTGAGCGGCCCGCCGCTGAACTTGTTATTGGTGGGGCCCTCGGACCCGTAGCTGCTCTTTTCTCGGCGTTGGGAATGGGTATTTTCTTTCTGACTCTGGAATTGGGAGGCCGAAAGTTGGCGGCGACTTCGGCTGTTCTGCTCGCTGTGATGATGCTTATCGGAGGTTCGTATCATGCAGTCTTCACCTGTTTTGGATTCGCCTCCAAAGTGGCTGAACAGGCCACGCGGGGAGCGCTGCTCGCGCAAGTAGCCAGCTTGCGAGACACCATATCGTATCCGATGTATGTGAGCGGGTTGGCAGGGACGGCCTTGGTTTATTTGCTCGCTCTTTGGAAGAAAACGCGATTCCCCCGCTGGCTGTTGATTCTCCTCCCCACGACCCTTTCCATGGCGGACGATGCATTTCGGCGCTTCTTCGAGATGATTCCCACTCCCTTTGGCGGGATTATTCGGGGTGGCTGGATAAATGGTTCTTTTCTGCTGTTCTTCGCCATCGCCACTTGCGTTTTTTGGCGTAGGCGTATTGGTTGGGATGCGGAAGCCAGCCCGGCACGGAGGGGTAAGGAGACAGCCTGAAGGGAGCGCGTCCGAAGACCGCCTTTGGTCTTACATTTCGTTCTGCGAACGGTTATGACTCTTGGCACTTGCTGCGTGCGCCTAGACAGGATATTTTCACGCTGCGTCGCGGGAGCCCTCCTGATGATCGTCCTTCTTCGTACTGCGGTCTTGTTCTTCACTGGAATACTGGCGTTCGCGACTTGCGGGTTTACGCAGACGCCGGCCGG
>Ga0308309_10002212_pt1 | contig 11572 bp, 9 predicted proteins | sample HubBroMetageWFT5_FD_192491 | JGI IMG/M metagenome (GOLD analysis project Ga0308309, IMG submission 192491) | Warmed and freeze-thawed soil microbial communities from the Hubbard Brook experimental Forest, New Hampshire - Hubbard Brook CCASE Soil... | ecosystem: Environmental > Terrestrial > Soil... | reverse complement strand
CGTGCTTCAGCCGGTAATAGGCGCGGATGGTCAGCGGGATCGAGCTGACATAGACGATGCCGACGACGGTCAGGGTGAGCCAGGGCTCGGTGGTCAGGAAAGCCGTCGCGATGCCAAAGCCGAGCAAGGTTGGGATCACTAAATGGTGCGGGATGCGGATCCTCTTCAAGGATACGGTCGGGACCTTGCTGATCATCAACAGCGCAATCCCGGTCACCGTGACGGCGTTGAGATAAGGCGAGCGGAAGAGCCAGTCGCCCCACTCGAAGCTGAGGAACATCGGAACCATGACGAGCCCCGCTCCGGCCGGCGCCGGCGCACCGGTGAAGAACGGCGCCGCGTATGACGGCACTTCGCCATGGGTCTCGGTGTTGAACCGCGCCAGACGCAGCGCGCAGCACACCGCGAAGAGCAGCACGATCGCCCAGCCGAGACCGTGCAGTCCCGACAATGTCCACAAGTAAAGAACCGCCGCCGGGGCCACCCCGAAGCTGACAAAATCCGACAGGCTGTCGAGTTCGGCGCCAAAGCTGGAGGTTGCCTTGAGGAGGCGAGCCATGCGTCCGTCTAGCCCGTCGAAGATGCCGGCGGCGATGATGGCAAAGACCGCCATCTCGAAATTCCCGCCCATTGCAAAGCGCATCGCCGTCATCCCGGCGCACAGCGCGAGCAAGGTCAAGACGTTGGGGACCATGCGGTTGACGGAAAGCCCGGAGAGCCGCCGCATCCGCTGCCGTGACCGCCGGGTTCTTGCAGAACGCATCCTCAAGGTTCTCCTCCCATCGTCAGGCCGCCTCACTGGGCCACCCCTCGGCGCGGCGACTCCTCGGCGAACCGGTCGGCAATCACGGTTTCGCCGCCGACCATGCGCTGTCCCGCCACGACCATCGGGACATAGGGCGGCGGGCAATAAATGTCGACCCGCGAGCCGAAGCGGATGATGCCGACCCGCTGGCCGGTTGCAACCTGCTGCCCGTCGTAGAGATTGCAGACGATGCGCCGCGCGACGAGCCCGGCGACCAGCACAAACGCGACATCGGGTCCTTCCGGCGGCGCGATGCGAATCGCCAGGCGCTCGTTGCCCTCGCTCGCCTTGTCGAGGCTGGCGTTGACGAAGCGGCCCTTGGTGTAGCGCATCGCCGCCACCCTGCCGCCGACCGGCGCCCGCGTCACATGTACGTCGAAGATATTGAGGAAAATCCCGATCCGGACAACCGCCATATCGCCCATCGCCAGCTCGGCGGGCGGAGTTGCCGCGGCAATCGACACGACGATCCCGTCGGCGGGGCTGATCAGCAGACCCGGCCGGGTCGGGGTCACCCGCCAGGGATCGCGGAAGAAATAGACCATCCATAATGTCACGACCGCCGCGGCCCAGCCGGCAGGAGCCCACAGCAGGAACAGCAGCAGGGTTGCGAGCACCCCCGTGGCGACAAACTTGAACCCGTCCGGATGGAGCGGAGCGAGGACCCGGCGCAGCACCGAAGTGGATCAGCTTCCCTCGCGGCGCCAGGCTGCGAGCAGCCCGCCGATGATCAGCAGCAGCGCCGCGATGCCGGGCAAAAGCGGCGTTTCGCTGAACCCGGTCACCGTGTAGTCGCCATTGGCGCGGAACCCCATCCAGTTCGGCCCCGCCGCCGCCCGATCGGGTGAGACCCGGCGAACCTCGGGGATCGTACCGGTGCCCACCCAGAAGACCCCGCCTCCCGATGCCGCCGCTATCGGGCCCAGTTTTTCGGGAGTTGACCGGACATCGGCGAATTCGATCGGGTTGAGCGGCCCCGCCGCCGCCAATGCGGTGCGGGTTCCGTCGGTCACCCGGTAGAGCCCCATCTCGCTGATCGCGAGCCTGCCGGAGCTTCGCCCGCCGCTTTCCGGCGTCAAGGTGAGGCTTCGGCTGGAGCCGTCGGGTGCCGCAACAGTGACCGGTCGATCGTCCGGTTCGAGTGATTGCCGGGTGACGACAAGGCTGTCGCCTTCGACCGTAGCGCGCAGGTCGTTCTCTTCGAGATCGGGCTCCTTCATCAGCCAGTAGGCGAGGCGCCGCAGCAGCTCCGCCTGAGGGCCGCCGCCTTCAAAACCGCGCGCCCAGAACCACATCTGGTCCGACAGCAATTGCGCCACCCGGCCCTGCCCGACGCGGTCGAGGACCAGAAGCGGGCCGCCGTGGTCGCCGTTCATGACGGTAACCCCGTGCTGGACACGGGAATCGACCTGCCGGAACCAGCGCCCCCAAGAGGGTTCGCCGCCCGGCCGGCCGGCCCCCGGGAGCTCCTCCGTCACCGGGTGGCGGCGGCCGAGGTCGGTCAATTGCGGCTTGAACCCCTCTTCGTACACGTTCCCGGTCGGCTCGGTCGGCAAGATCGATCCGAGCGGCGTGCGGGAGAGGCTCAGCGGCGTCCCGAAGCTCGGGCCGGCCGCTTCGAGAAAAGCGCCGCCCTTGCGCACATAACGCGCGACGTTTTCGAGATAGGCCTGCGGGATGACCCCCCGTCGGCTGTAGCGGTCGAAGATAATCAGATCAAATTCGTCGAGCTTGACGTCGAACAGTTCGCGGATCGGAAAGGCGATCAGCGACAATTCACGGATCGGCGTTCCGTCCTGTTTCTCGGGCGGCCGCAGGATCGTGAAGTGGACGAGGTCGACCGAGGGGTCTGATTTGAGGATGTTGCGCCAGACGCGCTCGCCGGCATGCGGCTCGCCAGAGACGAGCAGCACCCGCAAGCGGTCGCGCACGCCATTGACGACGACGACGGCATGGTTGTTGTCGAGCGTCAGCTCGCGCGGGCCGGGCTCGACGGCGAGCTCGAGAATATTGGGTCCGCCGTGATCGATCGGCATCGTCAGTGGAACATCGCGGCCGATTGGCACCGTCACCTGCCGGGGCGCGCCGCCATCCTTGCGCCACGTCACGACCGCCTGGCCCCGTGCGCCCTCCTGCTTGCCTGGCGAGCTCTCCGGCAGGTCCTCGACGCGGATCTTCAGCTGCAATTCCTTGCCGACCAGGCCAAAGCTCGGCGCCTGTGCGACGACGAGCCGGCGGTCGCCTTCGCCGGGTAGGCCGGAGAGCAGAACGTGGAGCGGTGCGCCGATCGCTTCGGCGGCAGCCTTGGCATCGCCGGCGGGGACATCATGCACCTGCCCGTCGGTGATCATGACGACCCCTGCGAGGCGCTGTCGCGGCACGTCGGACATTGCGCGCGTGAGGGCCGTGAACAGGCGTGTCCCGTCATCGCCGGCGCCGGGCTGCGGCTTTCCTGCCCGGACCACGCGGACGTCCAGATTGCGCTCATACGCCAGGCGGTCGCTGAGCGCCGCCTGCGCCTCGTCGGTCGCACGCTGGCGATTGCCGATCCGTTGGCTCGGCGATTCGTCGACGATGATGATCGCGGTATCGCGCTGCGGGTCGCGCTTTTCTTCGACTACCGATGGGTTGACGAGGGCGGCGAGCAGGATCGCGACGGCAATCACGCGCCACAGCACGCCCCGCGCGCCGCGCAGAACCCCGAAAGCGAGAATGAGCAGAGCCGCGACGCCGAGCGCAGCGATCGCGTACCACGGCAGGAGCGGCGCGGCGGCGAGCGAAAATGCATTGCCGGTCATTGACCCAGGCGCTCCAGGATGGCCGGCACGTGGACCTGGTCCGATTTGTAGTTGCCGGTCAGCACAAACATGACGAGGTTGACGCCGAAGCGCATTGCCATTTCGCGCTGCGGCTCACCGCCGGGAACTACCGCGAAAGCCGGGCGGCCCTGCGCGTCGATCGCCCACGCGCCGGCCCAGTCATTGGCGCCGACGATGACGCTGGAGACGCCGTCGTTGACGCGGTCCTCGACCGGCTCCACCCACAATGTCCCGACATTCCAGCGCCCGGGAAATTCGTGCATCAGGTAGAAAGATTTTGTCAGCACATGATCGGGCGGGATCGGCACCAGCGGAGGCATCTTGATCCCGGCGACCAATCGGCGAAGCCGTTGCGCCGAAGAGTCCGCGCCGCCGACCGGACCGGGGGTCTGGTCGTTGGCGTCGCGCGTATCGAACAGGATCGTACCGCCGGTATCGAGGTACCGGTTGATCCGCTCGACGGCCTTTGCCGAGGGTGCAGCCTGAGTGGATACAACCGGCCAATAAAGCAGCGGAAAGAAGATCAGCTCGTCACTCTCGATGTCGACCGCCAGCGGTTCGGCGGTTTCCACCGCCGTGCGCCGGTTCAACGTCGCTGTCAGACCGACGAGACCGGCACGGCTCACCGCGTCGGTCTCCTGACTTCCCGTACGGACGTAGGCCAGGCGAAGCTCGGACGCCGCCTTAACCACGAAGGCGTCGTCGGCGCGGGCCGGGGAAGCGGCGCCGAGCAGCGCGGTGAGCAAGACCGCGGCGAGCCGCGCTGGACGCCGCCGCAGCAGCCCGCGCAAACCGTAGGCGATCAGGAGATCGGCGAGCGCGATGAGCAGCGCCGCCGTCAGCAGCGGTGGGCGCAAATCGATCTCGCGGCCGGCCGTGAAGGTCTCGCTCAGGGTTTCCGGCGGCAGCCCCTCGATCGGCTTCAGCTCAGGGACCCCGGCCGAGAGGTTGAGCGCGCGGCGGGCATCGGCGGTGCCGTAAAACCCTGGTGGATGCCGCGGCGAGGCTATTGCGGTCGCGATTTCAGCAGCGGGGATCGGCCGGGCGGTGGGCGGCGCCCGCTGCAGGCGGCCAAACCCGTCGAGGGTCTCGATCGGTGCCAGAGCCTCCTCGCCGGCTTCCGTTACCCCCTGGCTCATCGCCTCGATCCGCCGCAGCATCTCGACGAAAAGGCCGGACAAAGCGAGGTTCGACCAGTCCGCGTTCGCCGTCGTGTGGACGAGAACGATCCAGCCTCGCCCGCGCCTCTCCGCCGTAACCAGCGGTGTGCCGTCGACCAGCCGCGCCCAGGTCTTGGCGGCGAGGTCCAGGTCCGGCTCGGCCAGGACCTGGCGCGATACTGTTACGTCGGCCGGAACGGCGAGCCCTGCGAATGGACTCTCCGGCGCAAACAGAGCGAGTTTTGCCGGCTGCTCCCACGACAACGCGCCACCGATCGTGCGCCCGCCGCCGTGGCGGAGCCGCACCGGCAACAATTGGTCGCCCTGCTCGGCGAGATGCGGCCCGGCGAAACGCAACAGCAGCCCGCCGGCCTCGATCCATTTGCCGATAGCCGCCTCCTCCGCCGGCGCATCCGGTCCGGTATCGGCGAAAACCAGCACCGCGAGCTCGCGCTTGAGAAGATCCGTAGCGCTGCCCCGACGCAGTTCAGTAAAGGGACCCAGCGCGCGCTCGAGATAATAGTTTTCTCCGAGCAGCGGCTGTCCCTTGGCGTTCGGCGCCGCTACGATGCCGACCGGGCGCCGGCGCCAGCGCTCGTCAATCAGCAGCACCGAGCCGGCAGATTGATCCCCTTCAATCTCGATCCGGGTCATGCGGTTGCGCAGCTCGCTGGGCATTGCCAGACGAAGCTCGGCACCCTTTGCCCCCGGCTCGAGCGTCGCCGCTTGCCGTGCGATCAGGCGGCCGTCGTCACCACTCGCCCGTACCTGAAACATGCGCGGCTCAGGTGCCGGCAACGACCGAAGAACAACTCCGACATCGTTCGCCTCGGCGTCCCCGGCAGCCAGCACGATCGGGGCCTCGCCGAGCTGCGCCGTCAGATAGCGCAAGCTCCCGCGCTTCACGAGATGAGCTGCCAACGCCTGATCGCCGCCATCATCCGCGAGGCCGTCGCTGAGCCAGACGGCCGAACTCGCCTCGGACAGGGAGAGTGCTTCGAGGCGAGCGAGCGTGGCGCGCCGGTCGACCGGCCATGGTTTGGGCAGCAAAGCCTGAACCGCCGCCCCCGCATCCGCTGCCCGCACCGGGCGCAACGGTGCCGGTGGTTCGTCCACCCCAGTCGGTGCGGTCGTGACCAGCACCACCTGCCGGTCTTCGCGCTCGGCCTCGGCCAGCAGCTCGGCAAGCGCCGCCTGGCGGGCGGGCCAGTCGTGCGCCGCGGCCCAGCCGTCATCGACGACGAGCACGATCGGGCCTGTCGCCGCGAGGCGCGCCTGCGGATTGAGCAGCGGGTGGGCGACTGCCAGGATCACCAGCGCGGCCAAAAGCATCCGTAGCAGAATCAGCCACAAGGGGGTTCGCGCCGGTGTCTCCTCGCGGGGCACCAGCCCGAGCAACAGCCGGATCGCCGGAAAAGCGATGCGCCGCGGCGCCGGCGGCGTGACCCGCAACAGCCACCAGATGATCGGCAGCGCCGCCAACGCCACGAGCAGCCATGGCGAAACGAAAGCGAGGGAACCGAGCGCTAGCATCGGTCAGCGCTCGGCCGAGGCAGCGCTACCCTCACCCACCCAGCCCTGGCGGGCTGGGTCCCTCCTCTCCCGCGGTGCGGGAGAGGAGCTTTGAGGGGAATCTTTTCTAGCCCCTCTCCCGCACCGCGGGAGAGGGTGCCGAGCAAAGCGAGGCGGGTGAGGGTGCTGCGGTTGACCATCTCTCACCGCCGCCGGTCGGCCGACAGCGCGGCGTATAGCGCCAGCAAGGCGAGGTGCGGCGGACGATCGGTGCGGTGGAAGCCGAAACTCCAGCCGAGGGCTGAGGCGATCGCAGCGAGCCCCTCGCGGTGATGCCGGAACCGCTCGGAATAAGCATCGCGGACGCTCTCGACGCGGCTGATCACGACCTGGTCGCGCTCCTCGACACCTTCAAAACGCACACGCCCGTCGAATGGCAGGTCTTCCTCCGCCGGGTCGACGACCTGCAACAAATGGCCCTTGAGCCCCGCCGCGGCGAAACGGGCGATTGCGCCGTTGACCGCTTCGGGCGGCGACAGGAAATCCCCGATGAATACGAGCTGTGCCGCGCGCGGCAGCGGCTCGAAGGCGGGCAGGCTGGCACCATCGGGCTGATCGCGGCCGATCAGCTCGGCGACCCGCGACAGTGCAATCCGTCCGCTGATCGGGGCCATGCCGCTGCCGAGCACGGTGAGGCGCTCGCCGCCGCGAACGAGGAGGCTCGCCAACGCAAGGAGAAGCAGCTCGGCACGGTCGCGCTTGTTTGGCCACTCGGCGCCCGGCACGTAATTGGCCGAAGTGTAATCCATCGACGCCGAGGCGTCCCGCCACAGCCATACGCTCTGCGCCGCCTCCCATTCGGTTTCGCGGACATAAAGCCGCTGCGACTTGGCACTCTCGCGCCAGTCGATGCGGGTCGCCGCGTCGCCCGGTTCATATTGGCGGAATTGCCAGAAGGTCTCGCCTTGGCCGACGCGCCGGCGTCCGTGCACGCCCTGAGCGACGGTGACGGCAACCCGCTCGGCCGCGACGAGGAGCGGCGGCAGCACGGCCGCGGCCTGCTCCGCCCGGTCGCGCAGCGCGGCGGGGGAGGCCGTGGATCGGCCCGACAAGAGACCAGCGCCGGCAAGGGTTTGGGTCAGGCTCAACGGAGCGGCGCCGCAATCTGCTCGATCACCCGAGCCACCGTGACACCTTCCGCGCGGCCGGCAAAACTGACCGCCATGCGGTGCCGCAGGACCGGCGGCGCCAAAGCAAGAACATCGTCTATCGAGGGGCTGAACCGGCCGTCGATCAATGCCCGAGCCCGGCAGGCGAGCATCAGGGCCTGGCTGGCGCGGGGTCCCGGCCCCCACGACACGAAGCGCCGGACGCCCTCGATCCCCGTCTCGTCCGGTCTGCCGGAACGGACGAGCGAAAGGATCGCCTCGACGACGCTCTCGCCGACCGGAATGCGGCGCACGAGGCGCTGCGCCGCCATCAGCTCGGCGACGTTCATCGCCGGCCGCGGCCGGTCCTCGAGGATTCCGGTCGTCGCAATCAGCATCTGCCGCTCTGCGTCGAGGTCGGGGTAATCGACGTCGATCTGCAACAGGAAACGATCGAGCTGGGCTTCCGGCAGAGGATAGGTGCCCTCCTGCTCGAGCGGGTTTTGCGTCGCCAGCACATGAAATGGCCGCGGCAGCGGATGATATTGGCCGGCAATCGACACGCGCCCCTCCTGCATCGCCTGCAGCAGCGCCGACTGCGTGCGCGGGCTCGCGCGGTTGATTTCGTCCGCCATCAACAGTTGGCAGAAGACGGGACCCGGGATGAAACGGAACGAGCGCCGCCCGCTCTCGCTTTCTTCGAGGACTTCGGAGCCGAGAATGTCGGCGGGCATCAGGTCGGGCGTGCATTGGATGCGCTTGTCATCGAGGCCGAGGATCGTGCCCAAGGTCTCGACCAGCCGGGTCTTGGCGAGACCGGGGACGCCGATCAACAGCGCATGCCCGCCGCACAACAGCGTGATCAGGGCTTGCTCGACCACTTCGCGCTGACCAAAGATGATCTCGCCGATGCGCTCGCGCACCAGGCTGAGGCTTCGGCCCAAGGCCTCGACCTCGGCAACGAGATCAGTGGAGGAGGCGTTGATGGATGCAGTTGAAGTCAAGCAGACCGATCCTTCTTCAAACTCTATGGCGGGTACAAAGCTGACTGAAAACGTCGGCTCGGGCAATTCCTCTCCCGCAATGACTGCCTCGACCGGTAGGCGGCCGCCGACCGACTGCGGCGATCTCGACATGAGGATCGCGCGCGACTGTAGCTGGTTTTATCGCGGATCTCCCATCGGCCGCTTGCCTCTCGTCAAGCTCTTCGCCTCCGTTCTGCGCCGTGAGGCGGATGGCCGTTATTGGCTGGTCACCCCGGCCGAGCGCGGCCGCATCGAGGTCGACGATGTCCCCTTTCTCGCCGTAGCGGTGACGGTCGAGGGCGAAGGTCACGACCAGCGACTGATATTCCGCACCAATCTGGACGAATTTGTGACGGCGGGACCCGACAACCCCTTGCGCGTCGAAACGGCTGCGAGCGGCGCGCCGGCGCCCTATATTCTGGTACGCGACGGTCTCGAAGCCCGGCTTGCGCGGCCGGTGTTTTATGAGCTCGTCGAACTTGGGACGGAGGAGCTTATCGGAGAGACGACGCAATTCGGGGTGTGGAGCAGCGGGGTGTTCTTTCAGTTGGGCGAACCTGAATCGGATTGGGAGTGAAGACCCCAACTCGGCCGGGAGGATCGGGGCCAAACCATTGACAGCGGCGAATTTTTATACTCCAGACTGGGTTATCGAACGTTTCCTGCAGCTCGGGCGACCCGGACGACGCGGTTTTGGCGGAACGGCCGATCCGGTTGAAGCCGCTGCTCTGAGGGAGGCGACCCGCGGCGATCACGATCTCAACCCGGGGATGACGCCGCCGAGCACCGCTTTGCGCGCGGCCGCGGTGCTGGTCCCTCTCGTCGACCGCCCCGAGGGCATGTCCGTGCTGCTGACCCAACGCACCGCGCATTTGACGGCGCATGCCGGGCAGATTTCGTTTCCCGGCGGACGCATCGAGGAGAGCGATGCCGATCCGACTGAGGCGGCGCTGCGCGAGACCGAGGAAGAAGTCGGGTTGACGCGAGACCATGTCACGGTGATCGGCCGGCTCGATACTTATGTGACCGGGACCGGCTTCGAGATCACCCCGGTCGTCGGCATCGTCAAAGTGCCTTTTCCGCTCGCTATCGACCCGTTCGAGGTCGCCGAGGTGTTCGAGGTGCCGCTAGCCTTTGTCGTCGACCCGCAAAACCACCGCCGCACCACGCGCGACTTCGAGCATCGCACGCGCGTATTCTTTGTGCTGCCGTATCAGGGCCGCAACATTTGGGGAGCGACGGCCGGGATGCTGGTAAATTTGGCCGAGGTGCTCGCCGGTTGAGGAGGCCATGCTCCGGGTCTTCGTCACGGTCGTGCTGCCGCTCCTTCTGCCCACCGCGCTGTATGTGCTGTGGGTCAGCACTTTTGGTGGAGCCGAGCATGGCGGGAACGCAGTGCGGTGGACGGCGGTCCCATGGATCTGGCTGGCCGGTGCCGGCGTCGTGCTGCTGGCGATCGTGCTCTTCGTCGTGACCGTTCATTTCGGCTCGCCGCAAGAAGGGATTTACGTGCCGCCGCGTTGGGAAGGCGACCGCATCGTACCCGGGCACATGGAAGCCAGACCGGGCCGATGACTGACAGTGATCATCTGCTCAGGATCGAGCCGCAGCCTTGGATGGTTGACCCGGCGACATTGGCCGTGCTCGAAGCGCTCGCCGCCGGCGGGGCGCAGGCGCGGTTTGTCGGCGGCTCGGTCCGCGACGCCTTACTCGGCCAGCTAATCGGCGATATCGACATCGCCACCCCGGCGCCGCCCGAGCGCGTGATCGAGCTGTTGGAGAAGCGCGGCATTAAGGTCGTTCCGACCGGTCTTGCCCACGGGACCGTAACCGCGATTGCCGGCACACCGCCGCGCCGTTTCGAGATCACCACGCTGCGCCGCGACGTCGAGACCTACGGTCGCCGCGCCCGCGTCGCCTTCGATGCCGACTGGGCGGCCGATGCCGCGCGGCGCGACTTCACGATCAACGCAATCTTTCTCGATCCCGACGGCACGGTGCATGATCCGGTCGGAGGCCTCGCCGATTTGCGGGCGCGCCGGGTGCGATTTGTCGGCGACCCGGCGACCCGCATTGCCGAGGATGTGCTGCGTATCCTGCGTTACTACCGGTTCGAGGCGCGCTTCGGCACCGGCCTCGGCGATCCGCCGGCGCGTGCCGCCTGCCGTGCCCTGGCCCATCTGTTGCCCAATCTCTCCGTGGAGCGGGTGGCTCAGGAGCTGGTGAAGCTGCTGGAGACTTCCGACCCCGCCGCGGCGTTGCAGATGATGCAGGAGGACGATGTACTCTCGGTGATCCTGCCGGAGGCGCGTCGGCTCGACCGGCTGCGGCATGTTATCGCGATCGAGCCTGAGCCCGATCCGCTGCGGCGTCTGGCCGCGCTGATCGAGGTCGACGGACCGGGGGCGATCGCGCTCGCGGAGCGCCTGCATTTCTCGAATGCGTGGCGTGATCGGCTCCACGGTCTTGCGGCGCCATGGCCCATCGACCCGTCGGCCGACATTGCCGCTCAGCGCCGCGCTCTCTATCGGCTCGGCACCGAACGTTATCGCGACATCGTCCTGCTATTGGCGGCGGAAGGAGCGATGAGCCGGGACCGGCTTGCCGAACTGCTGACCTTCGCCCGCAACTGGACGCCCCCGGCATTTCCCCTCGCCGGCCGGGATGTCACCGCCCTCGGCATCCCGCCCGGCCCTCCAATCGGCCGGCTGCTCGATGCGGTGCGCGCGTGGTGGGAGGCGGGCGACTTCACCGCCGACCACGCCGCTTGCCTCGCCCATTTGAAGGAGCTTGTCGCTGCGGCGGAGTAACGGATCTGGATGATGGCGGAGTGGGCAATCCCTCCAGCGAGCCTGACCAGCGGCGCGGTCGCAATCCTCGCGACCGCCGATCCGGCGGCAAAAGCCCGGGGCAGCCGGCGACTCGCAGAGATCTGGGACGCCAGCGGGCTCGATGTCGGCGCTTCGGTGCCGCCGCGGCGTCCGGCGCGGCCCGAGCGGCCGCAGCTGCGTCCGCCGAAAGAGATGCCGAAGCGGCGGGCTTTCGGCTCGCCGGCAGGGCGCGTCGCACTCCTTCACGCCCTCGCGCATATCGAGCTCAATGC
>Ga0308309_10002210_pt1 | contig 11575 bp, 10 predicted proteins | sample HubBroMetageWFT5_FD_192491 | JGI IMG/M metagenome (GOLD analysis project Ga0308309, IMG submission 192491) | Warmed and freeze-thawed soil microbial communities from the Hubbard Brook experimental Forest, New Hampshire - Hubbard Brook CCASE Soil... | ecosystem: Environmental > Terrestrial >... | reverse complement strand
GCCTGCCGCGCTGAAGAGGTCGTACAGGCGCCTCTGCCCGAGCACAGGGTAGATTCCCGGACGCGACACTTCGCCCAGGAGTTCAGCGCCGCTACCATACTCCGTCACCAGCAGAGTGACGTGCGGATTCTTCACATAGTTGCCAGCCCGCAAGGCCTGTTCAATCGTCGACTGCGCATCTTCGAGGTGCAACCCGCCGACGTGAACGTAATTTACCAACGGCAAGTTGACGTCGCCGTCGGGGTTGACACGAACTTTTTGCGTGAGGTCGGGCACACCGTACACCGAGATTTCCAGCACGTCTCCGGGCGAAACAATGTAACGCGACTGGTCACGCACCACCAGCGGTCCTGGCGAGGCATTCGCTGGAGTCTCCTGCTGCGCGGGTAATGCCTCGGACTCAGGTGGCTTCGCTGGAGAGGTCGTTGTCTCTTGAGCTGCGGCTATCGTCGTAAGAAAGGCCAGCGTGAGGATAAGGAACAAGGCACAACGTAGTGTGCCCGCTTGCAAAGCCATTTTCGTACTCCAGTACAGTCCGATAAGTTTCGAGAACCGTTACTTGGGAAATCAACGAAGGGGGCAATGCGGAAAGGCGCTAACACGAGATTACCACAGGATTCACGCCCTGAATGCCGCGATGGCATGCCCGCATGTCCGGGAGAGGGCCGGTACCGCCCTTCCACTATTTTGACGAATAGGCAGCCCAGTTGCCATACTCGTTTCCCTGGGCGCCGTTACTCCCAGAAGCGCTTGCGTCACGATAACAAGCGGTTACTTGTGCGATCGCCTAAACACATCGGTGCTCCCGCGCGACTCGGGACTAAGCTCGACGGCGCTGTGTCCGTTCTGGGTACGGGTTCTATCGGGAGCAGGCATCTTCGCGTATTCCGCGACCTGATCGGGGCGGACGTCTCGGCAATTCCGGTGCGGCCGGCCCGTCGGTCAGAGCTTCATGCCGCAAGGTTCGAAGTTCGCAGCAACCCGGAAGAAGCGGTCGCAGCCGGAGCGCGCGCTCTCGTCATAGCCACCGATACATCACGTCACGTGGCAGATCTTCGCTCGGCACTCGATCTCGGTTGCGCAGTGCTGGTGGAGAAACCGCTGGCCGCTGACGCTGCGGGCCTCCGGGAGGTTGCGCGTCTCATCAAGGCGGGCGCTGGCCCAGTGTATGTTGCCTGCGATCTGCGTTTTGACCTGTCACTCCTGAACTTTCGTCAGCGCTTGCCCGAGATTGGACCAGTCCACGCCGTGCGGATCGAGTGCCAATCGTATTTGCCCGACTGGCGCCCCGATCGCGACTATCGGCAAAGTTACTCGGCGCGACCCGGGGAGGGCGGAGTGCTGCTTGATCTGATCCACGAGATCGACTACGCCGTTTGGTTGTTCGGTGCTCCATCGCAAGTGTTCGCGCTGTTGCAGAACTCCGGACGCCTGGGTATCGAGTCGGAAGAAGCCGCCGATCTCTACTGGGAAACGCCAGATGCCGCCGCGGTATCGATTCGCTTGGATTACCTCAGCCGCACTACGCACCGGACGATGCACGTGTATGGCAGCTCAGGCGAGATCGTGTGGGACGGTGTCGCGCAAACCGTTACGCTGCGCATGAAGGATCAATCGCCCCAAATAGAACATTTTCCGCAAGAGCGAGACGCGACAATGCGGGACCAGGACACGGCATTTCTTCGGGCCGTTTGCGGCGGCGACCCCGGGACCCTTACGACGTTCGAAGAGGGTGCGGTTGCCGTCAGTATTTGCGATGCGGCGCGCCTTTCGTCCACGAGCGGACGATTCGAGGCGGTTACGGACTGGAGGAAAGCTTGAGTCTGCGCCCATTGTTGGCCGTGATACCGGCCCGTGGCGGATCAAAAGGTCTGCCAGGAAAAAATGTTCTCCCCTTTGCCGGATTGCCGTTGATCGCGCATTCGATTCGCATGGCGGCGCTGTGTCCCGAGATCGACCGCTGCATCGTCTCCACCGACAGCGAGCACATCGCTGATGTTGCGCGAAAGCATGGTGCAGATGTTCCGTTCCTGCGTCCTCCAGAACTGGGGCAAGACAACACTCCCATGTGGCCTGTGCTGCAACACGCTTTGCGCGAAATCGAGCGTCAAAGCGGTACCCAGTTCGGTTCCCTGCTGCTTCTGGATCCTACGTCTCCTGGCCGCATGCCCCGGGACGTCGTGGAGGCGCTACGAATTCTGCAGTCAGATCCACAGGCGGTTGGTGTGGTTGCGGCGTCCGAGCCTCCGTTCAATCCGCGTTGGGTCTGTGTTGAAGAAGTCGGCGGGTACATGAAGCAACTGGTTCCGCAGACTAACACTTACGTGCGGCGCCAGGATGTTCCCCCAGCGTATCGCGTCAATGCACTCTTGTATCTCTGGAGGCGCGATTACGTGATGAATCAAGACGCGCCACACTTCTATGAAGTTCCTCATCGCATCCTGGTTGTTCCCGACGAGCGTGCCATTCACATCGACGAGCCGCGCGACTTCGCGCTTGCTGAGTTATTGGTGCGCGAAGGACTCGTGAAATTCCCGTGGCTGTCGGCGCCAGTGGATGGTGGCCGATGAAAACCCTCCGCGAACTAGAATCGCTCAAAAGCTGCGTTGCCGTGATTACCGGTGGTGCGGGCAAGATTGGAGAGGCGTTCGCGGAAGCCCTGGGTGAGCTCGGCGCAACGATTTGTATCTTCGACGTGGCCGAGGAAGCGGCGCGCGAAAGAGCGAATCAGATTGGCCAGCGATTCGCTGTGCAGGCGAGTGCGTTCGTCGTCGATGTATCACACGAGGGTTCCGTGCAGGCGGCAGTTTCAGCAGCGGTCGCCCAATTTGGCGGTGTCGACATTCTGATCAACAACGCCGCTTATCCCAAGCTGGATTTACCTGACGACGGTCTCGAGATTGAGACGCAAACCTTGGCTCACTGGCGGGCAAACCTGGATGTCATGTTGACCGGAGCTTTTCTGATGACGCGTGCCTGCGCTCCGCACTTGCGGCGCGGCGGCCATGGGTCTGTGATCAACATCGCGTCCATCTACGGTTTGCTCGGTCCAGATATGCGCCTGTACGATAGCACCGAAATGGGTAACCCCGCCTACTACGCCGCTGCCAAGGGCGGTATTGTGCAATTGACTCGTTACTGGGCGACGACCTTGGCGCCGGAAGTACGCGTGAACTGCATCGCTCCCGGCGGTGTGTGGAGGCAGCAGCCCGAGTCGTTCCACGAGCAATATAAGAGCCGAACTCCACTGGGGCGCATGGCGACCGAGGAAGACCTGAAGGGCGCTGTTGCCTACCTCAGCTCTGACTTGTCGGCGTATGTTACCGGACAGGTGCTCGCAGTTGACGGCGGATGGACGGCATGGTGAAGCCGGTCCTCATCGGAACGCGATCTGTTGGCCCTGGCCTGCCCTGCCTCGTAATTGCCGAAGCAGGTGTCAATCACAACGGCAGTCTTGCAATGGCGTTGCAACTGGTCGATGCTGCCGCCGAGGCCCGCGCCGACATCGTCAAGTTCCAGACCTTCAAATCGGACGAGGTTGTGACACCACTGGCGCCTAAGGCCGACTATCAGGTACAGAACACAGGTGCAACCGAGTCGCAACTCGACATGATCAGGAAGCTCGAACTGCCTGATGATGCATTTCGCACCATCCAGCAGCATTGCCGCGAACGCGGCATCGCGTTTCTCTCGACGCCATTCGATCATCGCAGCGCCGACCTGCTGGATGAGATGGAAGTGGAAGCGTTCAAGATACCGAGTGGTGAGATCACCAATTTCCCGCTCCTCACTCACATCGCTCGCAAGCGAAAGCCGCTGATCGTGTCGACCGGCATGTCGAACCTCGAGGAAGTGGCTGCCGCCCTCGACGTGATTCATGCCGCCGGCAATGTGGAACTGGTGTTGCTGCACTGTGTCAGTAATTATCCTGCCGCGCCCGCCAGCGTAAACCTGCGCGCGATGCAGACGCTCGAACAACGCTTCAACGTTCCCGTGGGCTACTCGGATCACACCGAGGGAATTTCGATCCCAATAGCCGCCGCAGCGCTGGGTGCCTGCATTGTCGAGAAACACTTCACACTCGATCGCCGGCTCCCGGGCCCAGATCACCGGGCGTCCCTTGAGCCACCCGAGCTTGCTGCGATGGTGGCAGGCATTCGCGACGTGCAATCTGCGTTGGGCGATGGAATCAAAAGGCCCGTGGCGGAGGAACTCAGCACCGCGGCAGTGGCGCGTCGCAGCCTGGTAGCAGCTCACGACCTTCGCGCCGGAACCTTGCTGACGGAGAGCATGGTAGCAATTCGTCGGCCCGGAACCGGATTGCCTCCTTCGGACCTGTCGCGAGTTTTGGGGCGACAACTGAAGCAGGACCTTGCCGCCGGGCATCTGTTCACACTGGAGATGCTGGTTTGAGAACCATTGGGGTTGTGACCACGAGCCGGTCGGACTACGGAATCTACCGCCCGCTGCTGGAGACAATCCGAAAAGATGCCGCGCTTGACCTGCGCCTGGTGGTCTCAGGCATGCACCTGTCAGCGCAGCATGGACTGACGGTGCGCGCGGTTGAAGAAGACGGCTTCGATATCGCAGAACGTATCGAGATGCTGCTCTCCTCCGACACGCCGCAAGGCATCAGCAAATCAATGGGGCTAGGCGTCATCGGCTTTGCGCAACTCTTTGACCGGTGGCGTCCAGACATCATGGTCGTCCTTGGCGACCGCTTCGAGATGCACGCCGCGGCCCTGGCCGCCTTGCCGTTCAAGATTCCGATTGCGCACATCTCCGGGGGAGAGCTCACCGAAGGAGCCATCGACGATGCGTTGCGACACAGTCTCACCAAGCTGAGTCATCTGCACTTCCCTGCGACCGAAGAGTACGCGCGACGGATTATCCAACTCGGCGAGGAGCCGTGGCGCGTCGTCGTGGCGGGAGAGCCCAGCCTCGACCAACTACAGACAATGCAGTTGCTGCCGCGCGAGGAGTTGGAACGGCGTTTTGCGCTTCAGCTATCCAGCCCGTTCGTGATGGTGACATTTCATCCTGTCACGCTCGAGTACGAACAAGCGGAGTATCAAGTCACCGAACTGCTAGCGGCCATAGAGTCCAGCGGCTTGCCCGCGGTCTTCACCATGCCGAATGCCGATACCGGCAACCACGTCATCCGTGAGAAGCTGCAGCAATTCGTTGCGAAGCACGCTGAGTCGCGACTGGTCGACAACTTCGGAATCCACGCCTATTTCAGCATGATGAGTCTGGCAGCGGCGATGGTGGGCAATTCCTCCAGCGGCATCGTGGAAGCAGCATCGTTCGAGTTGCCGGCAGTGAACGTAGGCACGCGCCAAAACGGCAGGGCTCGGGCCCGGAATATCATCGACGTCGGCTACTCCCGAGAAGATATTGTGCGCGGAATCAGGAAAGCCGTCTCTCCGGAGTTCCGTGCCTCGTTGCGGGGGCTGGTCAATCCCTATGGCGGCGGCAACGCAAGCCGCATCATCACCGATCGCCTGCGCACCGTCGAACTCGGGGACAGGCTGATCCGCAAGAAGTTCTACAACCTACCCGTCGACCCGGAGAACGATGCAGAAGAGCGGCGCCAAAAGAGCCACACTACGATCTGACCGATGGGAGGTGGGTGGCGAATTTCATTGGATGGGTTTGCCGCTGCCGCCGTTCATCCCCTGGCCCGACGCAGCGAGCTGGTACCTGTTAGGCAGGCATGCCTTGGTCGCCCTACTGCAATCGCTCCCGCCAGAGCCGCGGCGATTGTGGGTGCCAAGTTACTTCTGCTTTGACGTCTCCGATTATTGGCGGTCTTTCATCGAGGTGGTCACGTACCGCGACGATCCTCGGCGTGCAGAGCCCGAATGGTCGACGTTGCAACCCGAAGCACTAGACATCGTAGTCGCGGTGAATTACTTCGGCGTTCGCAGCGGTGAAAGCTGGCGCGGTTGGCGTGAGCGCAATCCATGCGTTCTAGTGGAAGATCACAGTCACGACCCTGTGTCGGGCTGGGCACTGCAATCGAACGCAGAGTACGTTTTCTCATCGCTCCGCAAGACTCTTCCGGTACCCGACGGCGCGATTCTGTGGTCGCCTCGCGGACTACCACTTCCCGCAACCGGTAACAGCGAGAGTGCGGCCAGCGCGCTGAAGCTGGCCGCCATGCTTTGGAAGAGGGAATATCTGCTGGGTGGCGCGACTCCCGAAGCGAAAGCGACGTATCGCGCCTGGCAACAAGAGGGAGAGCTCGCCTTCGACGAATCTCCGGTGTCCTTCGCGAGCAACCTGTCTCAGAAATCTCTCAGTTGCGGAGTACCGGTGAAGTGGCGCAAGCGGCGTGTTGTAAACACAAAGTCGCTGATTTCGAAGCTGCAGGGCGCCAGCGGATTCCGTCCTATTTTCTCGGATTGGCCCAACCAGGCCGCGCCCCTGGGTGTTGTGTTCGAGTTTGATTCGCCACAACAGCGGGATGCAACCCGTCAGAGACTTCAGCAGCATGGCATTTATTGCCCTGTCCACTGGCCAGCGACTGAGGGGTGCGAATCAGCGGCTCGTGATCTGGCAGGTCGACTCTTAACCATCCCAACCGATCAGCGTTACACACCGCAGGATATGGAGAAAATTGCTGCATTTGTGAACAAGCTCTGAAGCCAGTCGCGATAAAATACATCTAAGTGTTCTCAGGCCCGTCGCGCCCCGGGTCGATCCAGGTTAACCTGCGCCAGCTTCAACAGTTGCGGTATTCAATTCGAGCTGAGTAGTCGCATACAGCCCGTGGTTTGGGTGTTGAGGACGCATGGCACAAACCTTAGCGGTTGGGCCCGATCCCGTGTGGGAACAGATTTTCGGTACCAGAGAGTGGGGCAAGTACCCTCCTGAGCACGTGGTGCGCTTTATTGCTCGCACCTTCTACCGCGCTCCTGACCGTTCCCGCACTCGCCTCCTTGAAATCGGCTGTGGTCCCGGCGCCAATGTCTGGTTCATGGCGCGCGAAGGATTCAACGTCTCCGGCATCGATTGCTCTCCTACGGCAATTCGCCAAGCGGGCGAGCGCCTCGCGAAAGAAGGCCTCACCGCCGATCTCCGCGTAGGAGATAACGCTGCCCTTCCCTGGCCGGACAACACATTCGATGGCGTTCTGGAGAATGTAAGCTTGTGCTGTAATGGCAGCGATTCTGTTCGCGCCGCCTTGGCCGAGGTGCGACGCGTTCTGAAACCTGGTGCGCCATTTCAGGCCTCGTTTTTTACCACCAGAACCTGGGGCTATGGCGCGGGGACTCCAGTTGAACCCGACGGATTTCGCGACATGACCGAGGGGCCACTGGCCGGCACTGGCTTCTGCCTGTTTCTCACCCGCGACAGTCTAGCGGAGATCTTCAAGGATTTCGCAACCGTTGCCATCGAACGCATTTCGTGGACCATGGAGAACGAGCACCACCTGGTTGAACAGTTTGTGATCGCTTGCCGCAACGGCGAGAAATGACCGGCGAGCCACTTTACCGATTTCGCTGTGGGAGTTGATTCGTGCACGAAAGAGTTCGAGCTGCACACAATCCGGAAGAAGCGCCCTTGCAACCGTCAACGGCGAATCGGGAGAACCTTCCGCTCGTAGCAGTCGACGCCTCGATCCGGACCACGATGGAGGTAATCGATCGCTTTGCCAAGGGCATCGCCGTCGTAGTTGACGACGCTGGCCACCTGTTGGCGACCGTCACCGACGGAGACGTGCGTCGAGCTATCCTTGCCGGGGTCGATCTTGATCAACCCGTTTCGCGATTGCAGAAACCCAACCAGTCACGGCCTGTGGTCGCCTCTGAAAGAACTCCCGAGAGCGAACTCCTCGCCTTGATGGAACAACACAGCATTCGCCAGATCCCACTTCTAGACGAATCGGGTCGAGTCTGCGGCCTGGCCGTGCAGCACGAAATCCTTCACCAGAACGAGCTACCCGTCACCGGCGTGATCATGGCCGGAGGATTTGGCAAGCGACTGATGCCCCTGACGGAGGCGGTCCCCAAGCCGATGCTGCCGGTCAACGGACGTCCGCTGCTGGAACGCACTCTCGCCAAGCTTCGCGAGTCTGGAATTCGCACCGTCAACGTTGCGACGCATCATCTCAGCCAGAGCATCGTTGAGCACTTCAAAGATGGCTCCGACTTCGGAGTGCAATTACAGTACTTCCAGGAATCCGAGCCTCGAGGCACCGCAGGCGGACTGGCGAGCATGGTTAGCGGAACCGATCCACTGCTGGTGATTAACGGCGATGTCCTGACCAACGTCGATGTCCGTGCTATGCTCGATTTCCATCGAGAGCATCACGCGTCACTCACGGTCGGTGTGCGGCAATACGATATCGAAGTGCCCTTCGGAGTCGTCGAAACCAACGGCGTTCAGGTCACCGGCATTCAGGAAAAGCCGGTCTTGCGGCACTTCATCAACGCCGGAATTTATTTGCTCGATCGCGAAGTCTGCCGCCTCGTGCCCGATGACCGGCACTTTGATATGACCGACTTGATCGCTGCAGTAATTGAATCTGGCGGCACCGTCATCAGCTTCCCGGTCCGAGAATACTGGATCGATATTGGCCGCATCGAGCAGTACCACAAAGCAGAGCTCGATGTCGCAGCGGGGATAGTTTGAGCAACCACCCTTGGAGAGGCCGCACGGTACTTGTCACCGGAGCGGGCGGGTTCATCGGCAGCCACTTGGTCGAGCGCCTTGTCGAACTGGGCGCTGACGTTCGCGCCCTGGTGCGGTACACATCAACCGGACACGCGGGCTGGCTCGATTCGTCTTCCGTGCGAAGCGACGTGGATGTCGTGCTCGGCGATATACGCGACTTCGACAGCGTACAGAGCGCGATGCGCGATCGTGACGTCGTGTTTCATCTCGCCGCGCTGATTGGCATTCCCTATTCCTATCGCGCGGCGCAGTCCTACGTGCGCACCAACATCGAGGGCACGCTCAACGTCCTGCAAGCAGCCCGCGACCTCGCAACCGAGCGTGTCGTATGCACCTCAACCAGCGAAGTATACGGAAACGCGCGTTACGTTCCCATCAACGAAGAACATCCACTGCAAGGCCAGTCGCCATATTCAGCCAGCAAGATCGGTGCCGACAAAATTGCGGAGTCCTATTACCTTTCCTTCGGACTGCCCGTTTCGATCGTTCGCCCCTTCAATACCTACGGTCCGCGGCAATCGACACGCGCGGTGATCCCAACCATCATCACGCAAGCACTCTCCGGTTCCGAAGTTCGTGTCGGATCGCTGTCTCCCACGCGTGACTTCAATTACGTAACCGACACCGTCGAAGGCTTTCTCTGCGCGGCAAGCGAACCACAGGCAATCGGGAAAACCATCAATTTCGGCTCCGGCGTGGAGATCAGCATCGGCGATCTTGCCAGACTGATCGGCCGTCTGCTGGGCAAGGATTTAACTCTGGTCTCCGAGGAGCAGCGAGTGCGTCCCGAGAACAGCGAGGTCGAAAGGCTGTGTGCCGACTCTTCACTGGCTCAACAGCTTCTGGGATGGCGGCCCCGCGTCAGTCTCGAGGAAGGTCTGCGGCAAACCATCACATGGATGGAAGATAATCTCGGGAACTATCGCATCAAAGAATATGCCGTGTAAGCCGCCATGTAGGGCCTGCGCCTCGCGGGCCATGGTGGTCATCGTGTCGGAGTGGCGTTCCGCGTGAGCCAATTGACAGAGTCCGTGCCGCCTGCAGAACTGCCGGTGTTCCCTGCTAACGATATGCGGGCACTCTTCCGCCGGATTGCAGGCGCGTCCGCCATCTATGGCCTGGCCAACTTCGGCATCCGCGCCCTTAACTTCTTACTGCTCCCGCTGTACACCCGCTATCTGGCTCCCACGGATTACGGTTTAATCACGCTAGCTGAAACATTTGCTGCATTTCTCGCCCTGGTGATTGGACTCGGCTTCGACAGTGGGATCCAGCGGATGTACTTTCATTATGTCGATAACTCCACGGTGCTGGCCTCGTACCTGGGAAGCACGATCAAGTTTGCTTTGGTGGCCGCGGCGTTTGCCGTACTCCTCACCGTTACCGCCGGACAGCCCATCCTGCATGCCTTTGCCCCTCGTTTCGACGTTCCGGCTCGCTTCCTGGTCTGGGCCATCATCACCGCCGCATCCGCGCAGTTTCTTCAGTACAAGCTGATTGTCTTTCAGTGCCAGGGCAAGCCAAAACTCTACGTGTTCCTTTCCGTCGCTTCTTTCCTACTTACCGCATCATTCGCCGTTGCGCTGGTAGTTTTTGCCCGCCAGGGAGCAAGTGGCATGCTCTTGGGAAAGCTCGCCGCTTCGCTGGTCGGTCTTGTTGTCACGTTGTTCCTGTTCGCGGGTGCTCTTCGTGCGCCGTTCCACTGGAGCTTTGTGCGCGAGACGCTTGCGATCGGACTACCCCTGGTTCCTCATCAACTCATGGCCGGTGGACTGATGGTGGCTGATCGATTCATCCTCGGCTACTACCGAGATCTTAGCGAGGTCGGCCTCTACTCGATTGCTTACACCTTCGGCGGCGTAATGTCGCTGGTGACCTTGTCTCTCACGCAGGCATGGGCGCCTGCATATTACGATCTGGCGCGCAAGGAAGAAGCAGGCCGCCGCGCCATGGGCCGCATCTGTTCAGAGTTAGCCGTCGTTCTGTCGGCCATCGCGTGTTTCGGAGCTCTCATCGCCCAGGACTTCATCGCCCGCTTCCTCGACCACCGTTACGTCGCTGCGGGACGCATCGTTCCCTGGATCATCGGCGCGTATCTTGCGCATTCCATCTTCACCATGTTCTCGCTCGCCGTGGTACAAGCCAGGCAAACGCAATGGCTGATGCTGGTAAGCTTCGTCGCCTTTGCCTTTAACACTGCGCTGAACTTCGCGTTGATCCCACGCTGGGGAATGTACGGCGCGGCCTACGCCACCATCGTTGCCTACGTGATCGAAGCGTTCGTAATGTACTTCGTCGCCCAGCGCCTCTACCCAATAAACTACGACCTCCGCCGCGTATTCGCGTCCGTCGGCGTATTTGTCATTGCGCTCGTCGCGACCCAGGTGAATTGGTCCGATGGGCATCGCGTGCTTGCTCTGATTTTCGCCGCTGTACTCTGCTTAAGTCTCTTCGCCGCGCTCGGGTTAAAGCACGCTGTCTCTCTGCTGCGAACGCGGCGCGCCCTTTAGCCGATGATCAAGTCCCTCATCAAGCAACTGCCGCATCCCCTCTTGCTGCGCGTCTACCACGCTTACTATCTGCGGCAACAGCATTCGCTGGCTGTTGATTTAGCGCGCGCAACCAAGCTCCCGATGCTCGACACGTTAAAGCTCTCTACCCTCAAAGCCAGCAATACGGTGTTCATACTGGGCAGCGGGTGGTCGATCAACGAGATCCCCGACCACCGCTGGGATGTCATAGTCCGTCACGATACGATTGGATTCAACTTCTGGCCGGTGCATCCCTTCGTGCCTCGCATTTTTGTCTTCGAAAACCTGTCCACCAGCATTCAGCAAGATTTGTACCGCGCATTCTTCACCACTGTCCAGCGCCGGGCTCAGGACTACCAGCA
>Ga0308309_10002207_pt1 | contig 11585 bp, 14 predicted proteins | sample HubBroMetageWFT5_FD_192491 | JGI IMG/M metagenome (GOLD analysis project Ga0308309, IMG submission 192491) | Warmed and freeze-thawed soil microbial communities from the Hubbard Brook experimental Forest, New Hampshire - Hubbard Brook CCASE Soil... | ecosystem: Environmental > Terrestrial >... | reverse complement strand
CGGCAATATCCCTGGCTCTACGAGCGCAAAGGCTTGCTGGGCTGGGAGGAGCGGCATTAAGCTCGACACACATCTCCACGGTCGTGGAGGGAAACCATGGGAGACCCTGTATGAATAGGCTTTTGGGCATGCTTGCCGTGGCTGCCATCGCCGCCGCCTCACCGGCTTATGCGCAGATCAAGATCGCGACGGTCGGGCCGATGACCGGCCAATACGCCGCCTTCGGCGAGCAGATGAAGCGCGGCGCAGAGATGGCGGTCAAGGACATCAACGCCGCCGGCGGCGTGAACGGCCAGCAACTCGTGCTGCAGATCGGCGACGATGCCTGCGATCCCAAGCAGGCGACCGCCGTCGCCAACCAGCTGGTCTCCGACAAGGTCGTCTTCGTGGCCGGTCACTACTGCTCGGGCAGCTCGATCCCGGCGTCGGACATCTACAAGGAAGCCAAGATCCTGCAGATCACCCCGGCTTCGACCAACATCAAACTGACGGATGACGCGGCCGCCAAGGGAAACACCACGGTGTTCCGCACCTGCGGCCGCGACGACGTGCAGGGAGCGACGGTCGGCGCCTACATCATCAAGAACAACAAGACCGCCAAGATCGCGGTGCTTCACGACAAGTCACCCTACGGCAAGGGCGTCGCCGACGAGACCGTCAAGGCGTTGGCGAAGGGCGGCATCAAGCCGGCCATGTACGAGGCCTACAACGACACCGACAAGGACTTCACCGCGCTGATCAACAAGATGAAGCAGGCCAAGATCGACATGATCGTGCTCGGCGGCTACCACACCGCGGCGGCCATGCTGGTCAAGCAGTCGCGTGAGCAGGGCTTCGGCGCCCAACTGGTTGGCTTCGACGCGCTCGAGGATCCGGAGTTCGGCAAACTGGGCGGGGCGGCCACCAACGGCGTACTGATGTCCTTCCCGCCCAAGGCGGAGGATTTTCCGTTCAACGCGGCGCTGGTGAAGAAGTTCAAGGATTCGGGCTATGACCCGACCGGCTACACGCTGTTTACCTACGCTGCCGTCAAGGTGTGGGCCGATGCCGCCAACAAGGCCAAGTCGACCGACGCCGCTGCCATAGCCAAGGTCTTGCGTTCCGGCACCTTCCAGTCCGCCGTCGGACCGCTCACCTACGACGCGAAGGGCGACATCAAGGATCCGGTCTACGACATCTACATTTGGAAGGACGGCAAGTCGACGCCGTCCGGCAAGAAGTAAGCGACGCCAAGGTCGCTCGGAGGGCCCGGCGCAAGGCGGGCCTTTTTCTTTGGCATCATACCGGTTTGAAGCGCAGGCGACGGACCTCGCTCGGCGTGTGTTTGTAGATTTCTGCGAACACCGTGTTGAACCGGCGCAGGCTGGCGAAACCGGCGCGCGCCGCGACATCGGCCATCGGCAATTTCGTCCGGTCGAGCAACCGCTTGGCACGCTGCACACGCAGGGTGCGCGCCACCTGCAGCGGACTCGCGCCGATATGGCGTTGGAAGAGGCGGTCGAGATGGCGCGGGCCGATGCCGAGGCATTCGGCCAGATCGTCGATGCCCGACCGGTCAAGGGCGCCGTCGCGGATCAGCCGCATCGCGCGATTCACCGTCGTGCGCGATCCCTGCCAGGCGGGCGAGAACGGCGCGGTCTCGGGCCGGCAGCGCAGGCAAGGCCGGAAGCCCGCGGCCTCGGCCGCGGCTGCCGTGGCATAGAACTCGACGTTCTTGCCGTGCGCCGGGCGCACCGGACAGACCGGACGGCAGTAGATGCGCGTGGTGCGCACACCCGAGAAGAAGCGGCCGTCGTAACGGCGGTCGCGGCTGACGCGGGCGCGTTCGCATTCGTCGCGGTCGAGTGTCGTGATCAGGGGCATGGCGATGGAGTCCGATTCCGGCGAGCCGGTTTTCATTCGTCATGATACTTCGCGGGCCATGGCGATCAATCTTCTCGACAACCCGGTCTGGCACGCGCTCACCGGTTCCCATCGCGCCCACGCCTTCGGCTGCGGAGAGGCGCGGCACTATCCTCGCGACATAGCGCCGTTCTCGGCGATCGCCGAGCCGAGCGCTCAGGCTTACGCCGATCTCGCGGCCGATCTGCCGGCCAACACCGAGGCGCGGCTGTTTCGTCCGTCCGTCGAGCCGCTGCCGGACGGCTGGGAAGAACTCGACCGCTTTCCCATGCTGCAGATGGTGGCAAGCGGTGGATCGAGCGGCAGCGACAGCGCGGCATCGTTGCTGTCGATGGCCGACATTGCCGCGATGATGGATCTCGTGGCGGCGACCAAGCCCGGACCGTTCGGGCCGCGCACGCCGCTTCTGGGACGCTACCTCGGCATTTGGCACGGTGATCGTCTCGTCGCCATGGCCGGCGAGCGCCTGCGCGTGCCGGGCCATGTCGAGCTGAGCGCGATCTGCGTTCATCCCGAAGTGAGAGGGAAGGGCTATGCCACCGCTTTGACAGGACGGCTGATGCGGCTCGCCTTCGAAGACGGCGAAGTGCCGTTCCTCCACGTGCGGCCGGACAATGTCGGCGCCGTCGCGCTGTACAGGCGCCTGGGATTCGCACTGCGCCGCGAGCTTGTCGTGCTGTGGCGACGGCCGAAATGAGCTCAGCCAACCGCGATGGCTGGCGGGTCGTCTGGACGGCGTTCGTCGTGGCGGTGTTCGGCTTTGGCGTCGGGTTCTACGGACCCGCGGTCTATCTGCCGGCGCTGCATCAGGCCCGCGGCTGGTCGATCTCGATGATCTCGACGGCGATCACGGCGCACTATCTGGTGGGTGCGTTCCTGATCACCCTCCTGCCCGACGCCTACCGCCGGTTCGGCGTCGGCCGCGTCACCATCGCCGGTGCCGTGCTCGCGGGTGCGGGGGCCATCGCCTGGGCAAGCGCGCAGCAGGCCTGGCAGCTGGTGCCGGCGCTGCTGCTGAGCGGAGCGGGATGGTCGGCCATGAGCGGGGCGGCGCTCAACGCCATGGTGGCGCCGTGGTTCGAGGCCGACCGGCCGAAAGCGATCAGCACGGCCTTCAACGGCGCGAGCTTTGGCGGCCTGCTGTTCACGCCGCTGTGGACCGCGCTGATCGCCGGTATCGGCCTGTCGTCGGCGGCTTTTGCCGTTGCCGCGGCCACGGTTGGTATCGTCTGTCCGCTGGCGTGGCGCTTCCTCCGGCGCGACGCCGCTACCGCCGCACCAAAAGGCGCGACGCCGTCATCGCGCCGCGCGCTCCTGCGCCAGCCGGGCTTCGTGACGATTTCCGTCGCCTTCGCGCTCGGCCTGTTCGCCCAGCTCGGCTTGTTCGCCCATCTGATGGCCCGGCTCGAGCCTGACTTTGGAGCGGGGATGGCCGCCTTGGCGATCAGCCTGGTCACGCTTTGCGCGGTGCTGGGGCGCAGCGCATTGGGATGGCTGTTGGGCGAACGCGACCGACGGGTGGCGGCGGCGGTCAATCTCCTGATGCAGATGGCTGGTTCTCTCCTGCTGGCGTTGGGCGACGGCATGGTGCTGCTGGCCGCGGGCTGCGTGTTGTTCGGCCTGGGCGTCGGCAACCTCACGTCCTTGCCGCCCTTGATCGCCCAGCGCGAATTTCGGCCAGTCGATGTCGGGACGGTGGTCGCGCTGGTCGTCGCCATCAACCAGGCGATCTTCGCCTTTGCGCCCGCCATCTTCGGCGCCCTGCGCGATTTCACCGGCAACTACATGGTGGCCTTCCTGACGGCCGCGGCCGCCCAAGTGGCGGCGGCAGGCGTCATCGTCTATGGCCGGCGGTTTTCCTGAGCCGGGAAATCTCTTACCCCCTGCCTGGTGCCTGCTTATTCTTCTACTATCGGCGCGATCTTGACGGCAGCTACATCGCCGTGTTCCGGCCGGCGGCGGCTCTACCGACGGCGGCGGCCCTGTCTTCATGTGTGGCTCGCGGTTTTCCTGAGGCGATTTCAATGTCTTGTAGGCCATTTCCCACGATTTTGGGGGACCGTGACACCGCGGCCCCGGATATGGTATCCGGGAGATCAACAGCTAGAGGGGATCGATCGTCGAGATGCCGGGGGGCGCCATCGCGGTCGCGTCGGATCATGCCGGCTTCGACCTGAAGGAGATTCTTAAGCGCGACCTGCAAGAGGCGGGTCACGAGGTGCTTGATCTCGGCACCGATTCGACGGCGTCGGTCGACTACCCGGACTTCGGCGGGGCCATGACCGACGTCATTGCCGCGGGCAAGGCCGACCGCGGTGTTCTGGTGTGCGGTACCGATATCGGCATTCCGATCGCGGCCAACCGCCATCCCAAAGTGCGTGCAGCGTTCGCCCATGATGTCACGTCGGCCAAGTTCGCCCGCGAGCACAACGACGCCGTGGCGTTCGGCCAGCGGCTGATCGGACCCGAGACGGCGCGCGAGGCACTTAAGGTCTTTCTCGCTACCGAATTCAGCGGCGGCCGCCATGTCGGGCGCGTCGCCAAGCTTTCCAAGGGTTGAACGACATGAGTCAAGCCGCTGCCAAGATGAGCGATTTCCCGTTGCCCATGTTCACCCAGGGGCTCGCCGAGGCGGATCCGGCGATCGATGCGGTGCTCAAGGGCGAGCTGCACCGCCAGCGCGAGCAGATCGAGCTTATCGCCTCGGAGAACATCGTCTCGCGCGCGGTGCTGGAAGCGGCGGGCTCGGTGCTCACCAACAAATACGCCGAGGGCTATCCCGGCCGGCGCTACTACGGCGGCTGCGAGGAAGTCGACAAGGCCGAACAGCTCGCCATCGACCGCGCCTGCAAGCTGTTCAACTGCTCGTTCGCCAACGTGCAGCCGCATTCCGGTGCGCAGGCCAATCAGGCGGTATTCATGGCGCTGCTGCAGCCCGGCGACAAATTCATGGGCATGGCGCTCGACCAGGGCGGCCATCTCACCCACGGCTCGCCCGCCAACCAGTCGGGCAAGTGGTTCAAGGTCGTGTCGTACGGCGTCAAGCCTGACAGCCACTTGATTGACTACGAGCAGATGGAAGCCGTGGCTCGCCACGAGAAGCCCAAGCTGATCGTGGCTGGCGCTTCGGCCTACTCGCGCCACATCGACTGGGCGCGCTTCCGCAAGGTGGCTGACGAGATCGGCGCCTTCTTCATGGTCGACATGGCGCACTATGCCGGCCTCGTCGCCGGCGGCGTCTATCCCAGCCCCTTGCCGCATGCCCACGTCGTGACAACGACGACCCACAAGACCCTGCGCGGCCCGCGTGGCGGCATGGTGCTGTCGACCGACGCCGAGATCGGCAAGAAGATCAACTCGGCGGTGTTTCCCGGCCTGCAGGGCGGACCGTTGATGCACATCATCGCCGCCAAGGCCGTTTCCTTCGGCGAGGCGCTCAGGCCGGACTTCAAGATCTACGCCCAGAACGTCATCGACAATGCCCGTGTGCTCGCCGCGGCCCTGAGTGAACGCGGCCTGAAGATCGTCTCGGGCGGTACCGACAGCCACGTCATGCTGGTCGATCTGCGGCCCAAGAAGGCGACCGGCGTGTCTGCCGAGAAGGTGCTCGACCGCGCCGGCATCACCGTCAACAAGAACAGCATTCCGGGCGACCCCGAGAAATACACGATCACCTCGGGGGTACGGCTCGGCTCGCCGGCCGGCACGACGCGCGGCTTCGGCACGGCCGAATTCCGCCAGGTCGGTTACCTGATCGCCGACGTGCTCGACGGTATCGCCAACAACGGCCCGGACGGCGACGCCCAGGTCGAGAAACAGGTGCGTGCCAAAGTGCACGCGCTCTGTGCCCGCTTTCCCATTTACCGCGACTGACAACGCGCCAAGCCAGAGAATAAACAGGGGGACGAGATGCGCTGTCCATTCTGCGGTCACGAGGACACACAGGTTAAGGACTCGAGACCGACTGACGACAATTCCGCGATCCGCCGGCGGCGTTACTGCCCGTCCTGCGGATCGCGTTTCACCACCTTCGAGCGTGTGCAGCTGCGCGAGCTGACGGTGGTGAAGAAGAACGGCCAGCGCGTGCAGTTCGACCGCGACAAGCTCGCCCGCTCGATCCAGGTGGCGTGCCGCAAACGCCCGGTCGATCCCGAGCGCACCGAGCGCGTGGTCAACGGCATCGTGCGGCGCCTCGAAAGCTCCGGCGAGAGCGAGATTCCCTCGACGCAGATCGGCGAGCTGGTGATGGACGCGCTGCGCGCGCTCGATCCGGTGGCCTATGTGCGCTTCGCCTCGGTCTATCGCAATTTCCGCGAGGCCAAGGACTTCGAGGAGTTCATCTCCGACCTCGCCGAGACCAACCTCAAGGATTGAAGCGATGATGCGCGCGGCGCTCGCGCTGGCGCGCCGATCGCTCGGGCGCACCTGGCCCAATCCGGCCGTGGGCTGCGTGATCGTGCGCGACGGTCGCGTGATCGCCCGCGGCCGAACCCAGGAGGGCGGCCGCCCGCATGCCGAGGCCGACGCCATCGTGCACGCCCGCCAAGCCCTGAAGGGCGCCACGGTCTACGTCACGCTCGAGCCGTGCTCGCATCACGGCCGCACGCCGCCCTGCGCCGATGCCCTGGTGGCAGCCGGCGTCGCCCGCGTCGTCTCGGCGCTGGAGGATCCCGATCCCCGGGTGAAGGGGAAGGGCCACGGCAGGCTCATTGCGGCGGGCATCGCCGTTGACGTGGGGGAGGGTGCCGCACAGGCGGCCGAGATCAACGCCGGCTTTTTGCTTCGGGTGAGGGAGGGGCGGCCGCTCTTTCATCTCAAGCTCGCCAGCTCGCTCGACGGGCGCATCGCCACGGCCTTGGGTGAGAGCAAGTGGATCACCGGCGAGGCGGCGCGCGCCGACGGCCAGCGCCTGCGTGCCACGCACGATGCGATTCTGATCGGCGCCGGCACGGCGGCGGCCGACGATCCCGAGCTGACGTGCCGGTTGCCCGGCCTTGCGGGGCGCTCGCCGGTACGGATCGTGCTCGATTCCAGGGCGCGCCTTGCGCCGACCTCGAAGCTCGCCAAGACGGCACGGCTTGTGCAGGTCTGGGTCCTCTGTACGTCCGCCGCGCCGGCGGCGGCGCGCGAGGCTTTGCAGGAGGTGGGCGTGGAGGTCATGGAAGTCGCGGCCGGCGATGAGGGACGGGTGGACGTCGCGGCGGCGGCGCGGGCGCTCGGCGAGCGCGGTCTCACCCGCGTGCTGATAGAAGGCGGCGGCCGGGTCGCGGCGGCGTTCCTGAAAGCGAGATTGGTCGACCGCATCAGCAGCTACCGGGCGGGCCTCGTGCTGGGCGGCGACGGCCGCTCTGCGGTCGGTGAACTGGGGTTCAACCGGCTGGATTTCGCGCCCCGGTTCAAGCTGGTTTCAGCGCGCTCGCTGGCCGGCGACACGCTGGAAACCTGGGCCAGGCGGACATAAGTACGAGCATGTTCACCGGCATCGTGACCGACATCGGCGAGATCACCTCCGTGAGCCCGGGCGGCCAAGCGGACGATCGCCGCTTCGTGGTGCGCACCCGGCACGACATGGCGCCGATCGCCATCGGCGCCTCGATCGCCTGCTCGGGCTGCTGCCTCACCGTGCTCGAGAAGGGCAAGGACTGGTTCGCGGTCGAGGTATCGGGCGAGAGCCTGGACAAGACCCATCTCGGCGAGTGGAAGCAAGGCAGCCACCTCAACCTCGAACTGTCATTGAAGCTGGGCGACGAGTTGGGTGGCCACCTGGTCTATGGCCATGTCGACGGCATGGGGAAGATCGTGTCGATGGCGCCGGAGGGCGGCAGCGTGCGCTTCGTTTTCGAGGCGCCGGCCGAGCTGGCGCGCTTCATCGCGTCCAAGGGCTCGGTCGCGATCGATGGCATCTCGCTCACGGTGAACGAGGTGGACGGCAACCGCTTTGGCATCAACGTGATTTCACACACTCAGGCCGTCACGACCCTGGGACGGGCCAAAGTCGGCCAGCGGGTCAACCTTGAGGTCGATATGCTCGCGCGTTACGTTGCGCGATTGTTGGAGCACCAAAAGTCATGAGCGCGCTCGAAAAAGACGCCTGGAAGATCACCTTTTCCGAGGTGAAGGCCGCGGCCGAGGACATCATCGAGGAAGCCCGCAAGGGCCGGATGTTCATCCTGGTCGACGACGAGGACCGCGAGAACGAGGGCGACCTCGTGATCCCCGCGCAATGCGCCACGCCCGAAGTCATCAACTTCATGGCCAAGCATGCGCGCGGCCTGATCTGCCTGGCGCTGACCCGCGAGCGGGTCGAGCAGCTCGGCCTGGCGCTGATGTCGCAAAACAACGGCACCCGCCACCAGACCGCCTTCACCGTCTCGATCGAGGCGCGCGAAGGCGTCACCACCGGCATCTCGGCGGCCGACCGCGCGCGCACCGTGGCGGTGGCGATCGATCCCTCCTGCGGGCCGCAGGACATCGTGTCGCCTGGCCATGTCTTCCCGCTGGTGGCGCGCGACGGCGGCACCTTGGAACGCACCGGCCATACCGAGGCCGCGGTCGACTTGGCGCGTCTGGCGGGCCTCACCCCGGCCGGCGTGATCTGCGAGATCATGAACGACGACGGCACGATGGCCCGTCGCAACGACCTTATAGGCTTCGCCCAGCGCCACGGCCTCAAGATCGGCACCATCTCCGATCTGATCGCTTATCGCCGGCGCTACGATTCGATCGTCAAGCGGCTCAGCGAGACCACGTTCGAGAGCATCTATGGCGGCGACTTCCGCTGCGTCATCTACGTCAACAAGGTGACGATGGCCCAGCACATCGCCCTGGTGAAGGGCGATCCCGCAACCGGTGGCCCGGTCACGGTGCGCATGCACGCCGTCAACATCTTCACCGATGCGCTCGGCCAGCGCGACACCGGCCGCGGCGGCGAGATCGAGGCTTCGATGCGCGAGATCGCCAAGGAAGGCCGCGGCGTTATCGTGCTGATCCGCGAACCGGTCACCGTCATGCTCTCCGAGCAGCGCCGTCGCGCCGGCGAGAAGATCGAGCCGGCCGGCGGCGAGCTGCGCGATTACGGCGTCGGCGCCCAGATCCTGATCGACATCGGCGTGAAGGAAATGGTCCTGCTGTCCAATAGCAAGAAGAGCGTGGTCGGCCTGGAAGGCTTCGGCCTCAAGATCGTCGGCCAGAAGCCGGTTCCCGGCCGCCCCTCTCGACGTCCATAGACGCGCTGAGCCATGTCGACGCGGACGGAAACCCCGACGACCCGGCCGGCGGTCGACGGTGTCAAGGGCGCGCGCATCCTGATCGTGGAATCGCGCTTCTACGCCGACATCGCCGACGCGCTGATCGCCGGCGCCGAGCGCGAGATCACCAAAAACGGCGCCCTGTCGGAGCGCGTCGTCGTGCCCGGTGCTTTCGAGATCCCGGGCGCCATCGCGCTTGCGGCGGGCCGCTACGACGGCTTCGTGGCGCTGGGCTGCGTCATCCGTGGCGAGACCACGCATTACGATTATGTCTGCGGCGAGAGTGCGCGCGGCCTGATGGACCTCTCGGTCCACAAGAAGGTGGCGATCGGCTACGGCATCGTCACCGTCAATAATGTCGACCAGGCCTGGGCGCGTGCCGCCACCGACCGCGGCGACAAGGGCGGCGACGCGGCGCACGCCTGCCTCGCCATGGTGGCGCTCGGCCGTCGCTGGCGGAACACGTGAGCGACCAGCCGGCGCCCGCCGCCACACCAAGCCGTCGTCAGGCTGCGCGGCTGGCTGCGGTGCAGGCGCTCTACCAATGGCAGGAGGGCGAGCACGCGCCGGCGGAGATCATCGAGCAGTTCCTGAACGTGCGCACCGGCGAGGCGGGCGAGGGCGGCATGCGCCGCGACGCCGACCGGCCGCTTTTCAAGGACGTCGTCGAAGGCACCGTGGCGCACAAGGACGAACTCGAGCAGACCGTGTCGGCGGCGCTGGCCGAGGACTGGACCTGGAAACGCATCGACCGGCTGGTGCGCGCGATCCTGCTCGCGGGGGCCTACGAGCTCCTGCATCGCCGGGACGTGCCGCCGCGGGTGGCGATCAACGAATATGTCGAGATCGCCCACGCCTTCTATGACCAGGGTGAGCCGAATTTCATAAATTCAGTGCTCGACCGCGTGGCGCGCCAGGCGCGGTCCGCCGAGCTCGTGCGGTAGTCAATCGATGGCGCGCACCAGGCGCATCGGCGAATTCGAGCTTATAGCCCGCTACTTCGCGCCGCTCGCCCGCGGCTTCAAGGGCGCCGGCGGATTGAAGAGCGACAATGCCTTCATCGACGCCGATGCCAAACATGACCTCGTGGTCAAGACCGACACGATCGTGTCGGGCGTTCATTTCCTGGTCGACGAGAAACCCGAGTTCGTGGCGGCCAAGGCCTTGCGTGTCTGCCTCTCCGACCTCGCGGCCGGCGGTGCGACGCCGTTCGCCTACCAACTGTCGCTGTCGCTTTCGATGGGCTGGAAGGAAAGCTGGGTGGCGGGCTTCGTGCGTGGCCTGGCGGCCGACCAGCGTCGCTACGGCATCCTGCTGTGCGGCGGCGACACGGTGGTGTCGCCGGGACCGCTCACGGTCACCATTACCGCCTTCGGTCGCGTGCCTCGCGGCCGCGGGCTCAATCGCACCGGTGCGCGGGCGGGCGATCAGCTGTGGGTGAGTGGCACCATCGGCGACGGCGCGCTCGGTCTGCTTGCCGCGCGCGGGCGACTCGCGAGTCCGGCTCTTGAAAAGCGTTTCAGGCAACCACAGCCCCGCACGACGCTGGGTCCGCTTCTCGTCGGCGTCGCCTCGGCAACAGCCGATGTCTCCGACGGCCTGCTGGCCGATGCCGGCCACATCGGCGAAGCTTCGCGGCTTGGCATCATGATCGAGCGCGAGCTTGTGCCGCTGTCGGCTGGCGCGCGGCGGGCTCTCGCGGCTGCTCCAAAGCTGTGGACCAACGTGCTGGGCGGCGGTGACGACTACGAACTCTTGATCGCCGTGCGGCCGAGTGAGCAGGACGCGTTGCTCGCAGCAGCGCGTGCGGCGGGTGTGCAGGTGACGCAAATCGGCCGCTTCAAGCGCGGGCGCGGCGTACAACTCACGCTCGCTGGCCGGCCGGTGCGAGCATCGCGCAAAGGCTACGTTCACTTCTGAGGTCATAGCTGCACTGCAAACGGCCACCGGCTAAGCGCTTGGGGTAGGGCGGTCGGCCGACTAGAGTGCGCGCCCAATGGATGGCTCGGTAAAGGTGGAGGAAACGGCGGCAACGTCCGGCGGCGTGCCGCGGCGGGCGATGCGCAACATCGCGCTGCTGGCGATGTGCCAGGCGCTGACCCAGAGCAGCAACACCCTGATGAACGCCTCCTCGGCGCTGGCGGTGCTGACCATCGTCTCGCCCGACATGCGCATGTGGGCGAACCTGCCGATCACCATGCAACATTTCGGCGTCATGCTGTCGGTGTTCCCGGCCTCGCTGCTGATGATGCGCCGCGGCCGCAAGTTCGGCTTCCGCTCCGGCTCGGCGATGGGCATGGTCGGCGCCTCCTTTGCCGCCATCGGGCTCGGCATGGCCAGCTTCCCGGTGATGTGCGTGGGCGGCCTGTTGCTGGGCTACGGCATCGCCAACATGCAGCTCTACCGCTTCGCCGCCGTCGAGTTGGCGCCGGGCCA
>Ga0308309_10002206_pt1 | contig 11586 bp, 7 predicted proteins | sample HubBroMetageWFT5_FD_192491 | JGI IMG/M metagenome (GOLD analysis project Ga0308309, IMG submission 192491) | Warmed and freeze-thawed soil microbial communities from the Hubbard Brook experimental Forest, New Hampshire - Hubbard Brook CCASE Soil... | ecosystem: Environmental > Terrestrial > Soil... | reverse complement strand
CAGATCGACCACGTACGCGGACCTCAGCTCCTCCTGCGCCCGGGCAAGCCCCTCGTCGGCGTCGGCGAAGTCGTCGGAGTCGAGCAGGATCACATCGGTTATCCCCTGCAGCGCGGCGATGGCCTCCTCGTGACCATGCGGACACCACAGCACGGTCGGGAGCTCGGAGATGACGATCGGGTCGACGATCGTCTCCAACCCGGGCAGGTGATCGGGACCCATGTCGATCTCGACGCTCTCGCGGATCACGCCGATGCCGCCGCTGGACGTGTCCTGATAGCTCATCACGGCGGTCGCGTCGAGCGTGTCGCGCCCGTCCTCGACCGCGCACAGGATCGTGCGCGAGGCGTGGTAGCGACCGACTCGCGCCAGGCGGTTCGAGATCTCGCCCTTCCAGGCGCGATCGACGACCACGATCAGGTTGAGAACGCGTGCGGGTGCAAGCGTCTGGTCGGCCGCATGCCGTGAACGCAGCATCTCGCGGAGCGCCGCGTCGATCGCATCGGGATCGGTGTTCTGTTCAGTCCAGACGTCGTCGCTCACAGCCGCCGCCACTTAGCGTTGCCTTCGAGCAGACCGTCCGCCTCCCGCGGTCCCGCTGTGCCGGCCGCATAGATCGGAATTGGCGTCGTCGTGTCGTCGTGCCACGCCGTGAGGATCGGATCGATGATCGCCCACAGCGCCTCGATCTCGTCGCCGCGCGTGAACAACGTGGCGTCGCCCCGCATCGCATCGAGGATCAGCCGCTCGTACGCCTCGGGAGACTCCGACATGAACGACGTGCCGTACCGGAACTCCATGTTGACCGGACGGATCCGCATTGTTGGGCCAGGGATCTTCGCCCCGAGCGACACCGACACGCCCTCGTCGGGCTGAACGATCAGGATGATCTGGTTCGGCTGAACGCCGACCGAGCCACTGCTCTTGAACGCCATGTGCGGTACTGGCTTCAACGTGACCACGATCTCGGTGACCTTGCGCGCGAGTTGCTTGCCGGTACGCAGATAGAACGGAACGCCCGCCCACCGCCAGTTCGACACGTGCAGCCTCAGCGCGGCGTAGGTCTCGGTCCTCGAGTCCGGAGCCACGCCCTCCTCGTCGTGGTAGCCGACAACGCGCTTGCCGCCGACCGTCCCGGGGCCGTACTGCGCGCGCACCGCCATCGAAGGGACCTCCGAGACGTCGGGCGGGACGATCGCCTCGAGCACCTTGAGCTTCTCGTCGCGGACGTGGTCGGCGTCGAACGAGGTCGGTGGCTCCATCGTCAGCAGCGCGAGCAGCTGCATCATGTGATTCTGGACCAGATCTCGGAGCGCGCCGGCCCCCTCGTAGTACCCGGCGCGCCCGCCGATGCCGATGTCCTCGGCCGCGGTGATCTGGACGTAGTCGATGAAGTTCCGGTTCCACACCGGCTCGAACAGCGCGTTGGCGAACCGGAGCGCCATCAGGTTCTGGACGGTCTCCTTGCCCAGGTAGTGGTCGATCCGGAACACCTGGGCCTCGTCGAACACCTCGAGAACCTCGGCGTTCAGCTGGCGGGCCGACTCGAGGTCGTACCCGAACGGCTTCTCGATCACGATGCGCGTGTCCGCGTCCGGCCGCTCACGATTCAGCCCGGCGGCGCCGAGCTTGCCCGCGATCACCGGGAAGAACTGCGGCGCAGTGGACAGGTAGAAGACGTGGTTCAGGTCCTGGCCGGCGCGTTGGTCGAACTCGTTCAGCACCCGGCGGATTTGGCTGTAGACATCGTCGTCGTCGAACTCCCCCGGCACGTAGCGCATCTCGTCGACGAGACCTTTGAGCACGGCCTCGTCCGGCCGGCGGCGCGAGAACCGCTCGATCGATTCCTTCGCCATGTCGCGGAACTCCTCGTGCTCCTGCTCCCGCCGGGCGACGCCGATGAGCTCGAACCGCTCGGGCAGCGCGCCCTCGTGCGCGAGGTTGTACAGCGCCGGTAGGAGCTTGCGGTGCGCGAGATCGCCTGTGGCGCCGAATATCACCAACGCGGTCGGGCGGACGGGCAGTCGCTCCAAGCCCGCGACCAGCGGATTGTCCTGCTCGACCTCGGCGGTGGCGGGGGCGGCGGCGGCGACGGCGGCGCTCTGCATACGCTTATTAGCTCCTTTCGAGGATCGCTTGAATGCGGTTGGTCAACGCCCGGACGGCATCAACAAGGTCTCCTTCCAGCTCTACCCGCTCGGCGGGCAGCCCGCGCGAGCGCAACGTCTCGAGGTCGCCCGCGGCCTGCGCCGCGATCAGCGTCCCGAACGAGTAGCCGGCGCCCGGGATGTCCACGTCGCGCTCCGGGCGAGAGACGAGCTGCAGGAAGCGCCCGACCGGGGGCCCGCCCTTGTGCAATTGACCGGTCGAGTGCAGGTAGCGCGGGCCGTATCCGAACGTCACCGCCGCGCCCGTCGCATCGCGGATCGCGCTCCGCAACCCCGCGATCGCCTCATCAAACTCGGCAGACGGCGGGACATAGCCCAGCAGAGCCACGTAATGCGGTGGCGAGGCGTCAGCCAGCAGCGCTCTGAGCGAATCGTCGTCGGCAGCCGCAACCGAAGGCACAGAACCCGACGCCAAGACCCGCGCCGTGTTGTCCTTGGCCTCCTGCACGTTCGGCTGGTCGAACGGGTTGATCTCGAGCGCCCACCCCGCCACGGCGACCGCGAACTCGGTCAGGAAGAAGATCCGCCCGAGGTCGGCGGGGCCGTGCGCCGGCAGCGTGATCGTCGGATGTCCGGCGGCGGAGATCTGCTCGATCGCGGCGTCGAGGCGCTCCTCGGGGTGCTCCAGGTTGCGCCGGTAGACGAACACCCGATCGTGGCCGTAGACGTCGGCCGAGTCGCCCAGTGGCTCATCGACGACCGGGACGATCCCGCGTCCGTGCTTCCCGGTCGACTCGGCGACGAGCTGCTCGGCCCACAGCCCGAAGCTCTCGATCGGCGGCGAGATCAGGAACGTCAGCTTGTCCCGGCCCTGCCGCGCCAGCTCGCCGATCACGGCGCCGAACCACAGCCCGGAGTTCGATTCGCTCGAGTCGTAGTGAGCGCACATCTGCTCCGCTACCTGACAGCGGTGGAGCAACGCCTCGATGCTCACCCCCATCAGCGCGGCCGGAACCAGACCGAAATACGAGAGCACCGAGTAGCGACCGCCGATGTCGGGCGGGTTGAGGAAGCACCGCCGCAGCCCGTTGTCAGCAGCCAGTCGCTCGAGCGGGGTCCCGGGATCGGTGATTACGACGAACTGCTCGGGTTGCGCGAGCGACTTGAAGTACTGGTACTGCGACAGCGTCTCGATCGTCGAACCGGACTTCGAGGAGACGATGAACAGGGTCCGCTCGAGCTCCACCGATTCGCGCACCCCGAGCACCACATCCGGGTGCGTGGAATCGAGCACGGTCAACCGCAGCCCGTCGGGGACCGACCCGAACGACCGCCGGATCACCTCCGGACCCAACGACGACCCGCCCATGCCGAGCAGCACCGCATCCGTGAACCCGTCCGCCCGACACGAATCGGCGAACGCCTCCAGCTCAGAGGCGTGCTCGAGCATCGGCTCGGAAACGGTTAGCCATCCCAGCCGGTCCTCGATCTCCAATGATGAGGACCCACCCGCCGCCCCCGCCACCCCGCCCCACAGCGACGCGTCGCGCCGCCAAACGCGCTGCGCAACGTTCTCGGACACCGCTGTCCGAACCCGCTCGGCCACCGGCGGCTGCAACAGCGGCGGGAGCCGGGCATGGATCCTGCTCGGCTGGCCGGTCACCACTGCCGCGCGCCGTTCCTCGATCCCGGCCAGCAGCCGGGTCATCGCCTCCTCGAACTGGTTGACGCCGTCGACGAGCAGGTCGTCGGTGACCGCGCTGAGGTCGACCCCGGCGTCGGCGAGCGCGGCCAGGTCCGCGCTGGGGTCCTCCTCCCCCGTCAATCCACTCACCACTCCGTGATCGGCGAATGCCAGCAGCGTCGCCAGTGGCATCGTGTTCACGGTGTGGGGCGCGACCAACCCGTCGACGTACATGGTGTCGGAGTAGTGCGGGTTCTTGGTCCCCGTCGACGCCCATAACGGGCGCTGGACGGCTCCCCCCGCCGCGATCAGAGCATCCCACCGAGGACCAGAGAACAGCTCCTGGAACCGACGGTACGCAGCCCGGGCGTTGGCCAGCGCCGCCGTCCCCGCCAAGTCGTTCCGCCCGAGTTGCTCCAACTGCCGATCGACGGCCGTGTCCACGCGCGAGACGAAGAAAGACGCCACCGAGTTCACGGCGAGCTCTAACCCCTCGGCATGACGGCGCTCGAGCGCGCGCAGATACGCCTCCACCACGTCCTCGTACGCAGCGAGCGAGAACAGAAGCGTGACGTTCACGTTGATGCCGTCGTACAGCGCCTCCTCGATCGCTGGGACCCCCTCTGGCGTCCCCGGAATCTTGATCATCACGTTCGCACGGTCGACCCGCTTCCAGAAGGAGCGGACCTGCTCGAGCGTGCCCTCCGTGTTGTGCGCGAGCTCCGGCGCGACCTCGAGCGAGACGAATCCGTCGCGGCCACGGGCATCGCGAAAAACCCCCGCGAGCACGTCGGCCGCGAGCTGCACGTCCCGGATCGCGATGTGCTCGTAGATCGCCACCGAGTCCAGGTTCTCCCGGGCCAGCGTGCGCAGATCGTCGTCGTAGTCGGTCGAACCGAGGATCGCCTTCTCGAAGATCGACGGGTTCGACGTGACGCCGCGGAGCGACTCGACGGCGACCATTCGCGCGAGCTCGCCCCCTTCCACCATCGACCGTCGAATCTGGTCGAGCCACACGCTCACACCCGCGTCGGTTATCGCTAACAAGCGGGGGTTCAGCTCGGTGATGGTGCTCATGTTCGCCCCCCTTTCGCTCTACCCGGCTCCACTCGAGCGCGCGCGCTTGACGGCCGCCCGCCCGGCGTCGGCCACGCGATCGGAGGTGAATCCGAAGTGCTTGTAGAGGGCACCGGAGGGCGCGGACGCCCCGAACCCGGTCATCCCGATCGCCTCGCCGAGCTCACCGACCCAGCGATCCCATCCGAACGTGGCTGCGGCCTCGAGCGACACCCGCGCGCGCACCCCCGGAGGCAGTACGCGATCCCGATACTCAGCGTCCTGGGCGGCGAAGTTCTCCATGCACGGCATGCTCACAACCCGGGTGGCGACCCCTTCGGCTTCGAGCGCGTCGGCGGCGCCCGCGCAGATGTGGACCTCGGTGCCGGTGCTGATCAGGATCAGGTCGGGCGGCTCGGGCTCATTGAAGGAGTACCGCAGGACATACGCGCCTCGGTCGATCGCGTCGTCGGGAATCGCTGACGGATTCCAGGTCGGAACCCCCTGCCGCGACAAAACCAACGCGGTCGGGTGATCGCTGGCCTTGATCGCGTAATGCCAGGCCAGCGAGGTCTCGTTCGCCCCCGCGGGCCTGACCACCCGGAGCACGGGCATCGCGCGCAGCCCCGCGAGCTGCTCGATCGGCTGGTGGGTGGGGCCGTCCTCCCCCAGTCCGATCGAGTCGTGGGTGAACACGAAGATCGACCGCAGGTGCATGAGCGCGGAAAGACGGATCGACCCGCGCATGTAGTCGCTGAACGTGAAGAACGTGGCCCCGAACGCACGCAGATAGTGAAGGTTCATCCCGTTGACGATCGCGCCCATCGCGTGCTCGCGGATGCCGAAGTGGAGGTTGCGACCGGCGTAGGCGCCGGGCTCAACGCCGTCGGCCCCATCGATCAGCGTGAGCGTCGACGGCGCCAGATCGGCCGACCCGCCGACGAATTCGGGAACCTTCGACGCCGCCCACTGGATGATCTCCTGCGAGGACTTGCGCGTGGCCGTCATCGAGCCCGAGGCGTGGAACCTCGGCACCTCGTCATCCCATCCGTCCGGCAACCGACCGGCGATCAACCGGTTGAGCTCTTCGGCGAGGCCGGGGTGCGCCTGGGAGTAGGCGTCGAACCGCTCGCGCCACTCGGCCACGAACTCCTCCCCGCGCTCGATGCAGCGACGGGAGTGCTCGAGCGCCTCGTCGGGGACGTAGAACGGCTCGAGCGACGGATAGCCCATCTTCTCCTTGGTCAGCTTGACCTCTTCCTCGCCGAGCGGCGAGCCGTGGGCGCCGGCGGTGTCGTGCTTGTTCGGGCTCCCCTGGGCGATGTGGGTCCGGATGATGATCAGCGAGGGCTTGTCCTCGACCGCCTTCGCGGTCTCGAGCGCGCGCTGGAGGTTGTCAAGCCCGATGTCCTCATAGAGGTCCTGGACATGCCAGCCCAAGGCCTCATAGCGCTGGCCCACGTCCTCGGTGAACGCGAGCTGGGTGTCGCCCTCGATCGAGATGTGGTTCTGGTCGTAGAACGAGATCAGCCGGCCGAGGGCGAGGTGACCGGCCAGCGACGACGCCTCATTGGAGATCCCCTCCTCGAGGTCGCCATCGGACGCGATCACGTACGTGTGGTGATCGACGACCTCGTGGCCCGGGCGGTTGAAGCGCGCCGCGAGCATCCGCTCGGCCAGCGCCATCCCGACGGCGTGCGAGATTCCCTGCCCGAGCGGTCCCGTGGTCACCTCGATCCCGGGAAGGTCGCCGTACTCGGGGTGCCCCGCGGCCATCGAGCCGAGCTGGCGGAAGCGCATCAGGTCATTCTCGAGGCTCACGTCGTAGCCCGTCAGGTACAGGGTCGAGTACAGGAGCATCGAGGCGTGTCCGCACGAGAGCACGAACCGGTCCCGGTCGGGCCACTTGGGGTCGCGCGGGCTGTGGCGCATGACGCGGGTGTAGAGGACATAGGCGACGGGCGCCAGCGCCATCGGCGTCCCCGGGTGCCCGGAGTTCGCCTTCTGCACCCCGTCCATCGAGAGCACGCGGATGGCGTCGACGCACAGCCTGTCCAGCGAGGTGGCGGGATCCGTCGCGGTCACCGGCGCAGCATAACCAGATAGCCGTTCCGGAAAGAAACGCGCCGTGAATTATCCGAAGAGCACGTCGAAGCGCTCGTATTCCTCCACCGGCACGTGCCGAACCTCGGCCACCGCGTCGGCGAGCGGCACCATCTCGACGTTCGTCGAACGCAGCGCGGCCATCATCCCCCACTCGCCCGCGTGCGCCGCGGTGATCGCGGCGAGTCCCAGCCTGGTGGCGAGAACGCGGTCGAACGCCGTCGGGGTGCCGCCGCGCTGGACGTGTCCGAGCACGGTGGCGCGAGTCTCGTAGCCGGTCCGGCTTTCGATCTCGCGCTCGAGCGCGTATCCGATCCCCCCGAGGCGAGGATGTCCGAACTCGTCGAGGGCGCCGGTCTGAACCGTCATCGTCCCCTCCTTGGGCGTCGCGCCCTCGGCGGCGACCACGATCGAGAAGTACCGGCCGCGGGCATGTCGCCGGCGGATCAGCCGGCAGACCTCGTCGATGTCGAACGGAATCTCCGGGATCAGGATCACGTCCGCGCCGCCGGCTACGCCGGAGTGGAGCGCGATCCAGCCGGCGGTGCGGCCCATGACCTCGACCACGAGGATCCGGTTGTGACTCTCCGCGGTCGTGTGCAGCCGGTCGATCGCCTCGGTGGCGATATGGAGCGCGGTGTCGAACCCGAACGTGACGTCGGTCCCGCCGAGGTCGTTGTCGATCGTCTTGGGGACGCCGATGACGTTGACGCCGTCGCTGTAAAGCCGGTTGGCGACGCCGAGCGTGTCCTCGCCGCCGATCGCGATCAGCCCGTCGAGGCGGAGCTTCTCGAGCACGTCCTTGACCCGCTGCACCCCGTCCTCGCGCTTGTACGGGTTGGTCCGCGAGCTACCGAGGATCGTTCCGCCCCGCGGCAGGATCCCGCGCGTGGACTCGATGCTGAGCTCGCTGTGCGAATCCTCGAGCACGCCGCGCCAGCCATCGCGGAATCCGACGATCTCGTCGCTGTACGCGTCGATCCCCTTGCGCACGACCGCGCGGATGACCGCGTTGAGGCCGGGGCAGTCGCCGCCTCCAGTGAGCATCCCGATCCGCATCGGCGCGAATGGTATGCGGTTGCGCTTTTGGGCCTCGCTTCGCTCGGCGTCCGTGGGGCCGGGGCGCCCGGCACGGATCGCGCTGAACCGACACCGTTGTAGGCTGGCGACCATGTGGCGCCCGCGGCTGACCGGCACCGACCACGACGGCTGGCTCTGGGCCGGCCTCGGAACCGCCGCGGCCCTGGCGGCCGGTGGACTCATCGAGACCGCGCACATACGCAGGCTCTCTCGCGACCCTGAGCGAAAACTGCTCGACTCGCCGCCCGAGGGCCGCGCGCAGACGGCCCGCTCGGCCGACGGGACCGCGCTCCACGTCGAAGTATTCGGACCCGAGGACGGCCCGACCGTCGTCCTGGCCCACGGCTGGACGGAGATGCTCCAGTACTGGGTTTACGTGATCCGTGCGCTGTCCAAACGCGGGTTCCGGGTGGTGGCCTACGACCAGCGCGGACACGGCAGCAGCGAGCCCGCTCGTGGCGGCGACTACTCGATCGACCGCTTCGGCGAGGACCTCGAGGCGGTGCTCAGCACTTGCGTTCCCGACGGACAGCTCGCGGTCATCGCCGGCCACTCGCTCGGGGCGATGTCGATCGCCGCCTGGGCCGAACATCACGACGTCGAGCGACGGGTCCGCGCGGCCGCGCTGCTGTCCACCGGCGTCGGCGACCTGATCGCGGAGCATCTGCTGCTGCCGCTCCCGAGCATCGCCAACACGGTCAACCGCGCGGTTTCGCTATACGGCTTTCTCGGCAACCGGGCGCCGCTTCCGCGGTACTCGACGCCGCTCAGCTACGCGGCGGTCCGTTACATCGCCTTCGGCCGCCACGCGTCCCCGGCGCAGGTGGCGTTCTTCGAGCGGATGCTCGTCACCTGCCCGTCCGACGTGCGGGCCAAGATCGGGATCGCGATGTCAGAGATGGATCTGCATGACGCCGTACCGCGCCTGACGATCCCGACGACCGTGCTGGTGGGCGCCGACGACCGCCTGACTCCGCCTTCGCACGCCCGGCGGATCGCAGAGAACCTCCCCCACCTCGAGAAGCTGATCGTGCTACCGGAAACGGGTCACATGACGCCGCTCGAACGGCCGGAGGAGGTGACCGCCGCGCTGGTCGAGCTGGCGGCGGTGACGGTCGAGCGTGTTGTCGTCTGACCGCCTCTGACACAGTGTGCGGGTGGTGGGAGCCAGCGCCGTACCCGGTCGTTCGTCCATCTGTCATGTGCTGAGGGAGGATCCGGAGCTCGCCGAGGCGATCCCCCCGGAGCGCCGTCAGCAGGCGATCGAGGACTGCACGGCTCCCGAGCTGACGATCGAGCGGGGTCCGCTCGCCCGGCGTAGCTCGCTCGGCTTTCAGGGCGGGATCGGCGTCCTCGTGCTGAGCGGGCTGCTAATCCGCCGCGTGGGCATCGAGGGTCGATACGGGGCCGAGTTGATCGGCGAAGGCGATCTCCTGAGGCCCACCGAGGAGAGCGTGTCTCCCCTGCTGCCGCTGACCACGGACTGGTCGGTCGTGTTGCCCGTGCGCATGGCCGCCCTCGATGGCGGCTTCGAGCAGCAGCTCGTGCGCTATCCCGAGCTCGCGCGTCCTCTGATCGACCGCGCGATCCAGCGCTCCAAGTGGCTCGCGGTCAACATGGCGATCGTGCACCAGGCCCGGGTCGACGTGCGCCTGCACATGCTGCTCTGGCACCTCGCGGCGCGGTGGGGACGCGTCCGCAGCGACGGAACCGTGCTCCGGCTGGGGCTCACCCACACGGTGCTCGCCGACCTGGTGGCCGCGCGTCGGCCGACCGTGACCACCGCGCTGTCCGAGCTTGCGCGTCAGGGCCTGATCAGAACCGACGGCCAGACGTGGATTCTCCCGGGCGAGGCGCCGGCCGATCTACTGGCCTTCGCCCAGACCACAAGCGATCACCGCGCCGAGTCGCCGGCGAGCCCGGGCCTCATCTAGAGCCGGTGCACATCGACCCCTACATCATCCTCGGGAGCGCCATCATCGGCCTGCTCGTCGGGATGACCGGCGCCGGCGGTGGCGCGCTGATGACGCCGATGCTGATCCTGTTGTTCGGCGTGACGCCGGCGGCCGCGATCTCGAGCGACCTCGTCGCGGCGGTGGTCATGCGACCGTTCGGCGCGGCCGTGCACCTCCGGGCAGGCACGGTCAACCGGGGGCTGGTCCGCTGGATGGTGCTGGGCTCCGTTCCGGCGGCGTTCATCGGGGCCTACGTGTTGCACGTGCTCGGCAACTCGAAGTCCGCGCAAACGCATATCGAGACGCTGCTGGGGTCGGCGCTGCTGGTGGGTGCGGGCGCGATGGCGCTGCGCTTTGTGCTGGACCACCGGACCGGCCAGGCCAGGCGGGCGCTCGTGCACGAGATCACGCCGCGACCGCTGCTGACGGTCGCGATCGGCATCGTCGGCGGCCTCATCGTCGGGATGACGTCGGTCGGGTCGGGTTCGCTGATGATCGTGCTGCTCCTGTTCGTGTATCCGACGATCGGCGCCAACCAGCTCGTTGGCACCGACCTCACGCAGGCGGTTCCGCTCACGCTCGCGGCGGCGCTCGGGGCGCTGATCTTCGGCCACGTCGTCCTCGACGTCACCGCATCGCTGATCATCGGGAGCGTTCCCGCGGTGCTGGTCGGCTCGATGCTCTCCTCGACGATCCCCGATCGCTACGTCCGCCCGGCGATCGCGTTCGTGATCTTCGCCTCCGGGCTCAAGTACGTCGGCCTCGGCACCACCGCGCTCGGGTGGACGCTGTGCGCGATCTTGCTCGCCGGGGCGGTCATGTGGGTGGTGTTCGCGCGCCCGTGGCAGGCCCGGATCGACGCGATCGAGCGACCGTAGATGGACCGGATCGACATTCCCGTGGTCGGTGGGACGCTGGCCTCGTTTCGTTACGGACCCGCGGGGTCCGAGCCGGTCGTTGCGGTCCACGGCATCACGGCGAACAGCCGGGAGTGGATCGCGGTCGCCCGGGCGCTCGAGGGCCGCGCGGCGCTGCTGGCCCTGGACCTGCGAGGCCGCGCCGCCTCCCGCGAACTTCCGGCTCCGTTCGGGATGCAGGCGTACGCGCGGGACATGCTCGCCGTTATGGATCACTTGTCGCTCGAGCGCGCGGTATTCGTCGGCCACTCGCTCGGCGCGTACGCGGTCGCGCGGTTCGCCGCCGACCATCCCGAGCGGGTCGCCGCGGCGGTGCTCGTCGACGGCGGGCTGACCCTGCCGGTGCCCGCGGGCGCTGACCCGCAGGCGGTCACCGCCGCCGTCCTCGGGCCCGCGCTCGCCCGGCTGAAGCTGACCTTTGCCACGCCCGAGGCCTACCACGACTGGTGGCGGGCGCATCCCGCGTTCGCACGCCGTGATGTCGTCGATGCGGATTTGGTCGCGTACGCCGATCACGACCTCGTGGGCGAGCCCTCGTCGTTGCGGTCCTCAGTTTCCGAGGACGTGGTGCGAGCTGACGCCGGCGAGCTGCTCGAGATCGGCACGCCCGCGCACCGGCTGGCGGTCCCGACCATCCTGCTGTGCGCCGAGCGCGGGATGACCGACGACCCGAACCCGCATCG
>Ga0308309_10002202_pt1 | contig 11597 bp, 11 predicted proteins | sample HubBroMetageWFT5_FD_192491 | JGI IMG/M metagenome (GOLD analysis project Ga0308309, IMG submission 192491) | Warmed and freeze-thawed soil microbial communities from the Hubbard Brook experimental Forest, New Hampshire - Hubbard Brook CCASE Soil... | ecosystem: Environmental > Terrestrial >... | reverse complement strand
CGCCCACACCATGACCGCCCGGATCGGGCTCGGCATCGTCAACCCGTTCCACCGGCACCCGTCGGTGATCGCGATGGAGGCCGCCACGCTGGACGAGGTGTCGGGCGGCCGGCTCATGCTCGGCATCGGCGCCGCCCAGTGGAACCTGCGCAACCTCGGTGAGGGCGACGACCGCACCCGGCGCCCCTACACCTCCACGGTCGAGGCGATCCAGATCATCCGGGCGCTGCTGCGCGGCGACCCGGTGCCGGCCAGCGAGCAGTTCACCGTGTCGACGCAGGCCCGCCTGGACTTCGAGCCGCTGCGCCGGGACCTGCCGGTATACGCGGGAGCCGTCAACGAGCGCATGCTCCGGGCCGCCGGCGCCTACGCCGACAGCGTTGAGCTCGGGGCGATCACGTCGGCCGGGTACATCCGCTGGGCCCTCGACGTGATCAGCCAGGGCGCCGCCGCCGCCGGCCGTGACCCGGCAGGCCAGGACATCGCCTCCCCTCTGATGGTGTCCGTCGGTACCGACGCCACCGCGGCGCGCGAGGCGGTCAAGGCCACCCTGGCCTACTACCTGTACCGGGTCGAGAAGGTCATGTACGCCCACTCCGGCGCCGACCCCGGCGACATCCAGAAGGTCCGGGACGTGACCGCCGAGCAGGGTCCCGAGGCGGGCGCGGCTGTGGTCACCGACGAGATCATCGACACGTTCGCCATCGCCGGCGACACCGCGCTGGCGGTCCGCCGGTTCCGCGAGTACGCGGAGGCCGGCATCCGGGGGCTGATCATCCAGCACGTCCCCGGGCCCGAGCGGGTGGCGGGCCTGACCCTGATCGCCGAAGAGGTCGTCCCGCATGTGTTGTAAGGAGCACAGTGTCTGACGGCGGGCACGCCGAACCCACGAACAATGGGCCGGAACGGGACGCCGCGGGGCCGGTCCAGCCGGCCCCGGCGCCCGGGCGCCCGGGTGCCTCGCGGTGGGGGATCTGGCTGCACGCGGTGCGGCCGGTTCCCGAACTGGTGAGCCTCGCGGCGGCGGCCGAGCGGCTGGGCGCGGCCGCCCTGCTCCTCGCCGACGAGGGCGTCGACCGCGACCTCTACGTGACCCTCACCGCGATCGCGGTGGCCACCAGCCAGATCGCGCTGTTCCCGGCGATCACGAACCCGCACAGCCGCCATCCGGTTGCCACCGCGGCCGCGCTCGGCTCGCTCGCCGAGGTCGCCCCCGGCCGGGTGGTCGCCGGCCTGGGCGCGGGCGGCACGCTGGTGTTCGGCCCGATGGGCATCACGCCGCGCCGGCCGTATACCGCGCTGGCCGAGGCGGTCGACGTGATCGACGCGCTGCTGGCCGGGAAGACCGTGACCCACAGCGGCGAGTTCACCGCGTCCGAGGCCCGCCTGGACTGGGCGCCCGGCCGGCTCCCGCTGGCCATCGCGGGCCGGGGCCCCCGGGTGGAGCGCCTGTCCGCGCAGCGCGGCGACTGGGTGATCATCTCCGGCAAGCCGGCCGAGGAGGTCGGCTCCTACGCCCGGGCGATCCGGGAGCAGGCGGCCAGGGCGGGCCGGACCGTGCGCATCGCCTGGAACCCGATGGTCGGCTGGGAACCCCGCCACGTCGACGCGCTCCGGCCGCACTTCTCGTACATGACCGTGGACATGCCGGACCGCTGGCGGGAACGGCTCGGGGTCAGTGGCGTCCTCGTCGGCGAGCTGCGCGCCGCGCTCCGCAGCGACGGCCCGGACGCGGCCGCCCGGCTGGTGCCCGACGCGGTGATCGACGCGTTCGCGATCGTCGGGGATCGCGCGGACGTCGCCGCCCGCCTAGCCGCCGCCGTGGCGGCGGCCGCCCCGGAGCTGCTCGTCTTTGGCGCCCACGAGTACACGCTCGAGCACGTCAGCGACGTGGCGGCGCTGGCCGCCGAGGTCGGGCTGGCGCCGGCCGACGGGCCCGTGCTGCGATGACGGCATACGGCCTCGAGGTGCTGGCCCGCGAATTGGCGCCCGGGCCGTGGTAGGCGGGCTGTTCCTCAGCAACGTCGACGCCGGTGCGGGGCCGGCCGGCGTCCGCATCGCCGGCGGCGAGGTGGCTGCGGCCGGGCCCGGCGTGCGCGCCGAGCCCGGCGACGAGGTCGTTGACCTCACCGGTTACGTCCTGCTGCCCGGCCTGGCCGAGCCGCACGCCCACCTGGAAAAGGCGTTCACCGCCGGGCGGACCGCGGCCGGCTCCGGCGACCTGGCCGCCGCGATCGCCGCCTGGATCGGCCTGCGCGGCCAGCTCACCGAGGCGGACTTCGCCGCCCGGGCCCGCCGCGCCGCGCTCAGCTACCTGGCCAGCGGCGCCACCGTGATCCGCACGCACACCGACGTGGGGGCGGAGATCGGCCTAATCGCCTTCCACGCTCTCTGTGACGTGCGTGACGAGCTGGCGGGCACCGTCGACATCGAGATCGTCGCGACGGCCAACTGCCCGGTCACCGGGCTGGCCGGCCGCAACAACCTCGCCGCCGCGCGGGACGCCGCCGACGCGGGCGCCGACGTCATCGGCGGCGCCCCCTGGCTCGACCCGGACCCAGTGGCGGCCTACCGGATCCTGCTTCACCTCGCCGCCGAGGCCGGGCTGCCCGCCGACTTTCACGTGGACGAGACGACCGACCCGGCCGTTGACACCCTCAGCTCTCTGCTCGACCTGGCCGAGGACGGTTTCCCGCACCCGATCACCGCCAGCCACGTGGTGAGTCTGGGCAGTCGGCCCCCGGCCGAGCAGCAGCGCGCTGCCGAGCGCCTCGCCCGGGCCGGAGCCGCCGTGGTCACGCTCCCGCAGACGAACCTGTGGCTGCAGGACCGCGACTCCGCCGGGCCGGCGATCCGCGGACTGACCCCGGTGCGGGTGCTGCGGGCCGCAGGAGTACCGGTGGCGGCCGGAGCCGACAACCTGCGCGACGCGTTCAATCCACTCGGCAGGGCCGATCCTCTGGAGACCGCCTCTCTCCTCGCCGCGGCTGCTCATCTTCCCCTGGATCAGGCGCTGGCCGCGGTGACTACGGACGCCTGGACGACCATGGGCCGGCCCGCGCCGGCGCTCCGGGCCGGCTCGCCCGTGGCGTTCGTCGCGGTCGCCGCCGCCGACGCCCGTGACGCGGTCGCCGGGCCGCCGCCGGACCGGGTCGTCATCCGCGGCGACCACGTCGTAGCCAGGACCCGGACGCAGCTCGAGTACCCGGCATCGGATCGCGCCCGCGTTCCGGGCTGAACCGCACCGATCCCTTCCCCAGGCAGGAGAGAACCGTGGTCTGGATCCGCACCGTCCCACCCGCGCAGGCCAGTGGCCGCCTCAAGGAGGCCTATGACTGGCAGGCCAAGCGCCTCGGCCAGCCGACGGAGTTCACGCAGCTCGGCAGCCTGGACCCGGAGATCGTCCACGCCCGGCTGATCCTGTACCGGGCCACCGAGAACGTGCCGTCGGCGCTGACGCCCCGGCAGCGCGAGCTGATCTCGTACCTGACCTCGGTCCTCAACGCCACGCCGCACTGCGCGGCGCTGTCCCGCACCCAGCTGCGCCAAGCCGGCGAGGACGACCTGATCGAGATCCTCGACCGGGGCGACTACGGCCGGCTCGATTCCGTCGACGCCGCCCTGGCCCGGTACGTGCACAAGGTGACCCTGACACCGGGTGAGGTGACCGACGCGGACATCGAGCAACTGCGCGCCGTGGGCTTTACCGACCTCGAGATCCTCGACGCCAACAATCACACGGCCCACCTGAACTACACCAACCGGGTGGCCAACGGTCTCGGGCTCCGCACCGAGCCCGTGGCGGAGGAACGGACCAAGAACCGGGTCCCGGGCTAGCGCCTGCCACCCCTCGCACCGGCCTGGGGGCGCGGCTCGTTCCATGATGCTGGTAGAAAAGGACGCCCATCCGGTCGTTATCGACCACGATCATGGAAATCCGGGGTCAGCAGGCGCCCGGAGGCGGGGGAGTGGGGACCGGTCAGCGGGCGCCCGGGGCGGGGGAGCGGGGATCGGTCAGCGCGGGGCGGCGCCGACGGCGTGCGCCGCCGGGACCTCCGACCGCAGCCCAAGACCGGTGGCGACCCGGTTCGTGTAGCTGTAGTAAGCGGCAAGGTTGTTCAGCGCGATGATGTCAGCGTCGGACAGCCCCACAGCCCGCAGCGCATCGATGTCGTCTTCGCTGACGGCGCCCGGGCTGCGGGTGAGGATCGCGGCGTACCGCACGATCTCGTCGAGCCGGGTGCTGCCCGTACCGCCGGCCAGGGGATCGGCGGCCAGCTGGGCGATGAGCTCGCCGGGTACTCCCTCGAGCTCGAGCTTGTGGCGGGCGCCCGAAGCGCAGTGCGGCGTCTCGTTGAGCACCGACGTCACGTATACGACGGCGTGCTTCTCGGTCTCGGTCAGGCCCGACTCCAGCTGGTCGACGACCTTGTACAGCCGCAGCCGCTCGTAGACGAGTTCGGGATGGAGGCTGCCAAGCTGGGTGTACTCGGTCGGCTCACCGAGGCGCTTGGCCTGCCAGTCGTAGGCCTCCTTCAGGGCGCCGTCCGCGTCCTCGGGCGCCACCGTCGTCACCCACGCCTGCGGTCGTTTGGTGTCAGCCATCTGCCCTCTCCGGTATCTCGGGTGCTCATCTATCAGCGTTTCTTCCGCTGAATGCGCCGTAACCTGGATTGACTACTTTATAGGTCGGAATTATAGTAGAGCGCATGCCCAGGCAGGACAAGAGCGGGTGAACCCCGCCACCACGGCCGGAACCCCCAGCCAGCGTGAAGTGGCAGTGGACGAGCTAATTGGCTCCCTGGACTTCACCGGTGTGTCGAAGCGCTTCGACGACGGAACCCTGGCGCTCCTCCCGGTGAGCTTCTCCGCCCTGCCGGGAGAGTTCGTGGCCATCGTCGGGCCCTCGGGTTGCGGCAAGTCCACGCTGCTGCGCCTGGCGGCCGGGCTGACGGCTCTGTCCACCGGGACGCTCGCGGTCCGCGCCCGCAACGTCGGTTACGTCTTCCAGGATCCGACCCTGCTGCCGTGGCGATCGGTGCGGCGCAACGTGGAGTTGCTCGGTGAGCTGCACGGGGTCCCCAAGCCGCAGCGACGAGCGGCCGCAGAGGCTGCGATCGCGGCCGTCGGCCTGACCGGCTTCGAGGACAAGTACCCCCGCGCGCTGTCCGGCGGGATGAAGATGCGTGCGTCTCTTGCCCGTGCGCTGACGATGTCTCCCGACGTTTTTCTCTTCGACGAACCGTTCGGGGCAGTGGACGAGATCACCCGGGAACGGCTGAACGACGAGCTGCTGCGGCTCTTCCAGGCCCGTCGTTTCTCCGCCCTCTTCGTCACCCACTCGGTTACCGAGGCGGCCTTCCTGGCCAGCCGGGTGCTGGTCATGTCCGAGCGGCCGGGCCGGATACTGACCGACCTGCCGGTGCCGTTTCCCTACCCGCGCCGGCCGGAGCTGCGCTACGACCCCGCGTTTGCCCAGGTGACTGGCATGATCGGAGCTGCCCTGCGGGCCGGGCCGGGCGGAGGCCCGAGGTGACCGCGCCGAACTCAACCGGGGAGGCTCCCGAGATCCCGGCGGAGCCCGACGGCTGGGATGACCTCGTCCCCGCCGCGCCCAAGCGGTCCCGGGTGCGGGTATGGCGTGCCGCACTGCCCCCGCTGGTGACGTTCGGCGCCGTGGTGGGGCTGTGGTATCTGATCAGCTACGGCCTCCTGTCGCCCAGCCGCCGTTTCCTGCTGCCGCCGCCGCAGCAGGTGATCCAGGGCGGCTTCCTGACGTGGAGCCAGTTCAGCCAGATCCTCGATGGTCTCGCCCTGACCGCGAAGGCCGCGGCCGCCGGGTTCGGCATAGCCACCCTGCTCGGCATTGCCGTCGCCGTAGCGATGAGCCAGGCGAAGTCGATCGAGCGGTCCATCTACCCGTACGCGGTTGTCCTGCAGACCATCCCGATTCTGGCCATCGTCCCGCTCATCGGCTTCGCCTTCGGCTTCACGTTCCGCAGCCGGGTCCTGGTGTGTGTGCTGATCGCCCTGTTCCCGATCGTCACGAACACGCTGTTCGGGCTGCTCTCGGCCGACCACGGCCAGCACGACCTGTTCACCCTGCACGGTGCCGGGCGATGGAAGCGGCTGTGGAAGCTCCAGTTCCCCGGCGCCCTGCCCAGCATCTTCACCGGCCTGCGGATATCCGCCGGGCTGTCGGTCATCGGCGCGGTGGTCGGCGATTTCTTCTTCCTGCAAGGCCAGCCCGGCCTTGGCGCGCTGATCAACCTGTACAGCAACCGGCTGGAACCCGACCAGCTCTACGCAGCGGTCATCGTCGCCTCGCTGTTCGGAGTCCTGACCTTCGCGCTCGTTGGGCTCATCGCCCAGCGCGTCGTCGGCGGATGGCACGAGTCCGCCCGTGGCCGGGACAAGGCCTGATCCACCCAACCCATCGAGTGCTTTAAGGAGCATGCACCAGTGGCAGAAACAAGGCTCAAGGTCGCCCTCATCGGCGGGGTGGCGCTGGCCACCCTCGCCGCCGCCTGCAGTTCCGGCACGCCTGCTGACTCCCCATCGTCGAGCACCAGCAAGGCCGCGTCGTCCTCGGCCGTGTCCCTGGCCGGGATCTGCCCGAGCACGGTCGTCGTCCAGACGGACTGGTATCCCGAGGCGGACGATTTCATCCCGTACCAGCTGGCCGCCTCGAACGGCACGGTCGACACGAGCAACAAGAGCTACACGGCCGAGCTCCTGGCCGGCGGCAAGGACACCGGGGTCAAGATCCAGGTGAGGGCCGGCGGGCCGGCGATAGGCGACCAGCTGGTGCCAGCCGAGATGTACGAGGACTCGAGCATTCTGCTCGGCTTCGTCGAGACCGACGAGGGCATAGAGCTGTCGAGCACCCAGCCGACCGTCGCGATCGTCGCCGACCGCCAGGAGGCCCCGACGATCATCGCCTGGAGCGCGGCCGAGCACCCGGGGGTTAAGACCATTAGCCAGCTCGGGAAGACCGGCGCCACGGTCCTGTACTACAACGGGGCGCCGTTCATGTCCTATCTGACCGGTGCCGGGATCCTCTCCAGCAAGCAGCCAGACGGCGCCTACAACGGGACGCCGGCCCAGTTCGTGGCGTCGGGAGGCAAGGACGCCCTGCAGGGCTTCGCCACCGCCGAGCCGTACGAGTATGCCCACGAGGTCTCCCAGTGGGACAAGCCGCTGACCTACCAGCTGGTGAGCGATTACGGCTACGACCCCTACCCGGCGCTGGCCACGCTGCCGCAGAACATCACGAAGTACGCGGCCTGCTTCAAGAAGCTGGTGCCGATCATCCAGCAGGGAATCGTCGACTACGCCAAGAACCCGGGGCCGACCGACGCACTGATCGTCAAGATCGTCCAGGAGGAGAACAGCGGATGGGTATACGACGCCGGTGAGGCCGCGTACGCCGCCAAGACCATGGTGTCGGACAAGATCATCGCGAACTCGCCGGACGGCACCGTCGGGGCGTTCGACGACAGCCGGATCCAGAAGCTCATCGCGCTGCTGCGCCCGATCTACGCGAAGGACGGCAAGACGGTCAAGGCCGGGCTGACCCCGCAGGACATCACGACCAACCAGTTCATCGACCCATCGATCCACCTGCCCGGCTAGCGGGGCGACGATGAATTCGGATAGCGCGGTGACGATGAACCCGGATGGCGGGTGGCGATGAATACGCAACGGGCTCACGAAGGTCTCCGCATCGGCATCTCAGCCTGGGCAGCCGACCGCAGCGGAGTTGAAAGGGTCGCCGAGGCCGCGCTGAGCGCTGGCATCGACACCTTCTGGCTCGGCGACGGGCTCCTGGAGCGGCCCGATTTCCCGCCGTGGTCGGGCGGGATGGAGTCCTTCGGCGAGCTGGCCTGGCTGGCCGGACGCTATCCGGGCGCATCCGTGGCGCTGGGCGCGGCCGTCCTTCCGCTTCGCGATCCCCAGTGGGTCGCGAAGTCGGCGGCCACCCTGGACCAGCTCACCGAGGGGCGGTTCACGCTGGTGCTCGCCCCGGGCAACTGGCCAGACGAGTTCGCCGCCATGGGCCGCGACTTCGACGGCCGGGGTGCCGCCCTGGAGACCGGCTTCTGGTCGCTCAGGGAGATCTGGTCGGCCGGAGTTGGCGACGGGAGGCCATCGCCCCGTCCGTGGAGCCCTGGTGGCCCGCCGGTCTGGCTGGCCGGTGCCCGGGCCACCATGCTTCGCGCGATCCGCCTGGGCGTCCCGTTCCAGGCATCACGGATTGGGCCGGCCGACCTCGCTCCGGTTGCCAAGGAATGGTTCGACAAGGGCGGCACCAAGCTGGCGGTGCGGGTCCGGATGGGAGTCGGCCGCACCGGACCCGGGGCCGGGTCATCCCCGCCGGGCGCCACCGGCACGGGCGCCCTGATCGGGCCGGCGTCCTTCCTCGCGGAGCAGGTCGGCGCGTTCCGTGAGCTGGGCGTCGCCGACCTCTCGATCATGCCCGGGCAGGACGCCGACGCCTCCCTGCGAACCATCGAGGCGCTGGCCGAACAGGCGCTCCCCGCGCTCGCGCCGTGACCGTCTCTTCGTGCCCGCCGGCTGGCGTCTGGCTCTTTCCCGAGGCGCCGGCTGCCGAGCTGGTCGACACGTTCGTGGCGGCGGAGCGGCTCGGCCTCGACGAGGTGTGGATAGGCGACGAAGGCCCGGCTCACCAGGATCCATTCGCCGTCCTGGCCGCCGCCGCGGTCCGCACATCGCGCGTCACCCTCGGCGTCGCGGTCACCAACCCGTACCTGCGCCACCCGGCGGTCACGGCGTCGGCGATGGCCTCGATCGCGGAGCTCAGCGGAGGACGGGCGATCCTTGGCCTCGGTGCCGGCGGCGGGGTGGCGCTCGACCCGGTGGGAGTCGCCCGCACGAAGCCGCTGACCCGGACACGGCACGCCGTTCGCGTCGCCCGGGCCGTGATGAGCGGGCGAGCCGCCGAGGGTTACCGCCCACCCGAGGGGGCCGCACGCCGCGAGCCGCTGCCGATCTACATCGGGGCGCGCGGCGAGGCGTTCAACCGTTACGCCTCCGCCGAGGCTGATGGCGCCTTCCTCGGCGGGATACCCTTCGCCGACCTGGGCACCGTCGTGGGCTGGACGCGCTCGGTGCGGCCGGTGGACATAGCGCTTTACCCGAGTGTCATCTTCGACGGAGAGGATCTCGAGTGGGCCCGTCCCCGGTTCATCTTCGCTTTCCTGGACACCCCGGACTCGACGAGAAAACACGCCGGCCTGTCCGAGAGCGAGGTGCGGCGAGCAGTGGAGTCATTTGAGCAGGGCGACGACGCTCCGGCTCGTCGGCTGATCAGCGACGACGTTCTGGCCAACCTGGCGATAATCGGCGACCACCGCGTGATCGCGTCCCGGCTGGCCGAGCTGGTCGAAGCCCACCGGCCGACGAGCATCGGCGTATGCCTGCGGACCCCGCGGCCGCTGCATGAGCGCCTGGAAGATGTCCAGGGAGTCTTCACCCTCATGTCCAGGCTGCTGTCGTCATGAGCGTCGGCCTGATAACCCACATCGACAACCCGAGCGTGGCCGATGTCACGGCCCTCGCCCGGGCTGCCGAATCGGCCGGCGCTGACTGGCTCGGCCTGCCCGACGCGTTCTGGTGGCGCGACACCTGGATCCTCGCGGCCGAGGCCGCCAGGGTGACGCGGCGCCTGGCGGTTGGCCCCGTCGTGACGAACCCGTACACGCGCCATCCGTTCGTCACCCTCGCTGCCATCGCCACCCTCCAGGACCTCGCTGGCCCCAGGGTGATCCTCGGCGTAGGCGCCGGAGGCTCGGAGATCGGGGGAGCGGCAAAGATCAGCCGGGCGGACGCCCCCGAGCGCACGGTGGAACTGGCCGGGCTGATCCGGCGGGTGACCGCCGGCCAGCCGCTCGACGAGGCGAGCGGACGCCGTCTCGAAGTGCCCCTCGCCCCGGCCCGCATCATCGTCGGCGGAAGGGGCGCACGGATGCTGCGTACCGCCGGGGAGGTCGCCGACGAGGCCCTGCTCTGGGCGGTCCCGCGCAGCGAACTGGCCCGTACCGTGGACCTCGTCCGTCAGGGTTCAGCCCGCCGCCAGACGGAGCTCGCGGATGTGAACATCACCTGGGCCCCGCTGGTCGAGCGGGGCAGTGCCTCCCGCGCGCTACTGCGCAGAGCCGCGGCCTACGCGGTGCTGAACAACCGGGCCGAGACCAGGGAACGCTGGGGGGTCGGGGACGACCTCACGGCGCGGGTCCGCCAGCTCCTCCTCGCCGGCGACACGGATGAGGCCGAACGGCTCATCCCCGATGCGGTGTCAGAAGACCTGTCGATACCGCAAGACGTCGAAACCGCGGCCGAAGTGGCCAGAAACATCGGAGCGGCCGGCATAACCCTCGCCGCCGTCGACGTCGGCAAAGTCGCCGAGCAGGTGGCGTGGGCCCGCTCCGTCCTGGCCGCCAGCGAGAACCAGCAGGCATAGATACCGAGGGACCCCGCGCGGCCGGGCCCTTCGCGCAGGTTGATCTCCTCGGCCAGCGTGCCGTCGCCTTGACCTGCGCTTTGACCGGGGTGCAAGAAAAGCATCAAGGCGAGTGCAAGGCGAGTCGGCCAGCCTGACCACATGGGCAAGGGCGTGCACGTTCTCCAGCATCGGTACCGGGCGACGCGGGAGCCGAGGAGGGCGGGTTTCAGCTGCCCGGGCTGCGGAGCGACCACCGCAGACTCGTACCTGATCCGGATCGGCTGCTGCGGCACCTGCCTGCAGCCCACCGGGCTGTGCTCGGTAGGCCGGGACATCTCGCTGTCCGGCATCGCGCTGGACATGGGCGAGCTGTGCAGCGCCTTCGGGGTCGCGCTGTGGGACTTCGACGGCATCGGCCGCCGCCTGGTCTGCCGCCTGCACGACCTGGAGCTAGCCGACCGCCGCTACGTATGGATCCGGGGCACCCGGGCGGTGCCATGACCGGAGAGCTGGCCGGCGCAGCAGCGGGTGCTGTCCTCGCGACCGGCGTAGCCACATACGTCGGAATCAGGCTCCACCGGCGAATGCCCATCGTGACGTGGCGGGCGTGGGTCGCCGGGTTCCCGGTGAGGCCGGTCGCGTGGACGCTTGCCACGGCGGTCACGCTGACGCTGGCTGCGACATCCGTCGTCGCGCTGGTCACCACCGTCTCGCGGCACGATCATCCGGATGCTGCGGCCAACGGGGATCCCCCCAGCCCAGCGGCGGTCCCGGCCACCACCTCAGACCCGCCCCGGTCACGACTCACCCGGTCTGCGTCGTCGGCCACGCCGGCCATCTCGGCCGGGTCAGACTCCCCGTCGCCGAGTTCGAAAGACCCGTCCCGTTCTCCGTCGCCGGGCCACAGATCGTCCTCCCCATCCTCGAGTCCCACACCGGGGTCCACGTCGTCGACGCCGACGCCGACTCCGACGCCGACGCCGACGTCGACCGCGACTCCCACCCTGACGCCGACGCCGACTCCGACCCCCACGACGTACCCGTCCCCGACCGCGACTCCGACTCCCACCACGTACCCGTCCCCGACCCCGACCGCGTACCCATCCCCGACCGCGACCGGGTACGCGTCGCC
>Ga0308309_10002197_pt1 | contig 11600 bp, 12 predicted proteins | sample HubBroMetageWFT5_FD_192491 | JGI IMG/M metagenome (GOLD analysis project Ga0308309, IMG submission 192491) | Warmed and freeze-thawed soil microbial communities from the Hubbard Brook experimental Forest, New Hampshire - Hubbard Brook CCASE Soil... | ecosystem: Environmental > Terrestrial >... | reverse complement strand
TGATTAGCTCGGGCGACGGCGGCAAGAATCTCGGGATGTACCCCGGCATTGTTATCGCTGGCAAAATTGCGGGTTGGCTGAACGGGATTCTTCTCCATAGCGCAACAACATAGCAGAGTGAAGGAACGGGCGGGGCTCGAAGCGTCCGCATAGCTCTTTATCGGCTATTTGGCGTGGACCACCGTGGCAGTAGCAACGCTTCGATCTCGACCATTGCTTTTGGATTTTTCTCCATTTCGTTTCTTGGTCTCAATCTTCCGGGCCTTGCGCCGCAGCTTGGCCATCCATTCCCGGGAATACATGGTGCCGCGACACTTCGGCGAGCCGCAGTGGCAGGGGGCAGGATCGTCATCGTCGTAGAGATTGTAGTCCCAGAGCAGTTCTTCGCCGGCTGCGATATCGCGAAAAGCAAAAATCCATGCCCGATCCTTCTTCTCATCGATCTCGCAGTTGGGATCGCAGGAGTGGTTCAGATACGCGGCAATTCCTTCGCCGTCGATGATGCTCTTGCCGTCTCCCAATCCATACAAATAAGTCCGTGGCGCGCCTTCGTAGAGACGGTCCGCTTCCTCCGGAGATATGCGCGGACCGACATATTCGACGATGCGGGTGCCTTTGCGGATCGGGGCATTCGTGAATACACCGGCGGCATGAATTCTTGAAGGGCGGACAACCAAGGCCATTTAACTAATTTCGCACAGCGGGGGGCTGTGGAGGAAGATGACGCCAGGAAAAGATCACATCGTTATGCAAGACTGTCACGTGAGTACAAGGATTACGGTTCGTAAATAGCGCCCCCGAGGCCTTGCTTCCGGGCAGATTCCTGCATCTCACCCAAATGCTTCTTCAGTTCTTCCAGTAAGGTCCTTGCCCGCTCCACCTGTTGCTGCTTTTCCTTTTGCCGCTCGTTCCATTGGGCACAGTTGCTGACGCAGTTCGGGGGAGCAAACTGGATGGACTCGTTGACCTCATTGATCTGCGTTTGCAGTGAGGCGATTTGAGTTTTTTGCAGCAGAATCTCAGATTTCAGATCTTCAGGAGATTGTTTTGTATCCGGAGAGGCCGACGGGGTCGCGCTCTCACCGGCTTTGGCCGCAGTCGGCGATTCGGATCCCGCACCTTTAGAGAGTTCTTCGTTCGTAATGATCTTCGCGCCGGGGTTGGAAGGCTTGGCAGATACTGACTTTGATTGCACTCTTTGCTGCCGCTGCTGTCGCGCGAGATCCCCGAGAGATGGCGAGTCCTGGGCGGCCACAGTTCCGGCGAGCAGGAGAACTCCCGCCGACAAGTGAACAAAAAGTCCGCGCCGTGTACTCATTGGAAAAGCCCTCCGCGCCGTCCGTGGAGAACCTATGGATGGCTATAGAATGCTAGCCGACAAAACCCAGCCGGGCTGCGTTACCAAAGGCACCACAAGGTCCGCTGCGCGAGTAACGCAGAGAGATGACCGCGCATGCATCGTCAGGCCGGCAGAGAGGATGTCGGAATCTGCTGCGCCCGGGTGCGAAGCTCTTCGAACAAAACCGTACTCAGGTAGCGCTCACCAAACGACGGCAGAACAACGACAATCAGCTTGCCGGCATTTTCGGAGCGACGAGCGACCTGCAACGCGGCATGGACCGCCGCTCCCGAAGAGATTCCTACGAAAAGCCCTTCTTCAAGCGGAAGTCTTCTCGCCATACGAATGGCCTCGTCGTTGGTGACGGTGATGACCTCATCGATGTAGTCCCTGCGAAGGATGCTGGGAACAAATCCCGCGCCGATGCCCTGGATTTTATGCGGTGATGGCTTACCTCCGGAGAGCACGGCACTGTCAGTCGGTTCCACGGCTACGGCTTTGAACGCCGGTTTTTTCGGCTTGATGTACTCGCACACGCCCGTGATGGTGCCGCCGGTGCCCACACCGGAAATGAGGAAATCGACGCGGCCATCGGTGTCATTCCAGATTTCGGGGCCAGTCGTTTCGAAATGAATCTTGGGATTGGCGGCGTTGTCGAATTGCTGCAGCATGTAGCTGTTGGGAGTATTCGCCAGTAATTCGTGAGCCTTCGCGATCGCGCCTTTCATTCCGTTGGGACCAGGAGTAAGAACGATTTCCGCGCCAAAGGCGAGCAGCAGGACGCGGCGCTCCATGCTCATGGTCTCCGGCATCGTCAGGATCAGCCGATAGCCTTTGACCGCGGCCACAAACGCCAGGCCGATTCCCGTATTGCCGCTGGTCGGCTCAATCAGTACCGTCTTGCCGGGTTGAATTTTTCCGGCGCGCTCGGCCTCGGTTATCATGCTGACGCCGATGCGGTCTTTCACGCTGCTCAGCGGATTCTGGCTTTCGAGTTTGGCAACCACGTCGGCCGCGCAGCCTGCTGTAACTTTGTTCAAACGCACGAGTGGGGTGTGCCCAATCAGTTCGGTAACGTCGTTTGCGATTTTCATGGTGAGGATTCTCCCGGCGCCAACGCCTATCGACAAAGACTCAAAGTTAAAGATGCAAAACTCTAAAGATTTAAGAAAAGACTATTAAATCGGTAGTCTATCAGACCGCCCCATTCGATCGTCATGGCGCGCAGAAAGCTGCACGTGAAAGTTGCAACCTGCTGTTTTGGGCTCTTGCTTCGGGGTCATAATACTCTTGTATTCCCTCCGGCCGAGTGGAATATTAAGTTCATGAAGAATGGCCGTACCGCAAGATTTGCGCTCTCTTTGGGAGTCCTGGCCGCAGTATGCGCTACTCACGTGAGTGCCGCCGCGCAGACAGCGAGCAGAGACAGAGTACGCTTCGTGAATTCCAGTAATCCCGCAACGAATCCTTTCCCGCAATCGGTCGCGGTAGCCGACTTTAACGGCGATGGTAAGCTCGACCTCGCCGTCCCTGTCTACAGCAGCTTCACTCCGCTGGCCGATTTGAACATTCTGCTCGGCAACGGCGACGGCACATTCACGGCTGGGCCTGCGTTCCCGCTGACCGGACAAAATGTCAACAATGCCGTGGTCGCCGATTTCAATGGCGACGGCAAACTCGATCTCGCCATCTCGCTCCCTGACGCCAATCAGGTCCAAGTACTGCTCGGTAACGGACATGGCGCCTTCACTCCACTGCCGCCGATATCGGCGGTGGCGGTTTTTGTCGTCGCCACGGGAGACTTTAATGGAGACGGCAAGCCCGACCTTGTTCTAGTAAATCCTGGGCTCGGTTCAATCACGATCCTGTTGGGCCGTGGGGATGGGACATTCCGAAGAACAGCGACCATTCCGATCTCAGGCGGTCTCCAATCCGTCGCCGTGGGAGACTTCAACCGGGATGGCAAAGCGGATCTGGCGGTCGTGAACTTTTTGAGCGATACCCTAACCATCTTGCTGGGCAACGGAAATGGAACCTTCAAAGAAGTTGCGTCCAAACCTCAAACCGGGATCGAACCGCTGTCGATTGCGGTTGGAGATTTCAACGGAGACGGCATCCCCGATCTAGCCGTCACCAACCAGAACAACGGCGCGCCCGATCCGGGCACGGTGACGATTCTAATCGGCCGGGGGAATGGGACTTTCAGGCCGGCTCCAATCAGCCCCATGACCGGTGCAAATCCCGAGTCCGTAGCAGTTGCTGATTTCAATGGAGATGGCGACCTGGATCTGGCCGTGGCAAACTCCGGCAGCAATACGATCACCGTGCTCCTCGGAAAAGGAGACGGAAGTTTCTTTGCTCCCCTGAGTCCTCGCGCGGGGAGCAATCCTATTTTCGCCGCGGTGGGAGACTTTAACGGCGACGGTGTCCCCGACCTCGCCGCAGCCGACAATGACACCAGCTCGGTAACCGTTCTGCTCACCGAGCGCATCGCGCAGAGATGATCGAGTTTGCGAATTTGCAACCAGACTCATTGCCTATCAAATGTGGCCCTTGTTTACTTCCACAGCAGAGTAGTCACAGAATTCGCCTTCAATGAGACCGGAGCCGCCATGTCCGCCAGCCGCAGTTCGATCGTCCTGGCTGAGCCTGGATTAGTTACGACAAGCACCTGCTGGCCATCCGGATTTTCCACGGCAAGGTGATGCAGATCGCCGACCGGACTTTGCGATTCGAAGCGGCGCGCGCCGCGGCGAATGGCTCGCGAGTAGTGGGCGAGACCCCAATATTGTCCGCTGCGCGTGATCTCCTTCGTCCGCGATTCTATAGTTACTACGCCACCGCACGGAAATGGGCCAATGTTCGGGTGGCCAATCTCGTCCAGCGCCAGGTTCCACGCGGTGATGGAGCGACACCAGTTACGCAGCACATCGCTGAACGTTGTTCCCCATTTGCACCAGTCTGTCAGATAGCCGGCGTCGGTATAGTCTGGACCACCCTCGGTCCAGTGCATCTCGACTTCCGGGTAGGCATCATGCACTTTGCTCATCATGTCGGGAGTGCCATAGTAACCGTGCCAAGCGACTGCATTCGCGTACTTGTGCAGCTTCTCGTCCTCGAGCATGCACATGGCGCGTCCCCACAAGTTGTAATTGTGATCCAGAACCCAGATTTTGGTGGGGATGGCATTGTTTTCCAGAAGTGGCCCAAGATGGTCGCGCACGAATTGAATTTCGTATTCTTGCCCCCAGATACAAGCCGGCATTTTGCCATCCTGATCGGTGTCCACCTCGTTTTGCGAGGTCAGGGCCTGCACGGCCACGCCCTCGGCGGCATAAGCCTGCAAAAACTTCAGATAGTATTGGGCGTACACGGGAAAAAAATGACTACGCATCGAGCCGCCGAGCATACTGTTGTTGAACTTCATCCATGCAGGTGGACTCCAGGGACTGGAAAAGAGAAATAGATCGGGATTCGCCACCCGCGCCTGCCGTAAGATCGGAAGAATGTACTCGCGGTCGTGCTCTATGGAAAACCTGACAAGATCAGGGTCGGGATCGCCGTCATCGTAACTGTAAAGCTTGGTCGAATAATCGCTTGATCCGACGCAGATTCGGCCGATGCTCAACCCCATCTCCGAGGGACCAAATAGCTCATGGAACAGCTGCTCTCGCGCGTCAGACGCAAGTCGATTGAAGGAATAGCAGGCAGCGTCAGTAAACGCGCCGCCAAATCCCAATATCGGCTGGAACTTTAAGCTGGGATTCAGACGGATGTGGTCGGCGGCGGGCGCCTGCGAAATCGGACGCCAACTAGCGTTAGGAGTAGCGGCAAAACGCTCGTCGCCGGAAGTTACCCAGGCAGAGATTTGTGGTCTAACGTTCGAGTTCGTGGATCCGCGTTCGCTCATGGCGGAGGCAGCGGGCACGAAATCGCCGTGACTCACAGCTGCGGCCAATCCCAGTGCGGAGAGTTCAAGAAAGTCTCGTCGCGATGTCGATCGAGTCATAGTCGGTCAGCACCCAGAAAGATTATTACTTCCAACAGGTTCAGCGAACGTTGGCGGAAGCGAGTGGGGGTCGAACCCACCGGTGACAGGAAACCTGCCGCCCGCCGGTTTTGAAGACCGGGACGATCACCGGACCGCATGCGCTTCCTCAATGACGCCGTATCCACAGGTGATGCTCACCGGATACTACTCCAAACCCAGGGGCCTCCGCTGATCCCCTTATTTCGGTTGCGGCACGATTCTCAGATACGGTTTGGGCGACTTCCATCCGCCGGGATACTGTTTCTGCGCCTCCTCATTCGATACGTTGCCGCTGATGATTACGTCATCCCCCGGCTTCCAGTTCACTGGTGTGGACACCTTATATTTCGCAGTGAGTTGCATGGAATCGAGGACGCGCAGGATTTCGTCGAAGTTGCGGCCCGTGCTCATCGGATAACTGAGCTGAAGCTTAATCTTCTTGTCGGGGCCAACCACGAACACGGTGCGGACTGTCGCATTGTCGGCAGCCGTGCGTCCCTCGGAAGTATTGCCGCTTTGGGCGGGCAACATGCCGTACAGCTTGGCGATTTTAAGCTGCGGGTCGCCGATCATGGGATAGTTCACCTTCGCTCCCTGCGTTTCTTCGATATCCGCCGCCCACTTGCCGTGGCTAGTGACCGGATCCACGCTCAAACCGACAATTTTTGTATTGCGCTTGGCGAATTCAGGCTGCAGGCGCGCCATGTAGCCAAGCTCGGTTGTGCATACCGGCGTGAAATCCTTGGGATGCGAGAACAAAATCGCCCAGCCGTCGCCGATCCATTCATGAAAATTGATCGGGCCCTGGGTTGTTTCAGCGCTAAAATCCGGAGCGACATCGTTGATGCGCGGAACGCTGTGAATGACTTCGTTTACAGTCGTTGTGCTCATGTTCTACTCTTCTCCTTCTAGAAATCCTTTTGATATCGTCCAAACACTGTCGATTCACCAACAACTGAGACGGCGAAACATCGAATAAAAACAAAACCCACCCGCTTCGCGCCGGGTGGGTCGGAAGAATTCCTGGTTGCTCCCTAGCCACACGACGGGCGACACATGCAACAGCATGAGTCTCCGGCACTGGCGGGGCAAAACATAGAGATAGCATAGAAGCCGATATTCAGGCTGTCAACCGCATCCGGCCTTCCCGGCGCCGTCCGCGATTTTTCGAGATTTTTCTGCATCGTAAGGAAGCTGCATGCATCTTTCGTCTTGGCTGGGCGCAACCGCGCCTGAGTTTTCGAGAGAACGGGGGCCGAATTTCTATGACTCTACAATCGAGGCGTCTGGCTATGGCGCAGTGGGATGTTTTTTCTTCGAGGCCGCTGGAGGGAAACTCCCTGGCGGTCTTCTTCGACGGTCGCGGGCTGAGCGACGCTGAGATGCAATCGATTGCCAAAGAGATGAACCTGTCAGAAACCACTTTCATCCTGCCTCGCGACAGCGCCACCGAGCTGGCACGCGGCGTACGTGTGCGTATCTTCACGGTTCAAGAAGAACTGCCCTTTGCCGGACACCCCACCCTGGGAACTGCGTTCGCACTACGAGGTCAGAGTGGGGCCAACCCCGTCGTGCTTGAATTGAACGCCGCGAACGTGCCGGTGCACTTCGAGGAGAACGCCGGACAGCCGGTATTCGGCGAGATGACACAGCTTGATCCGGTTTTTGGAATGAAACACGATCGGGAAGCTGTCGCTCGCGCAACTGGGCTGCAGAGCGAGGTTTTCGAACAGTCCCTACCCATTCAAACCGTCTCCACAGGAGTCCCATTCACTGTTACTCCGTTGAAATCGCTCAGCGTCATACAGAATTTGCAAGTCGATTCGAACCGCGCAGCGGAATATCTGGCCAAGACTGAAGGAAAATTTTTTTATTTCGTGACGCGAGAGACTGTGGATCGGGATGCCCGGCTGCATGCCCGCATGCTGTTCTACAACGGCGAGGATCCTGCAACCGGTTCGGCTGCAGGATGTGCTGCCGCATGGATGGTGGCACACGGCGTAACGAAACCCGATGAGCGAGTCTTGATTGAGCAAGGTATCGAGATGAAGCGCGCAAGCCGAATTTTCGTGCGCGCATCTTTCAAGAATGAGCACAACGATAACCGGGTAGTTAACGTACGCGTCGGCGGCAACTCGGTTGAGGTTATGCGCGGCGAACTTTTTCTCTGAGCGAATTGCGCGCAAGCTTCGCAAAATCGCTTCTTCCGCACGATCGAAAAATGTCAATAGCCAGTAACTGCCATTTGCTTCGACGCTACTTTACAGTTTTCATTGTTGTCGATAGCATCCAACTCGATCCTCTAATCTTCACGAACGAGAAACTCCGTTGACTTCCGGTCACGGCCGGTGAGTCGCGGATTCAGGCGGTGAATGAAACCAAAGCGGACCATCCTGTGTGTTGACGACAACGAACAATCCCTTTCTTATCGCAAGATCGTGCTCGAAACGCGCGGCTATCGGGTGGCCGGTTATTGTCGCGGCGAAGAGGCTCTGGAGCGCTTCAAGCAGGGCGGCATCGATCTTGTGGTCAGCGACATGGCGATGCCCGGACTCGATGGGCCACAACTGATCGCCGCTATTAAGGCTTTATCTCCGCAGATACCTGCCATTCTGATATCGAGCAAGGCTCGCGTATACGATCACGATTCGCAGGCCGACGTGTTCCTCGCCAGAGGAATGTATGCGCCTGCAGATTTGCTGGAACGAATCCGCCTGCTTCTGGTACGCAAGCGCGGACCCAAGCGCATGCAGGAACGCTCCGCACAGTTTTCGCAGAGACAGGGCGTCGCCTAAGTTCCTTTCACCGCCGACAATACAGAGAGTGCCGAGAAAATCCCAAGAAACATTTCTTAGTTCTCGTGTTCTTTGCGACGCCCGGCGATTGATTCTCTTGCGCTTGGCCGCCTTTCTCCTCGTGTAAGATCGAATCTGGCATGGGCGCATTCATTGAGGCCATCGATCTACGCAAGACGTATCGCGTCGGAAAGATCGACGTGCCCGCGCTTCGCGGCGTCTCCTTCGGCGTGGAAAAAGCAGAGTTCGTCACCATTGTTGGGCCTTCCGGAAGCGGAAAGTCGACTTTGTTTTACCTGCTGGGGGGGCTGACACGCGCCGATTCCGGCAAAGTGATTATGGACGGCGACGACTTTGCCACTCTTACAGACGCAGAGCGAACCCGCATGCGCAAACGCAAGATTGGTTTTGTCTTTCAAAAATTCAACCTGCTGCCCACGCTGACAGCGCGCTCGAATATTGCGATCGCGCAGGAAATCTCTGGAAACGGAGATTGCGATCCCGCATTTTTTCGCCGAATTTGCGATTTATTGGGACTTACGAAGCGGCTGGACCACCGGCCCTCCGAGCTTTCTGGCGGAGAACAACAGCGGGTGGCGCTCGCTCGAGCGCTGGTGAACAAACCGGCGGTGGTTTTAGCCGACGAGCCTACGGGAAATCTCGACACCGAAAATTCCAATATCGTTTTGGAAATGTTGCGGCATTCGAATCAGGAACTGGGACAGACAGTACTGATGATCACTCATAATCCGGAAGCCGCGAAGTATGGCGACCGCATCATCCACATGCGCGACGGCCACGTTGTAAAGCCAGAGGATGATCCGCAGTGGGTAGCCCGCTGAAGGCGATTCCGCAATTTGTTCATTCGGGCACACCTTAGGTACTGGCCGCGCGAAAGCGGGATCGTGTAAAATAGGACCGCTGAGCGGGAGTAACTCAGTGGTAGAGTGCGACCTTGCCAAGGTCGAAGTCGCGGGTTCAAATCCCGTCTCCCGCTCCAGTTTTCGCTCATCGTCCTCACCGGGCTCCAGGATGCCTTGGGCTAAGCCTCTGCCGCGCGTTCTGTTTATGACCGCCGCCGCTGTTGTTTTGTCTGGATGCGGAAGCGGCAATCATCGTTCGCTCGAATCGGTCAGCGTCACTCCTGCCATTGCGGCGTCACCGGCTCAGTTCACGGCCAGCGGCATCTACAGCACAATGCCGACCAGTCTTGACATCACCCGAACAACAACCTGGTGTGTCGGCACTCCCGACGGCTGTTGCGCCGGAAATATCGCGATTGAGGCCAACGTGACGGCCGGCTTGGCGCAATGCCTCTCGGGATATACTGGGACCGTGACTATCCTGGCAGGGCAACCTGGGCCCTCACCTGGCCCGGATCTTGGATATCAGTTGCAGCCTTTTGGAGTAGCGCAACTCAACTGCCCATGATTCTCCGGTCGCGCATGTGGGTGGACTTTTTCCTCGGGTAACGCTACTTTAATGAGCAGGGGCGCGGTACCCAAGTGGTAAGGGAGAGGTCTGCAAAACCTTTATGCGTCGGTTCGATTCCGACCCGCGCCTCCAAATTTCAGGCCCTGGCCGCTGCCGCCAGCGGGTGCCACAGATCAAGCTAACGGTCGGTGCTTCGCCATTGGTTCGCGACGACAAACCTGAAATCCGGCTTAAAAGCGTGGCCGTGCGCGTCTTGATTGAACTTTCCTTCCAACCTGAACTCGGCATCAAAGTTCCCCCGCGAAGGACAACATTCGGCGTCTTTTGTTTTATAAATGCCCGATTGGAACGTAAAGGTACCCTTGGCAAACCGATAGCCGCCGTTGCGTAGCTCTTCGCCCTCCTTCAGTAGTGTGGACTTCGTCATATCCTGAAAAGGAACAATCGAGAGCTTCTGGTCGCTGGATATCGTATACACATCGTGTTCGACCATTCCTCCCGAGCCCGACACTCGGGTGCGGATGTAGAGAAAATGCGTTCCCTCGATGGTGACGAATTCTTCCTCGAATTCGTCCTCGGAGGAGAGGGTGCCGTTGACGACGACGGTATCAGATTGCAGAACCTTAAGAATTTCGAATCCATCGTCCCGTCTCACCGCGATAAGGATGCGATCGTCCTTCATGCTGAATTGTGCTGTCGGTTCTGCTCGATAATGGACGACAAGGATTTTCTGAGGCGTAGGCTCACAGCTGATTTCTCCTTTCACGGCTGCAATGAGCTTGCGTGTTAAGGGATGGTCCTCATCCGCAGGAAGCTCGTGTGCCAGGTCCGATTCGGTGACGAAATCTCCCTCCTCCAGCAAGACAGGCCGTTCTTGGCGGTGTCGGTCGACACTCGCCGTTTGAGCGACGATCGCCAACGTAAGCAGGATTTGCGTTAGCCAAGTCATGCCACACCCTTAGAGTGACATTATTCTCCAGTCGCGTAAGTATTGCGAACGGCGGTAGCAGCTCATCGAGAATTGGCTGCCTTCTGTTAATGCGTGTATAGAGATTTTATCGACAGCTATATCGTCCTCAATCTATTGGACCCAGCGACCGAAAACTGGACCATCTAAAATGTGAGTTCTCCTCAGACCCAGGAGAGGACGGCCGCGATGAAAGGCACAGTTTGTGACAACGACGGGGCTCGAAGTTAATATCGGTCTATGGCCGCATCATCCCTGCCTGCACTAGAACCGGACATACGCTTCGAACATCTGCCGGATTCCGAACATTCTTTGGAGTTCTCCTTTGCGGCGAAGAAGGAGGCACTTGGGCCACATATCTGTGCGCGTTGGCATTGGGACGAAGCATTTCAACGCGAAGTGCATCATGCGAGGTTTGCCGAGAAGCCCTTCTTTTCCATTTTGCAGGGTGGCCACGCCATTGGCACGCTGTCGTGGATGATCTGTGCCGATCACGCCCGCTTTGGGGAGTTTTACCTGTTCAAGGCATATCAGGGACGGGGATTAGGGACGCGCATTCTTGAACATGCTTTAGCGCAAGCCGACGCACTGTACCTGCCGGTTCGGCTTGAGTATCTAAAGTGGAATCCCGTGGGTCGCCTTTATCTCCGGCACGGCTTCCGTCCTACGCACGAGACCGACATCCATGTGTTTCTAGAACGTCCGGCAACGCTTCGCCGTTCATAAATCAAGACCAAGGAATGAAGGCGTAGGCCTAGGCAACGAGTTGGGCGAACTTATCCAGGTCGATATTCCCGCCGGAGACGATCGCGACTACTTTCCCGGAACCGGCGCGTCCTGACCGCGCAGCGGCTACGGCGCATGCGGCCGCACCCTCGATGATGACGCGGTTGCGCTCGGCCACGAACTTCATGGCCTGAGCCGCCTCGTTCAGAGTCACGACGAGAGATCCATCCAGAAGCTTACGAGCGTGTTCAAACATGTTCGGAAAGACCATTTTGCTGCCGATGCCATCGACGAAAGACGGCGTGTATT
>Ga0308309_10002193_pt1 | contig 11604 bp, 14 predicted proteins | sample HubBroMetageWFT5_FD_192491 | JGI IMG/M metagenome (GOLD analysis project Ga0308309, IMG submission 192491) | Warmed and freeze-thawed soil microbial communities from the Hubbard Brook experimental Forest, New Hampshire - Hubbard Brook CCASE Soil... | ecosystem: Environmental > Terrestrial >... | reverse complement strand
GCTTCACTGGCTGCGGCCCAGCCAATCAGACCAGTAAATGCTTCAGGGCCGTCACAGACCTCGTCGAGGACGGCCTGTAGCGCTGCGAGGCTCGGGATGAAGAAGTGGCCGGTGGCCTTTTCAATATCTGCCACGGCTGCTGGATTCCGCTTCGAAGGCGGAATGAGTGCTCTGCCGATACGATCAATCGCCTTCCGATATTGGTCGCGTGCGAGAAAAGCCATGGCCCGAATCGCGTGTTCGGCCTCCCACCGATCCGGATCGCGGCCTTGCCTGCGAAGGCGCCGGAGAAATGCGCCGATCGCAGTCGCGGCGACGGCGTTGTTGAGCTTCGCGTCCATCTTCCGTTCCCCCATTCAGTGCCGGTGTTGGCGACGCGCCTGAACCCCAGACGCGCTGCAACGATCAACTGTTTGTGATCTAAGCCAGCCGTGCATTTGTGCGGCGACTTGCAAGTCGCGCAACGCGCATTCGCGCATACCTGTCCATGCCGGAAGCTGTGTGCCGGCATGGGAATGGCGCGCGCGGCAGCGGCACAATTGAAGACGGCTAGCCATCACGCAGTCGGATGCTGCCTGCCCCACCATTGCCCAACAAAAGGAACTAGCCCGCGATGCCGGCGATGGTAGCGTTCCGCCATGTGCGGTAAATTCACGGCCCTGGCATCCTGGAGCGAAGTCGTCGCGTTTAACGGCGGAGGCGAAGGACCAAGTGGTGGCGACGACGGCAGCAACGACGAAATCGTCACCTATCGCGTTGGCGGTTTGTTGCCGGTCATCGTTTGGGATGCTGGAACGCGCGTGCGACGGGTGGTCAAGATGCGCTGGGGGTTCCCCGACCCGAGGGACTGGCGGCGGCCCCGGCCGATCCACGCGCGATCCGAAACCATCGACGGGAAGGAGCCGTTTCGAACGCCCTTCCACGCTGGTCAGCGTGGCATCGTTATCTTCCGCACCTTCAACGAAGGCGAAGAGGTCGTGAAGCCGTCCGGCAGGACGGAAACCCGGCAATGGACGATCGACCCAAGGGACGGCCAGCCGCGTGGCTTCGCCTTCGTGTGGCGGCGGTTCGAGATTTCCGATCTACCCGCCCCCATGCTTGCCTGCGTCATGGCGACGGTGCCTGCCAACGAACTCATACGCCGCACGATCAAGTCCCAGGAGGACGATCCCCGCATGCCGGCGATCCTGGAGGACGAAGCATGGTCGACGTGGCTGGGCGAAGGCGATGCAACACCAGCGACGGCCAAGGCCGTGCTGAGGACCCATGGAAGGCGTGAACTGGCAGACAGCGCCGGAACCGAAGAAGCCGAGACCACGCAAGCCCTGACGAAGGGCCGTCTCGGGGGATTTCGATTCTGGAAGACAAGCGGCAGCTTTGCGGTCCAATCAACATGATGGGCTAATTCCTCTACGGTGGCTTCGGCTTTGCTGCCTTCACCCGGTGCCGACCGTCCTCGGTGAGGCCGCCGTGGCTGAGAATGCTAAACGGCCTTTTGGCTCGGCTAGATAGCCGGCGCGGCCCGCACCGCGACTACTTCCCCCGCATAGACGTCCACGCTCGCGTCAACTTCTGCGCTTCTGCGATCTGTGCGGCCGTCATCTTCGCGGCCACCGAGTTGCGGTACGACATCGCCACATCGCGCAGGGCGCGCTCTTTCATCTGATCGGCGAGGGCGACGGCCAAGTTGAACCACTTGTATGCCTGTACGTAGTCCTTCGGCGTCCCTGGAGCGGTGTCAAAGTACATTCTTCCGAGGTTGTACTGTGAGTAGGGGTTTCCCTGATCAGCAGACTTAAGGCACCACACCCTTGCCGCCTCGTAGTCTTGCAACACGCCCATGCCATACGAATACATCGTGCAAAGGTTATTCTGGGCGCGAGCCTCGCCGTTCTCGGCGAGGGAACGGTAGATGTGCACTGCTGTCGCGTAGTCACCCCCGTCGTAAGCAGCGGTCGCCTCCTCGTACGGTCCAGCCAGCGCGGGCGATGCGGCACAAACGAATAGAATTAGCAGCAGGGGCGTCATGCAGACACTCGACATGCACGGCAGTCTAGCTACTTTGCTCGCAGAATTGCGTTGCGTACCGCGGACACAAGAGCGAACAGGACCGCTCCGCAAACCGCAGCCCATACGATGGGAGCGATTGACGACAGCGTGTTTTCACTCAAGAAATTATCTTCGTAATCCGACAGAAAAAACTGATCCACGACACCGTAGATCAGCCCCACCCAAAATCCCCAGGCACTAGCCCGGAGGGTATTCCACCTCCTCGGCATCTGGGCGTTGGTTGGTTTTAGCCTGTGAAGCACAGCACCTCGGATTGTCCTTGGCCATAGCGCCGGCTGGCGCTGTCAATCCGAGGGGCGGAGTGCGCCGGCCGGCGGGGCGACATTGAAGGATGGAACTCCTTGCGCTTGGTGGCTGTGATATCGCCATGGCAATGCAATAAGTAGGGCTAGGCCACGAGCAACCGGGAGACCTGGGCGGGCGCCCATGTCGATCGGCCTGCGCGCCCCTGTCTTCACGTCGAATAATGTGTCGAAGTGTGATGCCGGACACAGCGTTAACCGGGGCGGCCCCACACAGTGGGTATATGGGAAGTCTGTGCGGGGCCTAACCGCTCGCTGGTGGCTTGGGTAGTGAGCAGCGAGTGGCTGACCCTGATATACTGTCAATTGCGGTTGCGATTGCCTGCGCAAATGGGCGCGAGCGGCAGAGGTAGCCCCAAATACCCCTGCCATCACGACGACATTGGAAGACCTTCAAGCGGCCAGCAGCCGCGAGACTTGCTTGGCGTCCCAACGGTCCCGCCCTGCAGGGGTCCGCACGCCGCGCGCCTCTAGTTCCTGGGCGACGGCCTTGAGTGTCGCAGCGCCCGTCCGCTGGATCTCGGCAATAACCGGTCGCGTTGCCGAGCCGTCCACACCGCCCCGCATCCGTGAGGCATATGCTGTGCGCCGGGTTGCCTGCCGCGACTAGCCAATCCCACTCGACCGCGTAGGCGATGCGTCGCTTGGAGATCCTCGCTCTAGGCGTAGCCCATAAGGCGAAGCACTAGCGGCACAGCCAATGCCGTCAGGATCGCGTTGAGTACCATGCCCAGGCTGGCAAAACTGCCGGCGACCTCGCCTTCGGTAAATGCCCGCGCAGTTGCGATGCCATGGCTTACGACACCCAACGCGAAGCCGCGTGCCTCCGGTGCCCGTATGCTCAACATGTCGAGCACGTAGGGACCCGCAACGGCGCCGATGATTCCTGTAAGGATCGTGAGCGTGGCGGTGACGGCGGGTTCTCCGCCTATCAGGCGCGATATCTCCATGGACACGGCCGCTGTTGCAGATTTCGGCGCAAGCGACAGAACTGTGGACGCAGAGGCGTGGCCCAGAATCGCAACGGACAAACCAACGACGATGCTGGTCAGCGAACCGGCAACAAGTGCCGAAGCCATGCTGATGCCACGACCCTGTAGGCGGCGGGCGTTGCGGTAGAGTGGCAGCGCCAGGGCGACGACCGCCGTTCCGAGCAGGTAATGGAGAACCGCAACCCCCTCGAAATACGTTTTATACGGCACACCACCGCTGACCAAGATCATAGCTATGGCTGCAATCGTCAGAAGCGTCGGGTTGGCAATGGGCGCCTTGTTCAGCCTCCGGTATAGCGCGGAGCTACCGGCAAAAAGGAGAATGGTGCACGGCAGCCAGAGGAGGGCTCCTTGCACGTGCGATAGCTTTTCGAGGTCGATCATGGGGCAAGCTCGCCCGCTCGCGCCGGAGACGCACCGCTTGCCGCTATGACGCCGCTGACGATCACGGCCGCGACGGTCGAGGCGACGAGTGCGGCGGCGATGGCCAGGCCGTCGCTCGCGAGAAGGGCTCCATAGCCGACGATGGCAGTTCCTGCCGGTACGAACAGCAAGCCCAGGTTGTCGATAAGCGTCGTTCCGACCTTGGTGAGTTCCTCGGACGGTCCGCCTCGGAAGTACAGGTAGCCGAGCAAGAGTGCCATTCCACAGAGTGGCCCCGGAAACGGAATTCCGGTCAATGTCACGAGCACCTCGCCAATGAACTGGAACATCATCAGCACGCCGAGTTGGAGCAGCATTTGATGTCCTTTCAGGCTTGCGACGATTCACGTGGCTGAAAGACAATTCCCGCGTCGCCCAAGGTAAATTCGGCAGCGACGTGGACGCCGAGTCTCAGCGCTTCTGAGCAAACCGCTGCGGGTTGGAGACAGCCCTGTCTCGCGACGGTTTCGAGGTCAGATGGCTCGCTATTGAGGCCTTTGCCCAATTTAGAAGCGCCAGTATCATGTCGCGCATCATTTCGCGGAACGCTTTGGCCCGGGCGCGGTTCGCAGCCTGGAGCATTTCCGGTGTCGGCCAATCCAGTTTCGAGAACTTGCCAGTCGCCCCTGAATTCTGATTCTCGGCTCGGTCATCCATCCTCGCCCCCTCAGATCGTGCAACACTCTCCTTTGACCAGACTCGTGCGGCAGTTTCTGTGGGATTTCCCACACGCGCCGTGCTTGCCTGTCAAAAACTCTCCATGGTCGAATTCACACTTTGCAGTCGCAACCTGGTGCCGGCACTTCACGTCCGGTGGCCGTGTTGTTTGCCGTCGCAGGACGAACATTCACTCGGCAACCGCTCAGCAAATTTCCTGCCATGATTTCCCAATCTGTGGCCGTCTATTGGACAGCCTTAGGCTAACGGACGACTCGCCAGCGCTCCCCCGACTCCAATTCCATCTGAAATAGGCTCTCGCCGTTTTGCCCACGCGAATTTTTTGAGACACGCGGAATAAATCCGCGACCCACGTCGATCGCCCGGCCGGGGTCCGCACGCCGCGCACTTCAAGCTCCCTAGGCGGTGGCTAATTCAGCGTCGCATGGGGCTGGCGAGACTGGCGCGGCGCGATCGAGGCTTGGCCTCACTCCACTAGAACTTCTGGGCCTTCCCGAATCAGCGGAAAGGGCCAGGGCGCTGCGGACATTGCGATGTCACAGCTCGGTTTAGACGGTTTGGTTGGAAGGGCGTACCTTGGCGAAAGCCATCAGGAGGCAAGGGGAGGATCGATCCGATGAAATCCAATCACAAACTTGCTGTTGCGCTCGTTGCTGGCGTCGCCGTTGGCGGGGCAGTCATCCAGGGGCTGCACGCTCAAGCCGCACCGCCAGTTTATGTTGTCGTTGACATCAGCGCCATCACCGACCCCGAAGGTTTCAAGGCGCTTCTTCCCAAATCTGCCCCGGAGACGCTGGCTCCATTCGGCGGCAAGTACGTCATACGTACTGAAAAAATTACCGCACTCGATGGAACTCCGCCCAAGCGGTTTGTCGTCATTGCGTTTGACAGCATGGAGAAAGCAAAAGCCTGGAAGGCTTCGGCAAGCACGAAGGAGGTTGACGTGATTAGAGGCAAAACGACGAAATCAAGTCAGTTCCTCGTCGAGGGTATGTAACAATTATCCCCGCTTTCACGAGGCCGTCTGGAGTTGGCGGCCTCGTCATTGAGTTGCATAAGCGCTGAGCTACTGGAACGCCCCCGGAAAGCGGTGACTCGCCGCCGATTTGCGCCCAAGCTTTCCACCGAACATGAGCTTGGAGGCAAGCCATGGAGCGTGACCTTAAAGCACCACTCAGTCCGCATGAGGAAGTCACCTTGCGCCGAATCGGCCTTGGTATTTCGCAGGCGAAGCATTTGCTGGCGCGCGACGTGGCGTACTTGATCCGCCTTTGCCTGGTCGCTGAAAACGACGGTCGGCTGTCCCTCACTGATATTGGGCGCGAACGGTACCGGGCGTTGCCGAAAGCCCAGGCATGACAGCGGTCGCCAACGAGGGCGAAGCCGCAGCCTTGGTAGCGCACCGCGTTTTGAGCGGCCGTCAGCGGTAGCGCATCCTTCGCCTGCATCCGGACAGTTCACTTTGTCGAGTCACCGTTTCCCGCCGTAGACGTTCTGTAACCGTCGTCGCTTCCTTCACTGGGGCAGCCACTCCTCCCCGCTTCGCTCCAGTATTTGGCCCGCTCGGGTTTGGAGTTTTTGGGAACGCATCCTGATTCCGAGCGGGCTTCTCTTTGGGAGACGATGCGCACCTCACCTCGAGGCCGGCTCGGCGCAAGCGCGGATCTCGCTATGGTCGGTGCCGCACGATGATCCGCGTCACAACCTTCACACGGAACGGTCGCGTGGCTCGTCCGTTTGTAACTGCGACGCACCCCGTGTGTGGGAGGGGAACTAAGCCCCCGCGGCAGGCTCCGCGTTGGCTTGTCCCCCATACCCGACGCGGAGCCACTTAGTTTTTTGCCCCTAGGTCGCAAGGAGGGGAACATGGTGGCCAATGACCGCGAACTCGCCAAAAAGTGCGCCTTCGATGCTCGCACACTACTGAATGATATGCAGGGAAACGGCACATCGACGAATTGAAGCTGCTGAAGGCGATGCAGCTCCTCGTCAACGCAGTGCAAGCCCTAGCTGCGCAGAAATAACAAGGGCTAGGCCCCAACTGTCGCAACTGTCGCAAGTGTCGCAGGGGCAGCGTAGTCGAAAAGTGGCCCGGTTTCTGGCGCGGCGCTTACCTCCTGCTTACCCGGAAAAAATAAAGAGTTAGCCATTTCGGGCTAACCCCTTGATTTAATTGGTGGAGCCAAACGGGATCGAACCGTCGACCTCTACAATGCCATTGTAGCGCTCACCTATTGTGTTCGGCGGCTGTGAGCGCTGGAGGTGAGGCAAGATGTTGACCGGTACATTCAACGCCTTCGTGAAGTACGGCGTAGCTAACCACCGGACGATAACTTTCAATTATCGTCGGCGTTCGCTCAGTCCGCGAGGTACTACCGAGCTGCATTTCTCAACCACACCACACGGCTTGCTCGAACGCTCACGGTTGGAATCAGGGTGAACGGGAAGACAAGCCAGCCCGACAGGTGGCGCGATCCGTTCCCATCGCGCTCAGCGGTAAGGGCGCTAACGCGTGACCGGCCACGCTCGTGACCCTTTGCAACGTGGGCCTCGGCTTGGGTCAAATACTTTTCCAGCGTCTCGCGGTCCATCTCCCAGGGCCAGCAACCTCGATACCTACCCTGCCAGCCTGGCTTTCAATTCGGCGCGAGCGATGACCGCACACTTCGCTTCTACCATCCTCGCCACCTTGAGCCGGCTGCCATGTCGATCGACCGCGGGCACCCTGACCCAACTGTCGCAACTGTCGCCCATGCATCGATCAGGCCGGCATAGGGCCTCATTAGCTCCGTCGCACAATTAGGCCATGACTCTCGACCGCTTTCGGCCGAAGGTACTTTTACCACGGACAAGAGCTTCCGGCTGCCGTGGCTGAGAGATGAGTACGCTCCCGCTACGTAAGCATTGATCCGAACAATGTGCGCGGTGCCGATACTCCATATGCAGCCAAGAGCTGCTAGAGGCGGCATCATGGTTCCAGGTCTAGAGGCGCCGCTGAGCCCGCGCGAAATTAGCCAATTGCTTTAGCTTCAACAAGGTAAGTCCCAATCCGACCCCACTGGCTTCAAGCGGTTTATTATGTTGGGCCTGGTCGAGGAGAGGCCGAGTGGCTTCGCCATCGCGGGGTTGGGCTGGCAACGTCTGCACGCCGAACTCAAGGCTGAGTCCGCAAACCGTGGTCGGCCGCCGCTTTTCGGGCGTTAAAGATGTGGGCGCTTCGACTGGAGCAGCACTCTCCGCGCTTTGCTCCAGTCATTGACCCGCTCGGGGAGGGTTATTGGGAACGGATCTGATCCCGAGCGGGCCATTTTTCTTTACGGCGGACCTTTAGCTAACGCGGCTGCGGTCTCCTCCCACGCTGCTGCCTGAAGTTCCGGGCATTTCACCTAGTCCTACCTTCGGTCGTTAGCTCGACGCACATGACCCTCACGACCTTCCACTTCCACTCCACGCCTACGGGCAAACCCAAGGTTATGACCCTCAATGCCATTGATGTGGCCGCGAGGTACTTCGTCTACAAGCTATACGAGGCTACTGACGGACAGCCGATGCAATGGGCGACGTTGCGTGGGATGGACGAGTCACGGGCGACAGTAGCGCGGGCGATTGAGCGCGGATGGGTCATCCTCCAGCCACGCATTGCCGCTCCGGGCGTGGGTGGCAAACCGTTGGAACGCAAGGCCGCGTTAACCGGCGACGGGCGGCGGCTGGCGCGCAAGGGGAGATAACTTCCCACGAGATTGTCGCGACCCTGGAGCGGGGCAGAAAAGCGGCCCTGGCGTCGATGCCGGGTACCGAGCAGCTGTCCGCTCGTCCGTGACTGACGCGCCATCAAACTGACTGGCCTATACACTTGTCTGCAGCTTCGGCCAACGGGGAGGCAGGCTATGGAAAAAGCCCGACCAAGGAGGACTACAAGAAGTTCCAGCGCCATTTGGATGACCCGTCCACGGTCAAAACTGCCGCCTGATCCTGTCCGGCCACAGGGGCGCACTCCACAGCTTGGGCAACTATGATCGCAGTGTTTACTGTCTGATGGACCTCTTCCACATTTGCAGCTAGCGAAGCTAGCCAGCCTCGTCATCAGTCGCAACGCGGTCTCGTGCAGCCACGCCGCCATGCGATCGGCGGCAGGCCAAACCTGCCGATCACCAACGATGGTGCCGTAGAAGGTCGCCTTCTCGGTCTGACTGCCGTAGTCGATCCATGCAGTGATGCCGCCCGCTGGGGGCTCGTTCTGGATGCCGCCACGGATTTCCGAGTCGTGAAGGCCCTGCAGAACGAGTTCCAAAGTTGGAGGGGTAAGTAATGTAGGCCTGGGGCGGGCGTACCACCGTTCGGTGGATGGCACGGCAACGGAAGAGGATAAGACCTTCTATCGGACCTGGCTCAGCCGCATCGAAGTTTGGTCGGCTGGCGAGAGGCATCTCCAGATGCGGCGCGCGAGTGCCGGCGGTCGGTTCAGATGACCTGACGGCCGCCCTTAACAACCATCCATCATGGCGCGGGCCGACGGCTTTTGATCGCCTCCTGGGCTTCGTAGTTGCCGATCTCGCACGCGCTCATGGGGTTAGGCCATGACCCCTCACAACTATCTAATATCGAAAAAAAGGGGCGGCCGAAGCCGCCCCCTACGCCACTCTACAACCCCAACAAATGGTCAGCAGCAGCCACGCTTGCTTGCTGTTGTAAGCCTACTGGCAATCCTACGTCGTTTAATTCCTAGCGAAGTCCCATAGCTGGCAAATGTGCCCGCATCACATCGAACAATGCTTGTTCCCCAATCCAATGCTCCACCATTTAAACTAAGCAAGCTACGTGCCGGAGGGCGTCGCAGTCTCCAGGCACGCCGGCCTTCGCCGGCCCCTCAGCAACCCAGTGCCAAATGCCGCGCGCCCCGGGCCGGTGCCCAACGGTCGCGCCCTGCTGACGTCCGCACGCCACGAGCCTCTAAGCCATTCAGCCCACCCACCCACCGGCGGAGCCAGGTTAATACACCTCGCGGCCGAACGGCCCGTAAGAGACATCGCCTGAGCGCATGAACTTGTAATCGATTTGGCCCCAGACGCTGCCAGTCCAGTGGCAGCTGCGCTGGCCCGTGATTGCATTCTCAGAGTAGCTATACCCATCGTGCTGGTGCACGACTTTCCACGCAAAGGGTGAGCAGATCCACGCGAGTAATTTCACCGGAACCCTCCCAAGTCCGCCCCGACGCCGGTGAACGATACCCCTACCGTTCTGACATCAAGGCCTCCCAAGCGCGCGGTAGTAGCACCGCACCTGCGCAATGCCGTGATGTGGATCACATCACTGATGATTCATCTCTAATTGATCAGCATGTGGCAGATTTGCCACGATGGCCGACATGACGTCCCACTCAGCCGGATCGAGGGATGGTCAACAGCTGAGCGCCTTCACCAGATGCGGCGCGTAAATCAGGGTAATAGGTTCCGCGACTGAGCGTAGGGCGGCTGATGACCTCTCTAAAGGAGCAGGGTCAGCAAAGTGGGGAAGATCGGCGCGGCTTCCCTCGTTTGAGTCCGTCGTATTCGGCACGAAGATCCGCGAGGCTTATCGCTTGGGTAAAATGGCCGGTGAAAAGCGGTCTTTGGTGTTCATTAAAGATGCGTCTAGCAGACACAGAAGATTGCTCGAAATTTCGGTCGCGGAAATGGTCAATGGCTGCGCTCAAGAACAAGCGTTCCCAATCGCCAAATTGAATGCGTCCATCTTCGAGGATTTTGAAGGCTTCCTTCAGACTGCGGCGGGCGTGCGCATGCCAAAAGTTGCGATCAAGATCCGCAGCCTGACGAAGTGAGTCTTCGCTCATAGGCGGCTCTCTTAGTTCAACGCGCGCGCGGCTCCAGTGTCATGATTGGCTCAAGAGAATGTCATGATTGGGCTCAGGCAGAGCGATGCCATGATGTGCTGCCGCGCGGTCAGAATCTAGGCCGCGAGCAACCGGGAGACCTGGGCCGGCCGCCCAGCGGTCAGGGCCTGCAGGAGTCCGCGAGCTTTAATGTTCAAGAACGGCGGCGATGCGATTGTGCTGTTGCCGCAATTGCCCGGATTGTTTCGGCGATGCAGTCTCTTACGCTCGAATTGGAAATCGTCGTGTAAGCGCGGACCAGATCCATGGTCTCTCGTGTGTACAACGGATCGTCCTTGGCCCTCGGGCGAAGGCCCCCGAAGAAAAACGACGGCGAAACGTCCAGTGCGTTAGCAAGTTCGAATAGGCGCCTCACGGGGACACTATAAAGACCGGCTTCATACTTCTGGACCATTTGAAACGACAGGCCGACGGCAGCGCCGAGGTCCCACATGTTCATGCCGAGGAGGACCCGGCGCTGACGAATGCGCAGTCCGACATGGATGTCCATCGGATGCATGTGGCGCGCAGCACGCTTGACCGGTGTGCTCTTTGGCATAGGGCGTCACCAGAACTTTACGACGAGACCGATGATGCCGAGTACGATCGCGACGCCCATACACCAGGCCAACAAGGTCGCCCCGGCTGCTCCGCGTCGGTCGTCGGTATGGGTGCCCCGCGAGGCGTCGATCCAGAGCATAGTAAACAGAACGACGGCAAGCGTCGCAAAGGCTACGGCCGCCCAAAGAAACCAGTTAATGGGGGCTTCCTCTGAAAATCGCCTGAGCCTCCTTGGCCTCCGGTAGCGCGCGTCAGCGCTGTCCCCCCAATACACATCGTCGGCCCACGGGGCGGACAAGCTGTGACCACCCTGTCGCTTCTTCAATTCATCCGAGGAAGGACACCCCGGCAGGAAGGAGAGTGTGAGGGTCCAGCGCCCGTTTGCCTCCCAAGCCGTTATAAGATGAGCCGGCGTGCTCACCGCAGGTGTGACAACTTTAGGCAATGGCAAACCGTCTCAATCGTCGCGGCGGCAGTCGCGTTATTGCTTGCGGTGCTCAGCTCGGCCGCACCGGAATTGTCGGTCTCGCGCGCACAGGTGGGTGACTCCCGACCCCAGAAAACGCTCCAGTGAGTCATGTGTGGATGCCCCCGTCAGTGCAAGAGATCTTTTGAACGGATCCGGCGATGATCGGGTGCAGTCATGTGTCAGGCCTCGAAGTGCGGCCTAATACACGCCGCGGGCCGCTATGGAGATACGCCGACCAGG
>Ga0308309_10002191_pt1 | contig 11606 bp, 13 predicted proteins | sample HubBroMetageWFT5_FD_192491 | JGI IMG/M metagenome (GOLD analysis project Ga0308309, IMG submission 192491) | Warmed and freeze-thawed soil microbial communities from the Hubbard Brook experimental Forest, New Hampshire - Hubbard Brook CCASE Soil... | ecosystem: Environmental > Terrestrial >... | reverse complement strand
GCAAGGCTCCGGCGATATCGCCGCGCTCACCCACGCCAATTGCTTCATCGTCGTTCCGGCTGACCGCCAGGACATTCCCGCCGGAGAGAAAGTTTCCGTTCTACCGCGCCTCGACGTAATCTAATTCCTGTCATTTTGTAGGGCCCGCCTTCTGAGGCGGGCCGCTGTTCCCGAGGACGACTTGCCAAAACTCTCTCACTACACCAGCCGCGGCGAAGTCAGCATGGTCGACGTCTCTGCCAAAGCCGTCACCACCCGCACCGCCGTAGCCCATGCCTTTGTCCGCATGTCTCCCGGCGTCCTGCGCGCCGTTCGCCGCCTGAAAAACCCCAAGGGCAATCCGCTCGAAATCGCCCGCATCGCCGGTATCGCCGCCGCCAAACGCACCGCCGAATGGATACCTCTTTGTCATCCCGTCCCCCTCACCCACATTGATGTGACCCCCCGCCTGTGCAAAGATGGAGTGGAACTCCAGTCCCGGGCAACCGCCGCGGCGCAAACTGGCGTGGAGATGGAAGCGCTGGTCGCGGTTACCTGTGCCGCTCTCACGGTCTACGACATGTGCAAGGCACTCGATAAGGGAATTGAAATCGCGCACATTCACCTGCTTGAAAAAACAGGCGGAAAAAGCGGCGATTACCTGCGCCCCTCCGGCCGAAAACGGCGGGCAGGCCGCAAATGACCGCCGCTGCCGGTAAAACCGTCAAGCTCCTTCTCGCGGACGACAATCCGCTGATGCGCGATCTTGTCTCCAAATCCCTCGAGCCCTTCTGTGAAGTGGTGATCGCCTCCGACGGCGCCGACGCTCTCCTGAGAGTCATCGACGATCCCCCGGACGTAATTCTTTGCGATTACAAGATGCCCGGTCTCGATGGCCGCCAGCTCTTCGAAAAACTTCGCGGCCGCGAAGCTACGCGCCATATCCCGTTCCTCTTCATGGCCAGCCGCACCGATATCGAGGAAAAGCTGCGTCCCTTGGTGGACGGCGTCGAAGACTTCATCGCCAAGCCTTTCCTGGCCAAAGATCTCGTCCGCATGACCAAGAAAATCGTCGATCGCCTGCATCTCGAAAAGCTACAGAAGCGCGCTTCGCGTCCCGGTGTCATCCAGGGACGCCTTGAAGAAATGAGCATGATTGATCTGTTGCAGTCGCTCGAAATGGGCCAGAAGTCCTGCCGCCTGCATGTGCAGAAGGCCAGCGAAGCCGGGGATCTATTTTTCGTCAGCGGCCAGTGCCGTGACGCAAAGATCGGCACACTCGTCGGCGACGATGCCGTCTACAAGGTTTTGTTGTGGACCGAAGGCGAGTTCGAAATCGACTTCAACGCCGCCAACGCTTCGTCCAATACCACCACCACGCGCAGCACCACCGGCCTCCTGATGGAAGCCATGCGCCTGATGGACGAAGCCAGCCGCGACGCGGTTCCCTCGAATTGACCGCCCCTATGCGCGTTGCCGTTCTCACCATCAGCGATTCCGTCGCCCGCGATGAGCGCATCGACCTCTCCGGCCCCGCCGTTGTCCAGCGCTGCCGCGAACTCGGCTGGGAGGTCACCTCGTCGCTGAAGTGCTCCGACGACCCCGGCCAAGTGCGCTCCCATCTTCGCCAGCTTGCCGACTCGCGGCGGGTCGACCTCATCCTCACCACCGGCGGCACCGGCCTTGGTCCCCGCGACAACACGCCAGAAGCCACTCTCGACGTCGGTGAAAAAGTGATCCCAGGCCTCGCTGAAGAAATGCGCCGCAAAGGTGCCGCACAAACCCCCACTGCCGTGTTATCTCGCGGCGTCGCCGTCGTACGCCACTTTTCCCTTATCCTCAATCTCCCCGGCAGCCCCAAAGGCGCGGTCGAGTCTCTCGACACCTTAGCCCAACTCCTCCCCCACGCCATCAAGGTCCTCCACGGCGCCCGCCACGACTAAACTTTTGAGTGCGGGAGCGAAGCTCCCGCTTTTGCGCACTCCAGTTTCAGCAGTGCCCCGGTGAATTTCTAAGGATTTGAAATTATTCTTAATGGATTAGCGGCCCAACCAGAGGAGCACCCTACAACCTACTCGCAGTGAATTTAAACCGCCTGCAGCGAAGAACGGACTCCTTGCGTCACGAGTTCGTCCTGTTTCCGCGCCACCGTCATCTTGTAATGCAACCGCAAGATCGTAAGCCCCACAAAAGTAATCTCGTGATCCGTGCGAAGAACCCCGTCATCATCCGCATAGACGTGAAAAATCTCATGCAGCGTCGTGAAATTTCTGACTCGCCAGTGTTCGCCGCCCGATTCCACGATGCGGTAAAATCCTGATCTTCCAAACGCCGCCCCGGTAGAGACCAATCCAAACGTCCCATCCGCGTATACGCAAGGCCGCAAATACACGTTGCTGCTCCCAAAACAAGGAAAAGTCACCTTCACGCAGGGATTCGCTTCCCCCGGCATCTGCGTCTCGGAATACAGGCCTGCATAAATCACTTTTCCGGTGGCGCGAAACCTGCGAAGCCAGCCGGTATACGCCAGCCTCCCCGAACCCGGCTCTCGCAATTGCACGATTTCGCTGGTCATCCCTTTCGCTACTTCCAGAGACGATATTGGAAAATTCAGTTGGTCCATCCGCCGGCTGATGAATTCCACCAGGAGCCAGAGCACAAACTTCCCCGCGAAATACACCTCGCTCCACACTTCCAGCTTATAAAGCGCCGTGTGCTCGTAAAAATGTCTGATTCGCTGGTCCACCCGGTCCGGATCGAACGATGGTCCGCGCAGGTGCTCAAAACTGGGAATCAGTCCCGCATCCGGCGGCTGGCTGATCTCCAATATCTCTTCTTCCGCAATTCGTTGGTAGACGCCCGTTCCGATCACTCCCGGTTTTCCAAGCACGCAATCGAGCCACGGCGCCTCGCTCTTGCGAATCCTTTTTCCAGTCAGGCGCACCAGCCATTCGATGCTCACCTGCAGCAACAGCCCCAGAACCGAGTACACTGCCGCTCGCACGCCTTTCGGTTCTTCCTCAACCGATACGCGGCGCTTCTCCGCTGGCCCAGGATTCGTTTGTCTTTGTGAATTCATCTTCACCCAATTATCTCACCGCAGGCTCCGGGCCCTGTCCCAAATCCCTTCCAGTTTCTCTCTCGGTACTATCATCCCCGTTCGCAAACGCTTGTTGACCCTTCGCCGCGCCTCCGTGACAATGTTTGCATCATGACCAGCAAACTTTCCGGCAAGAAACTCGCCGTCCTCGGCACGGGCAAGCTCGGCGGCATTCTTCTGCGCGCCTACCTGAAGCAAGGGCTCTTCGTTCCGAAAAATGTAACCGCCACCGTACGCCACGAAGAGAAAGCCGCCGCGCTCGCCAAAGAACTTGGTGTTTCCGCCACAACCGACAATCGTAAAGCTGTCCGCGGCGCCGACATCGTCATTCTCGGCGTAAAGCCCCAGGTCGTCGGCGACGTCCTGAAAGAAATCAAGCCCGAACTCGAGAAGGAAACGCTGGTTATCTCTGTCGCCGCCTCCGTTCCCACCACGTACATCGAACAGCGCCTCGGCGAAAAAGTTCCTGTCATCCGTGCCATGCCCAACACCTGCTCCATCGTCGGCACCGGTATGACAGGGATCTGCAAAGGGTCCCACGCCTCTGCGGAACACCTTGAAATCGCCAGGGCCCTCTTCGACGCCGTCGGCCGTACCGTCGTTGTCGACGAGAAAAACATGGACGCGGTCACAGGTCTTTCCGCCAGCGGTCCGGCCTTCGCCTACATCATCCTCGAATCTCTTGCCGAAGCCGGCGTCAAAGTCGGCCTTCCCCGCGACGTCGCCACTCTCCTCGCCGCGCAAACCATGAAGGGCTCGGCCAGCGTCGTTCTCGAAACCGGCGATCACCCTGCACTGCTCAAGGACTCGGTCACTACTCCCGCCGGCTGCACCATCGACGGCATCATGGAACTCGAGGAAGGGAAGCTCCGCGTCACCCTCATCAAAGCCGTAGTGAAAGCTACGCAACGCGCCGGGGAACTTCTCTTCGAAAAGTAATCCTTTCGTTGTACGGTACTTCTATGCCGCTTGCCCGCGGCTTTTGGGACATTGCGCAGAGTTTAGGAGATATCCGCGAATGCGTTCGTTCGCCCGACCTGTTTTTCCATTTTTCCTTTGCTGTCTCTGCCTGCCCAGTCTCGTCGGGGCTCAGAGTGCAAAAGAATCTCCAACGCCAAAGGTCCCCAGAAACGCCGGATGGGCAGCCTCCGAAAAAGCGGTAACCAAGCTTGAGCAGGAATGGTTCAAGATCCAGCTCGCCCACGACTGGGACAAACTGCGCCAACTCCTCGGCGACGATTTCCAACTGATTGAATCCGACGGCCGCCTCGGCGACCGCGACTCCATGATCGCCGGCTACAAGGAAGAAGCGCCTTCCATCGCCACCATCAGCATGACGCTTCTCGTCTCCCACGCCGTCAGCAATGACACCGTCGTCGCCACTGGCCTCGACGACATCAGCCTTCGCCAACGCGACGGGTCCGTGTCTCACCGCTACGAACGCTTCACCGATGTCTGGGTCCTCCGCAACAACCAGTGGGTCTGCGTCGCCGAACAAATCACGCTGGCACATCCTCAATAGTTTCGAACCTTAATACGAAAGCGTGTCATCCTGAAGCCATCCGATAAGGATGGCTTCAGGACATCAACGCTAATTTCACCTCCTCGTCAAATAGGAACACCCTCCAAGTAACCTGCCTCCTTCTGTGTTAGCATTCGCCCGTCGGCCAACCAATGCCACCAGCCTACATCCCGCTCCTGCTCTTCTCCCTGCTGGTCGTTTCCTTTCCAGTCGTCACGCTCATCGCCTTCAAGTACATCCGCCCCGGCTCCCGCGGGGGTCCCGCCAAATTTCAGCCCTATGAATGCGGCATCCTCCCGGAAACCAGCGCACGTGGCCGTTACTCTGCCCGCTTCTACATCATCGCCATGCTCTTCGTAATCTTCGAAGTGGAAACGATATTTCTCTTTCCCTGGGCCGTCCTGTTTCGTGGGTGGCTCGCCGCGCATCTTGCGGCCTTCGCGCTCCTGTCCATGTTCGTTTTTCTTGGCATTCTCCTCGTCGGATACGTCTGGCTCTACAAAAAAGGCGCGCTCGACCTCGCGTGATTTTTTCAATCCTGTGCTGATTTTTCGCCTGAAACTCTACGCACTCTTCCTTTGTGGGGCGGCGCATTGACGCCACTCTGAGCGTGTGTTAGAAACCCTGTGAGCGACCCTTTTTGCCGCCAGTTCGCGCGGACGGTTCCCGTTTCAATCGGGTTGGTGCAATTCGTTCCTACCTTCGCGAGCATTTTGGCGGTGGTCTCGGGGAAATGAAATTCGCGCCTGTGCTCGGCTTCCGGCCAGGCAATCCAAGTGCAGCCCAAGGTCCCAGGGTCCATGGCAGACGAGTCCAAGGCACCCCATTCGCGCGAAAGTTCGCAGCCAGAAGTTTCTGGCTCCTCTCCGGCGCCACCCGCTGCGGGCGCTTCTCTGCCTGCCCCCGCTCCCTTGCAGCTCCCGCTCGACAACGAACTCTCCCGCCGCTATCGTCACCGTTTTAGCCCCGCGATTCTGAATGCGCTCGAAGACCGCAAGCAGTCCATCCTTATCGTCGACGCAACGCAACTCGTCGAAATCGCCCGCTATTCCCGCGACGAAGAAAAATTCGAGCTGCTTGAGGATTACACCGCCGTGGATTGGCCGCGCCGTGAAAAGCGTTTCGACCTTGTTGCGCAACTCTATTCCTTCACCCACAACACGCGCCTTCGCCTGAAAATTCCTCTCGGCGCCGATGAGCAACCCTCGACCCTCGTCCCCGTTTGGCCCGCGGCCAACTGGCTCGAACGCGAAATCTTTGACCTCTTCGGCGTCGTCTTCCGCGGACATCCGAATATGAAGCGCATTTTGCTTCCCGATGAGTGGCAGGGCCATCCTCTTCGCAAAGACAACGACATTCTTCAGCAGGACACGGCCTGGGTCCGGGAAAATCTTGGCATCGAGAGAGGCCAGTAGGGCGTGAACATTTTGGCTGATACCGTACACGAAAACGCCGCGCAAAAAACAGAAACGGTCCTCGGCGCCGACGAACTCGTCATCAACATGGGGCCGCAGCATCCCTCCACCCATGGTGTCCTGCGCGTTAAGCTCAAACTCGACGGCGAGCGCGTCGTCGGATCCGAGTGCGTTATCGGCTATGTTCATCGCGGCGTAGAAAAAATCGCCGAGAATCGCACCTACCAGCAGTTCGCTCCCTACGTCGATCGCATGGACTATGTTTCCGCCGTCAGCAACGGCCTCGGCTACTGCGAAGCCGTGGAAAAACTTCTAGTCGTCGAAGCTCCTCCCCGCGCCCGCGTCATTCGCACCATCCTCGCCGAACTCCAGCGCATCGCCAGCCATCTTCTCTGGCTCGGAACGCACGCCCTCGATATCGGCACGCTAACGCCGCTCTTCTATTGCATGCGCGAGCGCGAAGAGATCCTGAAGATTTTCGAAAAGTACTGCGGCGCGCGCCTCACAACGCACGCGTTCCGCATCGGCGGCCTGCAGTATGAGGCCTACGACATCCTCGAAAAAGACGTCGAGCGTTTCTGCAATAGTTTTGAAGGCCGCATCCAGCAATATTCGGACCTGCTTACCAGCAACAGCATCTGGATCGGCCGCACACGCAACGTCGGCCTTCTCAATTCCGCTGATTGCATCGCTCTCGGCGCCAGCGGACCGATACTTCGCGCCAGCGGCGTGAAATGGGACCTGCGCAAGTCCATGCCCTACGCCGCCTACGACCAGTACAAATTCGAAATTTCCGTCGGCATGCGCGGCGACACCTACGACCGCTACATGGTGCGCCTCGAAGAGATGCGCCAGTCACGCCTCATCTGCCTTCAGGCCATCGAAAATATTCCCGCTGGTCCCATCATGGCGCGCGTCGGAAGAGTCCTGAAGCCGCCGGCCGGTGAGGTCTACCACGCCATCGAAGGCCCAAAGGGCATCCTCGGCTACTACATCGTCAGCGACGGCTCCATCCAGCCGTATCGCATCCGCATCCGCCCGCCGTCATTCATCAATCTCCAGGCGCTCGACAAAACGATTCGCGGTCACTTGGTCACCGACGTGGTCGCCATCATCGGCACACTCGACATCGTCCTCGGCGAGGTGGATCGCTAGCGATGAGTCCCACGCTTCATTCCATTGTCGCGTTCGTGCAGGCCTGGTGGGTCGAGTTGCTTTGCGCCCTCCTGATCGTTCTTGTCGTTCCACTCATCGCCGGTTACATCGTTCTCGTCGAACGCAAGGTCATGGCCGACATGCAGGCGCGCCTCGGCCCCATGCGCGTTGGCCCGCACGGCCTCCTGCAGCCTATCGCCGACGCCCTGAAACTTCTCATCAAGGAAGACCTCATCCCCGACAACGCCGACCAATTCATCTTCTGGCTAGCCCCAGTCCTTTCCATGACAGCCGCGCTCACTTCGATGGGCGCCGTCGCCTTCGGCCCGTGGTTTCAGGTTGCCCGCGACATCAACATCGGCCTTCTCTTCGTCGTTGGTGTCAGCGCCCTCGGCCCCTTGGGCATCGTCCTCGGCGGCTGGGCTTCCAACAATCACTATTCCATCATCGGCGCGCTTCGCAGCACTGCACAGCTCATCAGTTACGAAACCACCGCCGGCTTTGCTCTCGTCAGTGGCTTTCTCCTCGCCGGCACTCTGAAGGTCCGCACCATCGTGGAAAATCAGCGGAACGATCACGCTTGGTATATATTCCTTGCCCCGGTTGGTTTCTTCATCTATCTGATCGCCTCCATTGCTGAAACCAATCGCGCCCCGTTCGACCTTCCCGAAGCCGAATCCGAACTTGTCGCTGGCTATATGACCGAATACAGCGGCTTCCGCTGGTCCCTCTATTTCCTTGCCGAATACGCCAACATGATCGTCGTCGCCTCCGTCGGCACTACGCTCTTCCTCGGCGGCTGGCTGCGGCCATTTCCCAATGTTCACTGGCTCGGCTGGCTGGACGCAGCTCCCGCGCTGCTTTTCGCTGCCGTCGGGGCGTATTGCGTCTTCAGGGCAGGGAAGCAGCCTGCTCGTGTGCAGTCCCTCTTCATGTGGGCCCTCGCGTTCGCCTGCTTCGTTGTCGCTGCAATTTTCGCGCTTGCGTCGCCGTTCAGTCATCTTCCGCTTGAAAAAATGCACGACGGTCTCTACGGAGCGTTCTGGTTTCTCCTTAAGGATTCTGCCTATATTTATATTTTCATGTGGCTCCGTTTCACGCTCCCGCGCTTTCGTTTCGATCAGCTCATGCGCCTCGGCTGGCACATCCTGGTCCCGCTGGCCCTGATCAACGTCGTCGATGTCAGCATCGCCCTGGCGCTGTCTTCCGAATTCGGTGTGAACCGCTGGCTCGCAATGGTCGTCACAACTGCGGCCACACTCGGGGCCGCCATGCTTCTGGTTCGCTGGAACGACAAGTATTCGGCCGCCGCATCCGCCGCGCTCCTGACAGATTCCTCCGTCGCGGAGAACTCCCATGCTGGATAGCGTTATCTTTTATTTCTTCGCCAGCATCGCGGTGGTCAGCGCCGCGCTAATGGTCACGCGCCGCAACGCCATCCACAGCGCCGTTTTTCTCATCACCACGCTGCTCGCCACCGCCGGAATCTTTTTGCAGCTCCGCGCCGAATTTCTCTTCAGCTCGCAGATCATTCTCTACGTCGGCGGCATCATGGTGCTGTTCATCTTCGTCATCATGCTGGTTCGCCTGGACGTTCCCCTGCCGCAAATCCGTTCGCGCTTGCAAAAGTGGATCGCACTTTTTGTCGCCCTCGCCGTTGGTGTGGAGGCCGGGGTCGTCCTGTTACTCGCTCGCAAAGTTCCCGGCCAGGGTCTCCTCATTCCGAATCCTGCGCCCGCCAATCAACTCCACCCAAACACGGAAGAACTTGCTAGAAGCCTCTTCGGTTCTTATCTTCTCCCCTTTGAAATCGCTAGCGTACTGCTGCTCGTCGCCATGGTGGGAGCCGTGGTCATGGCCAAGAACAGGACCGGCGCCCCATGATGCCCATCGGCCATTACCTGTTCCTGAGCCTCGCGCTGTTTCTGATCGGCGCCATCGGTGTCATCACGCGCCGCAACGTCATTATCGTCCTCATGTCCATCGAGCTGATCCTTAACGCCGTCAACATCAACCTCGTTGCCTTCTCGCGTTACTTCGGAGACGTCGCCGGCCAAGTCTTCGCCCTCTTCATCATTGCCGCCGCCGCCGCGGAAGCCGCCGTCGGCCTTGGCATCATCATCGCCTTCTTCCGCAACCGCGAAACCGTCCTCGCCGACGAAATGGATCTCCTGAAATGGTAAGCACCCATTCGCATCCACCATGTAGCGGCCGCCTTCCGAGGCGGGGGCCTTTTGTGAATGAGGCGCGCGCATGAACTCCCCCGGCTACTTCCTCTCTCACCTCTGGCTCATCCCGCTCTTTCCGCTCGTGGGCGCTGCCATAATGTTTTTTTTCGGCCGCCGCTTGCAAAAAGACGCCGTGAATCTCTTCTGCGTCGGCAGCGTGTTTCTCTCTTTCCTCCACGCCCTTGGCGCGGTCTTCAGACTCTTCTCGCTGCCCGCGTCTCAGCGAATCTACCAGCAAATCCTCTTCGAATGGATCACGCCAGGGCCGATGCCCGCCTCCACAGGCCTCGTCAACTTCGTCGCGGACTGGGGCTATCTCCTCGACCCGCTCTCCTGCGTACTGGTCATCATCGTCACCTTAGTCGGCCTTCTCATTCACGTCTATTCCGTCGGCTACATGGCCCACGAAGGCGGCTACTACCGCTTCTTCGGCTTTCTCAATCTCTTCCTGTTCTTCATGCTCACACTCGTTCTCGCCAATAATCTCCTGTTCCTCTTCGTCGGCTGGGAAGGCGTAAGCCTCTGCACCTACTTGCTCATCGGTTTCTATTTCCTGAAAAAATCCGCCGCCGACGCTAGCAAAAAAGCCTTCATCGTCAATCGCATCGGCGACGCGGGCTTTCTCCTCGGCCTGCTGCTAGTCGCAACAACGTTCGGCACAGTCCGCTTCACTTCACAAGGGCTTCCCGATCCCGCCGCCTTCCCCGGGATTCTGCAATCGCTTGCGGCCCTGATTGGGCAGCCGCAATTCACCTATGGCGCGCCGGTCTTCACTGTCATCGGTCTTCTTCTCTTCTTCGGGGCCGCCGGAAAGTCCGCGCAAATCCCACTCTACGTCTGGCTACCTGACGCGATGGAGGGCCCCACGCCTGTCAGTGCGCTCATCCACGCCGCCACCATGGTCGCCGCCGGCGTCTATATGGTCGCGCGCATGAGCGCCATTTATCAGCTCGCTCCCGTCGCCATGGACATCGTCGCCATCATTGGCGCCACAACCGCCATCTTCGCCGCCACTATGGCCATCGTCCAAACCGACATCAAGAAAGTCCTCGCCTACTCCAGCATCAGCCAGCTCGGCTACATGTTTCTCGCGCTCGGCGTAGGTGCTTTCGCCGCAGGCGTCTTTCACCTGATGACTCACGCCTTCTTCAAAGCCTTGCTCTTCCTCGGCGCCGGCAGCGTCATCCACTCCCTCTCCGGACAGCAGGACATCCGCAAAATGGGCGGCCTGCGCTATACCATTCCCGCAACTTCGGTTCCGTTCGTGATTGCCACATTGGCAATCACCGGGGTACCCGGTCTCTCCGGTTTTTTCAGTAAAGACGAAATCCTCGGCCACGCCTTTAACCGCCACCAGATGCTGGACCGGTATCTCGCGCTCTGGGCCGTCGGAATCGTCACGGCAGGCTTGACTGCTTTTTACATGTTCCGCCTCCTCTTCGAAACCTTTTACGGGATGTCCCGGCTCCCGGTTGAGATGGAAGGCCACATTCATGAATCGCCGAAGACCATGACGGTTCCATTGATGATTCTGGCTTTTTTTTCGATCGTTTCCGGCTGGCTTGCACTACCCATTCTCTGGGGTGAAGAAAGCCCCTTCGAGCGTTTTCTCGAACCGTCCTTGCGTGGCGTCGAAACGGATACTGGCGCAATTACTCTTGGCCACCACACCCTGCTGGCTGAGTACGCACTCATGGCCGCTTCCGTAGCTTTCGTCGCGCTGGGCTTCTGGCTTGCGCGCAAGCTCTACCTCGACAATCCCAAGCTCCACACCCAACTTGCCGCCTCCTGGCCTCGCCTCCACAATCTCCTCGTCCACAAATACTACGTCGACGAAATCTACGACGCTCTCTTCGTGAATCGCATCAAGGACCTCAGCACCGCGTTCGGCTTCTTCGACTCGAAAGTCATCGACGGTCTTGGCGTCGACGGCGCCGGATGGCTCGCGCGAGTCTTTTCCCGGCTTTCCATGTGGTGGGACAAATGGGTGGTGGACGCCCTGGTCAACTTGCTCGGCTGGTTCCCCAAATTTCTCAGCATGCCCGTGCGGATGTTCCAGACCGGCGTTTTCTCCACCTACGCCGTTTTCATAGTCATCGGATTGGCAATTTTGCTCGGCTACTACGGCCACCACGTGCAGGCGTTTGTGCGCACCTTGCACTGAAAGGCGATTCGCATGGGGATCTTCTCACATCATCTCCTCAGCG
>Ga0308309_10002190_pt1 | contig 11608 bp, 7 predicted proteins | sample HubBroMetageWFT5_FD_192491 | JGI IMG/M metagenome (GOLD analysis project Ga0308309, IMG submission 192491) | Warmed and freeze-thawed soil microbial communities from the Hubbard Brook experimental Forest, New Hampshire - Hubbard Brook CCASE Soil... | ecosystem: Environmental > Terrestrial > Soil... | reverse complement strand
CCGAGCGACTTGATGACGTCAACCATGAAGTCGGAACCGGTGCGGTCCGCGGTGAGCACTTCCGCGGGCGAAGGTGTTCCGACTTCGGCCGCCGCGGACATCGCAGGGAGCGGGGTAGCACCACGTCCAGGCACCGGCTGCTTTGCGGACACGGCGGGCGCAGCAGCGAGCGCCGCCGCCCCTGCTGCTGCATTGCGCAGAAAATCGCGCCGTGGAATGCCTTTGTTTTTTTGTTTTGCCATGGATGAGACCCTTCTCGTGGGACAACTTCTATCACACGTCCACTCGCGGAGCCAGCGAGAAGCGTCGTTACACTTGGAGGACATCGCCTTCGCGGGCGACGAGTTCGTAAAGAACCGGGTTGACGAAGAAGCCGAGGAACAAGCGGGAGAGAAGTCCCGCGACGACGACGATAGCGAACGGCTTTTGGGTGTCGCTGCCAACGCCGGTGGACATGGCGGCGGGGAGAAGGCCGAGGCAGGCGACGAGCGCGGTCATCATGATCGGGCGCAGGCGAAGCAGCGAAGCCTCCAGCGTTGCTTCGCGGACGTTTTTGCCTTCGAGGCGCAGTTTGTTGATGTAGCTGACCAGAATGACGGCTGTTTCGACGGAGACGCCGAGCAGCGCGAGAAGGCCGAGGGCGCTGGATACGCTGAGCGGCGTGTGCGTGAGCTTCAGCGCGATCAAAGCGCCGACCGGTTCGGTGAGTACAACGCCGAGGGCGATAGTAGTCGGAAACTTGAAATTGCCGTAGAGCGCGAAGAGGATCATGAAGATCAGGAAAATCGCAAGCGGGCCGATGATGAAGAGCTGCGCTTTGGCGTCCAGCAATTCGCTATACTCGCCGCCCCAGTCGAGGCGGTAACCTTCGGGGAGATTCACTTTATTGGCGATGGCCTGCTGGCCCGACTTGACGATGCCTTCGAGATCCCGTCCCTCAATCGAAAACTGGATGCCAATGTAGCGCGAATTGTTTTCGCGATAGATGAAAGACGCGCCCGTGGATTCCTTCAGCGTGGCGAGTTCGGAAAGTGGAATTTGCTGCCCGGCGGGGGCGGGGACGAGCAAATTGCCGATTCCGCGGGCGTCGGAACGGAATTTCGGGTCTGCGCGCACGACAAGGTCGAACAATTTTTCGCCTTGAATCACCTGAGTGGCGGCCTGTCCACCGATCGCGGCTTGCACGACCGCCTCCACGTCGGCAACGTTGATGCCATACCGCGCGATTTTGGCGCGGTCCGCTTCGATGAGCAGGCTTGGCTGGCCGAGTTCGCGCACAACGGTGAGCTCTGTAAAGCCCGGGGTTTTGTCGAGCATATTTTTGATTTCGACGGCTTTCTTCTCGAGAACGTTGAGATCGGGGCCGAAGATTTTCACGGCCAGCGCGCTTTTGAGGCCCGTGAGGGCTTCGTCCACGGCATCTTCAGCGGGTTGGGTGAAATTGAAGATCACGCCGGGGTAGGCGTCGAGCTTTTTCTGAAGATCGGCGATCAGCTCTTCTTTTGTGTGGATTGAGGATTGCGACCAGGACTTGTCGTTGTACGGCTTCAGACCAACGTAAAATTCGCAGTTGAAAAAGCCGGTGGGGTCAGTGCCGTCATCGGGCCGGCCGAGTTCCGAGCCGGTGACCGTGACCATCGGGTACTTGATGAGCAGGTCGCGGACTTGCGGCGCGAATTTGGCGGCCTCTGCGAACGAAATCGTATACGGCATCGTAGCGCGAACCCAGGCTGCACCTTCGTCGAGGTGCGGGAGGAATTCTCCACCGATGAGCGGCACGAGCAGGAGCGTGGCGACGAAAATCGCCAACGCCACGACGAGGGTGACCGCGGGATGATTCAGGCACCAGTGCAGGCGGCCAGCATACTGGTCACGAATCCAGTTGTAGATGGGGTTCTGTTTTTCCTTCACACCGCTCTTGAACCAGTAGGAAGCGAGGACGGGAACGACCGTAAGCGTGAGAACCAGCGCGCAGATAAGCGCGAAGCCCATGGTGTCCGCCATCGGATGGAAAAGTTTGCCCGCGGGCCCGGTGAGCGCATAGATAGGCAGATAACCTGCGATGATGACGGCGACGGAATAAAAGATTGGGCGGTCGACATCGCGCGCGGCGGCGAGGATGACGTCGGTCAATTTGTAATCGGTGCCGTGGCGAAGGCCGAGTTCGCGGTAGATGTTCTCGACCATGACAATTGTGCCGTCAATGATGATGCCGAAATCGATCGCGCCGATGGAAAGGAGGTTCGCGGCTTCGCCGGTCAGGTGGAGAAAGATGAAGGCGAAGAGGAGAGCCAGCGGAATAGTCAGCGCGGTGATGATGGCGGCGCGGAAACTCACCAGGAAAAAAATCAGGACGATGAGAACAAGAACCATGCCGCGAAGAAGATTTCCTTCGACCGTGTCGGTGGTGATGCGGACGAGATCGCTGCGGTCATAAAACGGCCTGACTCTTATGTCCGGCGGCAGCAAGGTCTTGTTGATCTCTTCGGTTTTTTTCTCGACGCCTTCGAGGACGTTCTGGGTTTGCTCGCCGCGGCGCATCAGGATAACGCCCTCGACGGCGTCGTCGTCCTTTTTTTGCTTGGTCTGAAAGCCGAAAATGCCGAGGCGCGGCGCGTGCCCGATTTCCACGCGGCCGATGTCCTTGATGCGAACGGGCACGCCGTTGGAACTGGCGACGACGACTTCGCCGATGTCTTCCGTGCTTTTCACGAGGCCGAGGCCGCGCACGTAATAAAACTGTCCCCCCTGGGTGTAAAAGCCGCCGCCGGTGTTGGAGTTGTTGGCGTTCAGCGCCGCCACCACCTGCACGACGGGCAAGTGATAGTTGTAGAGCTTCACGGGATCGAGGAGGACGTGATACTCCTTCGTGGGCCCGCCAAAGCCGGAATCATCGGCCACTCCCGGGACGCTTTTATATGCTCGCTCGATAATCCAAGCTTCGTAAGTGTGCAGCTCCATCGGCGAACGATCCGGACTTTCGAGCACGTAGCGGTAGACGAGGCCGCTGGGGCTGAAGAGCGGCGCCATGCTGGGTGTTACGCCCTGGGGCAGCGTGGCGTCGCTGATGCGCTGGAAGACAATTTGCCGTGCGAAATAGGGATCGACGCCTTCGTCAAAGGTTAGTCGCACGTCGGAGAGGCCGTAGAGCGAGATCGAACGCATCACCTTCAGGCGCGGCGAACCGTTCATCGCGAGTTCGAGCGGGAGCGTGGTGAGGCGTTCGACTTCTTCCGCGGCGTGGCCCGGCCACTGGGTGATTAGTTCCACCATCGGTGGGGAAAGGTCGGGGTAAGCATCTACAGGCATCTGGCGAAAGGACCAGGCGCCCGCGACCACGATCAGTACCGTCAGCATGAGCACCAGGAAGCGCTGCTGAAGAGCGAATTGGACGATGCGATGAATCATCGAGGAGTCTCCGGAACGCTCTTCCTAGTGCTGAATGGAATTCTTGAATTGAAGGAACAGGCTGCCGTCGCCGACGACCTGTTCGGATTCTTTCAGGCCGCCGGTGATCTGCGTGCGGCCCTTGACACTTTGGCCCAGGGTGACCAGGCGGCGCGCGAACTGGTTGGGGTCCACCTGCACGTAAACAAACGGCTGATTTTCCGTATCGCGCAGGATGGCCCCGTCGGGAACGGTGATGGCGTCGGGTATGGAGCCGGCCTTGACGGTCGCGGTGACGTACATATCTTTCTTTAGTTTCTTGCCGGGATTTTCGGTGACGATGCGCGCCTGTAGCGTGCGCGTGTTGGGATCGAGCGCCGGCGCGAGGTAAGAAATTTTTCCGTGGAAGAGTTCCGGGTAACTGTCGGTGTTGATGTCGACCGCGTCTCCGAGGTGCACGAATGGCAGATCGCTCTGGTAGACGTTCACGAGAACCCAGATGGTGTTGGTGTTGGAAATCGTAAAGCATTGCGTGACGCCACTTTGGAGCAATTGACCCGGGCCGACGAGCCGCTCCACGATTTCGCCCGTGACGGGAGCGAGGACCGGGCTTTCCGACGTGGGCTTGGCGGCGTTCTTGATTAGCGATTCCGGGTCCTTCACGCCAAGCGCGTGCAGAGTGTCGGCGGAAGATTCCAAGTCCGCGTGAGCCTGATTGCGACTGGTCTCCGCCTGCTGGAGATCAGCTTCGGCGATGGCGCCGTGAGCGAAGAGGTCCTGCGCGCGGGTGAAGAGCTTGTCGGAAAGGTTATAGGCCTCGCGTGCTTTGATATACGCCGAGCGGGCGGCGGAGTAGTCCGGGCTGGTGACGGAGAGGAGGGGTTCGCCGGCGTGGACGAATTGGCCGGGAGCCACAAGAATTTCATGGACCGGCCCGCCAATCGCGGCGAAGACGGGTGTGGTCTCAAACGCGTTGTAGGCAACTGCGCCAGCAAGGCGAAGCGTGCGCGGCAGAGGGCCCTTCTCCGCAGCCACGATTTGCAGATGGGCAATCTGCTCTTTTGGAACGGTGAACAGTTCGGCAGTGTCGGCCTTCGACTCGCTGGAGGTGAACGAGGTCATCTTGGATTCGGACTCGGCGGGGCCAGAGCCGCAGCCGGTTAGTGCAGCGACGAGCGGAAGCGCGGCGAGCGCAATCCTCATCGAATAGAAGGCGGCAAAAGTAACAAGGGTTTGTCGGAAAGGGTTCATGGCAGATTCCTTGTGCCTACAGCCTGGCGCATCTGTTCGAGCGCGAGCATGTAACTCGCAAGCGCCTGGCGGTAGGCAAGCTGATTGGCGCGATAGGTTCGTTCGGCGTCGAGATAGTCGAGAAGGCTGGCGGCGCCTTTGCGATAGGCGTACTCGCTGATGTCGCGGGACTGCTTGGCCTGCTCGACGTAGCCGCCCTGGTAAAGCTGAATGATCTGGTCGTTGGTCTGCAGATTGGCGAAGGCTTGAACGACGTCGGTGGAAACCTGCTGTGTGGTTTCGCTCGCTTGCTCGCGCGCCTGGGTGATGGCGAATTGCGCGCGCGCGATCTCTCCCTGATTCCGGTTAAAGATGGGCAGAGGCATATTGTAAAAAAACGAACCGCTGCTAGCTCCAGCCGTGTGGGAGTAGTCAAAGGTGCCGGTGATGTCCATCTTGCCGTTGGCCTTCTGCAGGGCAAGCTGGCTTTCGGCCGCGGTGACGGCTTGCTGGGCGGCGCGCAGGTCGGGCCGGTTCATGGCCGCAACGTTTTTCAGGCCGTTCAATTCGGCGTGCACCGGCTGGTAGTCGAGCGTGCCTTGCACGTCGTAATCATCGGGAACGGTTTCGAAGCCGAGCAATTGGCGCAGCGCCGCCAGGCTTTGCAGCTTGGCGAGTTTCGCGGCGGAGACGTCGCTCTGAAATTGCAACAACTGGAGTTTAATCTTCAGAAAATCGCCTTCGCTGATGTCACCAACGCGAAAGCGCTCTTTGCTTATGTCCACGGTTTTCTGGAAGCTGTCGAGGTCTTGCTGCGCAAATTCAAGCGTGGACTCCGCGAGCAGCACATCCACAAATTGCAGGCTGACGTTGAAGACCAGTTGCCGCTCGCTGTCGGAGACCAGCGAGCGCACGACGGCGGTCTGATCTTTCGCGGCCCGCAAACGGTGCTGGCGTTTTTTGCCGCGTTCAAAGAGATAGCCGATGCCGGCGTCAAACTGCGCCGACTGGTCGAGATAGTCCGCATCGAGCTTGTTGGGCTGGAAGATGGGCAGGAATTGCGCGTCCAGGCCCAGCGTGGGGTTTGGACGAAGGTTCGCGGTGATCTCTTCCGCGAGGCTTTGCTGGATGGTGGAGCGCATCGCCTGCAACGCGTGGTTATGCTGGAGCGCCAGGCGGATGGCGTCCTCCAGGGAAATGCGTGCCGAGGCGGAAGGTGGCGATGCCGGAGGAGTGGGCGTGGCGCTCTGCTGGCCGGCGGCAAACGCCGCAGACAAGAGCAATACGAAAATCAAAAGCTTTACTTGCTTCAAGTGACGACTCCTCGCGCGTCGCGGTGGGAGCGACGCACGACAATGGTGATTGAGAGATTGGGGCCGAGTGGGGACTGCTAGGCAGCGGGAGGTGCCCGGGGAGCGATACTGCGGGGAACCACAAGCGGAACTGAAAGAACCACACCAGAGACTTCGAGCCGGTTGATCGCCGGTATTATCCCGACGGTCAGGGAAGGACTGGGGATGGCGGTACCCACGGCGGAGCAGATCGGACAAGCGTGGGAATCAAGCGAACGGGAGCTCAGATCAACGCAGCAGTGCAATTGCGCCGCGAAAAGGATGCTGCCGAGGAGAAGGGCCAGGCAGAAAAACCGCTTTGGTTGTCTATGCATTTGCCAGAATTCACGCAACTTGTGTCTTTGATAGTACACCCTCAGGCATTCCAGAGACACCTGCTAACGCCTTCCTGTATGACAACTTGCGCCGTCTATTGCTGGCCTGGGCAAAGCTGAATCGCCCGGGCCCCCGCGGAGGCCAGTGCGGTGCCAAGACGATTTTGACCTGCCCGTCACCAGAGGGCGAGGCAGTTTGTGGCTGAGGAAGAGTGCGGTTGACACGTCTTGCCGCCGTGGCGGATAGTGCCGCTGTCGGAGGTTGCCCGATGACCGCGGCTCAGGGAAGTCTTTCGCGTAGAGGCCTGCTCAAACTGCTCGGATTGACTGGAGGCGGCCTGGCCGCTGGCGGGTGGCCGTGGAACAACGCGGCGATGGCTCAAGACCCGCCTCGTGCGTCGGCACTCGAGACGTTCACTGGGCCTGGGGCGAACCCGCACTGGAATTCGGTCGGCCCCTATCTGACCGAGCCGCAGAAAGTGCCGCTGATACTGCTGACGGACCGCCCCGTTCAACTTGAAACGCCCCGCCATTATTTCCGGACGGCCTTTACACCCAATGACGCGTTCTATGTGCGATGGCATCTCGACGGAATCCCCAATCGAGTGGATCTGAAGCAGTGGAGATTGCAGGTGGAAGGAAACGTCAAGAAATCTCTGGCCCTGAGCTTTTCCGAACTGACGGACAAATTCAAGCCGGTATCCGTCGCTGCCGTCAACCAGTGTTCCGGCAACAGCCGCAGCCGCCTGCAGCCCCGTGTACCGGGCGCGCAATGGGGAAATGGTGCCATGGGCAACGCGCTGTGGACTGGCGTGCGGCTGCGCGAAATTCTGGACTTGGCTGGTGTGAAGAGCGGGTCGCTACAATTGCAGTTTCAAGGACTGGAAACGGGGCAGGGGCCGGCGGGATTCGGTTCGAATCTTTTTCTCAAGTCGCTCGACCTGGCGAACCCCGTGGTGGACGAATGCATAGTCGCGTACCTGATGAACGGAGAGCCGCTGCCGATGCTGAACGGGTTTCCGGTGCGGCTCGTCGTTCCTGGATACTTTGCGACCTATTGGACGAAATGCCTGACGTGGATTCGCGTGCTGGACGCTCCGGACGAGAATTATTGGATGAAGACGGCGTATCGCGCGCCGGATACGCCGCGAGGGAACACGAGTCCCGAGGACGTGAAAGCAGGTAAGGTGAAAACGGTTCCGCTGGAGAGATTTCCCGTGCGATCGTTCCTTATCTCTCCGGATGAATCTTCGAAAATCCCCGCGGGGCTGGGCATCATGCTGCGGGGAATTGCGTTCAGCGGTCATGGCCGCGTGAATCGCGTGGAAGTTTCGGATGACGGCGGAAAGACGTGGGGGGAGGCGACTCTCGGAGAAGATCACGGTGCGTACTCTTTCCGCACCTGGGAAGCTCCATGGAAAGCGAAGTCGCCCGGACGCTATTCGCTGGCGGTGCGCGCGACGGACGAAAAAAAGAATACGCAACCTGATGAAGCGGTCTGGAATCCCGGCGGGTACCTCTGGAACCGCATAGAGCGGCAGGAACTGGTGGTGGGAAATGCCAGCTAAGGGGAGAGCCGCGATGAAGAACAGAGCAGTGGCGATTTTTGTGGCGGCATGTGGCGTGGCGCTCGCGGCGGGCATTGTGTACGCTGACTTGAAAAAGGGCTACTACTCTCCTGACCAGCTCGGGAACATCCAGCAGACTGCTCCCGCCGCGCTTTCACCGGACGCCGACTATGAAGTTTCCGCATACCCGGTGCCCACCCTGGAGCTTGCCCCCGGCGATGGACGCCAGGACGTTCAGATTTATTGCAACACCTGCCACGGCCCGCGCTACATCACCATGCAGCCGCCGCTCCCCGCCGCAACGTGGGAAGCCGAAGTGAATAAGATGCAGAAGGCCTACGGCGCGGGGATCCCCGAGGACACCGCCCGGAAAATCATCGCGTACCTGCAAACTCACTACACGCCGGAGAGCCGGAAGCCCTAGGCCAGGTCCCTTGAGACCTCCCTTCCCATACCCCTTGGTTCGTGCGTAAACTGCCTGAGTCCGCTGTTGTGGGGGTACCGGCCATGATTTTGGATTTTTATGGATTGCGCGAACAGCCATTTGGGGTCACACCTGACCCGGCATACTTGTACGCGAGCCGCACGCATTGCGAAGCGCTGGACTCGCTCACCGAAGCGATTCTAGGCGACCGGGGATTTCTGGCCCTGATCGCCGAACCAGGCATGGGCAAGACAACCCTCCTGAATCAAGTGCTGGAGGGATTGCGCGATACGGCTCGAGCGGTCTTCCTTTTCCAGACGCAGTGTAACTCCCGCGAATTTTTTCGATACCTTATGAATGAGTTGGGAGTCGATTCCATCGGCATGGGGCTCGTGGCCATGCACAACAAACTGAATGAGATTCTGTTTGCTGAAATGTTGGCTGGCCGGCGTTTTGTCCTGATCGTCGACGAGGCGCAGAACCTGGATGAATCTGTGCTCGAAACGATCCGTATGTTGTCGAACTTCGAGACGACACACTCCAAACTAATGCAAATTATTCTGGCCGGACAACCTCAACTCGGGGAGAAACTGCGGGAGAATCAACTGGCCCAGTTGTTGCAGCGAATCACGGTCGTGCAAAATCTTGAACCGTTCTCGCCGGAGGAAACGGCAGGCTACATCAGGCACCGTCTCAAAGTAGCAGGGTATAAAGGCGAATCGCTTTTCGAGCCAGAGGCCCTGGCCCTCATTGCCGAGCAAAGCCAAGGCATTCCCAGAAATATCAATAAGATTTGTTTCCGGTCATTACTGGAAGGCTATGCAGCGGAGTCTCTGAATTTATCTGCCGACCTCGTTGAAAAAGCGATCGGCAGACTTCAATTCCTAACCACGACGCGTCCGAAATCGATTTCGGTGCCAGTGTCATTCACCATGCCTCCATCTAGCGATTCGCACCAGGTAGTAACTCTTCCTTCGATGCCATCGCTTACCTATCAGCCGCGTGCAGCTTTTCGCCCGCATGGCCGCGGGATTTGGATGGGGGGAGCTATCGCCGTGCTGTTGGCAGGGGGGGTGATCCTCCCACACTCTTCCACGATGCAAACGGGGGACGCGAGGCGCGGTGAATTGACCGCAGACACGAGCCTCGTGCAACGCGAATTGGCGGAGCTGAGTAGGTCAACCTCCAGCGTCCGGGAATCAACAGAGAGGCGTGAAGCTGCTGCAGCGAAGATTGGCGAGCGAGGCCTGCCCAGCGTAACTGCAATTCAAGCGTTTAGTACGGGCCACGATGCCCAGGTTGTCGTCGCGCTTGAGGAAGCAGTTCAGTACGAGTCGGCGCGGCTTGGCTCACCGGATCGCATCTATTTCGACCTGCATAAAGCCAGACTTGGCCCATCCATCGAGCAAAAAATAGTTCCGATCGATGATGGATTACTCAAGTGGGTGCGAGTCGCACAAAATAGTGACGACGTAGTCCGACTGGTTCTCGATGCGGAAGGTGCCAAGGACTTTTCCGCGAAACTTCTTTCCGATCCGTATCGTCTGGTGATCGATGTTCGTGCCCAATCGCCGACCTCCGGAAAATCCGGGCAACCCTCCCTGGCACGTGAATTGGGTCTAAAAATCAATCGTATCGCGATTGACCCGGGCCATGGAGGATATGACACAGGCACAATGGGACCGCACGGGCTGCTGGAAAAGGACATTTGCCTGGATGTGGGCTTGCGCCTCGGCCAGTTGATCAGGGAAAACTTACCGGGCACGGAAGTGGTCTATACCCGTAAAGATGACAGGCATGTGTCACTCGAGGAGAGAACGGCGATTGCCAACGATGCCAACGCGGACCTCTTCCTCTCGATACATGCAAACTCAAGCGACAGTCGCGAAACGCGTGGGGTGGAAACGTTTTACTTGAGCCTGGCAACCTCGCGAGAATCCCGGGCCCTGGCGTCGCGTGAAAACGCACTCGCAGAATCGTCCCTTCACAATCTTCCGGACATGATCAGGAAGATTGCGCGCAACGAGAAACTCACAGAATCGAAACAATTCGCCGTGGATGTCCAGCAAGCACTCGCAAAGCAACTCCAGCTTGTGAGTCGTCAAGAAGCAAACCGCGGAGTGAAGCAAGCGCCTTTTGTCGTTTTGACCGGCGCAAATATGCCCGCGGTGCTCTCGGAGATTTCCTTCGTCAGCAATGCAAACGATGAAAGCCTGCTGCTTGAGGGCAGTCAACGCCAACGCATTGCCGAAGGCCTGTACCGCGGCGTCGCGGCTTATCTCAATAGCGTGCCTGGCCCGCCTCCGGCAAAGCCGAAACTCGTCGGCGAAAATCACTCCGTTATATCAACGGCTTCGCGACCTCGATAAGCGAAAAAATTCGACCTTATCCTTTATCTCTGAACTCGGGTCGAGGAGCCGACACCGTTATGCAATCATGCGAAAGCCAATGGAGCTGCCTCGTTATTGGGGCGCGATGCCTTCGACGATAAAAATACGGCTCTTCGCTGAGCTTTGGCGCATCGGCTTGATCGCCTCATAGGCCGGTGAATACTCCCACGCGTGTGCCTTTTCGGCACTTTCGAATGCGATCACCACGATGCGCTTTGGCGGTTCGCTCTCGACGGCCTGGATTTTGCCGCCGCGAACGAGATAGTGGCCATCAAAGGACGCCACCGTCGCCGGCACTTTCTCGGCGTACTTCTTATAGGTGTCGGGGTCTGTCACATCCACTTCCGCGATGACATAGCCAAGCGGCGGCTTGACCTGCTGCGCACGAATCGCGTGCGCACCCGCAACGCCAATCGAGAATCCAGCAAGCACCGCCACCGCCAGTTTGTGGTTCGAGTTCATAAGCTCATCCTCCCCTGAATGATTTTATACAAATACCAATCCTTAACGCTTTGTCCCCCAGATACGAACACATCTGGCTGGGGAGAGTCCAGTGGGTAGTTGAGGGCCCTTCGAAACGCTTTGCAGCACCTGAATGTTGCACCCAATAAGTCGGATTGCCGGACAAGTGCCATACCAGAACTCCACTTGTCAGGTTACCGCGTTAACCTGGATCTGGCCCGAAGAATCAAGCTTACAGAGTCTGCGAACTGGGACAATGCTGTAAACTTAGGAACGTCATGCAGCCAATTGCGATGGCCTCCTTGTTCGCGCTCCAGTGTTTCCACGTGCTGTTCCTGGCCTTGCACGACTGGGTTTCGCTAGGAACGCTCAACGACGTGAAGGCAGTGCGCGTGGCGAACCCACGTCCCAAACTGGTAGCCGGGACGCTGATCAGCCTCACGCCTTTTGCGATCAGACTAGCCGCCAGCGCCATCTACCT
>Ga0308309_10002189_pt1 | contig 11610 bp, 11 predicted proteins | sample HubBroMetageWFT5_FD_192491 | JGI IMG/M metagenome (GOLD analysis project Ga0308309, IMG submission 192491) | Warmed and freeze-thawed soil microbial communities from the Hubbard Brook experimental Forest, New Hampshire - Hubbard Brook CCASE Soil... | ecosystem: Environmental > Terrestrial >... | reverse complement strand
AACGACCACCTTGCGGTGATGTCCCTGCGCGAAAACAACGCCGAAATAATCCGCATCACGGTAGTGCGCTATTTCGGAACGGGGACGTTCGCGGAGGGTATGGAGTTTGCGCTTTTGAAGCGCATGGCCGACCACGCTCGGTTGTATGAAGATTCCGAAGACCCTGACGTGTGGCTGGCGGATTGCGCCAACACGGAGTGCGACCGCTTGCGTAACGAAGCGATTCGCGAGAAGGCGAATAGAGATTAAGGTCGAATCAACAATTAGCAGCAGAGCCATCACCGCCACTGTTCCGCAGGAAGCGATACAGCATCGCAATAGATAACGGAACTCCCCGCCACCTACGAGAGTTTATTCCAGTTCCAAATCGATGAACTGAAGTCCCCGGCGATTTACTCGCGACTGGTGCGTGTGTTGAACTTGGGCATTTTGACCGTCTACAAAACCATCTACACCGCTGCAGACGAGATCCAGAAGTCATGGGGTAAGTGCCTGAAAGAATTGGTCGGGGCGAAAGGATTTGAACCTTCGACCTCCTGGTCCCGAACCAGGCACCTGAATCCCATAAACGCTTTATCTGGCGTCGCTTACGGGACAAGAAGCGTTATTTCCCCCCTCTTAGTTGTACCTAACTTGTACCTACTTCTTGGCATATAGATGGGTAGCCTCGCCATTCGGGGGTCGGGTTGTTGTGTGCCAGAATCAAACTATGAATCCATTCAAAGTTGGGGAAAAGGTGTTATTGCACAGCTGAGATTTCAGAAAGAGAAATCGTTGCAGCTATAGGGAGATAATATTCTGCTTAACGGCATACTGCACCAGATCGGCATTAGTTTTCAGTTGCAAAAGTTCCATTACGGCATACTTATGTGCCGCCACCGTGCGTTTGGTGATTTGCAGGACGGAGGCCACCTCTTTCATGGAACGCCCTTCCGCCAAGAGTTGAATGACCTCCCGCTGTCGAGGCGTGGGCCCGGCCATATGTTCCCGGGCTTTGGGTTGACGCAGGGAGATTTTGGCCTGGCCCTCCGCGGCGCTGGGCGTCACATAGGAACCGCCCTTGAGCACTTTTTCAATGGCCTCTGTCAACTCGAAGGCCGCTGCTTGCTTCAACAGAAATGCCGAACCACCCGCCCGAAAAGCTTGCCCAACAAGGTCTGGGTCCTCATGCATCGTCAGGAAAACAAGTTTCGCCTTGGGCACGGAGAGTCGGAGATGCCGGGCGGCATCCAGTCCATTGAGTTGTGGCATGGCAATGTCCAGAACAATGACCTCTGGCTGCAAGGCGGACGCCGCCTCCAGAAGTGCGCGCCCGTTGTTGACTGTTCCTACGACTTCGTATTGAGGCTCCAGAACGACCTTCAGGGCATCCACCAACATCTGATGGTCGTCCGCTATTAACACACGTGCCCGTCGTTTCATAGCTGGCCGCCCATTTGCTCCGACGGGAAACATACGGCGCACAATATAATACTTAACTTTATGAATCCACAACAAATTGTCCGGTGATGGGGTTCGCCGCAGTTTCCCAGTCGCGTTCTTCCCAACTCCTGATTAACGCGGCAATCAGGCTGAATTGTTTCGGTTGGCCACTCAAAGAGGGTGTCACCGGCATTGGTATTTTCACCAATCGACACAGTTGGATGAAGCTGATATCTCAGACTCACCGCTAGAACGGCGAGGAGAATCGCCTTGGCAGATCGACCCAACCCAGGGCAGCCTAGCAAACAGGAGCACAGTCTTTTCTCTGTGATGGGCGAAAAGCTTGAGGGACGCGCAACGGCGCTCATAATCGCTGCCACCGAGGCAGATGCCGAATACTACGCGCATCACGAACTCGGCTTTGTGATTGTGTCTATGACCACACTAGTAAGCGACTCCGTACACGTTGGACCTGCGGACCTAAACGGCTAAATCGCTGGTGCATTTCAACGTCGCCAACAAAATCCATCTCAACTCCTGATTAACGCAGTAACCGTCCATGTGGGTACTGGGACGGACATGTCCGGTTAGCCGACTTCCATGATAGGCCTTTGTCAAGAGGGCAGAAGCTATCCTGACCCGCTTTGGAGGATCGCGGGTGTAAATCCTCTCTGATTTTTCACCGAGTGAGTTGGCCGCCCGGCCCGCAAGACTGCTGAACCGGGTCAAAAGATTCATTGCAATTCCGTGTTCGACTCATCTCGGACTTGAGTAGTCATGGGTGAATCGCTCCTTCTAGCGTGGAATCAGTCAGCGGTGTAGTAGTCCAGTGGTATCTGAAGAAAACAACAGTTCCCAGGAGAAGAGATGCTTCGCTGAGAAAATAAGCGGTGGCAAAAGCCGCGTACTCCAAGCGGCCCATAAGTGAGACTGCTATCGCGGTTGCGAGTGCAATATTGCGGACTGGAAATAAGATGGCAAATGTGATTGAGTCCGATCTCTTTAAGCCCATAACCTGACCGATTGCCCAACCAAAGGCCATGGCTACGGCCATCAGGGATAGACTGCTGAGCCAAATCACTTTCCAATCTGCTCTTAGCTGCGCGTGTCGGTTCGCAATGACGAACATGCAAAGAACAAGAACTCCACCCACACACAGCATGCGCAAACTCCGCGAAACTTTGCTGGCCAGCCCTGCCTGCAGGACCCGGAATCCCATTCCTAGAATAATCGGCACAGCCACCATGAGAATCAATCGACCGAGCAAGCGGAAAGGAGGGACTGATAATGCGAACTCGGCCCCCAACAGCCTGCTATACACAGCGAAAACCACGGACATCGAGGCCACCGACAGGAGGCAAGAAACCGCGTTGACCGCCACTGACAAGGCCACATTTCCCCTAGCCATCAAGGTATAGAAGTTGGCGATATCGCCCACCGGACACGCCGCCACTATGAGGATTCCTACTTGTAGATACTCCGGGAGAGGAATTGTGCGGATAATGAGGAAACCGATTATCGGCGAAACTACCATCTGCCCGATCAAAGCTGCGAAAAAAGTACCCTTATTGCGAGCAAGTTCCTTGAAGTGGCACGTTTCCAATTCCAGCCCGACGGAGAACATCAGGGCTAGGGTGAGCGCGAGAACTCCGAAATCGACAGAAGTTTTCATTGCAGGGCGACACACACAGCACATGCTAGGTTGGGGTCACAAGGCAAGTCAACGACGACGACCGTACACCAAGTCTGGTTACCCTGCCAAGGTGGCGTTCAAACGCGATGTGCAACGGCTACAAGACCGTCGTATCCGATTGCGGACCTAGGTCGCATGCCCACGAGGCAGGCGCGTCTCTCAAAATGTGCTCGCCTGCTTAGGCGTTCAATCCTAAGGGGCACTTGTCGATTTGCACCGGAGTCACGATTGAAGCTCGGCGAGCTTCTGATCGTAAACACAACCGCACCTGTTCAGCTATTCGGAATGGTTAGCCGCACTTGACAACTTCACATATTGTGAAGTATCCTCGGCTAGTGCACATCGTGACGCGCAAGCATCTGAGCGAGGCTATGGAGAAGTACCCGGATGCAGCGGACGAAATCAAGGCATGGATGGCTATCGTCAAAGAGGTTCGATGGCACAATTTTCCGGACGTTCGCAGCACTTTCAAGGATGCAGATAATGTCAAGGGATACGTGATATTTGACTTTCGCAGGAACCGCTACAGGCTCGTCACAGTCATTCACTATGCGAAAACGACGGATCAAAAGCGAACCCAAGGGCATGTTTACTACATTCGGTCTTTCTTGACGCATAAGGAGTACGACAATCCCGGCAATTGGGATAGGAGGTTTGGTACAAAATGACTACAGTCCTCGTAGACCCGGCAAGAATGATCGCGAAGGGTGCCCCCCACGTCATACATAATGACGAGGAGCTGGAAGCCTATACCAACGCCCTCTTCCAATTGACGGCGCTAGAGAATCCGTCTCGCTCTGAAGTAGCGGCCATTGAACTTCTGACCTTGTTGGTCGAACGCTACGAAGAAACGCACTATCCGATTCCTGCCGCGGACCCGGTTTCCGTTGTACGCCTCCTCCTCGAGAAACAGGACCTCACGCAGCGTGACTTGGTCCCTGAATTCGGATCAGAAAGCGCCGTCTCCATGTTCCTGGCGAAGCAACGGAAGCTCACGCTGGAGCAAGTACGGAAATTAAGCGCACGCTTCAAACTTCCGGCGGACGTTTTCATCCGAAGCCGATAGCCGAGATTGCTAGATAAGAAGCCGAGAGGACGACAGTAGATGCTATCTCCGAAGATCATTTCTTCTGCCCAGCAGCACGAAGCTTGTATTCAGAGGCTTCTCGATCTGCAACGGAAAACCCATCCAACTCCAGAAGAAACGGAAACTGCCAAACTGCTTATCGCTCTGATCGCGGACTACGAAGCGAGGCATTTCACCATCGAAAAGGTCTCGGGCGTCGAGGTGCTAAAGGAATTGATGCCTGCCAATGGACTTCGACAAAAAGACCTTGCGGACGATTTTGGGGGCGAGAGTATCGTGTCGCTGGTCCTCAAAGAAAAACGACAACTCAACCGGCAAGAGATGGAAAAGCTTAGCCAACGCTTTCACGTTTCTCCCACAGTTTTCTTTTAAGGACCTTCCAACATGGAAGTACACCTAAATCCGGAGCTACCAGCGCGGGTTGAATGGGCTGCGAAAGACAACAACCGCAGCCCTGAGGAATACGTCCAGCAACTCGTCGAACACTATGTTGACCATGACGTATGGTTCAGGGAGCAAGTAAGAAAAGGCTTAGACCAACTCGATCGCGGTGAATTCCTGACCCACCAAGAGATGGGCGCACGAATCGAGCAGATGTTCCGCGCCTAAATGCAAGTTCGATGGTCGGCTACCCCCACACTCTGTGTGATCCTAAGCAGTCTGTCCTTGGGTAAGTTCTCGCGAGCCCGCTGAATTTAGGCTGCCCAAGTTCAGCGGGCGCCTGCCGCCTGTTCGATGCTTAGTTGACGACCGTGACAGTCAGCGGATCGCTCTTTACCGCCGCGCCGCTACCGGTTCCCACTGTCGCGGTAACGTTGATCGTGTATGTTGCGGTTTTCATGCTGTTCGAGGTTGAACCGCACCCGACACCCCAAAGCACCACTCCCAACAAACACAGCATGCCAAATGCATGCTTCAGCCGTCGCCGCATGCCGAATGGCAGCAGTAGTCCTGTGAGAGCCACGGTTGCTAGCGCGCCTCCCCAACGATTCGTTCGGGTAACGCTCGCCGCCAGTTTGCTCGATGTAATGGTTAGCGCGACCGCAGTCGGATTTACTCCATCCAGGGTAACGCTGGGCTTGGCGAAGCTGCAGCCGAGTCCGGCAGGTAGATTTGCACATGCAAGTTGAACCGCCTGGTTGAATCCCCCAAGTGGAACAAGGTTCACGTTCCCTGTTGCGGTCAATCCCGAGTGGACGGTTATGGCTGTTGGGAACGCCTGCAGGACATAGTCCGTGATCTGTTCTGTGATTGCGTTGGACGTAGACGCCGTAAGCACGGTATCGCCGGGATAGCTGGCCGTGATGTTGTGTGGTCCGCCTGCCAGGGTCTTGATGGCAAGCACAGCGTTGCCATTTGCATCCAAGGCGGCAGTGCCGATGGTGGCGGTTCCATCCAGGAAGGCGACCGGGCCCGTAGGGGGATGCTGACGAACGTCGGAGCTCACGTTGGCCGTGAAGGTAACTGTTGTGCCCACGGTCGCCGCCGGGATGTCTACGCTTAGGGATGTATTGGTTGGCGCGTTAGGATTCACCGGAAAGTTGTGATAGGTCTGTGTCGACGGGTTCACGTTGGCGTCGCCACTATAGTCAGCGCGGATCAAGTGCATTCCCCCGGTGCTGAAGGTGACGGGAACGTCGTACGAGGAGCAATACTTCGTGCTCACGGTTCCTGACCCCAAAACTTGTGGAGCTCCCGTCGTAAGGTCTGTAAAGGTGATGGTGCCGCTATAGTCGGCACAGGCAAAATTCGGTAGGGCAATCTGCCCCGCCAGATGCACCGGCACGCCAACTACAGGAGTCCCGACGGGGAAGAAATCCACGATCGCTGAATCCGACTTGGTCACGGTGAAATTGAAGCTCGCGGAGCTGCTGGCGAAGCTGTTATCTCCTGGGTAGCTTGCCGACAGTTGATGCTGGGCAGCGGGAATCCCTGGCGCCAGCGTGGAAACACTGCTGGACTGGCTGGTGGCGGTGGTTCCCGGGGCCAACAGCGTCGATTTTTCACCGTAGTTTAAAGCGATCGGATAGGCGGTCCATACCCCCGTGCTGTAATCATACTTAGAAGGCTGGATGGCAACTCCGTCGTTGGTGAGGTTAATGGTGCCCGTGGGATACCCCTGGTTCGACAGTCCAGCAACGGCGACGCCAATGGGCACAGGCTGGCCAAATTGTACGCTGATGGGCGAATTGTTGATGTAGCCGCCTCCAACGATTCCCACAAAGGTCTGGCTCGGCTCTGGAGTTACGGTCACATTCACCGGTCCGGAAGTGCTCGCGTAGTACTTCTTGTCTCCGGAGTAGCGAGCCGTAACGGTCATAGAGCCGCCTGGCACACTTTCGGTTGTGATGTTAGCCGCGCTCGAGGAAGCCGCAGTAACAAGTGTTCCGGTTCCCGAAGCAATTGCGTTCCCGCTCGGATCCGTCGCCAGAAGGGAAACGGCCCCTGTGGGAGCTGTACATGAGGTGCCGTTGCTGCATTTCACCGCGGCGTGAACGTTGATTGGGCTCCCGTGAACAACGGTCGTACTCTGCCCCGAGCCGAGAGCAAGCGTGGTAGCGGAGCCGATCGCCGTGGAGGCCGCTGGCCAGTTTTTGACCAGTGCGTTTGCGTCAAACGAGCCTAAGCCCGTGGCCAGGTCGTAGCCAACGCCAGCCGAGTAGCCCACTGTGTATTGCCCGGAAGGATCGGGCACCTTGTTATCCCCGTTGACCGTGTCGTGGTACACCCCTGGAATCGCCGCTAGCTTATAGAAGACATAGTTGGCGATTCCTTGGTGTTGCCCACCAAGACTCTGATTGACGAGCGCCATGATCCCAGCCATCGCTGGGCTTGAGGCGGAAGTTCCACCGAAGGCGAAGAAGTAATCACCCTGGCTGCAATATCCATAGAGGCAAACTAGATAGCCGTCGTGCCCTGCAGCGGTAAGTGACAAGTCAGGAAGGTCCCGCTTACCGTCGTTCGGAACGCCCGTGGCCGCTTGCCAGTCGGGTTTCGAGTATTTGCTGCTAACGCCGCCGCTCCCAGCCCATAGACCTACTGCCGTCGGGTCGTTGCTGCTCTCGTTCCACACCTTTTCCGGAATGTAGCCGAGTGCGGAGAGGCCCGTCGTCGGATCCGTGTCGGTCACGCTGCGCCAATAGAGATCGGGATTCGCTGTGTCGTCAAATTGCGTGCCGCCGACCGAAACGTTATACGGGGTGGAGGAAATGCCGTTAACCGCCAGGGTTCCCGAAGAATAGGAACCTCCGCCTGGGGCATCGCAGCCGGCACCACCGTTGTCGCCCACGGATACGAAGGAAGTAATGCCCTGGGCAGACGCCTGCTGCCATAGCGCGTTGTAGAAGGAGTTGCCCGAACCAAGCGACGCTTCGCACGAACCGTAGCTGGTGCTCATCACTGGCGCCAGGTTGTGGTCCACGATGTAGGCTGCGGAGACGTCGATACCATCGGAGAAATTGCTCTGGGAAACGACGAAGAAGATTTGCGCCATAGGAGCAATAGCGCCGGACCAGGTCACGTCCAGCATGGCTTCCGTGAAGTCCCCACCGATTTGCCCAGGGTCATCTCCGTTCACGATGACTTGAGGATCGTTGGCGGGCAGTCCGAGCAGCGAGCGAAATTGCTCGATATCGGGAATGCTGATGTTGCTGCGTCCGACGATGGCAATACTCTGGCCCGTGCCGTTGATCCCAGCGTCGTAAAGCGGTTGCACGTTGTAGATTTTGGCGAAGTCCGCGGGCGTAAGGTAGTGTGTCCCATCATCAAAGGTGAAATTGGTGCCTTTCTTCTTGAAATGAATTTTGGTTCCAAGATAAGCGGAGGAGGCGCGTGGGTCGCTATGCAGCCGTACGACACCCTTTACAACGGGTTGCAGAGCCGCGGGAATCTGGATGTCTGTCGCGTTGGAAATGAATTTATTGGCATTGTATTCGTAGGAGTGCATCTGGGTAGAAAACGCGTTTTCCACCTGAGCCACCGTGCCGCTGAAGACGACGAAGCGGCGGCTCTGCGATACTTCGTGAACCGTGAAGCCCTGTTGCTCGAGCCACGTCTGGACTTTTGTGACGTCTTCAACCGCTACACCATAGCTTTGCCCGAACTGCTCAGGGGTAAGCCACTTGTGGAAGTTGGGTGACGATGGATCGTGAAGATCGTTGACGAGTTGTGTCGCGGCCTGTTCTTGTTCCAGGGTCGGCGAGAGCTGCAAGATCATTCGCCCCAGGTTTTGCCCCCCGCTCATGCGCCCGGTATCCACACTTCGTTTGACCAATGCGGGCGCGGTATTGGGCAACGTCACGCGCTCCTCATTTTTGATCTGGCCGACAATGCGCGTTTGGGAAATTGACTGTGCTCCCGCCAAGTTCGCCCAAAACATCAGAATCAATAGACTGAAATTTCCTGAAAATCGAACGATTTGATTGAAAGTCACCAAGAACTGCCTCCTTCATCTCCCAAAATGACCAGCTTGTGCTGCTCTAGAACTTCAAAAATATATCTGACTGAAAACGAGTCGTGTCCCTGTGCGGACAAACAAACACAAATTCACGCCAAATGCTTGTGAGTGGTCTGCGACCCTTTCGCTTCCGGGATGATTTGATTGGATCGAGGCGGATCTACCGGTCTCAAGTGAATCAATGCATGGGGGCGTGAACAGCAACAAATCGCGACGTACACTTTACCCACAGGAACACCGAGGCGTGACGCCGAGTCAGCTGAAAATAAAATTTCATTAGGAATACATAGCTCAAATCTGTAAAGCGTCCTCTCGAACACACCACTCGCGGGGTAGCACGCAAGAACCTGGCACCGACCCTAACTTTGAAACTCTTTCACAAATGTAGAGAAGCTGTCGTTGCTCCAGAGCAACCAACGCCGGTCAGGAGTGGCACGCGCCTTTGGTTAACAAACTCGAAAGCAGATCGTCAGCGGAATGAAGGATTATCGCCCCGCGGTGTTTGCGGACGAGACCCCGCCTTTGCCATTGGCTCAGAATCCGGCAGGTGGTGTACGGCGTAATATTCGCGGTGCTGGCCAAATCTTCATTGGTCACGCGAAGTTCCACCCCGCCCGGCACTTTTTGACCGACGGTGCTCGCCAAGCCAAAGAGAGCGTGCGCCAGGCGTTCGGGTGCCGTTCTAGAGGCCACTGTGACGTGCCTGTCTGTGTACCATGAAAGATAGTCGGCGGCGATTTCAATACAATTTTCAAGCAGTACTGGAAAACGCTTGCTGAGACCTCGGATTGCCGCCCGGTCCCAAACGAGCGCCGTGCAATCGTGAACCGCCTCGGTGCTGGCGATATACGTCGCACGTTTTTCGCGAAGTGCCAAACCGCCGAAGATGCTGCCTGGAGCCATCCACATAAGAAGTATTCGCTTCCCATTGGGCGTGACAAGAAAATAGCGGGCGCGGCCTTTCCAGGGAAGACACAAGTGGTCTGCCGGCGCGCCTTGGCGAGTCATGACGGACTTCGGCAAAAAGTGACGTTGCGTCGCCCGCTTCAAGACCAGTTCTATCTCTGATGGACGTAAGCCTTCCAGAAATCGCGACTTTACTTCGAGGCCAGCAGGAGGTGGCGAGGCAGGCATGAGTTCTCCGTCGATTGGCGATACTCCCCGTTGCGGCTAGTGTAGCTCCGGCGGAGGAATCTTAACAGTTCGCACCTGCGGGACAATCCGCTTCGGCTGCCCCCTACAATCCACGAACCGCACTGATGAAATCGTATCAATGCAAGCTCAGGGAATTAGAGCACGGTGACTAGCCCGGATGAGCGGGGCTCCGATTAGCGCCCATGAAGGGACAGAGCGAGACTTATAACCGACCCTGGAAGTGCGCCTAAGTCCGGTGGGTTATCGCGATGTTTTGTAGTGGCTTTTTTGTCCTGGCGACTTACGATATGCTCGTGTCGAATGTTTGCCCTTGCGAGGACTGGGCCGTCCGAGCAGATTGAAGAAGATGCATGCCATCTCTGATAACCCATCACCGGCAATTTGGATCCGTTTCTATCGTGGACCTGCGCGGAAGCCTTGGTCTCGGAGAAAGCAGTATGACTCTTCGCGGGACAATCCGTGATTTAATCGAAATTGGACGGACTAAAATCATCCTCAATTTCCGTGAAGTGAATGACATAGACAGTGCAGGAATTGGGGAACTGGCTGGCGCCTACGTGCCCTTGAAGTCCAAGGGCGGCGAATTGAAGTTTTTGAATCCGACGAAAAAGGTTCATGGAGTGTTGCAAATCACTCAACTGGATAAGGTTTTCGAGGTGTACACCGACGAGCAAACAGCCATCCGGAGTTTTTCCTAAGTCTTTTCTACCAGCGCGACGGTCACACCGATCTCCCCGTGCTCGGTGAATTTCACCGCATTGTTGACAAGGTTTATCAGGATTTGACCGAGCCGCAGCGGGTCGCCAATGAGATTTTGGGGGAGATCCTGGTTCGCGGCGATGAGGAATTCCAGATTCTTGTCGTGAGCTTTGTGGCTAACCACGCTGGAGACGTTCCCGAGCACTTCTTCGAGGCGGAAATCGGTCTTCTCCATATCCAGCTTCCCGGCCTCGATCTTGGAGAAATCCAGAATGTCGTTAATGATGCCCAGGAGAGATTGAGCGGCGGCCTTTGATTTGGTCAGGTAGTCACGCTGCTTGGGTGTGAGGTCCGTCTTCAGCGCAAGATGCGTCATGCCGAGGATGGCGTTCATTGGAGTGCGGATCTCGTGGCTCATGTTTGCAAGAAAATCGGACTTGGCTTTGGTGGCGGCGACGGCCGCTTCCTTCGCGGTCACGAGTTCCGCCTCCAGCCGCTTGAACTCTGTGATATCTTGCGAGACGCCGTACACGTCGGTGGGCTTACCCTCAGCATCCTTCTGGACATGTCCCAGCGCGTGGATCCAAGCGATGCGTCCGTCGATCGGACGTTTATACGCAAACATCGTGTCATACGTGGACGACTTGCCTTCCACCGCGGCGTTGAACGCCTCTCGCGCGATCTTGGCAGCGGCCTCGTCACCCTCACTCGCGTGACCGAACATCTCGTCGAGCCGGTAACGGTAATCGGGGCGCGGGAGTTCGCCGAAAACGGCGACTCTGCGAGGGGAGGAGTTGTACCACCCGGAGCCGTCCAGTGGGACGTGCCAGTAGCCGGCTTTAGAAAGTTCCAGTGCGGTGTCCGCGAGAAAGTTCACGTGACGGAGTTCTTCATCGCGCTTCCGGAGAAGATCCTCTGCCGCCCTGCGTTCCGTAATATCTTCCTGCAAAGAGGCCACATACTGCGGTCTGCCCGCGGCGTCACGGAGCAAGGAATATCTCACGCTCGTAACGACGATGCGGCCGTCTCTGCGAACCAAGCGCTGTTCCCATTCGTCCTTTTCACGTCTCCCCTGGACAAGTTCGGCATAACGTTTCG
>Ga0308309_10002188_pt1 | contig 11612 bp, 9 predicted proteins | sample HubBroMetageWFT5_FD_192491 | JGI IMG/M metagenome (GOLD analysis project Ga0308309, IMG submission 192491) | Warmed and freeze-thawed soil microbial communities from the Hubbard Brook experimental Forest, New Hampshire - Hubbard Brook CCASE Soil... | ecosystem: Environmental > Terrestrial > Soil... | reverse complement strand
CGAAGATTAGCCACCCCAGGCGGTCCCTCCGTTGCTCCAGGGCGAGGTCGAAATCTTGCTCAACACTGTATCCAAATAACATAGTCGATTCTTTTTAGTTGCGCCTATCGTAACAGGCGGGTGGGCCACCGGCCCCGGCGGATGATACCATTGCGGTAGTTAACACAGAAGGCGAATGGAATTTCGGTTTGTCGCTCTAGCCGTGAGAGGCTTGGCCACCCGCCGGTTGGCCACCAGACGGGAGGAGACGATGCCGGACGGCCTTTGGAATGAACGGCGTCTCGCGAAAATGCGGACGCTAATTCGGCAACTCTACACGGTGGTCGCTCAATTGGAGGAGGAGTTCGAGGATCGTAGATTCACGCCCGACGGCCATCTGGTGGGCAGTATCGGTGAAGTGGTCGCAGCCTACGCGTTCGGCCTCAAGCTACTCCCGCGTCTAACGAGCGACACGACGCCGAGGCTGCGGACGGCACTCCAGTGCAAATCAAACTCACGGGAGGAACGAAGGGCGTTAGCCTCTACAGCGAGCCTGTTCATTTGCTGGTACTTCAACTCGCTGGCAACAAATTCGGGACGGTTTACAATGGCCCCGGAACACCCGCGTGGGAGAGTTGTGGTGCAATCCAGAAAAATGCTCAACGTAGGATCAGCCTTGCAAATCTCCGGCGGCTCGACGGCAGCGCGAGCCGTAAACTGCCCCAAGTGCGCGAGTTTCCCATCCTCGATTGATACTACGAGAAACTATGGGGGTTCATGGCGATGTCGGTTCGACTGTCTGCCGCATTTCTTTTTGTCCTCTTGACGATGTCATTCGCACACGCAACTAGTGTCGTCGCAACGCTAGGATTGAAACGTATCATTCTTGCCGCAGACACACGAGAAGCTGTATTGGAATCGGGACTCTGAAAAGACATTTACCGCTACCGTGATGTTCGCTGCAAACTAGCTCCTCTTGGACGCACCGCCGTTGCCGTTGCTGGGAACGTAAAGTATATAAGGAACGACCCGAACGATTCGGTGCTCGATTGGGATGCTCTCGGAGACGCCAAAGCGGCGTATGCCGCCCACGAACTCGACCTACACGAGATGGCCGCAGATTGGGCGCACCGTTCCGAACTACAGTACATCCGCTTTTACGCAGTCGCGCCTCTGCGAGTAAGGCAACTGGCCAGTGTAAATGCTGAGCACGTACTCGTTGACGCTGTTGTTGTTGGTTGGCAGGGACGGGTTCCGATGCTCTACTGGGAAAAGGTTTTTCTCGATGAGAGTTTGCCTACCCCGATTCAATCGTCAGGACAAATGCTCCCGTACCGACAACTTCCCTACGCGATGAACGGCGCGACACAAGAATTGGTCGAGGGCAATTCTCAGCGGACGATTGATGCAGCAGCTGAGTGGAAAAAGGAGGCGGTGAGAATTCCCGAGAACGAGCGCGACTGGCGTTGGGTGGAATTTCTCATCAGCTTCACGGGCCACTACGACAATAGCGTCGGACACGACGTGAACGTCATTCAGATTCCGGTTGGGGGTCACGCCGAGTGGCTACAAAATTGTACGTGTCGGGATTGAGGGAGGTGGGTAGCCGGGCGGCGCATCTCTTCGGTTCCTGAGGCGTGCGGTTTTAGACATGGCGGCGCGCGAGACGAAGGGAAGGTAAAACCTGCGCGGCTGGTCCGGCGTTGCGGTTCACGAACGGCGCGCCGAAACGGCCCGCCAATCCTTTTTCCCCCGAGAACCCCACCCTCGTAGTTCTGTTGACACTGTCGCCGCCTCGGGGTACCGTGGAGCTCACGTCACCGCTTGAGAACTGGGTACCCAGGCCCGCGGCTCAACGCATCCCCGCAGCCCGGCCATCCGTTCTCTCTCTACAACTTGGGAGCGTGCTTCGCCATGAATCGAACCCAGCGATTCTTCAGCATCACTGCTGTTGCGGTCCTACTCCTCGGCGCCGCCATTGCTACGCGCACCTCCTCCGCGGGCGACGATTGGCTGCCTATCACCCCCGCCGACCTGGCCCTGAAAGACAATCCCTCGCAGCCCGGCGCCCACGCCATGATCCTCTACCGCTCCAGCGACATGGACTCCAAGGAATCCTCCGTCCGCGAATACGTCCGCGTGAAAATCTTCACGCAGGAAGGCGCCAACGAAGCGGACGTGGAGATTCCGTTCAACAAGCAGCTGACGAACATCCTGGATATCCGCGGCCGAACCATCCACCCCGACGGCAGCATCGTCAATTTCGAAGGCAAGCCCTTCGAGAAAACCATCGTCAAAGCCAGCGGCGTGAAATATCTCGCGAAAACTTTCACCCTGCCCGACGTTCACCCGGGCAGCATCATCGAATACAAGTTCCGCGAGCAGAGCGACCCCAATTTCTACGTCAACGAAAGCTGGACGATCACCAGCAGCCTCTACACCCGCGACGCGCACTTCGTCATCCGGCCAGACAGCAGCGCCTACGCCGCGCCGCTGATGTATCGCCAGTTCGGCCTGCCGGCCAACGTCGCTCCGGCGAAGCAGAACAACGGCACCTACACGATGGACATCCACGATGTGGCCGGGCTGCAAGAGGAAGAATATATGCCGCCGGAACGCGCCCTGCAGGTACACGTGGACTTTTATTATGTGAATCCGACGGACCCGCAGAAGGAGACCCCGGCGGCTTTCTGGAATCGCATGGGCAAAATGCACTCAGACCAAGTGGATCACTTCATCAACAAGAAGGGCGCGCTCGAAGCGGACTTGTCCCAGAACGTCAAGGCCGATGACTCCCCGGACGTGAAAGTCCGCAAAATCTACGCGCGCGTGCAAAAAATCCGCAACCTCTCCATGGAAGATTACAAAACGGAGAAGGAACAGAAACAGGAACAGATCAAGCCCAATAACAACGTCGAAGACGTCTTGAAACACAACTACGCCAGCGCTCGCGAGCCGAATTACACCTTTGTGGGCCTGGTGCGCGCCGCGGGGTTTTCGGCTGCCGAGGTGTTCGTCGCCCCTCGCAACATTAATTTCTTTTATCCGGAAATGCAGGACACCTCGCAGATCTCCGCGGACATCGTTTGGGTTCACGCCGGCACCCAGGATTATTATCTCGATCCTTCCGCCAGCACTTACCCCTTCGGAATCCTCCCGTGGTACGAAACCGACACGCGCGGCATCCGTGTCTCCAAAACCGGCGGCGAAATTGTCACCGTTCCCGCTGCGCCACCCGCTCAAGCCACTACCGTTCGCACTGCCGAACTGGAAATTGACTCCGAGGGAGAAGCCACCGGAAAACTCCACGTGGAGTTTACGGGGCAATTGGCTGCCTACCGCCGCGAACTGCACCGCCAGGCGGATGAAGCCGGACGCCGCAAATCCCTTGGCGACGAAATCCAGGGGTGGTTGCCTGCCGGCTCTTCCTTCGAAGTGACTGCGCTCACCAATTGGGATAACAAGGAAGTCCCGCTGGTTGTTGACGGCACCGCCAAAATCCCCAATCTCGGAACCTCCGCCGGACGTCGCATGCTCGTTCCCGCTTCGCCGTTTCAAGTCTCGCAGGCCACCGCGTTTCAGGCGGCAAAACGCCTTTACCCAATTTATTTCAATTGCCCCTACGAGGAAATTGACGATGTAAAACTCCACGTTCCCGCCGAGCTGAAGATCGAATCCGTTCCCGCGGCCAAGCAGGTCAAGCCTGGCGTGGTGTCTTATGAAATTTCCGCGGCTCAGCAAGGCAGCGTCGTCGAGGTGAAACGCTTGCTGGTTCTCGATGGCTTGGCCTTTCCCGTTACCAGCTATCCAGCGCTGCGTAATTTTTTCAACACGGTGAAAACCAATGACGATGCGCAAATCGTTCTGCAAAATGCTCAATCTGCGAAAAATAATTAGACCCGTCGCGGCCGCCGCACTCTCGGCGCTCGCCGCTGCCACGCTCGCCGCGGCCCTCAGCTGGTTCGCGCCCCGCGTCTTCGCCGATACCGCCCCGGACTGGCTGCGCGCCGCCGCGCACCAGACCCTCCCGGAATATCCCAAGGACACCATCGCCGTCCGGCTCCTCGACGAACAACAAACCACCGTCAAGGACAATGGCGATATCGAGACCAGGCATCGCTGCGCCTACAAAATCCTCCGCCCCGAAGCTCGTGAACACTACGGTTACGCCGGCGTATCCTTCGATAACCAAACCAAGGTTACCTTCTTCAAGGCTTGGACCATCACCGCCACTGGCCAGGAAATGGAACTCAAGGAAAAGGACGCCACCGAAGTCAGCCTCACAAGCTTTGAGGTGTTCACCGACGAGCGCGCCAAGGTCATCAAATTCTCCGCCGCGGACCCGGGAAACATCGTCGGCTACGAATACGTCCAGAAACATCGTCCCTTCCTCTTTGAGGACGATTGGCAATTTCAAAGCAAGATTCCCACACGCCGCGCCCGCTTTTCGCTGCAACTGCCTCCCGGTTGGGAGTTCTCCGAATACTGGGCCAACTCTGCGAAACTACAGCCGCAATCTTCCGCGAATAATTTCTACGTCTGGGAAGTCGAAAACGTTCCGGCCGTCGAAGTTGAGCCGGATATGCCCCCGTTTCTCACCGTCGCTAGCCGCATGGACATCAAATATTTTCCGCGCGATCCCGCTCTCCGCGCGAAGACCACCGGCACATGGAACGACATCGGCGTCTGGTACGCCAACCTCACTTCTACCAGCCGCGTTGCTTCACCCGCGCTCCAGCAAAAAGTTGTCGAACTTACCGCGGGCATTTCCGACCCGCTCAAGAAGATGCAGGTCCTCGCCAGCTATGTCCAGCAGCAAATCCGCTACGTCGCCATCGAAGTCGGCATCGGCGGATATTTGCCGCATCCCGCCGCGGACGTCTTCAAGCATCAGTACGGAGACTGCAAGGACAAAGCCACGCTGATGAGCGCTATGCTTAAGGAAATCGGCATTGACTCCTACTATGTCTATATCAACACCGAGCGGGGCATCTTCGTGCCGGATTTCCCTTCAATGCGCGGCAACCACATGATCATGGCCATCCGTATACCGCAGGACGTCCCCATGAACAGTCTTTACGCCACCGTTGACGATCCGCAACTCGGCCGCCTGTTATTTTTCGATCCCACTAACGAATTCGTGCCTTTGGGATACTTGCCTTTCTACCTGCAGCAGAATTACGGGCTGGTCTTCACGCCAGACAGCGGCAAACTGATTCTGCTGCCGCTATTGCCGCCGCCCACCAATCGCTTGCTGCGTACTGCCACGCTAACCCTGAGCGCCTCCGGCAATCTTGGCGGCGACGTGGACGAACTCCGCTGGGGCGCTCCGGCCGGTGATAGCCGCGCGCAGTTTATCGGCTCTTCGCCCTCTGACCGCGAGAAGATCTTCGAAAAATTCCTGGGAACATTCCTCAACAATTTCACGCTCACCCACGCATCCGTGGGTAATCTCGATAAGTACGACGAGAACTTCAGCCTCCATTACCAATTCGTCGTCCAGGGCTATGCCAAGACCGCCGGCGACTTGCTCATCCTCCGTCCCCGCGTCGTCGGCGACAAAGGTTCGAGCATCCTCGCCGGAAAGGCGCGCAAATATCCCATCGAATTCGAGGGCACTACGCTGCAATCCGATGTGTTTGATATCACCCTGCCCGCGGGCTACGTCGTGGACGAGCTTCCCCAGCCCGTCGAAGTCAAATGCGACTACGCAACGTACAAAAGCGGCGTCGAAGTGAAAGACAATGTCCTGCACTACAAACGCACCTACGAAATCAAAGGCGTCGTGGTCCCCACGGAAAAACTTCCCGAAGTCCGCGACTTCTTCCACCAAGTAGCTGCAGCAGAAAAATCGAGCGCCGTACTTCGCCGCGCGAACCCCTAGCCACACCCGCCGCGCACGCGCTCCAATCTTCGCGGCTCGTGACTTCACAATCTGCGTGGGAACTCAGGAATATTCGTGGGCCGTGGCTTCAGTCACGAAAAAAAAGACGGCGCATAAGCGCCGTCCCTTCCGCAGTACCGTTCCCGCGTGTTTTCGAGTTGCGTACGACCTGCCTAGCCCTCAGCCGGCGTCACTTCATTGCGGCGCCGGCAAAGTGTAATCAAACTCGTACGAATGTTTCCCCGCAGCAATAATAATATTCATCTTCCCCGTGATGCCCACCAGTTGCCCCGATCCCGAATCCGGCACCACCGTAATAGACAGCTGCGGCTCCCCGCGCGTCATCGTCGCACTATGCTGCAGCACAAAACTGCCACTCCGTCCCTTCAACATCCCCGTAACCCGTTCCATCGCCACATACCCCGCCGACCCCTTCACCTCGGTCCCAGCCGTCAACATCGTTCCCTTTGACGTCCCTTCCAAATCGCCGTGATACTGCTTGTCGAGCGAGTACCTTACCAGCGTGGACCCGTCCGCCTTGTCCGCATCTCCCTGCGCCTCCACCTTCACGTCAAACGCCCCAGCGGCATGTCCCGCCACCGTCTTCTCCTTTTGCGCGACGCTCGGAACCGCCGGTTGTGCCTGCGCATGAGCGGCAAAACCCAGGCCAGCCGTCGCGCCGTTCCCAACTCCTGAAAATATGCCGATGGCGGCAAGCGCAATAAATTCGATCAGCACTAAACGCGTCAGACTCGCGCCCACCCCGGATCCGGATCGCTTACTCATATTTGCTCCACAAATCTGCCTCGAATTCCGCATATTTTGCCCGCTCATTTAATCGGCACGCTGTAGTGTGACGCAATCACTTGCCAGCGGCCGTCGAGAAGCATCCAGGTGTCGGTGAGCCGGTCGTGGTACTCGTAGCGCTTCCCTTTTTCGGTGCCCACTTCGTGATACTGCCCGGTGACGACCGCCGTGTTCCCATGCAACCGCACTTTCATGTCCAGCAATTCCGATACTTCCACCTTCGTTCTGGTATCCCCCGCATGCGCGATATATCCGGACTTGCTGTAGGTGTTGCCGTCTTCCACGGTGATGATGAAGTCATCGGCCAGTAGCGAGCTCATGGCCGCCACATCCCGCTGCTGGTAAGAGAAACTCCACTTGTTCTCCAGCGCCAGGATCTTCGCCGCCGCGTCGGAACCTTGCGCCGTTGCGGGAGACGCGCCGAAAGGGGCAGCCAGCAAAACAGTCACCACCGTCGCAGCGAAAAGCCATGAACGCGTTTTCATGGGCAGCACCTCGCACGCATTGTGCCGTCCGCCCGCCCACATTTCAACGTTTAGAATCGTGCGCGATGCCTGCGGCACATCACCTGCTCAGCGCAGCGCAAACTTTTCCGCCCACTGGATGCGCGCGGTCGTTTGCATGGCGATGAAGAGGGTGAGAATCGCGCCAATGGTGATCGCCAAACCCGTAAATCCCTCAAAGAAGAAAGCGTAGGAGAACAGCACCAGATATACAAACTGCGCCAGCCCTGCCTCCAGCAGTGCCGCGCGCATCCCCGCCACCAATCGCAGATAGCTCAGCAGCAGCGCTATCGAAACGGCGGAGCAAATCACGAAAGCCACATGAATCGAGACATGATCCACCAGATAGGCCATCAGCAGATGGAACGAGAAAAAAGCGCACGCCAGAAAAAAGTAATTCATGGGATGCAGCTCAATTCCCCGCACAGTTGTCAGCAGAAAAAGAGCGAAAAAGAAAAACAACAATGAAACCGGCGCGAAATAACTGATGCGTCCCGCCAGCGGCCCCGGCTGCAGTTTCTGTGGCAGCGCAATGCCCACATGGTAGCCGGACACCAAATTCTTGTAGTTCCACACTAGATCCCATCCGTCCTTCTGGCGGACCTCCTCCGTCGGTGAAAGCGTGTTTTCCAGCAGATCGAAGCCCGGAAAATTCGTGGTGACGTGCAGCTGAAAATCCTTTACCTGTGTCACTTCATCGCCGAACCCGTAACTCCAGTTGTCCAGCCCGTGCGAACGATAAGCAACTCGCAGCGCCGCCGTCTCGCGCGGCTGCAGAAGTATCGTCGCCATGGCGTCGTTTTTTTCACTGGTTGTGGCCACGGAAACATCGTTCACGGAAAAATTCAAATCGTCGTATACCGCCTGGCTCGCCGGCAAATGCATCCGGAAGGTCACCTGTTGCGCCTGATCGCAGGGATTGCTGAACCGGTACGCTCCGGAAAAATCCACCTGATATGTGCTGTACCAAAGCAGCCCCTTCTTGCGGTATTCAAGCTGCAACGCCGCGTTCGCACGCGTTTGCTCGAGCGGCAGCGTGACCCACCTCTTCTCCTCCACCGTGCGCACGGAGGCCGTTCCGTTCTCCGTTGTAGTGACCTGCTTTTGAGAAACAATTTGGTAAGCGGCGGTAAGAGGCGTTTGCTCCTGCGCCGTTCCCCAGGCCGACGACACGCGGCTTTTCAGCTGCTCATCGCTGTAATTCGTGCGGTAAAGAATCGTGCTGCCCAGAATGGCCCAGGCTATCGAGGTACAAACCACAATGAAACCGATTGCAGCGATACGTTTGAACATGTTCGATCACTCCATGATTTAAGGACTTCGTCCCCGCCGCAAACCCATTCTCCCGGATTAAGTTCATTCTTTCAAGTACTTTACATTACAAAGCGCACCGCTCAATTCCGGCCAGTGAGTACTAGTTCTGTACTTCTTCTGTTCACTCGTACAGCTGGTTTTTTTTCGTGCCGGTGCTACGCTCGTGGAGGGGGTGGATGGAACAGAAAAATGAGAGCGCTTCGAAAATCGCGCGACGACCGCCCGGTGCTCGCACCATGGCAGTTGCACCACTCAAAAAATTCCAATCGCGCAATTCCTAATCGCAACACACCCGGATTCAGAATATTCGCAAACCCATGCAAACAAACGAGAAACGATTTTCTAACCGCAACAAAAACAGCAATGTCGGGAAATATCAGTACGAGACGTCAGCCAGACTGCGAGGTTTTCGTCGCAGCAGGCGACACGAAATCTTCCAGCCGCCGCGCGAGCGATTCCGGCAGGTCCGCTTCCAGGTGCATGTGGCCATCCACAACTTTGGAATGCAGGACGCGGCCTGTGGCGTGGACCAGCGAGAGATTGCGGCCATCCGAAAGCGGGATGCGCAAATCCACGTGGACCAGCGGATCCACCGGCAACGCCGCATCCATGCGCGCGAGCAAATCTTCGAGGCCTGCGCCGGTGACGGCGGAGGTGAAAATTTTATTTTCGTTGCGGCCGTTGGCTTTCACCAGCGCCGCCAGCTCTTCGGGCGATAAACGATCGGTCTTGTTGAAAACTTGCAGCCGCGGGCGGTCCTGCACACCCAGATCCGTCAAAACTTTCAAGACGTCCGCGTCCTGCTCCGCATGATGAGGATTCGAAATGTCGCTCACTTGGACGATCAACGCCGCCTCCTGCACTTCTTCCAGCGTAGCGCGGAAAGCAGCAATCAAATCCGGCGGCAAGTCGCGCAAAAATCCCACCGTATCCGAAAGCAGCGCACGGCGCCGCGAAGGCAGTCGCACGGCGCGCACAGTAGGATCAAGCGTCGCAAACATCTTCGCGGACGTAAGCACGTCCGCATGAGTCAGCGCGTTGAACAGCGTGGATTTTCCCGCGTTGGTGTAACCCACCAGCGCGATCATGCCCAGCGGCACGGCTTGACGCGCGCGACGGCGAGTGGTGCGTTGGCGCCGTACCGTCTCGATCGCTTCCTTAATCTTGCTCACGCGATCGCGAATCCGGCGGCGGTCGGTTTCCAGTTTTTGTTCGCCAGGCCCGCGCGTGCCGATGCCGCCGCCCAACCGCGAAAGTTCCTCGCCGCGCCCCGTAAGCCGTGGCAGCAGATAATTCAGTTGCGCCAGCTCCACCTGCAACTGGCCTTCCCGCGTGCGCGCGTGCATCGCAAAAATGTCCAGGATCAGCTGCGTGCGATCGATCACCCGCGTGCCGATGCCCTTCTCCATATTGCGCAGCTGCACCGGCGTCAAATTGTGGTCCACGATCACCAGCGGCACGTGGCGCAGTTCCGCTTCGGCGCGAATTTCATCCAGTTTGCCGCGCCCCACGAGCGTCGCGGGATCGAGCTGCTCGCGTACCTGCAGAATGCTCCCTGCAATTTTCGCGCCGGCCGATTCCGCCAGCTCGTGCAGCTCTTCGAGCGAATCGCGTCCCGCAGCCGAAGGATCACCCGCGCGTCCGCGCGGAGATTTCTTCAAGCTCACGCCCACAAGCAGCACGCTTTCGCGATTGTCCACCGATTGTGCAGTCTTCATGCGGATGGATTGGCCCTGGCCCCGAGCAAATTGCAGGAAATTTTATTCATTGGTAATCCAATTATACGCCGAATGTACGAGGAACAAGGGTCGCGAATTTCAGCCAAAGGTTGCTGCGGCAGGACGCCCAGAGGATTCAACTCGTTCTGGAGAACAGGCACACGCCGCCCCAGGGTCTCTGCGGCTGCGTCCCGTGTGAATCAGGAAACCAAGAAATGGGAACCAGGTAAAACGGCACGCGGTTCAGGCGCGCCGCCACACGGAGCAATGAATTTGCTTCCACCACGTTCCAACCGAGTTTCGTGAAAAATGCCGGGCCTTCTTCCGGGGCGAATTTGAATGGCGCGGCCTTCTTCAAATTGGAGGTCATGCGTTTTTGCAGCGTGGCCAGCAATTTTGGCGACACCATATCCAGAATCCAGGAACAAAAACTGGGCTGCGTGGCGAGGTCCTGCGCCAGCAGCGCCACTTCGTCGGACGAAAGATAAACCACCAGTCCTTCGCTGATGACCAGCGCTTTGCGGGACTGACGGCCCAGGCGCGCGAAAAGTTCGCGGCGTGCGGGGACATCGGAAAGATCCAGGCGCACTCGTTCAAGCGAGCAAACTGGTTTCTCACCGCGCAAAATTTCTTCTTTGTGCGCAAGGATTTCGGGGAGGTCCACTTCAATCCACTGTAGCGAGCGAGGTAGCCCCATGCGATACGGGCGCGTGTCCAAACCGGCGGCCAGATTGATGACCATGTCGCCGCCCTGCGCAATATGCGCCTGAATCATCTGGTCAATCACATAGGTGCGCGTGACGATGGGCCAGCCGGCCGCGCTTTTGCGTGCGCCCAGCGGATTGGATTTGGCAATCCTCGCGCCGCGCTCGCCCGCGAGCCGACGCGCAAAAGGGTCGCGGAAAAGCGCATCGGGCCTCTCGGATTCGACAGCGCGGTCAATGGCTACCAGACGCGCGGTGTCCGAGACGTTGCGAATGAGACCGTTGTCAGATCGCTCGGCGGTGGATTCCGAGGGAGCGCTGTTGCGATCGGGGAGCTGCATGCGTGGTCCTTATATTCGCGCAAATCCAATTGCTGGGATTTTTCGTCTGAGTCGCCAAGCGGAAAGAATTGTATACCCACTTGCGATGATTTACGGCGAACTCATGCGGGGCGAATCAGCGAGGAACAAGCGTCGCGAATTTCAGCGTGCAGTCGCAGCAGAAGAACGCGCCGATGCAGCAAGAATCAAATCAGAGAGGAATTGGCTAAGCCCGCGCCCAGAAACCTGAAACTCCAGATCGCGCGTGGCACGGTCCAGCCAGCCGAGATACACCAGCAGCGCGACTTCAGCCCATGATTCCGCGGCTTCGGTCGCGAAACCAATATCGCGCAAGACGCTGGACACATGCGCGGAGCGTTTTT
>Ga0308309_10002187_pt1 | contig 11613 bp, 3 predicted proteins | sample HubBroMetageWFT5_FD_192491 | JGI IMG/M metagenome (GOLD analysis project Ga0308309, IMG submission 192491) | Warmed and freeze-thawed soil microbial communities from the Hubbard Brook experimental Forest, New Hampshire - Hubbard Brook CCASE Soil... | ecosystem: Environmental > Terrestrial > Soil... | reverse complement strand
GGATGCCCTCGATGTAAAGCGAGTAAGCACCGGCATGCGCAATGTCGATGTCGTGCATCGTGATCCACAAAAGGCTGGGGGCGAGTTGCCGCATCAGCTGGCGAGCGATGTAGACGGAAAGTTCATCGGGACTCGACAACGTGCGCGCATGCTTTTTGAAGTCGTCCACGGACAGCTTCAACAGCATCTCCAACTGTTGCAGTTCAAACTCGCCGCCGCCGAGTTCCGGCGTGTAAAAGGGTGTTTCGTAGTTGTCGCGCAGTAAGTGTTCGTAGTCCGCGCCGCCGCCCGGGCTTGCCGCGGTCAACAGATGCTTGGGCAGAATCACTCGGGCACCCAAGCCTGGACCGTAAGAGCGATGACTGCTCTCACCGATGCGATTGAAGCCATTGCTCGGTGCAACCACCCACGCATCAGACGAAGGGCGTTTTAAATCCTTGCGGAAGTACTCGAAGGCGGTGGGGTGTTCCGGCGGCAGGGAAGCAAAGTTATTGATGGTTTCGTAGACGCCAGTGGCTAGGCTCGCGGTGGCCACGTAGTGTCCAAGAATGCCGCGATTTACAACCTGAGTGAAAAAGGTGGATTGCGGAATCAGCTCCCCCATCAAGTGCGGGATATTTTCCTGGCCTTCCGGCGCAAATGTCTCTTGATCGCGCGCGCCACCGCCGAAGGTAATCACGACGACTTTTCTCTTCCTTTGCGGAATTCCGGATCGGTAGAGCATTCTAGAGCCGAGAAGTGTGCCACCGAGCGTAACGCCGGCGGCCCTGCGAAGAAACTCGCGGCGCGTGAAGCTTAATTGCCTGGCAAGCTCCCGGGGGTGCGATGCCAGATCGTTCAACTTGAGGCCCAAGAGGCCAACCGAATTCCGCCCACTTTTGGATGGCGGTGAAGAGTGGTAGGTCATTGTAAACACAATGCTTAGCGTAAGCTACGCCGCGCCTTCATTGAAGTCAAGCATTGGCTCGAAGCAGTTCCGCCATCCAATTTCATCTCATCTGTTCGCTCGGCTTCCTTTTTTAACGAGTCGTCGTATTTAACTAAATACACTAGCATTCTCGATTTGCATCCCGATCTAGATACAATGGCCCGCAGGCGGTCATGGTTTGCCGGTCGGGCTGTCTTTCGCCGCATAGACAAATTGGCGAATTTCCGCCCTTTGTTTCTCCAGATCAGCCAAGTTCTGTTCGTGGATCTTTTGCGAAACCTGGAACTGCTCTTGAGCTGCATCCCTTTTGCCAGTGCGGACATAGGCCTGCCCTAAACGATAATGGGCGTCGGCAAGATCGGCGTTCAGTTGCAAAGCCCGTAAATACTCCGGGATGGCCTCGGCATACTTACTTTGGTCGGAGTAAAGATTACCCAATTGCAAGTGCGACTCGGCAAGCTTGGGGTCGAGATCGAGAGAATTTTTGAGCAGAGTCTCAATTTGATGCAGATCCAGGCTGGGATCTTGCGCCCGCTTTCCTTTCCACAAACTCATTGCGTAGTAGTAGAGGGCTTGGGCATTGCGCGGCTGGAGCTCTGAGAAACGGCGGAAACGCTGAATCACGTCGTCGGCTTGGCTGGGAGAACTGTCGTAAGCCCTGGAGAGAAACAGGTAACAGCTTGGGTCGGAAGGGTTTAGATCAGCCGCCCTGAGCAAAGATTTGACGGCGCCGTCGTAGTTGCCGTGCGCGTAGAGCGCCATTCCAAGACCAATCGCCACCCTTGGCGAAGCGGGATAGCGCTGGGCGGCGTCCTGGAAGACTTGTATGGCTGGTCCGAGTGTACGGTGGAGAAGCAGCTCGCTGCCCCAATCGAAGAGGTTGCTCTCACTGGGATCGGCGTGGGCGGCGATTTCGTATTCGTTGGCGGCCGGCACGAAGTTCCCGTCCTTTTCTTCCACTTCGGCGAGCAGGTTGTGCAGTTCGGCAGTGTTCTTAAGTCTAAGAAGCAGCTGGATTTGTTGGCGAGCGTCGGCAAGACGCCCGGAGAGAAGGTAGGCGAGCGACAAATCATAGCCATTGTCGTAGGAGGTTGGCTCAAGCCGCTGAGCACGCTCAAGATACGGCACGGCATCGGCGATCTTTTTGGATTGGATGTAAAACTCGGCGAGGTTGTGATTGGTGTCAAAGTTCTGCGGCTCGAGCTCGGCGGCCTTCTTGAACTGCTCACCGGCACGATCGAGCTTTCCCAGACGAACGAGATTGGCGGCGAGATTCGTCCTCGCGGGGGCAGAACTAGGATTTAGCCGGACGGCTTTCTCAAAGTGGGCGTTGGCTGTGGCGTCCTGAGACTGTGCAGAGTAAACCATGCCAAGAAGCTCGTGAACGTCAAAGCTCTCCGGAACCTGGCGGACCAAGCCCTCTAACTTTGCTGCGGCTTCGGCGAACTTTCCAGAGTCATATTGAGCGACGGCTGCCTTGAATTCGTGATCGAGACGCTGGTCCTGATTGGCGCGGGCCGGCATCGAGGACGCGCACGCCAAGAGAATGAAAAGAATAGCCTTGATTGAACGCGTTACGATGAGCACGGCATTCCTAGATTATCACCGCACGCTTAGACGGGGAAAGATCGAGCCAAAAAAGGGTCCCCGTAGAGCGCCCTCGACGAGCGCTCTACGGGGCGGGTGTGCGGCTGGGTTAGAAAATCAGCTTCAAAGCGAACTGGATTTGCCGGGGATCGTAGGGAGCATCGCGCGTGGAACCAATTTCGCCAAAGGTCGAACTGTTGTAGTTGCCCGAGTTCGAGATCGCGACAACGCCGTTCCCGCCGAAATTGGGCGCGTTGAAGTTGGGGTGGTTGGCGATGTTAAAGAACTCCGCACGGAACTGGAGGCGGAAGCGCTCGTTGAGCGGGAGGTCTTTGAAGAAAGAAATGTCCGCCCTGTGGAATCCTGGTCCTTCCACTTTCGTCACGCCGCCCAGGGCGCCCGTGCCGGTCAAAGGAAGGCACCCGGCCGGTGAACCGGTGATGGGGGCTCCGCCAGCGCCCAACGCGCACGGCTGGGTGAATGCCCCAGGGTTACCGTAAAAGCTCAAGAGCCCGTTGGCATCGGTGTGCAGTCCGAGTTTGAGAGGTTGCCCGGTGAAGAGAGCGCCGCAAGCGATTCCCGCGGCGGTCTGGGTAGGACAACCAAGGGCAATGGGTTGCCCGCCTTGGAACGTGGAACTCCAGTTGATGCTCCAACCTCCGACGAGCTTGTTGAGGGCCCCGCTGGCGTCGGACATGAAGTGCTTGCCCTTGCCGAAGGGAAGTTCGTAACCACCGCTGAAGTGGAAGACATTGCGAATGTCGAAACTAGCCAGACCGTAGTCGGCCCGGATTCCGAAGCCTGGAACGGCTGGAGCGCGGTAGCCGTTGACGTTGCCGCCAGCCCCGTTTTGACCGCTTCCGCCATTCAGCAAGTCGTCTGCGTCGGAAAGCACCTTGGACCAGGTATAGGTGCCCAGGAAAGTTAGGCCGTTCGAAAACTGCTTTTCGAGTTTGGTCTGAAGGGAGTGGTAGTTGCTGTTGCCCTCGGTTGCGGCATAACTGGGATTTCGCCCGAAGTCCCGGAAGGGAACGGAAAGTTGGGCATTGGCGTTGGCCGGCAAGATGGTACTGACGCTGTTGCTGGTGTTGGGAAATACTTCCAAATGATGAGCTAACGAACTGACATAGCCGGCTTGGAAGGACATCGAAGGAGTCAATTGATATTGCACGGTCAAGTTGCTGCTAATGGTGTAAGGAGTCTGATAGTTGAACTGAATACCCAACAGGCCCAAACCATTGGCATTAACCAACAGAGGATTGAGGGGCGTGCAAGAGAAGCCGGTCTCAAAGGTTCCGGAATGGCCGGGACCTGCGGTAGCGCACCCTGGAAATGTGATCGGCGTATTTGCGTTGGGCTCCGGGAAGTTGAACTGGAACTGGAAGGGGTAGTTTTCGCCGATGTTTGGCGAATAGCCGCGGTTCTCAAAGCCGTTGTAGAACATACCAAAACCGCCGCGAACCACCAACTTGGGGTTGACTTGATAGGCGAACCCGACACGGGGGGCAAAATTCGTGTTCTGAGAATTGCCGAGGCCAGCGCCGTACTTGTTAGTGACGTCGAGGGTGATGCCGTCCTTAGTGAGCAAAGTGGTGAAGCCGTTAACGGGATCCGTAGAAAGGTTGCCGGAGTTCGGCCCCGGCGGAATGATGTACAGGGGCGTACCGGTCGGAGATGCGGCAGCGGGAACGAAATTGGCCTGGTTGTGGTGGTGCTCATAGACCAAGCCAAAAAAGTCGTAGCGCACGCCGAGGTTCAGGGTCAGCTTGGGAGTAACCTTCCAGTCGTCGTTGACGTAGCCGCCGTAGTAATTCTTGCCATTGTCGGTTTCGGCGATATTGGAGGCGCGGATGTCCGTGGCACCTCCGACGAAGTCAACTCCGCCAACCGTCGAGGCGGTGGGGGTCAGCAAGAATGCCGCGCGCCCGGTGTTTCCTACGTTGTTGTTTGGAATAGTGGTGTAGTCGCCGTTGTAGTCGAATTCACCGCGGGACCAGGGTGGCTGCAGCGTAGAGAACTTTACGTGCTGCCATTCAAAGCCCATTTTGAAAGTGTGCTTACCGTAAATCTTCGTGACGCTGTCGGTGAGCTGGAACGTGGAAGTGACTTCATTCGAAGGCAGAAAGGCGTTACTTCCGAGCGTGGACAGACCGTTGATCCCAAAAGCGGGAAGTCCGCCATTCAGGGTCTGCTGAGGAATATCCTGAATGCCAAAGTTCCCAGGGATGTTAGTCAGATCGCTGCCGGAAGGCGAAAAGCGTGACGTGTGGAGGTAATTCAACCCGGCACGAACCTCGTTAATCAGAGTGGGAGAAAACGTGTGCGTATAGCCTAGTGCGCTCTGTTGAGCGATTGCAGTCTGTGTTCCCTGTTGGAAGCCGCCGCCGTCCGCGACGCCCCCGAAAATTCCCGGAATGAATTGCGGGTCGTCCACCAAACTGAATCGGAAGAACAACTGATTTTTCTCGTTAAAGTTGATGTCCATCCGGGTGTCGAAGGAATTGCGGTGTTCAAAGAGTTTTGGTGAATTGGCGTAGTTAGAGAAAAGGGAACCCGCCGCGCTGGTTGTGGGCAGAGGATACAGGTTCAAGAGCTTGATGGCGTTTTGATCTAGCCGGCCGGCGGGTAATATATTCAGGTTGCAACCCGCCACCGTAAATGCAAAGCCCGCGGCTGCGGAGCCGCACGTTCCGAAAGGATCCCGTACAAAAACACCCGGAGAAATCTGCCGAGTGGTCGCAGGGTCCAGGATGGTGCCCACAGGCATCGTGCGCCCCAGAGCGTCTGTAAGTGTGCCTGATTGAGCGGCGATAAGATCTTGGAAGTTAGTGTAAGCGCTGGCACCGCTGCCGCGCTCTGCGACGCTGGGAACCGAGCCAGTGAGAACGGTACCCTGAACTCGGCGAAATCCTTCGTAGTCGCCAAAGATGAAGACTTTATTGCGGCCGTTGAACAAGTGCGGGATGACCACGGGTCCACCGGCCGTAACGCCGAACTGGTTCAGCCGGAGTTCGCCCTTCTTGATGCCGTGAGAGTTTTCAAAGAAGTCCGCAGCATCGAGCTTATCGTTCCGGAAGAACTCCCAAACGTCACCATGAAATTCGTTGGTGCCGGATTTGATGGTGGCATTGAGGACTGCGGCGCCGGAGCGGCCGAACTCGGCGCTGAAGTCCGAGGTTTGAACTTTGAATTCTTGAACGGCATCGACCGGCGGAAGAACAACAAAGTTGGTGCCGTTGAGGAAGTCTACGGTGTCCGAGTTGTTGTCGATACCATCTAGGAGGTAATTATTCTGCGCCGGGCGAAGACCATTGGCCGAGAAGGCTCCGCTGGCCGCGTTGCCTCGCGTGTCGGCTTGAGGCGTGTTGACGCCTGCGGCGAGCTGGGCTAGAAACGTGAAATTCCGTCCGTTGAGGGGAAGATTGTTGACGCTCCGCGAGTCCACAACTTGGCCTACGGAAGCGTCTTGCGTTTCGAGCACGGGAGTAGCAGCGGTGACCTCGACGGTCGTAGTGACGTTGCCCGGCTTTAGGCTGAAATCGGCTACCACGTTCTCTCCCACGTTGACCGTGATGTGGGGTCGTACGATCGTCTCGAACCCTTGAAGAGCGACCGTGAGTTTGTAACTTCCGATCCTTACCGGTGTAAATTTGTACCCGCCATCGTTTCCTGTAGGCGTGGCGATTGTGGCATTGGTACCTTCGTTGATGAGGGTGACCGTGGCGCCGTGGACTGCCGAACCGGACGCGTCGGTAACGGTTCCCAAGATGGCGCCGGCGTCCACTTGAGCGCGGAGGGGGGTCGCACCCAACACAGTAAGAAGCAGTGCGCAGGTCATCGCCAGCCCGGTTCGGCGAATCAAGCTAGAAACTGTCATTGGCTTCATGAACTTCCTCCTCAGCACGAGCACAGTGCCGCAATTCACACAGTCACCACGGACGCGGGCTGTTGACCTGCAAACTCGCCGGGCGACGCCCTTATCGGTTGCTATGGCAGGCCGCGGCTCGATCCTCTGATCGAATCCCTCGGGCCACAGAAGCCACTTACCACACGCCACAAAGGTCAGTTAATTGGACAAACCCAAAGCACCGGAATGGATGTAAACCGCTTAACCCCAATTAGCGACCCCAAAGCACTTAACCGCTTAACCTGGCTGATATCACGCTATTTTGCATGCTGTCAAGCACTATTTTTGATTTATACTCGGCGCGGACGCCGGATTTCCTGTTGCCGAGGTTGTGGTGTAGCTTAGCTTAGGAGTTCGGTCGAGGACAGCCGATGCAGGCAATATGGGACTAACCATTCGCGATGTGGCTAAGGCTGCGGGTGTGTCCACCGCGACGGTTTCCAACGTCTTGAACAAGACAGGGAAAGTGGGCCCGCGCACAAGCCGTCTAGTGCACTTGACGGTGAAGCGTCTCGGCTATTTTCCAAACGCTCATGCACGTCACCTGGCTTCACGCGACAGCCGCACGCTTGGAATTATTGTGTCCGACATCGTGAACCCTTTCTTCCCCGAAGTGATCAAGAGTTTCGAAACGCGCGCGCGCCAACTCGGATACGATGCGATTCTCAGCGATACGAATTACGATCCGCGGAGAACACGAGAGGCGGCCGAGCGCATGATGGAGCACAACGTACGCGGCGTCGCCATCATGACGTCGGAAATCAGTTCCCGGCTCATTCTCGAATTTGAGCGCAGAAGGATTGCTGTCACCTTTCTAGACCTCGCTCCCGTTCGCGGCTATGTCAGCAAGCTACGAATCGACTACTTCTCCGGAATCAAACAAATCGTCGAGTATCTGCATAAATGCGGTCATCGCCGCATTGCCTTCATCGCTGGACGGCCGAAACTGAAATCCAACCTGGCCCGGCTGGAAGCCTACGAAAAGTGCATGCTGAATTTGGGACTGGAACCTGGACCGATCATACACGGGGACTTGCGTTTCGAAGGCGGCTTGGCGGCGGGCTTGAGCATAGCGAAACTATCGCCCAGGCCTAGCGCGGTGATGTCCGTGAACGATCTTACCGCCGTGGGCGTGATTAAGGGATTGCTAAAAGGGGGATGCCGAGTGCCGCAGGATATTTCTGTGACGGGATTCGACAACACACGCTTGGCGGAATATAGCAATCCCTCTCTGACCACTGTGGATATCCATCGGGATATGCTGGGCGAGATGGCGGCCAACGCGCTCCATGAACTCTCCTGCTCCGCCAATCCTCAGGGCAGGGAATACCAGATTCCGGCTGAACTAATTTTGCGAGATTCTTCGGGGCCCGCTCCGTCTGAAAAGTCCTGATCGAGCTCCTGGCACCTAGCGCTTCCCACGATCCAATTTTCACACTGGGATTTCTGGAGATTCGGAGCGAGCACGTTAGGCTTTCGAACAGCTTCGCCTCGGTGCTAGCATGCGAATGCCGAGCGAATGCGGCGGGGACATTCAAGAATGACGCGCCGAAAAGACGAAGACCACGCTTTCTCACGGCGTAACTTCCTGAGGAGGATGCGATGGGCGCCGGTCCTTTTTTTGCCAGCGCCTCTCCACGCGCGCGCGATTCGGTTGTTACTCCAGGAAACCCCGGGCGAACGTAACCCTGCTCCCGAGTTCGCTGATTATCTTGTAAGGCCACACTATCCGGCAAAGTCTCCTCTCGATGATGTTCTACGCAAGGTCGCACCGGGCACGGATGCGTTCGTCACGGAGAAGTACGCACTTGAAATGGTGCGACTCCTCGACCAATGGAGCCAAGCCCTAAAAACAGGGGCACCCGCTCTGGGTGTCTTGGCGAAGTTTCTGGACACTTCGCTCGAAGCGTGTTCGTTGGTTCCAATTCAGCAGAGCAGCCTGCGCTCCGGGGGTGGGATTGAGGTGTTTCGAAGAAGATTTGCAACCAACACAACATTGGGCCGCGAACGCTTTCTTCAGGAGATCAAGACCTATCTGGCCTCGATGTCACACGTGGTAACGGCTGAATTTCAAATTACCGCGATCGAGGAATTGGCCGGCTCTTCGCCGTTGGTGCGCGCGGAGATTCGATATGACATCGTCGGCACGGCAGCGGACGCAAGGCGCGAGCAGCGCGTCGGACAATGGCTGATTTACTGGTCGCACGACGCGGCAAACGAATGGCGAGTTCGCCGCTGGGAGGCGAGCGGAGAAACATTCAGCCGCGCGGACGCGCCGATATTCATTGACGTTACCCCCCAAGCGCTTGGCCAAACGGAATCGTATATAAAGCAAATGCTTCACGGAGTGGATTACTGGCGCACGGTGCTGGATGGGGCCTGTGGGATCGACGTCTACGGCAACAACGGCTTGGCGGTAGGAGACATCGACAACGACGGGCTGGATGACTTGTACATCTGCCAGCCCCCGGGACTTCCGAACCGCCTATATCACAACAAGGGGGACGGAACGTTTGAGGATGTGACGGAGAAAGCGGGAGTGGGCGTACTGGATGGCACGGCTTGCGCGGTGTTCGCGGATTTTGAGAACAAGGGGCTTCAGGACCTTTTAGTGGTTTGTGGCAGCGGGCCGCTGCTCTTCTTGAACCAAGGGAACGGAAAGTTTTCACTGAAACGCGATGCCTTCCAGTTTGCGCAGCCTCCGCAAGGAACTTTCACGCACGCCGCCGTGGCCGACTATGACCGCGATGGACGTCTCGATATTTATTTTTGCCTCTACACCTACTACGTGGGTCTGGACCAGTATCACTATCCGGCTCCTTATTTCGACGCACGCAATGGACCTCCGAACTTCCTGCTTCACAACGAAGGCAACGCAACTTTTCAGGATCGCACGGAGCTGGCGGGATTGAACGTGGACAACGACCGCTATAGTTTCGCGTGTGCCTGGGGCGACTACAACTCAGACGGCGCGCCGGACTTGTATGTGGCCAACGACTTCGGGCGAAACAATCTGTATCGCAACAATGGCGACGGAAAATTCACCGCCGTGTCCACGGAAGCGGGCGTCGAGGACGTTGGAGCAGGGATGAGCGCGTGCTGGTTTGATTTCGACAACGACGGCAATCAGGACGTGTACGTTGCGAACATGTGGTCCCCGGCCGGCATGCGCGTTTCCGAACAAAAGAGTTTTCATGAAAGTGAACCAGAGATTATTCGCTCGCTTTATCGCCAGCACGCGCGCGGCAATTCTCTGTATCGAAATCAGGGAAATGGGAAGTTTCAAAACGTGAGCCGCGCGGCAGGAGTCGATGTGGGCCGCTGGGCGTGGTGCTCGGACGCTTGGGATTTTGACCACGACGGCTACCCGGACTTGTACATCGCCAATGGCTACATTTCAGGTTCCCCGACTTTAAGGGCAGAGACTGCAGGGCGCGATGGTGGCGACGTTGCGAGCTTTTTCTGGCGGCAGGTCGTGGCGAATTCGCCTCCGACTCCGACGCCGTCCGTGAGTTACGAGCTAGGGTGGAACGCCATCAACGAGCTCATCCGGTCGGACGCCTCTTGGAACGGTTACGAGAGAAATGTTTTTTATGCGAATAACCACGACGGGACGTTTTCCGATGTGTCGGGTATTTCTGGATTGGACTTTCCCGACGACAGCCGATCGTTTGCGCTCGCTGACTTGGACCACGATGGACGTTTGGAAGTTGTCCTCAAAAACCGGAATGGGCCGCAACTCCGGATTTTGCACAACACGATGAAGAATATTGGCAACTCGATCGCATTCCGGTTGCGGGGAAAAAGAAGCAACCGCGATGCCATCGGTGCCGCGGTGACCGTCGAAGCCGAAGGACTTCGGCAAACGAAGTATCTCCAAGCGGGCTCAGGATTTCTATCCCAACACACCAAAGAAGTTTTCTTTGGAGTCGGAAAAACACAAGGCACTGTCGGCGCTACCATTCGCTGGCCCAGCGGGCTGACTCAGGTCTTCGAACATCTGCCCGTAAATCGTCGAATCGAAATTGAGGAAGGCTCCCAGGATTTTGCAGCAAAACCGTTTGCATCCGCCGCCGCGTCTTACGGAGCGAGTAACACTCAAAAACCGGGGACGTTACCTTCGTCGGTCGAGACGTGGCTCATCGAGCCGTTGAGCGCGCCCGAGTTTTCCTTGCCCGACATTGCGGGAAATACGCGGGACCTTCGGTCGTTCCGAGGGAGTTACGTGCTCCTCAACTTTTGGACAGCGGCTTCGCCCGCTTGTGGAGAGCAACTGCGCTTTTTGCAGAAGCACAAATCAACGTTCGCATCGAGCGGGCTTCGCCTATTGGGCATCAACCTCGACGAGCCTGGCGATGTGGCCGAGGCTCGATCCTTGGTCGTCAAGGAAGGACTTTCCTTTCCGATCCTCCTCGGCACGCAAGAAGTGGCTGGCATCTACAATATTATTTATCGCTATCTGTTTGATCGTCGCAGGGATCTGGCTCTCCCAACATCTTTTCTCGTCAATAGAGACGGCATGATCGTTAAAGTTTATCAAGGGCAGGTGAATCCCGAACGGCTCGCAGAGGACCTGAAATCAGTGCCGGAATCCGCCGCCGCTCGTATGAGGAGAGCGCTTCCATTCGAAGGAACGCTTTATCAGGACCAGTTTCAACGCAACGACTTCACGTATGGGGTAGCGATGTTTCAGCGAGGCTATCTGGATCAAGCCGCGGCGTCTTTCCAGCAGGTCATTGCTGCCAAGCCACAGGAGCCTGAAGCTTATTACAATCTAGGAACCCTCTACCTCCGGAAAAACGCTTTACCGGACGCGCGGCGCCATCTCGAGCAGACCGTCAAGCTCCGTCCGGACTACCCGGAAGCATGGAACAATCTTGGAATGGTCGCAGGACAGGAAGGCCAGGCGGACGAGGCCATCCACAACTTCCAACAGTCCTTGTCTCTGAGGCCTCGTTATGTAACCGCGTTGCTGAACCTCGGAAACCTTTATCGGCGCCAGGGGGCGCTTGAAGAGGCGGAAAAACTGCTGAGCCGCGCGCTCGATGTGGAACCTGATAATCCGGAGACAAACTACAGCCTAGGAATGCTCTACGCGCGGCAAGATCAACTTGAGCGCGCCTCGAACTATTTGGAAAGGGCAGTGAACTTACGCCCGGATTATCCCGATGCGCTCAACAACCTAGGCGTC
>Ga0308309_10002186_pt1 | contig 11613 bp, 8 predicted proteins | sample HubBroMetageWFT5_FD_192491 | JGI IMG/M metagenome (GOLD analysis project Ga0308309, IMG submission 192491) | Warmed and freeze-thawed soil microbial communities from the Hubbard Brook experimental Forest, New Hampshire - Hubbard Brook CCASE Soil... | ecosystem: Environmental > Terrestrial > Soil... | reverse complement strand
AGTTCCTTTCGATGTGTGCAGCGGGCTAAGGGTTATGAGTTTCAGGATAGCGCCGGGGTTGCTTCTCGTCCAGAAGGATGCACGATCCGGCGTGCGAAGCGCAGGCGGTCCAAATTTCGCAGAACGCGTTAGGAAATCGAACGGGCGTTACGGTATCTTGAGGTCGAGAGGAGCTGCGAAGGGGCATGCAAGGCGGCGGGATACATGCGTTTGAGTTAGTGCTCCTATTGTTGCTGGTATTTGTGGTGTTGTTTGCCGCGCTTGCGCGAAAACTGCAGACGCCCTATCCCATCGTGCTGGTGATCGCGGGCCTGTTCCTCAGTTTTATTCCGGGGATCCCGAAGATCACGCTGAACCCTGATGTGATTTTCCTGGTCGTATTGCCGCCGCTTCTCTACTACGGGGCGTGGCTCACTCCATGGCGCGAATTCAAATTTAATTTCGTAAGCATTTGTCTGCTGGCCTTTGGGCTGGTGGGATTTACCGTTGCAGGAGTGGCGGGGATGGCGAAGTGGGTCTTTGCGGGATTCGATTGGAGGCTCGGGTTTGTCCTGGGAGCCGTGGTGGCAACGACCGATGCGATTGCGGCGACTTCAATTGCCAAACGGGTGGGACTGCCGCAGGGCATCGTCGACGTTTTGGAGGGGGAAAGCCTTTTGAACGACGCAACTGGTCTGCTTGCGCTGGAATTCGGCGTGGCGATGGTGGTCACCGGTGAGACTCCCACGCTCGGCAGCGGGATTTCGCGGTTGAGTTATCTAACAGTGGCGGCAGTGGTGCTCGGGCTGGTGGTGGGCGTCGTCGTGGAATCGATACACAAGCGTATCGACGACGGCCCCATTGAGATCACGCTGAGCATTCTGGTTCCCTATGCTGTTTATCTTGCAGCGGAAGCGATTCACTCCTCCGGAGTGCTTGCGGTGGTGGCGTGCGGGTTATATATGAGCCGGCATAGCTCGCACTTTTTTTCACCGAGTGTGCGGATTCAGGCGTGGGCGGTGTGGGACTCGCTGACTTTTGTGCTGAACGGTCTGGTATTCATGCTCATCGGCTTGCAATTGCCGTTCGTGCTGGCAGGAATCCGCGAGTATAGTTTTCGCGAGTTGGTGCAGTATGGCGCGCTTTTCAGCGGAATTCTGATCCTGCTGCGCATGATTTGGATGTTTCCTGGCGCGTATCTGGCGAACTTTATTCGTAGGCGGCTGCTGCATCAGAAGCTAGCGTTGCCGCCTGCGCGGCAGATTTTTGTGGTCGGCTGGACGGGGATGCGCGGAGTGCTCGCCCTGGCAGCGGCGCTTTCGCTTCCGGAAACGCTGGCGGACGGGACCGCGTTTCCTCAGAGGAACCTTATCATTTTCCTGACGTTTTGCGTCATTCTGGTGACGCTTGTCTTGCAGGGGTTGACGCTGCCGCCGCTGATCCGCGCGCTGGGACTCGCAGGTGTAGCGGGGCACAAAGAGGAAGAAGCGGAAGCACGGCGAGCCATGGTTGAAGCCGCGCTGGCGTATCTCGAGCAAGCGAGGCTCAAAGATGGGGAAGAATTCGCCGCCATCTACAATGAGATTGAACAGCGCTACAAACATCGCCTGACGAATTTGATTGGGCAAGATGATCAGGGAGTTGCGGCGGATCGCCATGTGTATGCCCGCTATCTGGAACTTTCCCGCAATCTGCTGGGCGCGGAGCGGCAAACCGCTTTGAAGCTGCGCGGCGACGGCCGCATCAACGACGAAGTATTGCGCAAAGTGGAGCACGAACTGGACTTGACGGAAACACGACTCTCTTTGATGTCCTGAACAGGGCCTAAAGAGAGGCGGCAAGAGCCAGGGTTGTTCCCGGCGGGGTGTGATAAACTTTTACAGTATCCCCCGGTGGGGCCGTGGCGCAGTTGGGAGCGCGCCTCGATGGCATCGAGGAGGTCGTGGGTTCGAATCCCATCGGCTCCACCATCTATTTATTCTGTGTTTTCATGTCATTCCACGTTGACATTCTCCGCAGCGAATCGAGGGACCGCTTCTACATCATTACGATTTTTCTTCTTTTATCGAGCTTGGTTGCGGCGGCGCGGCCCGGGGAGGAAGTAAAGCGCCCTCATATTCTCGGGATTTCTCACATGGCGTTGTTTGCGAGCGACTTGCAGAAGTCGCGCTGGTTCTATGAGGACTTTCTCGGATACGCAGAACCTTACAATCTAAAACGTGACGACGGATCGCTCCGTATAGCGTTCATCAAAATCAACGAGGACCAGTACATCGAGCTGTTTACCGACACACCAAAACAAGAAGGCCAACTGAATCACATCGCTTTCTACACCGATTCCGCCGAAGGTCTGCGGGCATACCTGGCTTCGCGGGGCGTCAAGGTGCCGGAAAAAGTCGGCAAAGGCAAAATTGGAAATTCAAACTTCAACATTGCTGACCCGGACGGTCATACGGTCGAGATCGTCCAGTACGAGTCGGATAGCTGGACGAGGCACGCAGAGGGAAAATACTTGCCCGATGCACGGATTTCGACCCACATGGCCCACGTGGGAGTGACTATCGGCGCGCTGGACGCATCGACGACATTTTATGGCGGCATTCTCGGTTTCCAGGAGTTCTGGAGAGGCAGCTCGTCCGGCAAGGTGCTGAGCTGGGTCAATATGCGAGTTCCAGACGGGCAGGACTATCTTGAATTCATGCTCTACTCGAAGCCACCCGATGCGAGGGAGTTGGGCGTCAAGAACCACATTTGCCTGCTCACATCCGATGTCGAAAAAGCTGTTGCCACCCTCAAAGGCCGAGCAGCAGCGAAGAGCTATGCCCTGCCGATTGAGATCAAAGTGGGTGTCAACGGGAAGCGGCAGGCGAACCTGTTTGATCCGGATGGCACTCGCATCGAGCTGATGGAGCCAAACACAATGGATGGTAAGCCGGTGCCTCCCTCCGCGGCTCCACCGCCAAAATAGGGCATCGGGTGGGCGAAGGGCCTTCTTGGGTTAATGAAGGGCATTAGAAAAATAAGTAGGGGGCCATTAGCGCGGGAACTTAGCGGTCTTTCTCCGGTTTTTCTTCAAGGAGCAGAGAACAATCCCCATCAGCTCCGCAAAAAAGTTCATTGGTTTTCGCTTCTATTCCGGTTTTCCCTGTAAGCTAACGATTGCCGAAGCGGAGCGTCACACTTCGAATGGCGACAAATCCAGATTCTTGTTCAAGAGGAACACTCATGCTCATGCGCCGAATGCTGCTCCCTATCTGTCTTATTGCCGCGCTTCTGACACTGTCGGTGACGCAAGCGCTCGCGCAGAACTCGGGAGGGGTGAAATTTGCAACCGAGGTGCCTTTGGTTGATTGCGACGGCATGCCGTGCGTGGAAGCGCGGATAGGAAACGGGCCTAACTTGAAAATGGGAATTGATATCGGAGACGTGGACTCTGTCCTGGATGCGGCTTATGCCGAAGCGGCCGGGTTGAAGCCGACAGCCCCGTTGCCAGCGGGAGCGCCTCCGGGCATGTACCGGACTGTGATTTCCTCAATAAGCGTTGGGACCGTAAAGCTTGCAAATGTGGGGACTATGGCGATGGTTCTCTCGGATATGATCTCGCAAAACCAGGTGCCCCACGTGGATGGGACGCTGGCTTACACGGCCTTTAAGGATCGCATCCTGCAGATTGATTTCGTGGCGCGCAAGGTGCGCATTTCGGAGGTATTGACGACGCCAGCCGATTGCCCGGGAACCTGCGACAAAATCTCGCTGATTACATTTGGAAAAGAAGGACCGCCTATTGTGGTCGCCGACGGATTTGAAATTAATGGAAAGAAGGTGTCAGCGCAGATCGACACGATGTATAGCGGGACGCTACTGGTTTATACGGCGTCGATCGAAAAACTGCAGCTTGCCGGGGCGGCGAAGACCACCAAATCCCGGGATTTCCCTTTCACGGACGGCGGAGTGAAGATGAAAGAAGCTCCGGCGGAGAAAGAAAGCTTTCGCGGCTTGACCTTGAGCGGCCCCGCGCCTCTCGTGTACTTCCCTACGCCAGATGTGCACGAGCCGGATGGGCTCTTCGATGCGACCGTGGGGTTGGAATTGTTTTACAAGGCGGCGTTGACACTGAATTTTCACGATATGACGATTTCCGTGGAAAAACGCTGAGTCTCCACCAAAGCTGCTGAACGCAAGAGTTACGCCGCTCGGCGCTTGCGGGAATTTCGATCCAACAATAAAAAAACGTCGCTCTGAGAAACGGGCAGAGTGTGCCTCACGAACGGCGTTGAACGGGCGAGTCGCGCAAGTGCGAGAGAAAGGCGTGATGTGCGCGGGAGAGAGAACGCCCTCGGAGAAGGACAGCGCCAATCGTGCGAACGGCGGCGGGATCGTCGAGTCGTACGAAGCGGCATCGCAATTTCTTGTCGATGGCCATCTCCGGCACGATGGAAACTCCCATGCCTGCTCCTACCATGCTGAGAAGACTGCTGAATTGGCCGCTCTCAAAAATAATTTGCGGGTGGAGGCGGGCGCGGTCGCACGCCGCGACAGCGGTATCGCGGAAGCAGTGGCCATCGCGCAGCAGCAAAAACGGCTGGGCGCGCAAGTCTTTGAGAGAGAGCGCACGGCGCTTGGCCAATTTGTGGCTCGGGGGCAGAGCGGCAAACAGGCGTTCCGTCAGCAACGGAAATGTTTCGAATTCATGGCCGCGGATCGGCAGCGCGAGGATTGCTAGATCCACTTTGCTGGCGCGGAGTTGGTCCAGGAGGACCGGGGTGATTTCTTCCACCACTGTGAGCCGCACCTGGGGAAACTTTCGCGAAAACCAAGCCAGGCGCTCGGGAAGAAAGTAGGGCGCAACAGTAGGGATGACTCCAATGGTAACGGAGCCGCCGACGGAATCCTTTTGTTCGGCGACATCACCGCGGGCCGCTTCGAGTTCGCGGAGGACGGCGCGCGCGCGGGGTAGAAACGTTTGCCCGGTTTCCGTGAGGCGCACGGAGCGACCGAGCCGGTCGAAGAGACGCGCGCCGAGTTCATCTTCGAGTTTCATGATCTGCTGCGAAAGAGACGGCTGCGAAACGTGAGACTGCTCGGCGGCGCGGCTGAAAGAGCCGGCTTCGGCGACGGCGCAGAAGTAGCGTAGTTGATGAAGCTCCATAGGCTATGCCTATCCATCGTATCCGAACTATATATTGGAAGTATAGCAGCCGCATCCGTACGCTCTTAGCAGCGTGCAGGATTCTGCCCTGAAGGGCCGGTGCCGCATGCCAACTGAGGAGGAATCATGGCGGAAGAAAAAAAGATAATGACGACCGACGCAGGCCGGCCGGTGGGCGACAATCAAAATTCGCTCACAGTGGGGCCCCGCGGGCCGGTTGTTTTTGAAGATTTCCTGTTGTTCGAGAAAATGGCCCACTTCAACCGGGAGCGCATTCCGGAGCGCGTCGTACATGCCAAAGGCTCGGGCGCGCACGGGCATTTTGTCTGCACGAGTTCGGAGATCACCAAGTACACGACCGCAAAGCTTTTCAACACCGTAGGCAAAAAGACGCCGACGTTCATCCGCTTCTCGACGGTGGGTGGCGAAAAAGGTTCGGCGGACACAGCTCGCGATCCGCGCGGCTTTGCTCTGAAGTTTTATACCGAGGAAGGCAACTGGGACATGACGGGGAACAACACGCCGGTCTTTTTCATCCGCGACCCGCTGAAGTTTGGCGATTTTATTCACACGCAGAAACGCGATCCGGAAACGAACTTGAAATCGCCCACGATGATGTGGGATTTCTGGTCGCTCTCGCCGGAATCGCTGCACCAGGTGACGATTCTCTTCTCCGACCGCGGCACGCCGGACGGTTACCGTCACATGGACGGCTTCAGCAGCCACACGTTCAGCCTCATCAACGCGAAGAACGAGCTTTTCTACGTGAAGTGGCACTTCAAGACCAAGCAAGGGATCAAGAATTTCTTTCGTGAGCAAGCGGGCGCGCTGGAAGGCACCGATCCGGACTACTCGCAGCGCGATCTTTTCCACGCCATCAAAAATGGAGATTTTCCGAAATGGCGCGTGAGCGTGCAGATCATGCCGGAAAAAGATGCGGAGACGTATCACCTCAATCCGTTCGATCTCACCAAGGTGTGGCCGCACAAAGACTACCCGCTGCATGAAGTGGGCGAACTCGAGCTCAACCGCAACCCCGAGAATTATTTCGCGGAAGTCGAGCAAGCGGCATTTGAACCGAGAAACGTTGTTCCGGGTATGGGTTTTTCACCCGACAAGATGCTGCAAGCGCGCCTGATTTCCTATCCCGACGCGCACCGCTATCGCCTCGGCGTGAATTACGATTCCCTTCCGGTGAACAAGCCGCAGTGCCCTTTCCACACCTATAACAAGGATGGCGCAATGCGCTTCGATGGTAACGGCGGCTCGGCCCCAAATTACGAGCCGAACAGTTTCGGAGGGCCCACTCAGGATCCGAGATACACGGAGCGGCCGAAGATGGTGAGCGGCACGGTGGCGCGGCACGATCACCGCAGTGATGCCGACTACTACTCCCAGCCGGGAAATCTATTCCGCCTGATGCCCGCGGATGCCAAGCAGCGGCTGATCGACAACATCGTCTCCAGCCTCGGCAACGGCGTGCCGCAGCGGATCCAAGAGCTGCAAATCCAGCACTTCTACAAAGCGGATCCGGCTTACGGAGCGGGCGTTGCGAAGGGACTCGGACTCAACTTCGACGCCATCATCGCAAAAAAGCAGGCCAGCGCGGCAGATTGAAAACAGTTGTGAGCCGTCAATCTTCTGTTTTCAGCAATCCATCTCAGACAAACGACTAATACGAACATCGCGGGGCGAGCCAATCCGGTTCGCTCCGTTGTGTTTCGGTACACTTGTGGACCCGCGAGCTTTGTTCTGATGCACGGGTTTGGGGTAAGGTGTATCGCGGCGTTGAGGGCAACGCAACAGCGAGGCTTATGGCAAAACTGACTTTTCTTGGAGCTGCAGGAACCGTCACAGGTTCGAAGTATCTTGTGGAAGCCGCAGGCAAGCGGCTGCTCGTCGATTGTGGCATTTTTCAAGGCTCACAGGAACTCAGTGAGCGGAATTTCAAACCACTGCCGGTAGATCCGAAGACGATCGACTACCTGGTGTTGACGCACGCGCATTTGGATCACACCGGATGGCTGCCGGTGCTCGTAAAGAGCGGCTATCGAGGTCCCATCCACGCCAATCCGGCGACTATCGATCTCACCGGGCTTTTGCTCAAGGATTCAGCGCATCTTCAGGAAGAAGATGCGCGGCACGCCAGACCAGATAAGCACAATAGTCAGGAAATCCGCGAGCCTCTCTATGGGGCGGACGACGTCGAACCCGTGCTCAAGCTACTGAAACCAGTGCCGCGCTCAGGACCTTTTGATATTAGCCCGGAGTTTCACGTCACGGCATTTGACGCGGGGCACATTTTGGGCTCCACGAGCCTGGAACTAATTATCACGGAAAACGGAAAGAAAACCGTGGTGGTATTTTCAGGAGACATCGGTCGATACGATCAGCCGATTTTGAACGATCCCGTAACGCCACCATCGAAAGCGGACGTGCTGCTTTGCGAGTCTACTTACGGCGACCGCGAGCATGCCGCGGGTGACGCTGCGGAGCTGCTGGCAGGCATCGTCAATCGCGTTGCGAAGCGCGGCGGATCGATTGTCATTCCCGCTTTCGCCATCGGGCGGACGCAGACGTTCATGTATTACCTGCGCCAGCTCGAGGATCAGCAGCGCATTCCGCGCCTTCCGGTTTATGTGGACAGCCCCATGGCGCTAAGTGCCACGGATTTGTACCTGAAATACAAGGAAGACCACGATCTCGAGTATTCGCGCGAGGACAGCGGTGGCAAGGGCGACCCGTTGGACGTACATCAATTTCACTTGACGCGCTCGGTGGAGGAGTCGAAGGCTATCAACAACGTCAAAACTCCTTGCATCATCATTTCCGCAAGCGGCATGGCCGCCGGAGGCCGCGTTTTGCACCATTTGGCGCAGCGGCTGCCGGATGCGCGGAATGCCGTGATCCTCGCAGGGTTTCAGGCCCAGGGGACGCGCGGACGCGCGTTGCAAGAGGGCGCGAAAATGTTAAATATCTTTGGCCAGCAAGTTCCCGTTTGCGCCGAAATCGTCGAACTGGGGCAATTTTCCGCACACGCCGGGAAAAGTGAATTGCTGCGATGGCTGAGCGGCCTGCCTGCTCCCCCGAAGCAGACTTATTTGACCCACGGCGAACCGCAGGCGGCCCAGGCCTTACAGGCGGCGATCCAAGACAAATTCAAGTGGAAAGCTGCAGTGGCGCGTTACCTGGATACCATTGATTTGGCAGGCTGATAGATTCTAGAAATATTTTTGGCGAACCAGGAAACTAAAATCGCGCTGGCATCGTCTATACATACAAGACCACTCGCGGGGTAGGGGGCTAACCACCACAGGGCAACCGACCGTCAGTCTCCTACCCCTAAATAACATAAAAACCTGAAAGTTTACTGATTTAGGTAGAATTTAGACTTCTGCTCACATTTAACGCCTCATTCTGGGAATCTTCCCGAAAGCCCCCAATTGGATAGGTCTTTGCCCCCGAGCGAGACCAATATTTCAAAATACTTCAGGGATTCGGCGCTGGGGGCTGGGGAAGTTCTGGGACACTGTCAATTAGAGCTGGCAAGAGTGCCTTGAGTTTGAGTTGTTCGGTGAGAAATGCCATTCGATCGCGACGCGCTTCGGCATTCAGGGCGTGTGGCGCTTCATAGAGCTTGAACTTCTTGGGCTCGCTAACGAGAGCTTCGTACTCGTGAGCACGCGCAGGCGCCAGGAAATCTTCCTTCGTGGCGTATTGAAGAAAGACAGTGGCAGGTGCCGCGCGAGAAACGAACTTGCCTGGATCTAGCCACGCATACTTGGCCTTAAAGGCGTCAAATTTTTCCGGCCCTACTTTCTGCCGGTATTGCTTGTATTCCTCCGCCTTCGAGTCGACCTCGTCCGATAGTCCGCCAGCCATGAGAACAAACGCTTTGAAACGCTTGTCAATGCCACTCAAAAAGCCACCTGCCGTGGCATCATAGCTGTGGCCGACATAGGCAAGCCGCCGCGGATCCACATCCTTGCGTGCCAGCAAGAGATCCGCGCCACGCTTCAAGTCCACGATAGTCTGGATAAGGTCCTTGATTTGTTGTTCATTTAAGGGAGTTCGATCCTGCACGTGTCCGGGGCGCGCTCCCGGACCTGTCGGCAGCAGTGAAACCACGCCTGCTTGTGCCAGTACGATGGCTTCCTCGAGAAACTCTTTGCGGTTGAAGAATTCGGAATTCGGCCAATACCAATGCCCCCAAAGGACGGCAGCGAACGGCCCCTTCCCCGGCGGAACAACGAGATATGCGGGAACCCGTCCACCTTTGGGGCTGGCGTAGGAGATGTCATGGACGGAGATGTCGCCGCGGTGTTCAACTCCGGCTTCCTGAATATCGAGCGGAGCATTTTGGTCGTAGTCAAAGGCGCGGGAGGGCTCAATTTCCTGAGCCGACAGCGTACTGGCGAGCAAGATGAAGGCAAGCGGAGCGAATGTGCGCATAAGATTCCTAGGTACTCACACCGCTTAGACGGTCGGTTCCGGAATATGGACGTGGAAGAACTCAACCGATCTCAATGAGGATTTCATATTTGTCCTTCCTTGAGACGTAACCCTAGACGTGCAGCTTGGAGAGCCGCTCCTCGGCGGCTGCGAGTGTGCTTTCCCTCTTGCAAAACGTGAAGCGAACCTGAGATGCGCCGTCGCGGGAGTCATTGTAGAAGCTGGACCCGGGTACAACCGCAACTCCGATTTTCTCGACGAGATATTTGGCGAACGAGACGTCCCGCGAGGAGGCTGGATATTGGTCCGAAGGGAATTCAAAGTGTGCAATGTCTGTCATGATGTAGTACGCGCCGTGGGGCTTGAAAACGGTGAATCCAGCGGCAGTGAGAATCTTGAGCAAGCGCTCACGGCGCACAGTGTAGTCCGCAGCGAGTTTGTCGTAATAAGACTGCGAGGATTTCAGCGCGATAGCGCCGGCTTGTTGCAAAGGCGCCGCGGCTCCGACAGTAAGAAAATCGTGCACTTTGCGGATGGCTGCGGTCGGTTCCGGCGGAGCGATGGCCCACCCGACCCGCCAGCCTGTGACGCTGTAGGTTTTGGACATGCCGTTGATAACAATGGTGCGCTCGCGCATGCCATCGATTCGCGCCATCGAAATATGCTCCGCGCCATCGTAAAGAATGTGTTCGTAAATTTCGTCGGTGATGCAGTAGGCGTTCCAGCGGACGCACAGGTCGCGGATAAATTCGAGCTCGCCGCGGGTAAAGACTTTTCCGGTGGGATTGTTGGGCGTGTTTAGAATGATTGCCTTGGTTCGCGGGCCAAACGCGGCGGCTAGTTCCCTCTCGTCGTACGTCCAATCCGGCGGGCTCAGCTTAACGAAGCGTGGCGTGGCGCCGCTCAGAATGGCATCGGGCCCATAGTTTTCATAAAACGGCTCGAATAAGACGATCTCGTCCCCAGGATTGATGATGGCCAGCATGGTGGACATCATCGCTTCCGTCGAACCGCAACAAATTGTGATCTCCCGTTCAGGATCGACTCGTACGCCCTGCGTCCGCTCGAATTTCTCGACAATCGCATCGCGCAGCGGCTTCGCGCCCCAAGTTATGGCGTATTGATTGATGTCGTCGGAGATGGCTTGGCGCGCCGCTTCCTTGATTTCCGCCGGCGCTGCAAAATCGGGGAAGCCCTGCGAGAGATTGACGGCGCCATGCTTCATCGCCAGCCGCGTCATCTCGCGAATCACGGATTCGGTAAATTGTTCTGCTTTTGCAGAAAGCATGCGGCGTGCTGCCTGCGCCATGCCGGATTCGGAAGAGGTCATTTAGCCTGCCAGACGATCTGGATTGTCAGCCTATCGTGCCGAACGAAACTGGCCGGCCGAAAAACTTATCGGCCATGCCCAGCCGCCGATGAAGACGGTGCACCTGACTGACCATAAATCATCCGGTAGACTTCGGAATTGCGCAAGACGATTTGCACGTAGTCGCGAGTTTCGCTGAAAGGAATGGATTCCACGAGTTCGGGGATTTCGTCGTAGTTGCGTTCCGCCTTCCACGCGGCAATCCGGTCTTCGCCCGCATCAAAAGCCGCCAGCGCGTATTCGGGCGCTCCGGTCAATTTCACCAGCCCGGAAATGTACAACATGCCGAGCTGGATGTTGTACTCGGGCTGAAACAGTTTGTCCGGGGAAAAACGCACGCGAAGCTGTTTGGCGAGAAGCTTTCCGGTTTTCGGGATAACTTGCATCAGCCCAATCGCATTTTGCGGTGAAAGAGCGTCCGCCTGGAACGTGGATTCCTGCCGCATCAGCCCGGCAGCAAGCATGGGATCGAAATTATTCTTGGCGGCTTCGCGCCGAATCACGGATTCGTAAGGGAGCGGGTAAAGCACTTTCCAAACATCGGTGGGCAAATCGTCGATTTTGCGCGCCTCGAAATTGGGAACAATGATGCGTCCGTAAGCCATGCCGGCAGCAAAATGTCCCTGGTCGAAGGCAGCTTGCGCGGCTTCGTAGAGAAATCGCG
>Ga0308309_10002185_pt1 | contig 11614 bp, 9 predicted proteins | sample HubBroMetageWFT5_FD_192491 | JGI IMG/M metagenome (GOLD analysis project Ga0308309, IMG submission 192491) | Warmed and freeze-thawed soil microbial communities from the Hubbard Brook experimental Forest, New Hampshire - Hubbard Brook CCASE Soil... | ecosystem: Environmental > Terrestrial > Soil... | reverse complement strand
TGTCACGTTCGCCCAGAATAGGCACTTTTTGGACAATTTCCGCCCCACCGCCTGACATGCAAATTATTGATTTTGCTCATATGGGACGACGACCGTCTGGTGCGGTTGACAAGTAAAAAACGCGGACGTGACAATGCCGTTGAAAGTGTTGTAGACGGCTGCATGGGTTGAAAGAAATTTCTGGGCTGAGCCGGCGCTCTTGAAGCGTTGCATCTTGCGCTCCCGCCGCCGCGTCGGCTGCGCCCCTCTTCACCGCATCAATCACGCGGTCACGCAAGTCTTGTGAATACGCCTTTGCCATCTCCTGCCGGCCTCCGCCCAGCCAACAGGTTGAATCAAAATCTCGCTGATTCGGGAATCCCCCCTCCGATTCGACTCAAGCACAGCGCGCTCTAGTTCGTCGCGACGGAAGACAAACATTCCCACAGCACGTTTTCCGTGCCAAACAGGCCCCGTGCTGAACCGCCAACGTCGACAGGCGAACAATCCCGCCAATAGGGCCACGGGGCCCAAGAGCCGTAGTAAGCGCAATCTTCCGGCCGAGGAGCGCCGGCGAGAATTGCTCGATGCGGCCGTCGATATTTTCTCGGAAAAGGGCATGGGTATCACGATCCAAGCGCTCGCCGATCGGGTGAGCGTCACGCAGCCGCTGGTGCACCGCTATTTCCGCACGCGCGCCGATCTCATCGCGGGCATTCGCGAAAAGATTCAGTTCGCCCATTGGGACCCGGCTTGGCGCGAGGTGCTGACGGACCGCAGCCATCCGCTGTGCGAGCGCATCCCCGATTTCTACGCCCGCTATCTCCCGCACATCTACAGCGCGCGCTGGTATCGCAGCTTCTGGTACGCGGCGCTGAGCGATCCGACCTTCGCGCAGGAATTTCTCGCGCGCGTGCACGAGGAGCTGCTGCTTTCGATCATTGGCGAAGCGCGCTTCACATTCGGCTATCCTGCCCTTGAATGCCGGTCGGCGGAGCCGCGTGAGATCGAGCTCGTGTGGGGGATGCATTCCACCACCGTCTTTCTCGGGATACGCCGCTATGTCTATCATACGCCGGTGTCGCCGGACCTGCAGACGACGGTGCTCGACCAGATGCGAGCCTATCTTCACACGGTCCCGGAGGTGATGGAGGAACTGATGCCTTCAGCGCGAAAGAGGACCGTGATTGAGCGGTAAGGGCGCTGTCGACAGGCGCCGCGCATCCGACTATGAGCGAACGCTTGCGAGAGCGACGAGACACGCGAGATTTCCTCCCCCCGGCGGCTGATCGCCATTACGTGGCTTTCGACCGTCGAACGTGGATGAGGCCTCAAGCAGCCGGGTTCTGTGCTGCCGCCGCGGACCGCGTTGATGGCACGCCTTGGCCGCCATAGTCGAGCGGGTGCGCGTGCGGCCGGCGACTTCGTTTTGGCCCGCGCAGCGGGCTCGACAGGCCGGCCCGCCACGCTCCTGGTGTTGACGATCGCGCCGCCAGCAGTCACGAAGATAGATCCGCCGTCGGATCGGCGAGCCATTGGCGAACATCGTCGGGTGACGGATAGGTCGCGAGCCCGCCGTGGGGCCGGCCCGCGACTCGGTCAGGCTGCCGCCGCGAAGGCGGCGACGGCGTTGGCGGCTTCCGGCTTCTCGTCGAGCACGAGATGGCCGGCGCCCTTGAAAATCTCGACCTTCGCCTTCGGCAGCGCCTTCTTCCAAAGCTCCGCTTGCTGGGGCGGCACAAGCCTGTCCTCGTCGCCCCACACGATGAGGGTGGGAACGTCGATGCGGTGGAGGTAGCGCTTGAACTTCGGGTCCCAGGGCTTTTCCCATAACAGGCGCGCGAGCGTCGTCGCTTCGCGATAGCGCGCGCCCATGAAGTCGGGGTCCGGCCCGGTCGGCAGCCAGGGCTTTAGCACATCGAAATTCGAAGCCAGGCTAGCGACGATCTTGTCGCCGGGCATCGCAAGCACATCGAGCGTTGGATATTCGGCGCTGCGCATACCGGCGGGGGCGACGAGCGTCAGCGTCTTCACCCGCTGTCGCTGCTGGGAGGCAAAATGCGCCGCCAGAAGGCCGCCCAGCGAGAAGCCGACAAGATGGACCTTGTCGATGCCAAGCGCATCGAGCAAACCGACGTAATGCATAACGTAATCGTTGAACGTATCCATCGCCGGATCGTCACCCGATTCGCCAAATCCGGGATGGTAGGGGTGGAGGACGCGGAACTTGTCCGCCCACGGCTTGGCGAATTCGTAGCCGTGGAACGTGCCCGCCCCGTGCAGGAAGAGCAGCGGCTCGCCCTTGCCTGCGGCGTAGAGGACCGTGTCGACGCCGTTGATATTCAGCGTCTCTTTTTTGAAATCGACCATTGGCTTCCTCCCCGCATTATTCCGCCGCAAGACGCGCGGGCTGCCTGCCGCGCACGCGCGGCATCACATCCTCAGCGATCAACTGCAGGTTCTTCGTCACTTTCCAATGCGGCATGTCGCCAAGCGCGCCCTGGATGTTGAAATGGGTGGTGCCCATCATCTCGCCCCATTCGCCGATCTGATTGGCGACCTTCTCGGCTGTGCCGACGGCGACGAACAAGGCGTCGCTCACCAGCTTGAAATCGAAAGCGCCATGCAATTTGTCGCCGACCGCGGCGCGCGCCTTCAACTGGTCGATCGAGAGATAGCCCGGGGGTGCCAGATATTGCGGCACGGTGCGCAGAGCGTCCTCGAAGAAGAAGCGAATGTGGTCAGTGAATTCTGCTTCCGCCTTCTCCTGCGTCTCCGCGACATAAGTCATGACGCCGAGGGGCAATTGGTCGGGCCGCACCTGGTGACCATAGGCAGCCGAGCGCTTGCGCAAATTGTCGTTGAGCTCCTGCGCGCGTTTCTTGGTCACGAACACTGCGGAATAGCCAAAGCCCAATTCGGCGGCGAGTTCGACCGTCTCGGGACTGCCGGTGCCGACTATGTAGCAGGGCGGATGAGGCCGCTGCACCGGGCGCACCCAGGGATTGAGAAAGCGATAGGTATAAAACTCGCCGTAGTGGCTCATTGGCCCGTCCTGCGTCCAGGCCTTCATGATAATTTCGATCGATTCCTTGTGGCGCTCGCGCGCCGTCGCGGGATTGACCGGATTGGCCCAATATTCCATGCCCGTGCCGAGCGGGAAAGCGACCTCAAGACGACCGCGCGACATCACGTCGAGCATCGCATATTCCTCGGCGAGCCGATTGGGATATTCGAGGTTGGGCGGCGTGCCCCAAACGCAGATGCGCGCCTTTTTCACGCGCGCGATGAGCGCCGCCGCGATCAGGCTCGGCGCCGGCATCATCGAATAGCTGGTGTTGTGATGCTCGTTCACGACGATCGCATCGAAGCCGACCTTGTCCGCGAATTCAAGTTCATCGAAATAACGATCATACAAAGCAGCCGCCTTGTCGGGATCGTAGTATTTGTTGGGGAAGTCCACCCATAGCGAGTGGTAGTCCTTGTGGTTCTTGGGCAGATGCACATAGGGCATGAAGTGCATGAAATTGAAGCGCGCCGTCATCGTCTCCTCCTTGAACTTTCTTTCGTTACGCGATCGACTCATCCCATAAGCCGGAAGGTCATCTCCATCTGCGTCATGCGCTCGGCGAGTTCGGCGCTCGATAGCGCCGCGCGCTGGTGGGCGATCCGCGCGCCGCTGTCGCCGATCCGCATCTGCGCAAATTCCACCACCTGGGCGGCGACCAGCCGCAGGCTCTGCTCCACCTCGGCGCTTTGGCACGCCTCGTCTGGTCCGAATGGCCGCGCCGTCGAATTGACAACAGCGGCAAACGGCGTCGGCCAAGCGCGCAGAGCATGCGCGATCGCGCGCAAGGAGGCGAGCGTCGAGCCCATCGCCTGGATGCCGTCCGCACAGACGATGATGCCGACCGCACGATCGGCGAGATAGACGCGGGGGTCGGCGCGCATGTCCTCGACGTAATCGAGGGCATTCTTCAGGAGGCCCGAAACCGAGCCATGATAACTAGGCGATGAGACTATGACGCCATCTGCGCGGCGCAACGCAGCGACCAGCGCTTTCGCCTCCGGGCCGCGCTCGCCCTCCGCAGGATCGTAGTGAGGCAACGCGATCGCGGGGCCAGAAAACATCGCGGTCGACGCACCCAGCCGCGCGGCGGCCGCCAGGGCCAACGCCAGCGCACGTTCAGAAGTCGATCCCGTCCGAAGGGTTCCGCCGACGCCTACGATCAAGGGGTGCCGATGTCCCAACGCGTTCCTCGATCTTGCAGCGTCAGCTCCGAAGTGATTTTATAATTCCATAAAAAATGTGCAAGCAGAGAATTCCCGATTTTCCCTTCTGTTGTCGAATTGTTCAAACTCGCGCTGCGCCGCAGTCGATCGCGACTTGGCAGCCGCCCGCACGATCCCGCCGATGCCCTTCATTCCGGAGCGGCGCGGCGACGGCCAGAAGGCAAATTTATTATCTCATAAAATCTTATTGCGAAGGCGGCGTCGGTTGCTATTATTCAGCGAGCAACCGCGCGGGAAAAGCGCGTATTTGGACGGTTCGCGCCGACCATGGGAGGACTTAGGGTAAGTGCTTTGCGCGAACGATGATACATGGCGATGTGCGCGCGGCTCGCCCGGAGTCGCCAGGCGATCCGTTGTCGTGGTTCGTCCGCCTATCTTGGCCTTTCCGAGCATCTGTCAGCTGAAGGGTTACGGTGTCAACCGCGCGACTGTGGAGTCACAGCGAGCGGCCTTTGCCAGGATTCGACAAAAACCACAAACGCGCACATGGCCGCCCGTGCACATGTAGGAGGAAAGATGGCTAACCGGATTCTGACGACCCACGTGGGCGCGCTGCCGACTCCGAAGAAGCTGGTCGAGCTTGCCCATAAGCGCTCTCTCGGCGAGCAGTTCGACAAGGCGGCGTACGACCGAGAAATCAAGGACGGCGTGAACGATATCGTCCGTCACCAGAAACAGGTCGGCGTCGATCTCGTGAATGACGGCGAGTTGCCCCACAACGTCGGTTGGGCCTGGGACTACGGCGCGTGGTGGTCCTATGTGATCCCGCGCCTGGATGGCGTGCTGGCTGTCAATTCGGGGCTCTGGGGTTCGACACTATCGGCGCAGACGAAAACTCCAATGACGCCCAACGATTTCGTGGTGAGCGATTGGGGAGAGCGCCGGGACATGGCCAAGTTCCAGGAGGCCTACATGGACCCCCACTCCGGCTGCGCCATTCCCGAGCAGTGGATGACCGAACACCACCCCGTTGTTAAAGGCCCGATCAAGTACAAAGGACAGGAAGACATCAAGCGCGATATCGCCAATCTCAAGGCCGCTCTCCAGGCCGCCGGAATCGAGGAGGGCGGTTACATCAACTCGATCGCGCCGGCGAGCGTCTCGCGCATGGCGAACGAATATTACAAGAACGAAGAAGAGCTGATGTACGCCTGCGCGGACGCGATGCGGGAGGAATACAAGGCGATCGTCGATGCCGGGCTGAGCGTTCAGCTCGACGACCCGGCGTTCGCCGAGAACTGGGATCAGTCGAAGAATGAGCCGAGCGTCGAGGGCTACAGGCGCTACACGCAGAAGTGCGTTGAGATTCTCAACCACGCGATCCGCGGGCTGCCCCAGGAGAAAATCCGCTTCCACCTTTGCTGGGGAAGCTGGCATGGACCGCATACCACCGACATTCCGATGAAGCACCTGGTGGACCTGATGTTGCAGGTCAACGCGGGGGCCTATTCCTTCGAGGCGGCCAACGCCCGCCACGGACACGAATGGAAGCTGTGGAAGGACATCAAGCTACCCGAGGGCAAGGTGATCATGCCTGGCATCGTCAGCCACTCGACCAACCTCATCGAGCACCCTGAACTCGTCGCCGACCGGATCGTCAACTTTGCCGAGGCGGTCGGCCGCGACAACGTCGTCGCCTCGACCGATTGCGGGCTTGGCGGTCGTGTGCATCCGCAAATCGCCTGGGCGAAGCTTGAAGCTCTGGCGCATGGCGCGGAACTCGCCGCGAAGCGCCTGTGGCGCCGAGCCGTGGCGTAGGCCGGCGCAGGTGGGCGCCACGGAAAACGCGGGCAGAGACACTCTCCAGCGGTTGAATAAACAAAAAAGGGAGGACTTGAACAATGGAAAGACGCTCGTTTATCAAAGGAAGCGCGGCCATTGTCGGCGCGGCAAGCCTGCCACGAAAGCTGTATGCCGCGGCCGAGGCGCCGACCAAAATCCGCTTCGGAACTGCGGTCGGCATGTCCGGCCTGTTCGTTGATGGCTCGAAATCGACGACCATTTCCCAGTATGACCTCTGGGCGAAGAGAATCAACGACGCCGGCGGCCTGATGCTGTCGAAATACAACAAGAAGGTGCCGGTCGAGATCGTCTATTACGACGGTCGTTTCGACATCAACGAAACGACCAAGCTCACCGAGAAACTTATTCTCGATGACAAAGTCGACATGATGCTCGCACCATGGGGCACGGCGTGGAATATCGCCTCGGCGCCCATCACCAATAAGTATGAATATCCGGTGATCTACACAACAGCCGGCGATTCGATTCTCTACACCAAGGCCAATAGCTGGCCTTATGCGTTCTGGTCGCTTTCTCAGCCGAACGAATCGGTCCAGCCTATGATTGACTGGCTCGTCCAGCTGAAAAAAGATGGGAAGATCAAGGGGCGCGTCGCAGCTACCAATATCGGCATCGAGCTGGGCGTCGAGATGGCCAACGCCTTCGCGAAGCTGGCCCCGAAAGCCGGTCTAGATCTCGTCTTCAACAAGAGCTATCCCCCCGACGTTACGGATCTGCAGCCGCTGCTCCGCGAGGTCATGGCGACCAATCCGGATGCTTTCTTCTCTTTCAGCTACCCGCCGGACACCTTCATGGTGACCGGGCAGGCGCAACAGCTCGGTTTCAGCCCGGACGTATTCTATGTCTGCATCGGGGGCGTCTTCCCGGGCTATCGGGATCAGTTCGGCGCCGACAAGGTCGAAGGCATCTTTGCCTATGGCGGACAGGATCCCTCTGCGCCGGGCTACCAGGACTACGCCAAAGCGATGAAAGCCATGTACAACCAGGAGCCGGAGGCGGGCGCGGTTCAGGTCTACGCCTGCCTTCAGATCGTGCAGCAGGCGATCGAGAAGGTCGGTGAGATCGATCGCAAGAAGATCCGCGACGAGATGGCGAAAGGCGGCAAAGATACGCTCTGGGGCGACATAACCTGGAAGGACCAGTTGAACGCCAGTCCCTGGGCGGTGGGCCAGTGGCAGAGCGGCCAGATGGTCGGCGTCTTCCCCGCCAACAAGCAGAACGCGAAGCCGCCGCTGTTCCCGAAGCCGAAATGGGCCTAGTAGCCGGTTAAAGGACGGGCCGGGCGGACTTTGTCCGCCCGCGGGGCGTCGGGGGTTTTGCTGACAAATGTTCGAAGTCGTGTTGAACGGCCTAATCCTTGGCGGGATGTACGGCCTCATCGCACTCGGACTGAATCTGCAATATGGCATCGCCCGGATGCTGAACCTCTCCTATGGAGAGTTCTTCACGGCCGGCGCCTTTGCGTCCTTCTTCGCAATCACCCTTTACCACCTCAATCCGCTGCTCGGACTGGCGGCGAGCGTCCCGGTGTCCTTCGCCGCCAACTGGTTGATCTATCGCTTTCTTCTGCTGCCGCTCGTGCGGCGCGCACCCAACCAGGACGCCCTCGACGGCGACGTGGTGCTGTGCACCTTCGGCCTGCTCTTCGTTTTCCAGGGTTTCGAGCAAGTGTACTGGGGCGGCAATGTGCGCGGCTACTACTTCTTGTCTTCCCCAGTCCATTTTTTCGGCGCGCGCCTGCCCGCGAACCGGCTGCTGGCGTTCGCCTGCGCAATGATTCTTGGCGGCGTCCTGATCCTCGTCATGCGCAAGACCCGCTTCGGCACAGCGCTCCGCGCCATCGCGATCGACCCGATCGCCGCAGGCCTGACTGGCATCGACGTTTTCAAACTGTCGGCGCTGGCCTTCGCCCTTGGCGGCGCGATGGTCGCCATTTCCGGCGCGCTGGTCAGCACATTCATCGCCAGCAGCGCCTCATCTGGCATCGTCTATACGCTGAAGGCGCTGATCGTCATTATCGTCGGCGGCCCCGGCCGTATGGCTGGCGCGATCGCCGCCGGTCTGCTGTTGGGCGTCGCTGAACAGGTGGGTGGATATCTGGTCGATCCGGGTCTCACACTGGCCATCAACTATGCGATTCTCATTCTGGTCCTCCTGATCAAGCCCACGGGATTGTTTGCCCGTGGCTGACAGGTCGAAGCGGCTAGTGTTTCTGGCGGCGATTATCGGCGTCGCCATTCTGGCCGCGCTGCCGCTGGGGCTTTCGGCCTATGGCGTGTCGACGGGCATCGTGTACTTCGCCAATATCGCTCTGGCGACGGCCTGGGCGCTCTTTTCGGGTCCGACCCGCTACATTTCGCTCGCCACAGCCGCCTTCGTCGGCGTGGGAATGTACACAGTGGCCGTCGCCCACGTGAGCCTGAGTCTCGCCGTCTGTCTCGCCCTTACCGCGATCATTGGTTTTGTCTTTGCGCTCGTCGTCGGGCTTTCGACGCTTCGCCTTCGCGGCGTCTACTTCGTCATCTTCACCTTTGGCCTCACCGAACTCATGCGCCAAGTGTCGAGCTGGTACGAAATCAACATCACCAACAAACTGAATCGCTTCATTACGATCAGCATCGATTCGACAATCATCTACGAGATGCTGCTCGTTCTGGCGGCGGTGGCGGTCACTGGCAGCTGGTATGTCAGCACGACCCGGCTAGGTCACGCGCTCCGCGCGATCGGAGAGGACGAGACGGTCGCCCGGCATACCGGCATCAATGCCAAATGGACCAAGGTGTTGGTCTTTGCGATCGCCGCCTCGATGATGTCCTTGGTCGGCGGCGTTTATGCGCTGCGCTATCCGAGCATCGATCCCACGGTCGGGTTCGGCAACGGGTGGTCATTCCAGGTCCTGATCGCCGCTCTCCTCGGCGGTCCGGGCAGGCCGTGGGGCCCCGCGATCGGCGCCGTCCTCTTGGTCCTTCTGTCCGACTTTCTCGTTGGCACCTTCTCTAGATACTTCACAATCGCGCTCGGCGTCTGTTTCGTCATAATCGTCTATTTCATCCCGGGCGGGATAGCGCCCCGGATCGAGCAGCTTTACGGCGCACTCGCTCGCGGGCGCCAAGCGGCGAGGAGCGCGTCCGGCGCATCGGGGTCGCCGGAGCCTCCGACCGACGCGGCGCCGGCGGACAAGGTGACGGGAACGGAAACGCGCGAAGTCGTCCCCCGCCGCCGTTCCGCCCTTCACCCCCTCGTGCGCCGCCTCACCCGGGCGGGCCCGAGGCTCTTGGTCCGCGACGGCGCGGGTCCGCCGCCGGGCGTCATTCTTAGCGTCCATGGCCTCAGAAAAGCTTTCGGCGGTCTCATCGCGGTCCGCGATCTCTCCTTCGATATCCCCGTGGGCGGCGTCACCGGCCTCATCGGCCCCAACGGCTCGGGCAAGACCACCGTCCTCAACCTCATCACTGGCGAACTGCAGCCGGATGCCGGGTCGATCCTCTTTCAAGGCGATGAGATCATCGGCCTCCGGTCCTTCGAGATATGCCGCGCCCGCATCGCCCGGACATTCCAGCTCGTGCGCGTCCTTCCCGGCATGACGACGCGCGAAAACGTCATGCTCGGCCGGATGTTCGGCGGCGATCCGACAGATCCGGCCGCAGCGCTGAGCGAGGCCGACGTCCTCCTTGAGCGGGTCGGCCTGGCGGACCGGGCCCAACTCATCGGCTCGCAGCTCACCTATATCGACCAGAAGCGCGTCGAACTTGCCCGCGCGCTAGCGACCCGCCCGCAACTCCTCCTCTTGGACGAATGGCTCGCTGGGCTCAACCCGACCGAGCTTAAGATTGGCATCGACCTCATTCGCCAGATTCAGCGCGAAGGCGTTACGATCCTCATGGTCGAGCATGTGATGGAGGCGATCCGTGCGCTTTGCGACCATGTCGTGGTCATGAGCGCCGGCATGAAGATCGCGGAGGGAACGGCGGCCGAAGTCCTGTCCGACCCGAAAGTGGCTCAGGTCTATCTTGGAGACGATGATGCTGCGGCTTGAGCACATCAGCGTCGCCTACGGCAAACATGAGGCGCTGCAGGACGTCAACGTCGATATCGCCCCAAGCCGCGCCACGGCGATTCTCGGCGCCAATGGCGCCGGCAAAAGCACGCTTTTGAAGACGGTGGCCGGGCTTGTCCGTCCGCAGCCAGGCGGCAAGATTCTGTTCGACGGCCGGCCGATCGAGCAGGAGGCGCCCCACCGCATAGTCGCGGCCGGCATCGCCTTGGTGCCGGAAGGCCGCCGCCTTTTCGGGGAGATGTCGGTGATCGACAATCTTCGCATCGGCGCCTATCCCGAGCGCGCCCGCGTCGGCCAATCGGAACGGCTCGAGCGGCAACTGACGCTGTTTCCGCGCTTGGCCGAACGTCGCCAACAGCTCGCCAAGACGATGAGCGGCGGCGAGCAGCAGATGCTGGCGATCGCCCGCGCGCTGATGTCCGAGCCGAAACTACTCCTCCTAGACGAGCCATCCCTCGGCCTCAGCCCGCGTCTGGTCAGCGATCTGTTTTCAATTCTTCGCCGACTGACCGAGGGCGGGCAATCAATCGTCCTCGTGGAGCAGAACGCCTACCAGAGCCTTAAGCTGGCCGATCATGTCTATGTCCTTGACAACGGCCGGATCGCTAGCGCCGGAACACCCGAGGAAATGCGCCAGGACAAGATGATCCAGAAAGCCTATCTTGGATTGTGATAGAATTTAGCGGTCTCGGACCATCATCTCGACGCTCTCAAGAACCGCCGATGCTGCTGAGGCCACAGGGGGTCACGCCCGTTCGACTGCGATGGCGACGTCCTGACCGATGCCGAGGCGCGCATGGAAGCGAGCGTCCCTCCGAAGCGGCCGATCGGCGTGCGAGCATAGTCGCGGATAAAGGCCTCTCGCATTTTCAAAGCTCCGGGACGATGAGGTTAGCGACACCGCCGTCAAGATGCAGACGCGCTCCAGTGACAGATTGCAGCTTCTCCAAGGAAATCCCCGGAAGTTTCTCGCGCAGGACGAAACGGCCGTCCTCGACGTCGACCACCGCAAGGCTCGTATAGACCCGGGTCACGCAGGCCACGCCCGTCAGCGGCATCGTGCAGAGGTCAAGAAGTTTCGGCTCGCCGTCCTTCGTCACGTGGTCGGTGATCACGGCCACGCGCTTTGCGCCATGCACAAGGTCCATCGCTGCGCCTATTGCGGGCACGCCCTTCGGGCCCGTCGACCAGTTGGCGAGGTCGCCGCTCTCCGCGACCTGAAAGGCGCCGAGTATCGCAACGTCGAGATGGCCCCCGCGCACCATCGCGAAACTGTCGGCATGATGGAAGAAGGAGGCGCCCGGCTTCAGGGTAATCGGCTTCTTACCCGCATTGATTAGATCCCAGTCCTCTTCGCCCGGAGGCGGCGCTTCGCCGAAGCCCAGCACGCCGTTTTCCGTATGGAAAAACGCGATCCGCCCGGGCGGCTGGAACTTCGCGACCATCTCCGGAAAGCCTATCCCCAGATTGACATAAGCTCCG
>Ga0308309_10002184_pt1 | contig 11618 bp, 12 predicted proteins | sample HubBroMetageWFT5_FD_192491 | JGI IMG/M metagenome (GOLD analysis project Ga0308309, IMG submission 192491) | Warmed and freeze-thawed soil microbial communities from the Hubbard Brook experimental Forest, New Hampshire - Hubbard Brook CCASE Soil... | ecosystem: Environmental > Terrestrial >... | reverse complement strand
GATGATCAAGCTGACCGCATTCCGCTCGCTGCCCCCTTTCGCACAGGGCCTGGCCAGGGACTTCCGCGTGCGCTGGGCACTCGAGGAGGCGCGTATCCCGTACGAGGCGCGGCTGATCGGACCCGAGGACCAGGCGAGCGCCGCCTATCGCGCTCTGCAACCGTTTGGCCAGATTCCTGCCATCGAGGCGGACGGGCTCACGCTGTTCGAATCGGGCGCCATTGTGCTCTACATCGCTGAAAGATCAGAAGCGCTGGCGCCGTCGGACGCCCATGGACTGGCACGGACGAAAGCGTGGATATTTGCCGCCTTGAACTCGGTCGAGCCTGCGGTCGTGACCCTCGCCGGCCTCGATCTGTTCCATGCTGGCGAGGCGTGGGCGGCGGAGAGCCGGCCGGTGGCGGTGCAGGCGGTACAGAAGCGGCTGGCCGCGCTCGAGCAGTGGCTCGGCGGCCGCGACTACCTCGAAGACCGGTTCACCGCGGGCGACCTGCTGATGACCACCGTGCTGCGCATCCTGCGCCATACCGACATCGTCTCCGGTCGGCCGACTCTGCGGGCGTATCAGGAGCGCTGCGAGGCGCGGCCTGCCTTCCAGAGGGCGATGGCAGACCACCTCAAGCCATTCCAGGCGGCCGCAGCCTGAGCCGGCCCGTGGCGCCGGATCGGAACAACATCAGCGAGGAGACCAACGACCATGACCTACATCGATGGATTTGTGGCGGCGGTGCCAACCGCGAACCGCGACGCCTACAGGAAGCATGCCGAAATGGCCGCACCGGTTTTCAAGGAGCATGGTGCCTTGAAAATGGTCGAATGCTGGGGCGACGACGTTCCGGACGGAAAGCTCACGTCCTTCCCGATGGCCGTCCAAAAGAAGGACAACGAGACGGTTGTCTTCTCCTGGATCGTGTGGCCGTCAAGACAGGCCCGCGACGAGGGCATGAAGAAAGTGATGGCCGATCCTCGCATTCAGTCCAACGTCAACCCGATGCCTTTCGACGGCAAGCGCCTGATCTTCGGCGGCTTCGAGGTTCTGGTCGAAGCCTGAACCGGAGGTCGGCAGAGAGAGATCAAACGCCGATCATCCCCGCATGCCCCGACAGGAGGACTGACATGTCACATCAAATCGTATCCCGCGAGGAATGGCTCCGGGCGCGGACTGCGCTCCTCGAGCAGGAGAAGGCGCTGACCCGCCATCGCGAACTGGTCGCGGCCGAGCGCCTGAGACTGCCATGGGTTCGGGTCGAGACGACCTATGTCTTCGATGGGCCGGAGGGCAAGCTTACCCTGTCCGACCTCTTCCAGGACCGCCATCAGCTCTACATCAAGCACTTCATGATGGCGCCCGGCGCTCAGCATCAGTGCGTAGGCTGCTCGCTCGAGGTCGACCACATGACCGACATCCTGCCACATCTTGAGAACCACGACGTCAGCTATGCGGTCGTCGCCCGCGCGCCAATCGAAGAGATCGAGGTCGTACGCAAGCGCATGGGCTGGAAATTCCTTTGGGTCTCGTCATTCGGCTGCGACTTCAACTACGACTTCAACGTGTCGTTCAGGCGCGAGGACGTGGCGGCGGGGCGCGCCCAATACAATTTCCGGCAAGCGCCGGAATGGGCGGCCGACATCCAGGATCTGTCCGGCCGCAGCGTCTTATACAGGAACGAGGCGGGCGAGATCTTCCACACCTATTCCTCTTACGGTCGCGGTGGCGAGGAGGTACTGGGGATCTACGGCATCCTCGATGCGATGCCGAAGGGCCGCAACGAGACGGGTCCTTATCACTCGCTAACCGACTGGGCGCGACCGCGCACCATGTACGGCAAGGGTGGTACGGTCGAGGCCAACGGCCGCTATCACGCGTCGTCCTGAGGCTGTCCCACACATGCCCGGTGAGGGCCCAGCGGGCGCGTTCCTTGTCGACGCGCGCCCAAGTCGCCCTTGCCCTTGGCGATGCCGACGGTGATCCGGTGAGCAGCGGCCTCGAGACGTACGCCGGACGGGTGCGTCATCGGCGACGCCAGTGCGCCGGACCCTCATGGTGGCTTCTGGCCCAAGGCCAACGTTTCGCGGGTTCTCAGAGATGTCCGCTTCTAAGAGCAGACACGACGAGGTCGATTTTGACGCGGAAAAAAGAGATCGATCGGGATAGGATTTTGGATGCCGCCGAGGCCGTGATTCTTCAATCCGGTGGCCGAAGTTTCACGCTCGATGCCGTCGCCGCGCGTGCCGGCATCAGCAAGGGCGGTCTCGTCTATAGCTTCGCGACCAAAGATGACTTGGTGCACGCCGCGCTCGAAAGGGAAGTGGCGCGCTTTCGCAAGGCCGTGCGCCGCCGGGTCGGCGGCGGGCCGACCGAGCCGGTCGAACTGGTCCTGGCCCATATCGAGGAAGCACTAGAAGAGGACGACGCCGCAACGCAAATGGCGGCCTTTCTTGCAACCGCGTTGGTGCATGCCCCTGACATGCTGGAGCCGGTGCGACGTTACTACCGCGCTCTGCTCGATCCGCTTCGATCGGAATGCGGCGAGGTTCACGAAGTCCGTCACGCACTGCTGGCTGTCGAAGGAATATTCCTGCTCCGAGGATTGGGCTTCGTCGAGGTCTCGGCAGACGAGCAGAAATCCGTCCTGCTTCACGCGCGCGATATCGTCGTCGCGGTGTTGGCCAAGCGTCGAGCGCGCGCCCCACGCTTCTAGACCAAAATGACACGCTCCTTGACCCCATCGGCAATGTCCGCTGTTGGCACTTTTCGGACGTGTCGTGCGCACTGCGCGAAGTCCGCTAGTTGGGGTAGAGCGGACGTGGTTCAGGAAGATGCCGATGTCAGAGTCTGACCCAGCCTGTGTGAAAACTCCGACGTCGAACTTGCGCGCAGAAATTTTGTCTCAATTACGTTGAATAGGAAAAGAACAGCACTGGCAGTCGCAGTCGAAAGAGGAAAAGGGAGAAAAGAATTCTGCGCATTCTCTGCTCGCGCGCGTTTTCACACGGGCTGGAAGCGATTTACAGAATGGAAAAGTCCCCGCTACCGAGCGACCTGTGCGGTGGTACATCGCCACGCGCTCTGAGCAGGTCGGGCCTCTTTGCTCGCAGATGAGGCAGGCAACTCAAGGCGCCTTCATTGTCAGAGGATGGGAAGTCGCCTTCCAGGTTGAACATGCGATCAGCCACGCGCATCTGTGAATGTATTTAGTTGGCGTGCTACCTGTCGTGAGCCCACGACGCACCGTTGTCGGTACTGCCGTGCACAAGTCCGTCTCGGAAGCGCGCGGGACAACCAACACGCAAACCCTAAACGCGGTTCCAAACAGCTTTCGTCACGATGAACGGCGTTGGAGTTCGGCCTTGATCAAATAGAGTCTTTCACTTCCGTTTGTGACACAAATGCGAAGTGCCGACCCGGTCCGGAAATGTCTGCTTTTTGGGATAGACCGGACATGCGGCGGACATCACGAAACCGACGCGATTGACCCGAAGCTGTCCTGGGCCCTCTTTCGGCTGACCACAAACCCTGGCTACTGGCTGACCAGTTCCTTAGCAGAAAATTGGGGGGCAGTTAGCTCGCTCAAATGCCGTTGCCGTCTGTGTTGGAATACTCCTGGCCAATCCGCGCTTGAGCGGCACCGGCATCGCGTTCGCCGTCGACTATGAAACCCTCTCGGCCTTCGCCGCCGGTCTCCGCAAGACCATCGGCGTCACCCCCCTCGCACTTTCGCCACAGCCTGTAAGGCAATCCTCGCGCTTTCAATAGCTGTCGACTTCGACGATTGCCTCGGCGAAGGCTTGCGGGGCTTCCTGCGGCAGATTGTGGCCAATGCCGCCTTTAATGGTCCGGTGCGAATATCGGCCTGAGAATTTCTTGGCGTAGGAACTCGGCTCCGGATGTGGTGCACCATTGGCATCACCTTCGAGGGTGATGGCGGGGATGCTGATAACCGGACTTGCGGCAAGCCGCCTTTCCAGATCGTCATATTTCGGCTCGCCTTCAGCCAGGCCGAGTCTCCAGCGATAATTGTGAATTGCGATCGCGACATGATCCGGGTTTTTGAAGGACGCTGCGCTGCGATCGAATGTGGCGTCATCAAAATGCCATTTCGGCGAAGCGAGCTGCCAAATGAGTTTCGCAAAATCGTGCCGATATTTGTCGTAGCCGGCCCGACCGCGTTCCGTGGCAAAATAAAATTGGTACCACCATTCGAGTTCAGCCTTCGGCGGCAACGGCATCTTGCCGGATTCCTGGCTGCCGATCAGATAGCCGCTCACGGAGACCATGGCCTTGCAGCGCTCTGGCCAGAGCGCCGCGATGATGTTGGCCGTTCGCGCTCCCCAATCAAACCCGGCGAGGGTCGCCTTCTCGATTTTGAGCGCGTCCATAAGAGCAATGGTATCGACGGCGACCATCGACGGTTGGCCATTGCGGAACGTTTCACTTGAAAGAAAGCGCGTCGTGCCATAGCCGCGCAGATACGGAACGATGACCCGGTATCCCGCCAACGCCAGCAGGGGAGCGACATCAACATAACTGTGAATGTCGTAGGGCCAGCCGTGTAGAAGGATGGCCGCAGGACCATCGGCGGGACCAGCTTCGGCATATCCGACATTCAGAAGGCCGGCGTCGATCTGCTTCAGCGAGGCGAACGACGTGTTCGTGCCCGGCTTGATGGGGGGCAGACGTGGCGGCGTTTTGTTGCCGGATTGTGCAACCGCAGAACCGATCATGACGAGCTCGGCGGCTGCAACGGTCATGGCCGCAGTACCCAAAAAGCGGCGGCGATGATGGTTGATTTCTTCGGACATTTTGATCGTGCGCATATCGGACTCCTTGGCTCCATGATGGCTCGGGAACTATCGCCTCGATCAGCCTCGGATGAGGAGCCCGTTCTCATCGGTTTCTGACCGCGTCCGCTCCGAGCCCTGTCGCCGCGAGCTCCGTCGCGCCGACGCGGTAGTTTGCAAGAAGCGCTTACGCTTTGCATCCCTGAGGTCCGACACGAGGCTCCGTCCGTTGGCGATGATCCTCAGAGGCAGTGAATCGGACGCGTTGCTTCGAGGGCACCGCGAATTCGACGACGACTTGCGTCAGGGTCCGTCTAGTTGGTCTCGTCCAAGGCCGCTTCCCGCGGCTCCTGGCCATATCCGGCCGCTGCGACGTGATCGAACAACGACCTTTTTGCTGCATTTGCACGAGTCCGCTTGTGGCACAAATGCGAAATACTGACTGGCTCCGGAAACGTCTGATGTTGGGGGTAGAGCGGACGTGATGGACAGAAGGTCAAAACGGCGCGTTCGACCCTTAGCGGACCTGGTCGCGCTGCAGATGCGGCCTGTCACGGCTCGCCTTCATGTTCTGCCGCAGGAAGTCGAGAAAAGCCTGCAACGGGGCTCGTATCTGCCGTCGACTCGAATAGTTGCCACCCTAGGCGCCTATATTGGTTTGCACGTCCGGATCTTGGTGCATGGTGCAGGGCCGATACTCAATCTCCCGAGACGGCACATCATCAGGGCTTGCGCGGTCTCGGCTTCTTCTGTTCCGGCGCCGCCTGCCAGTTCACGCCTTCCATGGTCCTCAGCACGGCCTTGGCCGTCGCCGGTATTGCATCGCCTTCGCCCAGCCACGTCGACCAGGCGTCGTCGTCCAGGATCGCCGGCATGCGGGGATCGTCCTCCTGGGACTTGATCGTGCGGCGGATGAGTTCGTTGGCAGGCACCGTCGCCATGACGCAGGCCAGCATGGGGGCGGGCAGATCGGCAATCTCGAACCGCCGCCACACGAAGGCGAAGCCGCGCGGCTGGCCGTCCTTCGGGTCGACCGTCCATTGCCGGGTTTCCGTCCTGCCGGACGGCTTCACGACCTCTTCGCCTTCGTTGAAGGTGCGGAAGATAACGATGCCGCGCTGACCCGCGTGGAACGGTGTTCGAAACGGCTCCTTCCCGTCGATGGTTTCGGAGCGCGCGTGGATCGGCCGTGGCCGCCGCCAGTCCCTCGGGTCCGGGAACCCCCAGCGCATCTCGACCACCCGTCGCGCGCGCGTTTCAGCATCCCAAACAATGACCGGCAACAAACCGCCAACGCGATAGGTGACGATTTCGTCGTTGCTGCCGTCCTCGCCACCTGGTCCTTCGCCTCCGCCGCCCTCGGTGAGCGGCTGCGAAAACGCGACGACTTCGCTCCAGGATGCCAGGGCCGTGAATTTGCCGCACATGGCGCAACGCTATCACCGCGCTGCGGCCTGGGTAGTGTCCTAATTTGCCTGACACTTTTTCCGGCCATCGGAGTCCCGCATTGAACATCGGGCGGCGGACATGACGGCTAAGCTGCCCCTTGCCCCTGAGGGAGGGGCAGCCCATGCAACACCCAATGACCGACCGCGACCAGTCCGCATACGTGGACTCGATCGAGCGACTCACTATTGAAATGCGCGAGATGATGGGAATGGGGCCTGCCGCCGACATTGTTTCCAAGAACGAAGCACCCACGGCAGAGGAATGACCCCTGCGACAGTTGCGACAGTTGGCGCAGCCGTTAAACGTCGCGGCGCCCTGACCGCATGATCCGCATGACTTCCAGGAAGTTGGCGGGCGGCGTGTGGTCCTGCGAGTTGGTCTGCGGAGCAACCGACGCCATGGCGCGGTAGACCAAGCCCACAATCTCATAGTCGCTGGTATCGGCGCCCATGGTGGTGAGCGCCAAGGCTCCCGCACGCAGCATGCGCGGTGTGACAGCTACTCTCGTGCCCGATTTTGGGGAGCTAGCCATGGCCAGTTGCGCGTCTCCCTAAAGCTGGGCTGCGCAGACCAGCATCAGCACGCCTGCCACCGTCATCAGCAGCCACAGCCTGTCTCGCCAAATCTCCGGTCTGGGCCCTTCGGTGTGAGCCACGATATTCCTCCCAATCCAACCTTGGGTGCGTCCCTATATGCACGTTTCAATCCCGCGACCGCTGTTCACAATGGAACATGACGCCGCCGCTACTCGATCGAGATCAAGGACTCCGACGACGTGAGTTTGGCCGCATGGATGCCGTCGACCTTCAGCGCCGGTGTCCAGGCTGCCGATCGGGACAATCCCAACGTGTTCGACGCGCACCTCGGCTGGAGCGCCGGCCGTGTGCAATGCTTCGTGCCGCCGCATACCGGCGGATGACGAGACGGCCGCTGGATCATTCCGGCGGCCGATACGGCGGGGCCTGACCATTCTTGAATTCTTCGCCGAGCCATGCGGCGCGCACATGCGCCTGATGCGCCAATGCCTCGATTATCAGGCCACGCTCTTGGGTACTCTGCGGATGTTCCAGCCGACGAGCTGTTTGACCTCCATGCACGGCAGGTGACCAACTTGCCAAAGCATGGCGACAATCGGTCTCCCGACTATTCGGTGACCGGGTGCGGGGTTTCTATGCGGTATATGGCGATTGCTGGGGTGATGATCGGGGTGCTTGCCGGCCCAGCTCAGGCGCGAACGATGCCGCCGCCATTTGAGGACATGGCGCAGATAATCTGCGTTGACCAAGACAGGGCCATCGAACTGCTGGATGTCTACGAGCAGGAAACGGATCGCGGTGAAGAACTTCTTGCCGACCGTGAGGCGCGAGGCACGTGTGAGCGGACGACATTCAGTGGCAAACCGGTGGCCGACGTCTACCCCAGCAAGACACGCCACACAGGCGGAATACGAGAAGGCCACGTCTTCGAGGTAGAGGTAACGAGTGGCGAAGTCCTCAAAGGCCTCACCAAGGTCTACATGCTGGTGTATGTCCTCCACGATAACGAGGTGTGACCCCGCCGTAGGCGTGCCGATGTCCGCTTCGGAGCGCATGACGGACTCATACAAGGCATGGCACGAGATCCGTAAGTGAGCCAAAGCTTGGTCCGACGAGCCGCGCTCCTACTTGACCGCTGAGGATACGAGGAGTGGCGCGCCGGAGCAGACAAAGGAGAGAACTGAATTAAGGAGTACAGCTCGCGTTCGACCGCGCGCGGGTCATCGACATCGAGCTCGATCGTTTCGCCGGGGAACGGCGTCACCGCCATTTGCGTAAACTTAAGCCCGTCAAGTAGCCGACTACTCGGTGGGCTTCTCGTCCATCTTCTTTTCCTGGGGCTTGCTCGCCTCTCGCAAGGACGCCGGTTTCATTCCCAATGCTTCGCGCATCGCCGCGCCACGCCAATGATCGCCGACGTGCGCCTGAGCACCCAGCGCAAGGAAGATACTGGAGCCCGCGATGGCGGTGGCCAGGATGGTCTTCCGCACAAGTCCAGGCATTGCCCTGTCGGCGGGGCCTGTTTTCCATTTGACCGTTTGCCGTCCCCGCGCGACCCTCTCAATCAGGGAGAGGGTCTTCAAATGCGCCGTGTATTCGTCATGGCTTTGGCGCTGCTCCTGCCGGCGTGCGCCGAAGTGCAGACAGGCACCGCCGAGGCCGAGCGTCCGGTTGCGAGGGTCTCGCCCGCCGGCCCGATCTCGATCATCTACCGCGATGACGAGAGCAATGAGAGGATCCTGAACGGCGTTGTCAGCTATGATTCAGTGCTCGGGCGCGATCGAGCGGTCCATTTCACCGTTAAAAACCAAAGCGCTGAACCGGTCTGCGACGGCACCTTCGCCAAAGAGGGGCCGAACAACGGCAAGTTCTCGCTGTCGTGCTTCGACGGCTATTTCAGCGGCAACGGCCAATACGAAAGAAAAACAGGCGACCCGAACAACAGCTTCGTCGCCCATGGCCAGACTTCGCGTGGCTTTCCAATTGTGCTGGTGATCGGCCGGCCCGTCAGCCGGCCTGCCGGTAACTATGGCGCCCAACTGATATTCGTTGCGCCAGCGGACGTGCCGGCCCGGCCGCCCGATTATGCTGCAAGCGGCGCCGGGCGCGCGGTATGATCCGCGGTGTGCGTGCGGCCGAGCGGAGATGTCGGACCATCCGCCGGCCCCGAACCGCATCAGGAGGAGTGCGATGGCCATAGCCCGGGCGCCGTTTCTAAGGACCAAATTCGGCGGCTACCATCACCGCGACGTGCCGCGCGAGGACACGGAACTCACCCACGTCGGGCCGAACACGCCGTGCGGCGAGTATTTTCGCCGCTTCTGGCAGCCGGTCTGCTACGCCGACGACATCGCGGATCTGCCGCTCAAGCTCAGGATCCTGGGCGAGGAGCTGGTGGCTTTCCGCGACCAGCGCGGCGCCGTCGGCCTGCTGGAGCTGCACTGCCCGCATCGCGGCACCTCGCTCGAATTCGGGCTGGTGGGCGAACGCGGCATCCGTTGCTGCTATCACGGCTGGCTGTTCGACGTGGACGGCACCATCCTGGAGACGCCCGGCGAGCCGGCCGACAGCACGCTGAAGGACCGGCTGTGCCACGGCGCATACCCGACGCACGAGGCGCACGGCATCGTGTTCGCCTACATGGGGCCGCCGGAGCAGATGCCGCCGTTCCCCACCTACGACAGTTTGCTGCCGCGCGCCGGCATGCGGCTGATGCCGGGGCGAAAGTATTTCTATCCGTGCAACTGGCTGCAGATCCTGGAAAACACCATGGATCCGGTGCACACGGCGTTCCTCCACACCATCGTTTCGGGCGCGGTGTTCACCGACCAGTTCGGCGTGCTGCCGGAGCTCGACTTCCTCGAAACCCCGGTCGGCTGCATCTACATGGCGACGCGCCGCGTCGGCGACCACGTCTGGACGCGCAGCGTCGAGAACGTGATGCCGAACCTGCAGCAGGTCGCGCCGGTGTGGGAAGACGGCAGGCGCGTGCACGGGTTCAGCGGCCCGATGATGAGCCGCTGGATCGTGCCGCTCGACGACACCAACACGATGTTCGTCGAGCTGCGGCACGTGCCGGACCCGGTGGGCACGACGCCCGACTGGTGGGTCGATCGCGGCAAGATGCTGCCGGGCCAGCTTGCGATGGACACCCACGAGAAAAGCCAGCGCACACCCGGCGACTACGAGGCGCAGGTGTCGCAGCGGCCGATCGCGGTGCATGGGCTCGAGCACCTCAGCGCGACCGACCGCGGCGTGACGATGTTCCGCAACCTGGTGCGCAAGGGCATCCGCGCGGTGAGCGAGGGACGCGACCCGCAGGGCCTAAGCCGCAACGGCAACGAAGTGCTGTCGACGTTCTGCAACGACACCGTGGTGTACCAGCCGGCGGCGGCCGACGCGGCGGCGGACGCGGAGATGCTGCGCGCGACCGGGCGCCGGCTCGCGGAAGGCTACGTCAGGGACCCACCGCTGCTGCCGCGGGGGTAGGCCGCTCCTGGCGTCCATGGGCTGAGGCCCAGCCCTCCGAAGGCAGAGGGCGTGAGTTCGAATCTCGCCGGGTCCGCCAGATCACGACCATAACTAATTGATTTTGCTATCTATTATTGAAATACTAGAGCAATGGCCCCAATCTGGGCCCCAATCACTGCGCTGGATTGACATAGACCAATTCAGAGGATCTTGGAGTCTATCGGAGCCTACCGCACGTGTGTTGGCAATCGTCGTGGCGCTCGCTCATTTGTCAGGGCAAGCATTTGTCTCTCTCCTTCAACGCCCAATCCGAGCACTTGTGTTCGCACACGTCGCACACATGCTCGAAGTATCGGTAACTGATCCCGACAATCCCGACTATCCCGGCATTCCCGACGGCGCAGACGGTGGCGCTTAGATCCCGTCATTCCCGACTTGCTGCCACAAGCGGCCTCATCCCGCTGCCAGGCCCCAGGACTGGCGCCGCGAAATACCTCGTGAAGCGCGCCAGTCTAGGGCAATCAATCCCGACACTCCCGTCTAGCCGGTTCTCTCAGAATGTAGTGGCAGCCGCCCTGCCTCCGCGCACGGCCTAGGAAAACTCCGGGTGTCCACTATCGCATTATGCGTGGGTTATCTCGCCTCAACGCGCGTATGCCAGACCCACGTCTGATCAAGCTCATACAGCGTTTCCCGACCACGACGGTGTGGCAGTGGGCGTCGCCTGAAAGTGCTCATTATGAGATGTCGGCTTCCTTAGACTTCTTTAATGCCGAGCGCTTTTGCCGACAGCAAGATCTCGCGCAGCTGGTCACGCTGCTCGTGGCTCAGCGACTCGATGTCGATCTTGTGCTCGGCCTTGACCTCGACTGGACCACCCTCAGGACCGGTGTGCTCGAGCTTCACCGTGTCGTTGTTCCATCCTGAGGCGGCGCGGCTGCGGTTTCGCAGCCCGAGCATCACGATCTGCGTGTTGCCCGCCTCGCCACTGGCCATGGCAATGGCGCGCTCTTCCCACCAAAGCTGGGACCTTTGTCGGCCCTCCTGAATGGCCTGCAAAAACTCGGGGTGCTGTTGCTGCCAATAGAACAGCGACCGGGCTGAAATGCCGATCCTGGCCGCCGCTGCCTCAGCGGTCAGGCCGTTCGCCATGACTTCGACGAGCCTCGATGGCGCTCGGCGAGACCGCGGGCGAGGCCTCTGGGGACAATGACCCCCGGCTTAGGCCGTCTTAGCCTTGAACTCGTCGAGCTGCATCCGCGCGCCGGCTATCATGCACGACAGATCGGACGTCAGCATCACCATGTCGAAGCCGCGCTTCACCGCGCCCGCCGCGAACGCCGCGCTGGCGCAGTGCATTACGCGGCAAGAGCGTTTCCC
>Ga0308309_10002182_pt1 | contig 11629 bp, 9 predicted proteins | sample HubBroMetageWFT5_FD_192491 | JGI IMG/M metagenome (GOLD analysis project Ga0308309, IMG submission 192491) | Warmed and freeze-thawed soil microbial communities from the Hubbard Brook experimental Forest, New Hampshire - Hubbard Brook CCASE Soil... | ecosystem: Environmental > Terrestrial > Soil... | reverse complement strand
CAGCAGGGTATTTGCGAAAGCCGGTTTGCGTTTTCTACCTCGCTTCGCCGATTACCCTTGGAATTTTCCAGCGGGCTCAACGCTTAACCTACCGGGGGCGGGGCGGTTGCAAAGCACCCCACTCTTTGGCATAGCTCTGGCGCGGCTCACGTTGCCGCCTTACCTTTCTACGGATGCGGGTGTAGCTCAGGGGTAGAGCACAACCTTGCCAAGGTTGGGGTCGAGGGTTCGAATCCCTTCGCCCGCTCCAAAACATTCAATCGTTTCTGAAATTATGCTGTCCGGGCGAGGCTACCGCTGGCGGGTGATCTGCTCGCCGCGATTTGGTGACTTCGACGGTCTCAATCCCCCGTCAAGGTCAGGCAGCCACGGCGCTAACCCGATAGCTAAGCGTTCAGGCCTCCGGTAAAGCCAAAGAATAACCCTGTCGGATCGTATTTGGCCCGAATCTTTTCCAATCGCTTCCATTTTTCCGGCGAAAAGGACTTCCTGGCCCGCCAGTGATCTTTGGCAATGTCGGTTTCACCAACGTAGTGCCGACTGGTGTAGGGCTGAAGAATGCCGGCTATTTCGTCGTGCCACTTCTTGTTCGCCGCATCATCTTCCGCGTTTTCCCAAATGGACCAAATGCCGCCGTAAAAGCGCGCGTCCATCGATAGCGCAACGTCCTTCGTCGTTCGAACGATGTTGTGGCCGCCCGTGGCTTGGCAGAAAACAACTACCGACTTCGGCGATGGTGCTTGAATAAATTTGTCGCGCAACGCCATCAATACTTCGACCGGATCAGCATTGGATCCCTGGTTTTCGCAGAGATTGCGATGGTTCTCGGGCCAGGTCGCGCCGGACGCGTCGAATAGCTTCTCGAAAGTAGCGTCTTGATTGACAGTCTTTGATAGGCACTTCGCAATCGATGGCGCTCTTTCAAGTGATGCCAGCGCCGCTTCTCCTTGTTCTTTGGTATCGGCGAAGGCGACCGCTGAAATCATGCACGCCATGCCATTATGCTTTTTGCATTTGTCCTCTAACTCCGGGGGTGCCTGGAGCAGGAAAATGGAGAGTTCGACGGTCTCTGGCATTTTATGCCAGCCGATATCGACGGCATCACGTACGGCTTCTTTCAGATCGTCCAGAGAATAATAGTACACGCTCGACATCATCGCTTTGGGCAGCGGGTAGCATTTCAGGTGAAAGCGCGTGGCGACGGCAAACATACCTGGCCCGCATCCCCTCGCTGCCCAAAATAAATCCGGGTGCTCCGCAGCGCTTGCCGTTACTTTCTTGCCACCCGCAGTAACGAACTCAATGGCCTCAACACTGAAGCACGCCGGTCCCCAGTGCCCCATATTCCAGGACATCCCGCCATTGAGCAGATAACCGCTACTCTTGACGGTGGGACAGTGGCCCAGCGGAAATGCCAGTCCGTGTTCGCCTAAACGTCTGGCCGCGTCACGATTGCTGATGATCGGCTGCATTACGGCCTTAGCCGATACCTTATCTATCTTCGACTCCGTCAGCTGCGAAAGATCAATGGTCATGCCACCATTGCGGACTGCCAGACCGCACCAAGTGTGACCTCCGCCGTGAACCACTACTTTTAGTCCGTTGTGGCGTGCGAAGTTTATGGCTTGTACGACATCGTCGTCGTCGGTCACGGAAACAATAACGTCAGGCGATCGATCCGGTTTGATTCCGTTCCACACCATTGCAGATCTGACTGCCGCAAAATCGGGAGCGGTGGACGTCACGACAGGGCCTTTGACACTCTTACGCAAGACGTCCCAGTTGATCGCCGCGGATTTTGCTGCGGCGTGTTTGCTCTGTAATAGACCCACTCCCTGCGCGATGGCGCTCGTTTTCGTTAAGAAGAATGCGCCGAAAGCGGTAGCGGACGCCGCGAGAAATCGGCGCCGAACGTAGCCTTCCATGTCCGCAACCTTTCCATTGCGGCAAACCGTCAAATGCGCGTGGCGGTTTCGATTCCTGCTCGATCGTGAACCGATTCATTTGAATCAGATTGCCGATAAACGCGTACGCGGATGTTAGCGCGCGTTGATTAAAGGCTCATGCTTCAATCTTTCCCAAGGAAAAGCCATGAACCGAGTTTCCCACCGTTTCACCTGCGAAGCCTTACCCAGCCCCGACCGGCGGGCGTTCTTCACTTACACCGCGACGGCAGCCGCAGCCGGCGTTGCTGCAGCAGCCGGCATGCCGGTTGATCCGGTCAGGGCCGCGACGGCTACGCCAGCGCCGACCGCGGATCAACGCAAATTCATGGCGGAAGCCACGCGGCTCGCGATTGAGTCGGTGGAGAAAGGTTGGGGCGGGCCTTTCGGCGCGGTGATCGTGAACGACGGCGAGATCATCGGCCGCGGCCAGAACCGCGTGCTGTTGACCGGCTGCCCAGTGCATCACGCCGAGGTCACTGCGATAATGGATGCTTCGGCTAAGCTCAACCCGAAAGGGCTCCTCGGTACCGATTACAGCTCCGGTACAATGCTGGAAATGATCCCGCGCGAGCCGGGCTCGCCGGATCCAGTGCCGATGCGCGCGCGCATGCTCAAGGGCTGCGACATTTATATCAACGGAGCACCCTGCCCGATGTGCATGGGCGCGATCTATTGGTCACGCATTGATCGGGTGTTCTTCGGCAACAGCCTCAAGGACACGAGCGCGATCGGTTTCGACGATGCCTTCCAGTACGAAGACTTCAAGAAGCCTTGGGGAGAGCGGCGCATACCGGTGGCTGAAAATTTCGAGCGTGACACCACGCTAAAGTCTTTCAAGGCGTGGATGGATAAGGAAGATCGCCACCCGTATTGAGGATGCTCGATCGGCGTGGCCGTACCTCGTTGCGAGCGCTCGCCTGGATAATCAGCGCCAAGGTGAGCCGCTCCAACGAGCGGTTACTTCGCCAGTATCTTTTCATAGGGATAAATAGCATCGCCGCTTTTAAGCTCGGGCGGATAGACGACTATCTCGGTGCCTAAATCGCGAAACTCCTCGATGCTATTACTCTTGATGTTCTGGAATTGCACTTCGAGCAGGTGAATCTCCGACCATTCGCCATCTTGGCCAAATCTGAAATCGCCAAGCACGGTTTCGAACTCGGCCTTATGCATGTAGGCCGCGAGCACATCGTCCTTGAGGCTGTTGGTGGCGGTGATTGCTTGGCCGAGCACCTGCAGGTCGGCATACGCGGACACCGGGAAATATGACAGCGCGTCGGCGCCCGCGGCCGTCGCTTTGACCTGATATTTTCGCAGGAAGTCGGTGGCCGCGGGCGTCACCACGCCTTTGACCGGGGCCCAAGCTTCGAAATTGACGATGCCGTTCAGCAGGGGACCGAGCTGGGCCTTGAGCGCCGTCGATTGCAAACCGACCATGGCCCCACCCCACATCTTCGGCTTAAAGCCGACTTCGTGCATCGCTTTGATTATTCCGACCGTGTCGAGCGGATAAGAGCAAAGCACCATAAGGTCCGGCTGGTTCGCGGCGATCACGCGCACGATAGGCGAGAAATCGATCGTCGCCGGGGGGTAACTCTTGTCATAGAGGATCTTGAACCCGGCCTCTTTCGCGTTATCGCGGGCGCCTTGGCACACATTTTGTCCGAATTCGGCGTCGGCGTAAGCCAAGGCAATTGTTTCCGGTCGCGGATTTTGCGCCGCAGCGACTTTGAAGAATCCGTGTGTGAAGGCGGCCTTCGGCGACGGACCGTTCGGCACCATGTTAAAATACATCGGATAGTGAAACGCGTCATTGACCGCGGTGCCGCCGAGACCAATGAATAGCTTTCGGCGCTCTATCGCGAGCGGCATTGCCGCGGCGATTTGGGTCGAGGCGTAGCCGCTGACAATCAGGTCGACCTTGTCAACATCGAGCAGTTTGGAATAAATGCCCGGCACGTTCCCCGGCTCGCTCTGATCATCGTAGTAAATGAGCTTCACCGGGCGGCCCAAGAGTCCACCTTGGGCATTGGTATCGTCCTCCCAAATTTGCATCGCTATGAGCGCCGGTTTGCCGTTGCCGGCGAGCTTGCCGGTCAGCGACATGCCGAGGCCGACTTTGATCGGATCCGCCGCCTGCGCCGAAGACGTCGCAAGGGCAACAAGAAGTGCGGCGCCGAACCATCGTGCTGTCTTGCCCATTCCATGCTCCGTCAGCTATCGCGAGGTCATCAGCCGCGGCATCTCGCCCGCGGCCTATGAACAAACCCCAACCGTCAACTCAAGATGCCGACCGCCCGCGAGGCTACGATCGCAATGGTGCACATCGAGATCGCGGCTTCGGCCATCATCAAGAGTTTCGCTCTCGCCGTCAGCGGAAAGGTATCGGACGGAGAGAAGGCGGTGGCGTTGGTGAAAGCCAGAAACAGGTAATCGATAAATCCGGGCGACCAATTTTTGAATTGCTCGCATTCGGCGAGGCCGCCTTGTTGCTGCGTGAAAACGAAATCCCCGGCGGGTTCGAAAAGGCCTTTCGCGGCGGGACTGCCGCGATCGAGCGACCAAAACCACAGAGCAAAGATGACAACGTTGGTGGCCCAAATATTTGCCGCGTCGAGCAACATCGCCTTGCCGCTGCCCGCGTGACCGGCCACGATTGCGACGATCAAGCGGACCAGCGCGCCGAAATTCATCAATGTGCAGATCGCCGTCAAAGTAAAAGCCAGCCGGCGCACCATTTGGCGATTGCGGCCGATACTGTTCCATTGTGCGGCGGTTGACGCGCGCCTGGCGCGGGTCTGGGTCCAGGCGGTAACGACCGACAAGGGAATTAACAGGGCAAGCTCCAGGGCTGGCGCTAGCCAGCGCGGTCCGATCGTCAAATCATTTACGATCCCGAACTGAAGCAGGACGATGACGACAATGGCGCCTCGCGCCAACCAGAAATCGGTTGCTCGCAGCGTAAAATGCCGATGCGGATGGTCCATTCGCTTAGCCTAACCGGCGGTCTTCCTCTTGCCTACGCCCCGAAATTGGGGAAGCGTGCGCGCCACATTCGCCTGGACTAATAACCGCATGCCTGCCCCAAAACCGCCCGCCTTCGAAACTTTGAGCCTGCATGCCGGGCAACATCCCGATCCGCTGACGCGCTCGCGCGCCGTGCCGATCTACCAGACCACATCATACCTGTTCGACGACGCCGATCATGCCGCCGGCCTGTTCAACCTGGAACGTGCCGGCCACATCTACACGCGAATTTCCAATCCGACCACGGCGGTGCTCGAGGAGCGGCTGGCGGCGCTTGAAGATGGCGTCGGAGCGGTATGTACCGCAAGCGGCATGGCGGCGATGCATCTGGCGATCGCCACGCTTGTTTCCGCCGGCGATCACATCGTCGCCTCCGCTTCGCTCTACGGCGGCACCATCAATCTCCTCACCCACACGTTGCCCCGGTTCGGCATCGCCACGACCTTCGTCAAGCCGCGCGATCTCGACGGCTTCCGGGCGGCGATCCGACCGAACACCCGCTTCGTCGTCGCCGAGACCATCGGCAATCCCGGGCTCGAAGTTCTCGATATTCCACAGGTCGCGGCGATCGCGCATGCCGCCGGGGTGCCACTCCTCATCGACAACACTTTTGCCACGCCGTATTTGTCGCGGCCGCTCGGGCTCGGCGCCGACATTGCGATGCATTCCATCACCAAGTGGATCGGCGGCCACGGCATCGCCATCGGCGGCGCATTGATCGATGGCGGCCGATTCGATTGGCGCGCGTCCGGCAAATTCCCCACCCTGACCGAACCGTATGCCGGCTATCACGGTATCGTCTTCGCCGACGAGTTCGGACCGGGCGCGTTCATTATGCGGGCGCGGGCGGAGGGCCTGCGCGATTTTGGCGCCTGCCTGTCGCCGACCAACGCGTTTCATTTGCTGCAAGGCGTGGAGACGCTGGCGCTGCGCATGGATCGCCACATGCAGAACACGGCGGTGGTGCTCGATTTTCTGCGCAAGAATCCCGCGGTCGATTGGGTGCTGCATCCTTCGCTGGAGACGCATCCGGACTACGAATTGGCGAAGCGCCTGTTGCCGAAAGGCGCGGGGTCTATTGTCAGTTTCGGCATCAAAGGCGGTCGCGCCGCCGGTCGGAAGTTCATCGAGGCGGTCCGGCTTTCGAGCCACCTCGCCAACGTCGGCGATGCCAAGACGCTGGTGATCCATCCGGCGAGCACCACGCATCAACAGATGGATGCGGCGGCGCTCGCCGCTGCCGGGGTCGGCGAAGAGCTGATCCGCGTCTCCGTCGGTCTCGAAGCGGCAAGCGACATCATCGACGATTTAGCGCAAGCGCTGCGCGCATCGCAGAAGGCGTGAGCCGTGCAGCTTTCGATCGAAGGCAAGCGAGTTTTTGCCGGCACCGGCGGCCGGGACTTCGATCCGTCGCTTCCGGCGATGGTCTTTCTGCACGGCGCCGGCATGGACCACTCGGTCTGGGCGATGCTGGCCCGCGCATTCTCTCACCACGGCTTCGGCGTGCTCGCGCCTGATTTCCCCGGCCACGGCCGTTCCACCGGGCCGGCGCTAAGTTCGATCGGGGCGCTCGCCGACTGGACCGCGGCATTAATCGATGCCGCCGGAATCGAGACGGCGAGAGTGATCGGTCATTCCATGGGGTCGCTCGTCGCGCTCGAAATGGCTGCGCGTCATCCCGCAAAGCTCGCCACGCTCGGGCTGATCGCCACCGCGGCGCCAATGCGTGTGTCGGACGATCTTCTTGGCGCCGCGAAAGCGAACGAGCACGCGGCCATCGACATGATTTCGATCTGGGGTTACGGCCACCGCGCGGTTTTGGGTGGCTGCGAATCGCCGGGCATGTGGATGCTCGGCGGCGCGCTGCGGCTTCTCGAGCGCGCGCCTGCCGGGGTTTTGTTCGCCGACCTGACCGCCTGCGACGACTATAAGGATGCGCTGAGCGCCGCGGCGAAAGTCACGGTGCCTGCGGCGGTGATCCTAGGCGGCCGTGATATGATGACTCCCCTGAAAACCGGCAAACCGGTTGCCGGTGCAATCCAAAATTGCCGCCTTACCGTGTTCGACACTGCGGGCCACATGCTCGTGAGCGAGCGGCCGAATGAGGTGTTAAGGGCGCTACGCGAATAACGGCTTTGCGCTCCGCAAGACAGGCGATGCAAGGCGGCGCTGTACGGTGTGTTCGGCCTATGCTCCAATGACCAAAGCGAAAACGACCGAGGAGTATTTCCGTGAACGTCAATGAGCTCGTCGCCATCGATGTTCATACTCATGCCGAGGAGCCCTGCGGCACGCATCCGGATGACGGCTACGATGAGCTTCAGGCGCAGATGGCGATCTACTTTAATCAGCCGAACAACCGGCCGACCATCGAAGAAACCGCGGCGTATTATCGCGAGCGCAAAATCGGGGCGGTGATTTTTCCGGTCGATGCCGAACGCGAGACCGGCTATCGCCGCTACGCCAACGAAGAAGTCGCGGAAAAGGCGGCCGCCAACAGCGACGTACTGATCCCGTTTGCCAGTATCGACCCGGCCAAAGGCAAAGCCGGCGCGCGGGAAGCGCGACGGCTCATTCGCGATTTCGGTGTTCGCGGATTCAAGTTCCATCCCTCCATGCAGGGCTTTTATCCGAACGACCGCAGCGCCTACGTTCTTTACGAGGCGATTGCCGAAGCGCGCCTGCCGGCGCTGTTCCACACCGGGCAGACCGGTGTCGGTTCGGGCATGCCCGGCGGCGCCGGCATCCGCCTGAAATATTCCAATCCGATGTATATCGACGATGTCGCGGTCGATTTTCCCGACATGCCGATCATCCTCGCCCACCCGTCGTTTCCCTGGCAGGAGGAGGCGCTGTCGGTCGCCCAGCACAAGCCAAACGTGTACATCGACCTGTCCGGGTGGTCGCCCAAGTATTTCCCACCAATCCTGGTCAGATACGCGAACAGCCTGCTCAAACACAAAGTGCTGTTCGGTTCCGACTGGCCGGTTATCAAGCCCGACCGGTGGTTGAGGGATTTCGATACGCTCGATATCAAGCCGGACGTCAGGCCGCTTATTCTCAAGGAAAATGCCATTAAATTGCTGGGTCTAGCGACATCCTCGGCTTGAACGGGGCGGTTGATTAGCCCGCCGGCCCCTGCGCCGGCGGCCGTGTCGCCATGACGCGGCCATTAATCTTTCGTGGTAATCTTATGATTGTTAGGTAAGTTTCGAGCTGGGCGTGGCGCGGTTCGCTGTTTTTGCGCAATGTCGCCCTTGGGGGCTGTCGGAGAAGTGACACAAGTGGACCTGACGCGCGTGGCAGCAACTAAGCTTGCCCGAGGGCATCTCGATTGGGGCATCCGGGCGGTGTCCGGCCTGCGGCCCAAAGCCGGCCGGTGGCTTGCGCGCATCGACGCTTACGATTTCGCGGCCGGGCTCGTCTTCGTGACGCTGATCGGTCTCGTTGCATTCACTTTCGGCGACTACGGCATTTCCAACGACGAGGATGTTCAGCAGCGCTACGGCGAGCTGATCGTACAATATTACGCCAGCGGCCTGACCGATCAGGCCGTCTTCCACTTCAAAAATCTCTATCTCTATGGCGGCTTGTTCGACGTCGTAGCCGTCGGACTGCAGAAAATTCTCCCGCTCGATCCTTATGCGGTTCGTCATCTGCTTTCGGGTCTTACCGGTATTGGTGGCATCGCTGCGGTTTGGGCGACCGCGCGTTGCATCGCTGGCCCGCGCGCCGGACTCTTGGCCGCGCTGGCGCTCGCCGTCTGCGGCATTTGGTATGGCGCGATGTTCAACCATACCAAGGACATCCCGTTCGCCGCCGCGATGATGACGGCAACTTATTTGCTGCTGCGTATCGGCAGAGAATTACCCCGCCCGAACTGGCGCCTGATCGTGCTGTTCGGCACCGCTTGCGGCTGCGCGGTCGGGCTGCGCGTGCTCGGATATTTTCTTATCAGCTACGCGGCGGCCGCGGTTGCGCTGCGCATGCCCGCCGCGTCCAGCGTGTGGAAGGAGCCTTTGGATAAATGGCGTGCCGCTCTCGGTTTTGCCGCGCGCTGCGCCGTACCTTTCCTCGTAGCTTTCGCCATTGCCTATTTGATCATGATCGTGGCTTGGCCTTGGGCGCATTTGGCGCCGCTCAATCCGCTGCGCGGCTTTTCAGCATTTGTCGATTTCCACTATCCGATCCAGACCACCTTGTTCGGCCAAGTCTATCACATGGCCGACGTTCCCCGCTGGTATGTTCCAACATACATCGGCATCAAGCTGACCCTTTGGCTTTTGATGGGAGCGGTAGCAGCGTTCGTCTTCATGCTGCGCCCGCCGCTACGCGCAGCGGCGACAAGCCGAGCGTGGCGGCAAGAGACGATCCTGATTGCGTTCGCGGCGTTATTTCCGCTCGCATGCGAGGTGATCGCGGACGGGCCAGCGTTCTCCGGGCTGCGCCATTTCTTGTTCACCGTGCCGCCGATCGCGGTCCTGGCCGGCCTGGGATTGAACGGCGCGCTCGCGCGCCTCGGAGAGCTGCACCGCGCGGCCGCGTTCGCAGGCCTGGCGTTGATATTCTCGGGGCTCGGCTGGGACGCGACCACGCTCTACCGGCTGCATCCGGACGAGTACTTGTACTTCAATCCCCTCGTCGGCGGATTGGCCGGGGCCTCGCGACACTACGACACCGACTATTGGTTCAACATCATGCCGGAGGCCGTCGGAGATCTCGAACATTTTCTTGATCGGACCGAGGGCACTGCCGGACTGGCCCGCCCGCGGCGGCATTACACGGTCGTTGTCTGCGGTGAAAGGTTACAGTTCGAGAAAGAAGCCGACGCGCGGCTGGAATGGACAAAGGATATCTATAGCGCCGACTTTTTCATCGCACCGACCAATATGAACTGCGATCGCTACCTCGATGGGCGTGTCATTGCCACGATCGAGCGGCTTGGCGTTGTGATCGGCGTCGTCAAGGATCGCCGCGAGCTGGTCAAGCGGAACATCGCCGGCATCAAAGGCCTCAATATTATACCCTAGTCCGCCGCGCTAAGCGCGCGCCACCGGCGGGACGTAAGTCTCAAGCTCGCTTGCTGGAAAATTCACGACCTGTCCGGTCTCAGCCGAGCGATAGAGCGCCATCAGCATTTCCACGACGGCCACGCCTTCTTCGAAGGTTTCAATCGGCTGCCGGCGATGCCGAAACGCGTCGACCATATGCCGATCTTCGCCGACATAGCCGTAAATGTCGGCCTCGTTTTCCACCACCGGCATCAGGCCCTGCTCGGCGTTTTGCTTTTCGACCAAATCCTCGCCTTGGCCGCCGGCGACGTCGCGCGACAGAAATACTTTCAGCCCGGTATTGAGCGAGGAAAACTCCATGGAATATTCCGGCCCCAGGAGCTCAATCACGATGCGTAAGCCGGCGCCAACATAGGCCCATGAATTGGTCGCTTCGACCATGACCTCGTGTCCTTCGCCGGTGCGAAAGGTCAGCGCGCCGCGGGCAAAATCCTCGGCCGGCCGCTTCGCGTAATCCACCTCCGGCCCCATCATGTTCTTCAGGCGCGTCACGTATTCGGGCCGCGTCCATTTCAGATTGCCGACGCTGGCGCTGGCGCTGACGAGCTTGAGATCGCTCCGCGGCGCGCCGGGCTTGGTCAGCAGAAATCGTCCGACTTCGACGCTGTGACAGGTCATATCGGACAGCACGCCACCGCCCTGACGCTGCGCCTGCCAGAACCACGGCATGTGCGGGCCGCTATGCTCCTCAGCGGCGCGTGCCAGATACGGCCTGCCGGAAATCGGCACCGCGCGCCGCCAGACGATATCTTTGCCGCGCTGCACGGCGCTCGAGAATACCTGGTTTTCCAGATAGCCGTGCAGCAGCGAAGCGTCGGTCGCCAGCCGCAGCATCTCACGGGCTTCGGGAAGCGTACGCCCGAGCGGCTTCTCGCACGCGACGCCGATAAGTTTCGTCCAGCCGGAGCGAACCAGCCGATGAATCTCGCGCATGGTATCGAGACGCGCGAAATTAGGCACCAAAATCCACACCGCGTCGATGTCGCCGGAAATCAGCATTGCTTCGAGCGAAGGGAAGGGCCGGCACGGGCCGAGCTCAAGCGCGTTCGCCTTTGCCGCGAGCGCATCACGGTGGGCCGCCGTCGGACTGTAAACCCCGGTGACCGCGACGTGGCGTACGGCGACCAAGGCCTGGAGGTGAAAATTGGCAATGAAGCCCGAACCAATAAGTCCGATCCGCAGCGTGTCGACCGGTGCGTAGCCATTCATGAAAACGCCCCCCTCGGGATTCTCTGCGCCGTTCCGGCGTCAGGTCGTCGTCAGGCACGATGATGCAGTATCAATATCCTGTCGCCAACGCCCCGCGCGTGCGTGGATCGGCGGCGCCGCTAAAGCCTGCAGGTGTAACCAGGATCGAGTTGGCCGAAGTCGGTGTCTGAAGAACGACAACGTCGTCGCCGCGCGCTTGCAGGGCGGCAACCAGCTCTTGCGGCAGCGCCGACTCGACGAAAACACGATCCGGCATCCATTGATTATGCACGCGCGGCGCCGAGACGGCGCCGGCGATATCCATCTTGCGATCGATCACATTGACCAGGATCTGCAGTACGGTGTTGATGATCCGGCTCCCGCCCGGCGACCCGG
>Ga0308309_10002179_pt1 | contig 11637 bp, 11 predicted proteins | sample HubBroMetageWFT5_FD_192491 | JGI IMG/M metagenome (GOLD analysis project Ga0308309, IMG submission 192491) | Warmed and freeze-thawed soil microbial communities from the Hubbard Brook experimental Forest, New Hampshire - Hubbard Brook CCASE Soil... | ecosystem: Environmental > Terrestrial >... | reverse complement strand
CCGCGACACCTTGCGCAACCGCAAGGAACAGCTCTTGCGCTCCGCGTACCTGGCAACGGCGCGCGACGAAGCGAAGGTTACGAATTATCTGGCGCAGCAGGTGGTTGAAACCGCCGGCAAGCTGCCGGACGCCGCGAAATCTACGTTACCGCCGATCAAGCCGGCTGTGTCGCTGCCGCTAAATAGTTCTCCCGCAAACACGCAGTAATTCCCTGCCCCGCAATTTGCGATTGGTTTGCGGCGATTATTTCGCCGGGACGAAGTCCCGGCCATCTTGTTCGGTTCACTCCACCCACGCAAGCACTTCCCCGGCGTTTACGTTTTGCCCTTCCTTGACAAGCAGGCGTTCGACTTTGCCGCTTTTGGGGGAGCGGATTTCATTCTGCATTTTCATGGCTTCGACGACCAGTAGGCCCTGCCCCGCTTCCACAGCATCTCCCACCGCTGCCAGCACGCGTACCACTTTGCCGGGCATCGGCGCGAGGATCTCCTGGCGGCCTTCCACTTCCACCGCGCTATGTTTGCGTCCGCGCCACGCGCGCGGATCAATGATGTCCGCGGAGAATTCGTGTGCCCCGCACTGCAGCTTCAGCGTGCCATCCACGGAGCTCGAAACGTGAATTTCGAAGGATTGCCCGCCGAGCATCACGGAAATGGCGTTCGGCGCAACCTGCACCGCGTCGGCGTCAACGGGCTTGCCGTCGAGGGAAACTGTGGAAACATTGCCCTTTCGTTCCAATTCCACCATGTGTTTTCGCTTGCCGCTTGGGCCCGTGAGCTGGATCTCGAATTTCATGGCATGTGATCCAGTTGCTGACGCCGGCCTTCCATCTTCCAACGGGAAGGAGCCGCCTGGGAGTCCGCGCTACCGGAGCATGCAGCATTCGATTGCGCGTTATGCCACAACGCCGCTGCGATCAGAGCGGCTTCTTCGGTTCCCGGGCGCGGTGGAACAGCGGGAGGATGCGGTCGTGCGAGCAGTTCATCCAGCCACTTGGTGTGAATCTCTGCCCGGAGGAATTCCGGTTCGGAAAGTATGCGGCGGAACAGGCTGACGTTGGTGCGAATGCCGGTGATGGTGTATTCGTCAAGCGCGCGGCGGAGGCGGGTGATGGTCTCCTCGCGGCTGTTGCCCCAGGCAATCAATTTACTGAGCAGCGGATCGTAGTCCATCGGCACGGTCCAGCCTTCGTAAACGCCATCATCGAGGCGAATGCCGGGGCCGGTGGGCACGTGGCACGAAATGATTTTTCCAGGGGACGGGAAGAAATTGTTGTCCGGGTCTTCTGCATAGAGGCGCACTTCCATGGCGTGGCCGCGCGGCGTGATGGTTTCCCACGCAAACGGTAGGCGGTGATCGGCGGCAATCGCGATCTGGAGTTTCACCAGGTCAAGGCCGGTCACCTGTTCGGTGACGGGATGCTCTACTTGCAGGCGTGTATTGACCTCGAGAAAGTAGTAGTTGAGATCGGCATCCACGAGAAATTCCACCGTGCCGGCGTTGGTGTAGCCCCCGGCGCGACCGAGACGCACCGCTGCATCACCCATTTTGCGGCGGAGTTCCGGAGTAACCACCGGCGAGGGCGCTTCCTCGACCACTTTCTGGTGCCGCCGCTGCACGGAGCATTCGCGCTCGCCAAGAGAAACGCAGCGGCCGTGGGCGTCAGCAAGAATCTGAATCTCGATGTGCCGCGGCCCGACCAGATATTTTTCAAGAAAGACCCGCTGGTCCCCGAAAGCGTTCAGCGCTTCGGAAGCCGCGTCGCGCCACGCGGAGGCAAATGCCGCGTCATTCGGCACCACACGCATTCCTTTGCCGCCGCCCCCCGCGATGGCTTTCAGGAGCACCGGATAGCCCATGTTTTGTGCCAGGGCTTGCGCCTCTTCGGGATTTTCAATCGGTTCGCTTGTGCCCGGCACGGTTGGAACGTTTGCGCGCCGAGCCAACTGCTTGCCCGCGGTCTTCGAACCCATCGCTTCCATGGCCTCGGCGGAAGGGCCGATGAACGTAATCCCCGCATCGGCGCAGGCACGGGGCAGCGCGGCATTTTCCGCAAGGAAGCCGTAGCCCGGATGCAACGCATCGCACCCGGATTTCTTCGCCACATCCATCAGCTTATCAATGCGCAGGTAGCTCTCTCGCGAAGCCGCGGGCCCGATCAGGTAGGCCTCATCGGCAAGCCGCACGTGAAGCGACGTGCGGTCCACTTCGCTGTACACGGAAACAGTCTGGATGCCCAACTCGCGGCAGGCTCTAAGGATGCGAACGGCAATTTCACCGCGATTGGCGATCAGAATTTTCTTGAACATTTGTGATTGGGTAACCTGCAGGATTTTATCATGCGGAGCGCATCATCAAGGTTGCGCCAAGCCTCCACGAAGGTTCTGCCTTGTGTGTTGACTCCAGGCACTCCCTTTACGTGAGCGATGAACCAGTCTCCACGTTTTTCGATGACGCGTGTCAATCGGCTTTTCATAGCGGGATGTTGGCGTGCTTCTTTTTGGGATTGGTGTCGCGCTTGTTTTCGAGGGCGCGCAATGACGTGATGATGTGGGCGCGGGTTTCCGCAGGTTCGATTACGGCGTCGATGTAGCCGCGCTCGGCGGCCACGAACGGGTTTGCAAATCGGCTGCGAAACTCGGCGATCTTTTCCTTGCGCAGGGCGGCGCGGTCCGCTTCGGGCGCGTTGCTTAGCTCTCGCTTGTACACGATATCCACCGCTCCTTCCGGGCCCATCACGGCAATCTCTGCGGTCGGCCAGGCAAAGTTGGCGTCGGTGCGGATGTGCTTTGAGGCCATGACGCAATATGCGCCGCCATACGCCTTGCGGGTGATGACCGTGATTTTCGGCACGGTGGCTTCGGCAAACGCGAACAAAAGTTTCGCGCCGTGGCGAATGATGCCGCCGTACTCCTGCTGCGTGCCGGGCAGAAAACCCGGAACGTCTTCAAAAGTAATCAGGGGAATGTTGAACGCGTCGCAAAAACGCACAAAGCGGGCGCCCTTCACCGAGGCATTGATATCCAACGTGCCGGCCAGGAACGCAGGCTGGTTGGCGACGATGCCCACAGGTCGCCCATCGAACCGCGCAAAGCCCACCACGATATTCTTGGCGTAGTGCTCGTGCACTTCGAAAAAATAGTTTTCGTCCACCAGCGCGTGGATCACATCCTTGATGTCGTAGGGTTTTAGCGGATCTTCCGGAACGATGGAGTTCAGCGATTCCTCGCGGCGATCCGCGGGATCATTCGAAGCGCGGCGCGGCGGATCCTCCAGATTGTTCGACGGCAGAAATCCAATCAGCTCGCGCACCATCGCCAGGCAATCGGCGTCGTCGCGGGACACAAAATGCGCCACGCCGCTCGTCGAATTGTGCGTCATGGCACCGCCAAGCTCCTGCTTGGTGACCTCTTCGTGCGTGACGTTCTTGATCACGTCCGGCCCGGTCACGAACATGTACGAAGTGTCGCGCGTCATCAGCACGAAATCGGTGATCGCGGGCGAATACACAGCACCCCCCGCGCACGGGCCCATAATCGCGCTGATCTGCGGGATCACGCCGCTGGCCAGCGTGTTGCGCAGGAAAATCTCCGCATAGCCCGCAAGTGACGCGACTCCCTCCTGGATGCGCGCCCCGCCGGAATCGTTCAATCCGATCACCGGCGCGCCGTTGCGCATGGCCAAGTCCATGACCTTCACGATTTTCTGCGCATTGGTCTCCGAGAGGGAGCCGCCGAAAACAGTAAAGTCCTGCGCAAAAACGTACACCAACCGCCCCTCAATGCGCCCAAACCCGGTGACGAAGCCGTCGCCCGCCGGCCGCTGCTCCTGCGAGCCAAAATCCACGCAGCGATGCCGCACAAACTTATCGAGTTCCTCGAATGTGCCCTCGTCCAGAAGCAATTCAATCCGCTCGCGCGCGGAAAGTTTCCCGGCCTTGTGCTCGCGTTCACGGCGTTCCGCCCCGCCGCCGGCCTCCGCTTCCTCCGAAATACGGCGCAATTGCTGCATCCGATCCGCATTCGTGGATGATTCCCAGATACGATTCTTTTCAGCCAAGAGGCCCTCCCTCGGGCTTGTCGCTCTTTGGAGCGAAAATCAGGACCGACGCGTGGGTTGCCAGCCATACCGTGCCAAGCAACAGCACCACGCCCAGCAATATTTCCGCAAGGATTGCCCCAGCACGCGGCAGCGGCGACTCAATCGACGTTACGTACAGCGTCGCGCGCACCAGGATCACCATGGCGCTCAGCGTGGTGGCCACGACCATCAGCATCGTCAGGATGGAAAGAATTACCTGTTTCATGGGCGGTGAACAGGCCGGAGATTCCAGCCAGCCAAAGCATAGCGCATTCGCGGGCAAAGCTGAATTCCGGGAAGCTGCGCCGCTAACAAAGCCGGGGCGTCATTTTGTGGCGGGGGAAGGGCAGGAAACCCAACATAGCCAGAAGCGAAAATTTCTAACGCAGGCCTGACCAATCGTCGGCGACCACGATTGAATCGCTGGGATTCGATGGGTCATACTTCACGCTTGTCGGATAGCCCGTCACCAGCCGCTCGATTTTCACCTGGCTCTCCAGCCCGGTGATGTCCTGCGCGGTGTGATACGTTACGCCCGAAATCGAATAGCTATAAGAGACCAGGCTGCGCGGCCGGTTGTCCGCCAGCGGTTGCGAGCGCGTTCCAAAAAGTCCTCCGCGCTTTTCAGCCGGAGTCGCGGGATGCAGCGCAAGCTCCACCACTTGCCCTTCCGCGATACGTCCAATCAAATTCAGATGCAGCCGGCGCTTCCGCTCCTCGGCCTCCGGATCGGCCGCGGGACGCGCAAAGGCATAAGCGATCAGCGCCAGTGCGGCGAGGCTTCCGCCACCAATCATAAGCAGCAACTTCCAGTCGGCGAGCAACTCTTTCAACGCTCAACCCCTTGCAAATGTAAATATGGGAATGTTTGTTAGAGAACGCCAATCGCCCGGCCGCCTGCACGAATCCCCGGCGGGGCGCCAGCCTTCCCTACTGCCTTGTATAGTACCGAATGCGGGCAAGCTCCGCGTAGTCAGGAAGCCGGGGCGTGCACCGGATTGTGCAACACGCCAATCCCGGCAACCGAGACTTCCACGGTGTCGCCGGGCGTGAGCGGCCCGACGCCAGCGGGCGTCCCGGTAGCGATCACGTCGCCCGGGATCAAAGTCATCATCCGCGAAATCCACCGAATCAGAAACTCCACCGGGTAAACCATCTGCGAAGTGCTCCCGGACTGCCTCACGGCGCCATTCACGCGCGCTTCCACCAGCACGTCGCGCGGATCAAGTTGCGTCTCAATGTGCGGCCCCACCGGGCAGAAGGTGTCGAACCCCTTCGCGCGAGTGAACTGCACGTCGCTCTTCTGCAAGTCGCGCGCCGAGACGTCGTTGAGGCAGGCGTATCCAAGAACGTAGGACAAGGCATCATCCGAATCGCTGAGTTGCGAGCATCTTTTGCCGATAATCACCGCAAGCTCTGCTTCGTGGTCCACGTGATTCGAATAGCGGGTGAGCACGATTGGCTCATCCGTCCCGATTACCGACGAAGGCGTCTTCAGAAAGATCATCGGCTCCTTGGGTACGGAGCCCCCCATTTCAGAAGCATGCGCCGCATAGTTGCGCCCCACGCACACGATCTTCGAGGGCTCGACGGGAGCGAGCAATCGCGCCTCCCGCCGCGGCAGCGAAGCCCCTTCTCGCGACCATTCCTGCCAGGGGGGCGCGGAAATTCCGTGGATGAGGTCGTCTTCTATCAGACCGTAAGAGGGTAAAACTCGAGAGTTCAAGCCAGCGGATTTGGGGACAAACCGGCAAAATTTCATTTTATGGGAACCTGTTCAGCGGGAGGTGTGCGTACCCTGAGTTGCTCGCGCCCGCCACACAATCATACCAATCCAGGAGAGGGTTGCAAAAAGCAGATAGACGACGGCGCCGAGCACAAAGACGTGGAAGGTGCTGTAGTAGTACTGAAGCAGGATAAATTTCAGGCTGAGGACACGGTAGGCGAGCGTCAACACGCTCCAGGCCAAAAGGCCCGAGATCAGCAAATCCCCCGGCGCGCGCAAAAAGCGCAGCACGGGCATGGCGGCTATCAACGCCACCAGCAATGTGGCAATCGCGTTGCGTTGTTGCGCCAGCGGCTCCAGGAACGGCATCCGATTCGCGATTACAACCCACGCGGTAAAAACCAGCGAGAGCCAGACTCCGGTGTATAACCCAACCCGTGCGGGGGTGTGACGAAGAAAATCGAAACACCGGTATCCCGGCGGGCTGAAGTTCGCTGGCATGGTGCTGGGCGGCCTACCAGACAGTCGCTCATGAGTAGGAACACGGATTCAGCGGGAAGGTTGCGCGACTTCTATCTCCACCGCAAGGCTCGGAGCGCTTTCGTTGCCCGAGCGGTCCACTGCCGTTACGGTGTACCAATAGCGATGGCCGGACTGCACAGAGTTATCACGATACGCGGGCGACGGCAAGAGTTCGGGGGTGAGCAGCGCGCCCCGCACGCCCTCCTGCTCGGCGCGGTACACCCGGTAGCCGGCCAGATCCGGTTCCACGTTGATGGACCAGGAAAGCTCCACCGCCACGGAGCCCGGGGTGGTCCCAGGCTGCGTTGCCGCAACAATGCCTTGCGGCGCGGCTGGAGGAAACGTGTCCTTGGGTGTGACGATGGCCAGCGGGGAGTCACTCGATTCGAGCGCACCGCCGGGTGAACCGATTACGCCGCGCACCAGGTAAGCGTACGTCTTCCCGTAATCGAATCCGGAGTCGCGATAATCGGTTGTGCTTGTGGCCCCCAGTTGAAGCAGCGGAGATTTCCATTTCGCCTGCAGGGGATCGCTGGCAGCAACGCCGGCCGTCGCGGGATCCAACTCCCCGCGATAAACGTGGTATTCCTTGATTTCCGAAAGCGGCTCGCCGCGGGAAGTATGCGTTGGCGCCTGCCATTTCAGGTCGATGCCCTGCTCGGTCACGTTCGCGTCCAGCGAGGAAATCCTCTCTGAAACCGGATAGAGGTGCAGCGTCACGTCTTTCGAATCGGGAGAGAGGTGCTTTGCCGAAAACAGCGTCCGCACATGATAAACGAAGGGCTGTCCAGCGCGCAGCTGGGGATCCGCAGGCGAAACCGGATCAGCAAACTGCACCTGGCCCCGCTGCGAATAGCGTGCAACCAGCGCCCCGGGTACGGTATCGACTACTCGAAACGATTTGGGATCCGGCGTTCCATCCGCGCGCAATGTTCCGCGCAGCACTTCGAACGCCGGCACCTGCTGAAGCTTTTCGCCGAGTGTGCTCTTCCCCGGCATGGTGAAGGTGAGCAGCACACCGTCTCCCGCCTGTTTCGCAGTTAGATCCGCAATCGCCTGGGGAATCGGAGGAGTGGGCGGTAGCGGCTCGCCGGGTGCACCGCAACCCGCCGTAAGCAAGAAAATAGAAATTAGAAAATGGAACAGAGAAATGGTTTGCGCGGGGCGTTTTTGAAGGCAAAACGGCGTCCCTGATCTATTTTCCATTTTCCAATTTCAGTTTTCAGAGCTCAGAGAATGTAACGGCTCAAATCCTGGTTCTTCACGATGTCGGCAAGCTGCTTGTTGACGTACGCCGCGTCAATCTTCACGGTTTTCTTTTTGAGGTCGGGCGCTTCGAAGGAAAGCTCATCCAGAACTTTTTCGAGAATGGTATGCAGGCGCCGTGCGCCGATATTCTCCGTTTGTTCGTTCACGCTGGTGGCGAAGCGCGCGATGGCCTGCACGGCATCCTCGGTAAACGTGAGTTTCACACCCTCGGTTTCAAGCAAGGCGATGTATTGCTTGATGAGCGCGTTCTTGGGTTCCGTGAGAATCCGGACAAAGTCCTCTTCCTTCAGCGATTGCATTTCCACACGAATCGGCAAGCGGCCCTGTAACTCTGGAATCAGGTCGGACGGCTTGGTAACGTGAAACGCGCCCGCGGCAATAAATAAAATGTGGTCGGTGCGGATCATTCCGTACCGCGTGTTGACCGTCGTGCCCTCGATGATCGGCAGGATGTCGCGCTGCACGCCTTCGCGGGAAACGTCGGGACCGTGGCCCGATTCGCGCCCGGCAACCTTATCGATTTCATCCACGAAGATGATGCCCATCTGCTCGGCGCGCTCGACGGCGATGCGCGTCACCTGATCCATGTCGATGAGCTTGTTCTCTTCTTCCTGGATCAAGTATTCGAACGCGTCCGCTACGCTCATTTTGCGCTTTTTCTTCTGCTGCCCGAAAAAGCCGCTTAGCATGTCCTTCAGGTTGACGTCCATCTCCTCGACGCCCTGATTGGAGATAATTTCAAAGGAAGGCATGGCGCGCTCGCGGACTTCGAGGTCCACCATGCGTTGGTCCAGTTTGCCCTCGCGCAATTGCACGCGCAGCTTTTCCCGCGTCCGCTGTGTCTGCTCGCGTTGGGCGGCGCGTTCCGCCTCCGGTGTTCCCGGCGCCTCCACCTGCGGCGGAAGCAGCAGGTCGAGCACGCGCTCTTCGGCGGCTTGTTCCGCGCGATCCGCCACTTCATCCAGCTTTTCCTCGCGCACCATGTCGATGGAGGTTTCCACCAGGTCGCGCACCATCGATTCCACGTCGCGCCCGACGTAGCCGACTTCCGTGTACTTCGACGCTTCCACCTTCACGAACGGGCAGCCCGCCAGACGGGCCAGGCGGCGCGCAATTTCTGTTTTGCCCACGCCGGTCGGCCCGATCATCAGGATATTTTTCGGCAGCACGTCTTCGGCGATCTCCGGCGGCAACTTTTGCCGGCGCACGCGATTCCGCAAAGCCACGGCCACGGCGCGCTTCGCCGCCGCCTGCCCGACGATGTATTTGTCCAGCTCCACAACAATTTCCCGCGGCGTCATGTCGTCCAGCGCCGGAAGCAATTCCCCCTCTTCCGCAGGCACGCTGCCGTTGCCGCCGGGAAACAATGTGATCTCTTTATCAGTCTTGATAGCCATGAAAGTCGGTTCCTTGCCCTGGCCGGAGGAGACGATTCCGGCGGTTCCCCTAGATCTCTTCTACGGTAAAGTTCGCGTTGCTGTAAATGCAAATTTCGCTGGCGATGCGCATCGCCTCCAGCGCAAGTTCCTTGATCGGCAACTTCGTATGTTTCATCATCGCGCGCGCCGCGGCCAGCGCGTAAACCCCGCCGGAGCCGATCGCGCAGAGGCCGTCATCCGGCTCGATCACGTCGCCGTTCCCGGAAAGCACGAACGTGGCCTTCGAATCGGCCACGATCAGCAGAGCTTCCAGGTGCCGCAGCGCGCGGTCTTTGCGCCATTCCTTCGCCAACTCCACAGAACCCTTTTGCAGATTCCCCGAATGTTCCTGCAGCTTACCTTCGAAGCGTTCGAACAGGGAGATTGCATCGGCGGTCGAGCCGGCAAATCCCGCGACGACCTTGTCGTTGTAGAGCCGCCTCGTCTTTTTCGCGGTGTGCTTGATGACGTGATCGCCCATGGTCACCTGTCCATCGGCGATCAGAACAACTTTATTTTCCTTCCGGACGCACAAAACAGTTGTGCCGTGTATCTGCGGCTCTCTCGAAGAGTGATCCATTTATTTAGTATACCGCGCCATCCCTGTCCGGTCATTTTTGCGATAATTCGCCGAAACACCGGACTCACGTGCATCTAATTCGGGAGGGGTATTTCCCTGAAGGAAATCACTTTGTAGGTGATGGGCCCAATGGCACTCCTCACAAAACAACTGTTGTAATAGATGCCGTGCCCGGAGCTGCTGCCACCCGTTTGGCTGAAGGAACTCTGGCCCAGACTCGACAGCGGATTGCCCGCTGCGTCTCGCGTTTTGGCGACAAACACTGCGCCGTCAATTTCTCCGCTGCCGCTTTTTGTGGATACGAAGTTTCCCTGCCCGATCACCAGTACCACGCCCTGCCAGGATGCATCCGGGTCATATTTCAGCGTGCCGGTCACCAACAGCAGGCCGTAGCCGGTGTTGTGCCACCCGTTCAGGTCCAGATCACCGTTCACGACGATCGTCATCGGATGCCCCGCGGACATCCCCGAGGGGAAACTACCCGGCGTCGCGGGGCCATTGATCACGGCGTCGGCGCCATTGGTAATGTCTTGCACGACCGCGTCTAGCCCGCTTGGCGTCAGCCAATTCCAATTCATCTGCACCCCACTCGTATTGCCCACGTCCGCGATGCTTGCAGGAGCTGTCGAAGGGGCCGGCGGCGGCCCCGGATTGAGTGGCGCACCCTGGTAATTGGCGGCTGGAGTTGCCCCTGGGGTGATGTTCGCATCACCTCCTGGACCATTTGTGTATCCAATCGCCGGCACCATAGCCGAGGGAGGATTGCATCCGGCGGCGTCATCACCGTGGATAAAAAAGCTGGGGTTGCCCGGCCCCGGCCCGTTAAAGCTCGCGTTGTTTCCAGCGCTTCCAGCAAGCGTGAGTGCGGCTGTAAATCCCTGGGCACTGAGGTTTGGGAATTCCACGAGCGGCCGGACCACGGACTGCATTATCTTCTGGCTGCCATCAGGCAGAACCGCATAGGAAGTAATCTCAAGCGCTTGCAACGCCGTGGCCGGCGGCGTAAGGGTTTCAATCAAACCGGGGACCATCGCGTTCCTCGATGCGTTCATGTTCGCGGGATCGTAGAAGAGCGGGGTAATCTGGTCCACGCTTCCGTCTCCGTTGACGTCCACGCCAGTGGTGCCGTTACCGGTGGGGCCGTTGCCCAGCGACTGTTCCGTCAACGCATTGATGCGGACCCACTTGAACAGGGGGCCGGGCATCCCCGCCACCGGCGAAACGGAAGTGATCTTCGTGATGGTGCGTGTGGATACGTCTACTCCAAATTCCAGTTTGTATTCCTTGTCCGGATACGTCGCCGGGTTCGATGTGTTCTCTGGCGCAACCGTCTCTCCGTTCAAGGGATTGATGATGTAGACCACGTTGGTCAGCCCCATCGGCGTGGCAGGAAGCGCAATCGGATTGGGACTCGTCGCCAGCAGGCGTCCGCGCGCTTCTTCGATGCCCGCGAGCGACGCGTAATAGGCGCTAGCGGAGGTTCGATAATTGCTCGCTAGCGCCGAATCGGTGCCCGAGGAAACGATCAGCGCAATCCCCACCACGCTGATCAGCAGCAGTGCAAAAATCGCGATCAACAGCGCGACGCCCCGTTCCCGCCGGCTTTTTTCGAATTGGCGATGGCCCGTCATAAATTCATCATCCTTCGTCTGTCTCGTCTCCTTGCTCCTAATTCGACGGATTCACCCGATGCCCCCGGCCGTCCAGCTCAACAAGTTTCAGGAGCTGCGTCTGCACGTCGGGCTGCCGCGTCATCACAATCAGCGTGATGTCCACGTCGCGGACACGGTTTGGCACCCCGTAGTTTCCCGCGAGGGGACAGGGTTGCAGCCCCGCGGGCGTATCGCAGGTGTACTGGAATATCGGCTGCGCCACGCCACCCGGATACATGGACGGGTAGGTTGCGGTAATCTGCGCCAGTTGCGCGGCTGAAGGGGAATTCATCACATTGGTCAGGAACGGCACCATCACGGCCGGATCCGAGGTCGCCGCTGCCGGATCGGTGCCCGCTGTTTTCGGCACCACCGAGCGATAGAGTGTG
>Ga0308309_10002176_pt1 | contig 11644 bp, 3 predicted proteins | sample HubBroMetageWFT5_FD_192491 | JGI IMG/M metagenome (GOLD analysis project Ga0308309, IMG submission 192491) | Warmed and freeze-thawed soil microbial communities from the Hubbard Brook experimental Forest, New Hampshire - Hubbard Brook CCASE Soil... | ecosystem: Environmental > Terrestrial > Soil... | reverse complement strand
GCGGAAGCGGCGGCGGCGGCGGCGCGGCGAGGGGCGGAGACGGCGGCACCACAGCCAACGGAGTCGGCGAGCTGGCGGGGGGAGAGCTCGGCGGCAGCGCGGCAACCGGCTCCGAGGCCCTCACTTCGGCGGCGGGCGGGTGGGCCAGCGTCACCGTGCCGCACGGCTGCTCGACGCTGCCGCTCTCCACTTCCACTTCCTCGGAGTAGACCAGGCCGCCGGTCTCGATCTCGACGTCCGTCTTGCCGTGGTTGAACGCGCAGAAGATGCCCGACTCTTCCGGTTCGACCGGTTCTTCCCGTTCGTTGACCGGCCCGTCGTTGCTCTTTTCGACGAATTCCCGATTGGGCGTCAGCTTGCCGTACTCCTCGTGGGGGGCCGGCTTTTCCCGCGGTTCATCGGGGACCGGTTCGCCCTTGGCGTTCTGCTTCACCGCACGTGGGTTGGAGGAGCTCCGTTCGCGCTCGACGAAGCCCCCGACTTCGGGGTCCGTCGAGATGAAGGTGTATTTCGGTGCGATGAACTGAGCGCAGTCGGGTCCGTTGCATTCATCGGGGATCGGTACGTAGGGGTCCGGCTTGAGCACGGCGCTTCCGCTCGCGAGCGTCGCGCCTTCCAGCTCCACACCGCCGGGCGGCCGGCGGGCGAGACCCTGAAACAGCGCCACCTGGCTGCGGCGCAGCAGCGTGCCGTCGGTCGCGTCGAGCGCGAGTTGGGAGACGCTGGGCTCCAGCGAGGCGCTCACCGGCGCGATGTTCGTCTTCGGGTTGCGTTCTCCCACGTGCACGCTCACCAGCAGGAAGCCGCTCGCGCCGAGGAATTCTTCCGGACGGGGGGCCAGCGACACGTAGCCGAGCGTCCCGCTGCCGAACACCGGGACGGAGCCGGCCTTCTCCTGCACGTTCTCGCTCTCGCTGTCGAACAGGTAGGCCGAGGCGGCGTCTTTCGTTCCGCCGGGTTCCTGCAGCGCCTTCTGAACAGCGAGGCCGTCGGCGGCGCGGTTGGGCGCCCCGGAGTCGACGATGTCGGCGTTTCCGAGCACGATCGCGGGAACTCCGGCGCCGGCGGCGGCCACCAGCTCTCCTTCCAGCCATCTGAGCTCTTCCGGCGGAAGTGTGGAGGCGGAGAAGTCGAGCACGATCACCCACACCCGACCCCCTTCGCCCTGGGATTCGAAGGCGTAGTACGCGGCGCCGGGCGGGGGCGCTTCGCCCGCCGGTGTCGGTTCCCCCATGAACCCGCCGAGCAGCCTGGTGAAGGTTTCGATGCTGCCGGCGCCGTTGAGGTCCGAGGGCGAGGCGGTGACGTGGACGAAGTGTTCCCGTCCCCCGTCGCCTTCGCGCAGATCCTGGGCGTAGGCCTCCTCTTCGCGTTCGAAGGCGGCCGGTTCGAGCGCCCTGGCTTCCGGCGCCACCCGTGCGCCGCTGTAGAGGAAGCCGCGCAGGCCCGAGATCTTCGCCGCGCTCGCCACCGCGGCCGACAGCCACGCGTCGGGGCCGGGGTGCTCGTTGGCCATCGGCGCGCAGGCTGCGACGCACTGGGCGTTGCCGCCCAACGCGAACGTCGCCATCCCCTTCGGTGCTTCCACCGCCGCGCCGGCGCTCTTCGGCGGCGGTTTGAAACCGGTCCCGAGGCCCAGCGCGGCGGCGGTCTGGGATTCCAGGCGGGATGCGGTGAAGTGCGAGTTCTCGATCAGACTCGCCGTCTGGCCGCCGACCGCCCACCCTTCCGAGCCGCTCTGATTCACGTCGAGGGCGAGCACGGCGTCCGGCCAGTCGGGCAGGTCGCTGCTGTTCGTGCCGTCCAGCGAGAGCGGATAGGCCTGCTGCTCGAGGTCTTCCCACTCCCCGGAGGCGCCCTGGCGCAACAGGTAACCGGTGACCGGCAGGGGGTCCGGTCCGATCAGCGTCGGGGGCTGACCGAAGCCCGGTTCCTGGGGCGCGTCGATGCCGAGAAAGATGTCCACGGGGTTATTCGGGTCGCTCAATTCGTTGAGATCGACCGCGACGAGCGCCTGCACCTGTGAGCCGGCTTCGACCGCCGCCAGCGCGGCGATGTTCCGCGCTTCGGGGAGCGGCTGGGGTGAGAAGTGCCAGGGGGAGCTCGCGTTGTCGCGCTCGATCACAAGGCCCGGACCGGCCACGACCGCGCCACCGTCGGGCAGGCCGGCGACCTTCGAGAGCACGGTCGCGCCCGGCGTGCCAAGGCTCGCGAGCAGCTGCTGCACCTGCGGTTCGACCTGCCATTCGCCCCCTTCGTTGCTGACGAGCAGCCCGCCTTCCTCTTCGTCGGCGGAGTTGACGAGCCGGTAGGTCGCAAACGCCTCAGTGCCCGCGAACGCGACCGCGGTGAAGTCGGCGCCCGCCAGGCCCGGCGGCAGCTGCTGCTGCGTCCACGTCTTGTCGTAGCTCAACATGGCGCCCTGCTTGCCGACCGCGTAGCCGAACGCGGGGTTGCTCGGCGAGAACGCGATCGCGGTGAAGTTGGCGTGCAGCCCCAGCGGTGCCGCGGGGTCGGGCTCCCACAACCCCGTTTCGCCGTTCCACAGCCACATCGCCCCTTCGTCCCCGACGGCGTACGCGCGGTTGGGTTCCGGCCACGCCACCCCTCGCAGCGTGGGCGTGGCGACCTCGCCGGAGGCCGTGTACAGGAATTCCGGCACCCACCCCTGCCCGGGCTTGTAGCGGGCGATCTGACCCTGGTCGCCGACGGCGAGCGCTTCGGCGCTCGGATCGCCGGCCGGCGTACCGGGCTGCTGGGCGATCGCCAGCAGCGGCCGGCGGAAGGTCAGCGGCCACTCGCACAGCTGGTGGAGCTCACACAGTTCTTCTTCCGCGGAGGCGCCCGCGTCGGCGGCGGTCGCGCTCACGTGCACGAGCTGCCCCGAGTCCCCGTCGCCGGCCGCGCTCACCCAGCCTTCTTCGGGTGAGGCGAACTCCGCGTCGGCCGAGGCGTCCCCACCCCAGCCGTCCTCGTACGCGAAGTTCCCTTCTCCCTGCAGCCGCAGCAGCGCGCCCCCTTCCACGCCGAGGATCAGCCGCGTGCCGTCAGCGCCCGGTTCCGGCCAGGCGAAGCTCCGGTATTCTTCGGGCAGCGGCGCACCGAGGCTGCCCTGTTCGAACTTGCCGTCTTCCTGTTTGCACACGGACTGCGGATAGCACCAGGTGCCCTCCACGGCGCTCGGCGTGGCCGCGCTCAGGAGCAGCGAGATGTCGGCGCGGTGCGCGGTCGGCGTGTTGAGCGCCCCGTCGACCCACACCCCGCGACTCGTGACGGTGAGCATCTGCCCGCTCGCGCGCGGCAGCACTTCGTCCTTTTCGGAGGCCGCCGCCCATGGCGTCAGATCGGCCGGCTGGCTTTCCACCCAGACGGGCGTCCCTCCCCCCGGCGGCAGCTCCCTCCTGAAGAGCTCGAGCTTTTCCGACTGCGCCGCCAGCAGCCACGCGTTCTGCGGCGAACTGGCCGCGACCGCCAGCGGCGTCAGCCCGGTGGCGGGCACGGCGCACCCGCCGGCGCTGAGGGCCGTGCCGGCGCAGATCGGCTCGCGTGTCCAACTCGCGCCGGCGCTGTCGTAGTCCAGCACCCCCGGGTCTTCGGCGGAGAGGCCCGCCGGCACGACCAGCGCGCCGACCTGGCTGGGAGATTCGTCGATCGCGGTGAAGATCGGGGAGACGCTCGGCGAGCTCGGGTAGAGCGACTCGCCCTTTTCGAGCACCGCGCCCGCCCCTTCGCCGCTCGGCGCCGGCGCCGCTTCGAAGGGGCCGCCGGCGTCGCGGGTGAGCAGCGTCTGGTGTTTGGTCGCGTCGCTGCTCAGCAGCACGATGCCGCCGTCGTAGCTGACGCTCGGGTTGCCGGTGAAGCTCAGCTGTTCCTGCTTTGCGCCGAGCACGGGCACGAGCTGCCAGCCGCCCGCCTGGGAGCGGCGCAGCAGCACTTCGGTATTCCTCAGCGTCAGCCCTTCGACGGTCGCCGGCACCGCTCCGATCCCACCGGTGGCCCAGAAGGTCGGACCGCCCGCTTCGCCGGGGGCCACGCCGACCACGTTGAGCGCTTTCGCCGGGACGCCCAGCTGCGACTGGAACGACAGCGCCCGCGCGGGCGCGGCGTCCGGCCCCGCGGCGATCAGCAGGAGCGCAGCCGCGAGGATCGGCAGCGCGCCGCCGGCACGACTCACCCTGACGCTCTTGCGGTGCACGGAATGATGGGCATGAGGAAGGTGCCGCGGGACTCACGGGGGATTGACCCAGCTAGGCCGCTGTAATCTGCCAGCGGCCCTCCCAGTTCCTGTGAAAGTGTGGTGAAGATGTTGCCGCGCCGCTCGCGCTGCTCCTAGCATGAGCGTCCCGCCCCGCGCGCTCTTTCAGCGGCGCCGCCGGAGCGCGGTGCTATCATGAGCCCCCTTTCGAGCCCTCGATGCAAGGCGGCGACCCGTGTGCCCGCCGCCCCCGCCGGAGCGACGCTGCTCGCGGTGCTCGTGCTCCTGCTGGGCGCCGCGCGAGCACACGCCGCGCTCGCCCCCGCGCAGCTGCTCGAAGGGCCCAGTCCGACGATCCTCGACGTCGACGGCGCGGCGATGGCGCCGGACGGCAGCGGCGGCATCCTCTACCGCAAGCTCGTCGAAGGCGAGCCGCACCTGTTCGTCGCGCGCTTGCTCGACGGCGCCTGGCAGCCCCCGGTGCAGGTGGACACCGGCCAGCCCTTCCCGGCGACCTTTCCCGCGATCGCCGCCGGCGACGGCGGGCGCCTGCTGGTCGTGTGGGCGGAGCCGTGGGCGACGGTCAACCACACGACCCAGTACGAGCTGATGTCCGCCGAGCTCGAACCGGGCTCCACCGACTTCGGCCCGGCCGAGCAGATCGACCCGAAGGGCATCGGCAACGCGAACGCCGCCTTTCCGTCACTGGCGATGGCGCCGGACGGGCGGGCCTACGTGGCCTACCGGGTCATCACCGGCTCGCCGAACAGCAGCTTCATCGCTCCCCTGCGACCGGGCGACGAACTGATCTCGGTGCGGGTCGCCCGCTACAACGGCACGGGCCTGCCGTGGACGGAGATCGGCACGATCAACGGCCACCCGGAACTGACCATGCGCCACCCGAGCGCCAGCAACGCACCCGCGATCGGAGTCGACCTCGCGGGCAACGCGGTGGTCGCCTGGCAGGAACCGGAAGCCAACGGCGTCGCCCGCATCTGGGCCAGGCGCATCTTCGGCAGCCGCCTGAGCAACCCGCTGCAGGTGAGCCCCGAAAGCGTCGGCGGGCAGTCGATCTCGGCCGAAGCCGACGCACCGGCGATCGCCGTCAGCCCACTCGGAGAGGCGCGGATCGCCTACCGGCTGGCGGGCGGCGCGGGCTCCCCCTACGGAGGCCCCCGGATCCTCGTCAACACGCTGCCCAGCGAAGTCGACACGCGCGGCGCCAAACTGCTCGGCGCGACGCCGCTCGGCGGCGGCAGCGGCGAACTCGGAGTGCCCTCTGTGGCGATCGACCAGGCGGGCGACTTCCGGCTCGCCTACACCGACTCGGGCGCCGCGCAGGCGCTCGGCGGCGGCGACTTCAGCACGCCGGCGGCACCGAGCGCCCTCGGCGCCGCCACCGGCGCGACGCTCACCACGATCAACCCGGCCGGCGGCGGCGTCACCGTGTGGCCCGCGCTCAGCGCCGCCGGGCTGCCGGTGGTCGACGCGCGCGAGGATTACGCCGGCGGCGCCTGGCAGTTGGCGCAGCTCTCGGCCCCGATCAGCGGCCCGCTCGGCACGCCAGTGCTCGGCGGCTCGGGGCAGGGCGACGCGCTGATCGCCTTCGCCCAGGGGCCGCCCGACCAGCAGCAGGTGATGGCCGCCGTCGCCAAGGCGCCCCCCGGCCAGTTCCAGGCGATCGCCCCGGTCGGCTGGGTCAAGGGGAGCTCCGCCACGATCTCCTGGGAACCGCCGTCGGAGGCGTTCGGCACGACCACGTATGCGCTGGTGGTCGACGGGCAGATCCACCAGCGCGGCCTCACCGGCCTCTCGACGCACGTCGACCCGCGCGGACTGGGCGACGGCGTGCACGAGGTGCAGGTGCTCGCCACCGACAGCCTCGGCCAGCAGACGATGACGCCGGCGGCGGAACTGAAGGTCGACGCCACGCCACCGCGAGTCAGCGTCCGCCTGCTCGGCGGGGACGCCGTGCACGTGCGCATCTACAGCCGCGCCTCGGGCGCCGTCCCGTCGGCCACCACAGTCGCCTTCGGCGACGGCACGCGGGCGCACGGCCGGCTGAGCGTGCGCCACGCCTACGCCCACCCCGGGCGCTACGAGCTGGAAGTCCGCAGCCGCGACCGCGTCGGCAACCGGCTCGACGCGCACATCTGGGTGCAGGTCCGATGAGGCGGGCACTGCCACCGCTCAGGAGCGCACAGCGGCGGCGCGCAGCGGCGACGGGACGGGCGACGCATGCAGCGGCGATCAGCCGGGCGATGCCGCTGCTGGCGCTCGCGGCAGCGCTCGTCTGCTGTACACCGGCACGGGCGACCTTCAGCCCCTTCAAGTTCGTCTCCGGCGAAGGCGCGAGCCCCTCCGAACACCAGCTGCAGGCCGACTACGCCTACGATCCCGCGATCTCCGCCGACGGCCGGTACGTCGCGTTCGTCGGCTCCGTGCACTCCCAGCCGGGCATCTATCGCAAGGACCTCGACACCGGCGAACTGGTGCTGGTGGCGCCCGGCGCCGACGCCGGCGCGCCGTCGATCAGTGAATCCGGCCAGTACGTCAGCTTCACCAGCGACGACGATCCCCACACCGGCGAACCGACCTCCGGCGAACCGTGCGAGAACGTGTACGTCGCCGACCTGGGAGCGGAACCGTCGCCCGGGACGGCGAGCGCGCCGCACCCCACCTACACGCTCGCCTCCGCCGCCAACGGCTCGAGCGCCAAGCTCGAATACGAGTCCTCCGCGCTCTGCGGCGCCGCCTCCGCCGACAGGGTTGCGCTCAGCGGCAACGGCCAGGAGGTGGCGTTCACCACGATCAGCCCCTCCAGCCTCACCGGACCCTGCGGGGCGGGGCCCTCCGGGGAGACGTGTCCAACGCCCACCAACCAGGTGGCGGTGCGCGACCTGGAAACCAAAACCACCACGCTCGTGAGCCTCACCACCACCGGCCAGCCGGTCCCCGATGGCGCGGCGCTCACCGCCACGAACGATTCCACAGCAGTCAGGGCGAACGGCCAGGCCGTCGCCGTGCCCGGCAGCGACAGCACCGCCGCGATCAGCGCCGACGGCAACGCGATCGCGTGGATGGGCATCGACGTGGCCGCCCAGACAGACCTCGCCAGCCCGCCGGATGACCACTATCCGGACGAATTCGCCGAGCCCCTGTGGCGACAGATCGGCGGAGGGCCGGCGGCGCCCACGGTGAGCGTGCTCGCCGGCCGCGACCCCTCGGCCGCCGGCTGCCCCCCCGCCTGCCCGGGCGGGCTGGACCTCGACTGGGACACACAGGAACTCGACGAATACAACGGCGCCGCGCCGGCGTACGGCAGCTACACGGCCGATGCGAAAAACACCGCCGGCTTCGAAGCCGGCGGCTTCGAGCCCTCGCTGGACGCGGTCACCCCGCAGCTGAGCGCCAACGGCGAAACCGTGGCGCTCCTCTCGACCCAGCCCGACTATGGCGAAGACCCCAACTTCGGGCTGCTCAGCGCCCTGCTGGAGCCGCCCGCCAACGCCTTCGTCGTGAACATGGCCCCAGGCCTCACCCGCGCGCAGGCGATCACCCGCCTGACGGCGTGGGGCTCGCTCGACTTCTCCGCCAAGTACGACTCGCTGGTCGGCCCAATCGCGAGCATCGCACTCTCGCCCGACGGCTCGCACGTGGCCTTCACCACGGTGCGCACCATCTTCCCGCTCGCGCCCCCGGCGCTGATCACGCCGCCGGTCGCCCGCGCGATCGTCACGCAGCTCTACGACGTGAACCTCGCGGCCGGCACGCTCGCGCTCGTCTCCGAGGGCTACAACGACGAACCCGCCACCGAGGGCGTGGAGGGAGCCGCGCTCAGCGAAGGAGGCAGGCGGATCGCGCTGGCCTCCGGCGCGGAAAATCTCACCTACGGCGTCGTCAACGGCGGCAGCGACGTGTTCTCCACCGAAGAACTGAGCTCGCCGCTGCAGGTCGGCGTGCAGAGCGTCACCGGCACGCCGCCCGCCGCCTCCCTCACGCCGCAGTGGCGGCTCAGCGCCACCGCCACCTCCGCGCCGGGCGGCGGCGCGCTGCTGCTCGACGTCGCGGTGCCCGGCCGCGGCGTCCTCTATGCGAGCGCTCGCGCGGCGGTGCCGGTCACGCTGCACGCCACGCCTGCGCGCCGCGGCCGCGGCGCGCACGGGCCCAGCCACGGGAGCGGGAAGGCCGCTTTGCGCGAGCGCGCCGGCCAGCTCGCGGCGGGCTCCGCCCATGTCAGCCGGCGGCGACGGGCGAGCGGCGACGGGCGACGGCCAACGGCGGGTGGCGGACGCGCCGAGCTCGCGGTGGACACCCGCCAGGTCGCGCACGCGACGCTGGGGAGCGAGGGCCCTGAAGTGGTCCAGCTGCGACTCACTCCCGCCTCCGCGTACCGCGCGCTGCTCGACCGCAAGGGCGGCCTGTTCGTGACGATCACCGTGACCTTCACCGCCGCGGGACACCCCGCCCTCACCCAGAGCCTGCAGGCGAGCTTCACCCGCCCCCACCCGCTCTACGCCATATACAAGCTGCCGCGCCCGCGCCGCCACCGCGGCTCCGGGCAGCGAGACGGACACCGCAAACGGGGAGGTGGGCGCCGATGAGCTCGCCGCCTCGCCATCCGCCCGCGGCGGCGCCCATCCGGTCCCGCTCCGGCGGAGCGCGTCGCCTGCCGGCGATTGTCCTCCTGCCGGCGATCCTCCTCCTGTCGGCGCTCGCGGCCGTCGCGGGCACCGCGCCTGCGCTCGCCGGCACGCCCGCCGACCCCGCCAGCTGGAAGTTCTTCCCGGTGAGCGCGCCCGCGCCGCCGGCGGGCGTCGAACCGACGAACGCGCCGGTGCCGCTCGGCCAAATCGGGCAGATCTCCTTCTGGACACCCAACCGCGGGCTGCTGATCACCGGGGGCACCGGGAGCTCGTGCGCCGAAAGCGCGGATGCGCTCGTGCCGTGCGGCCTGTACGCATACAACGGCCAGAGCTGGCATCTGCTGTCGAGCGTGTGCGGGGGGGCCGAAGGGCGGATCGCGTGGGCCGGTCCGGACGAGTTCTGGACGATCTCCGACCAGCGCCCCGGCCAGAACGCACAGCTCAACGGCGACCTCACCGACGTCTCGCTCTGCCACTTCCTCGACGGGCAGGTGGTGGGCTCCTACGCGATGCCGCTCGACCAGCCCGACTCCTACGCGCAGATGAGCGCCGCCGCGTGCCTCAGTCCCGACAACTGCTGGTTCGGAGGCGCGGTCGGACGAGCTCCCAACGGCGCCTTTCACCTGCACTGGAACGGCGAAACCGTGAGCGTCGTCTACTCCCCCCAGGACCACGCGGTGGTGTCGATGGCACTCGCCAACCAGACGACGCTGCTGGAGAGCGTCGCGCCGCTGCGTGGCGACCGCTACGGCGCCGAAGAAAGCGAAGCGCACCCCGACGTGCTGCACGAGCTCGACCCGCCCGGCGCGAGCGTCGAATTCCACAGCCTGTTCCTGCCCGACCCGGCTTGCGCGGAACTGGAATTCTGCCCGCCGCTGCCCGACTACGGCTACGGCGTGGCGAACGGTCCCGAAGAAACGGGCGGGCCGGTGGCCCCCTACACGCTCGCCGGCCTGCAGCTGAGCAGCGACTACTACCCCGCGCAGCCGGTGTCGCAGCAGGAAGAAGCAGAAGGCAAGGAAGGACCCCAGGTGTGGGCGATCGCGGGACCCAACAAAGCCGAACTGGCGCACCCAGACGAAGAAGCGCAGGCCCACCCAATCGCGCTGCGCTACGCGAAGGGCGTGTGGCGGCAGGTCGTGGGTGGTGAAGGACCCGGCGGCGGCCCGCCCGGCGGCGAAGAGCCGTTCCAAGCCAACGAACAGCCGGAGAACATCGCCGCCGAACCGGGCTCGTCAGCGGCCTGGGTGACCCTGTACCCCGAAGAAGAAGGCAAGGGGGGGACGGCCCACACCGACGAAGCGCGCGTGGAGGAGCTGAGCGCCGAAGGCAAGGTCATCGAGCGCGACACGCTCGGCGCCGCGCAGGAAGTGGGCGCGCGCGGCAGCGCCGGGGCGATCGCCTGTCCTGCCCCGCACGAATGCTGGCTGGCCACGCAGTCCGGCTGGCTGTTTCACCTCGTCACCCCCGAACGGGAAGCCGACCCGCTGGCGCTCGACACCGATCCCAACTTCGCCGGCGTGATCAGCTTCCGCCCGCTGGACGGCGGCGTGGCGCAGCTGCCCTCGGCCGAAGCCCCCCCGGACGACTCGCTCGCCAACCAGCAGCCTCCCCCGCCGCCACCGCTGCCCACCGTCACCGCCCCGGTGCAGCTGGCGCGCAAGCCGCTCGTCACCGACATGCACTCCCGGGTGGTGCACAACACACTGGAGCTCAGCTTCAGGTTGACGGTCAAGGCGCACGTGCAGCTGCTGGCCAGCAAGGGGCACCACAAGGTCGCGCAAACGCGCAAAGAAACGCTGAAGGCTGGCAAGCACACGCTGTCGCTGAGCCTCAACCCGCGGCAGTGGCCCACCAAGCTCAACCTCAAAGCCACGCCGCTGGAAGCGCTGCCCACCGAACCGGTGAAGGGAACCAGCACGCACGGCGAAGGGGCGGCCGCCCCGCCGGTCAGCTCCAACAGCGTCTCGACCTAGCCGCGGCGCGGCCGCATCAGGCCGGCAGATATTGGGACGTGGGGCCCCTAGCTTCTCGCCGCTCCGCCTACAAAGGCGTCGAGCGCCGCCGCGAGCGGCTCGGCGCCGTCGACGCCGGCCTCGGCCTGCTCGGCCAGGAACACTGCGCGCTCGGCGGGCGAGCGCCACGGCAGCCGGTAGACCGGCTCTGAGTAGATGCGCCGGTAGAGCTCCCGGTTGCGCCTGCCCGACTCCTCGTCGCGCCAGCGGGGCCCCTCGTTGTCGACCAGCCCCCCCAGGAGGTAGAGCTGCGCCTTCGGTTTGGTGCCGTCCGGCAGGACGATCGACTTGTACCCGTAGCCGGCGCGCTTGATGCGCGTGGTCCACTCGCCGTGCTCGTGACCCCAGCCCTCGAAGCGACTGTCGAAGTAGCCGACCTGCGCGAGCGCCTCGGCCGAGATCGTCAGCAGCACCGCCGACGCCTTCGGGTTCACGAACGGATCCGACGGCGTTCCGGAGCCCGACACGGTCCGGTGGGCGATCCGCGGGTGCAGGTAGGCCACGTGGTGCCAGCGCTCGGTCGCCTCCACCCAGTCGCGCTCCCAGCCGGGCACGTCGGGGTAGGCGTCGTCCTCGATCAGCAGGATCGGGTCGCATCCGAGCGCCGACAGCGCGAAGAGGCCGCGGTTCTTGTTGTACGCGACGCCGCGATTCTCGCCCGTGACCACACACAGCCCCTGCTCGCGCGCCCACTCGAGAGTGCCGTCGCCGCTGCCGTCGTCGGCGACGAGCAGCTCGTGGGGACTGGCGGTGAGCCGCTGCAGCCGGTCGATCAGCAGCTCGAAGCG
>Ga0308309_10002174_pt1 | contig 11657 bp, 12 predicted proteins | sample HubBroMetageWFT5_FD_192491 | JGI IMG/M metagenome (GOLD analysis project Ga0308309, IMG submission 192491) | Warmed and freeze-thawed soil microbial communities from the Hubbard Brook experimental Forest, New Hampshire - Hubbard Brook CCASE Soil... | ecosystem: Environmental > Terrestrial >... | reverse complement strand
CTCGACTCCCTTTATCGCGCGGATTCGGGACGAATCCTGGCAACTCTGATCCGCTTGCTCGGTGATTTTGATCTTGCCGAAGAGGCGATGCACGAAGCCTTTGCGGCTGCGCTGAGCCTGTGGCCGGGAACTGGAGTACCCGGCAACCCGCGACCATGGTTGATTTCCACGGCCCGATTCAAAGCCATTGATACTCTGCGCCGACGAGCGAGATTTGATGCGTCGCAAACCGACCTCGCGCGATATCTCGAAGCGCAGTCGAGTTCGGCGGGGAAGTCTGATGACGAGGACAGCCTTGAGGATGACCGGCTGCGCCTGATTTTTACCTGCTGCCATCCGTCTCTCGCGCCGGAAGCGCGCGTGGCTCTCACCTTGCGCGAAGTTTGCGGGCTGACCACTGAGGAGATCGCCAAGGCCTTCCTCACCACTCCGCGCACGCTGGCGCAGCGCATTGTCCGCGCCAAAGCAAAAATTCGCGAGACGCCGATTCGTTACGAAGTTCCGTCGCCGCAGGAACTGCCAGAGCGGCTGCACGCTGTGCTGCAGGTCATTTATCTCGTCTTCAACGAGGGCTACTCTGCTTCGGCGGGGGCGGGGGTCACGCGCGCAGAATTAACCGGCGAGGCGATTCGGCTGGGCCGGTTGCTGGCCGAACTTCAGCCGGAGCCGGAAGTGATCGGCCTGCTTTCCCTGATGTTGCTACAGGAATCGCGTCACGCCGCCAGAACGTCCCCTGCCGGAGAGCTGATTTTGCTGGAGCACCAGGATCGCTCGCTGTGGAACCGGGAGGAGATCGCGGAGGGAGTGGCCTTGCTGGAGAGGGCTCTGAAGTCCCGCCGCTTCGGCGCCTACACACTGCAGGCGGCGATTGCGGCGGTTCATGCGGAGGCGGGATCGGTCGCGGCGACCGACTGGGGGCAGATTGTGGCGCTCTACGACCAATTGGTGCGAGTTCAGCCTACGCCGGTGGTGCAACTCAATCGTGCCGTGGCCATTGCCATGCGGGATGGTCCCGAGGCCGGTCTGGCGCATATCGACGCGGTGTTGGAGCATGGCGAATTGGCCGATTACTACCTGGCACATTCGGCCCGTGCCGATATGTGCCGCAGGCTCGGCAAGACGGCTGAGGCTCGGTCGTCCTATGAGAAAGCTCTGGCGCTGACCCAGCAGGAACCGGAGCGGCAATTCTTGCAAGCGCGGATTCGGCAGCTAAAATAAAAACGTCGACGGCTTGTCGAATTTCGTGCGGCCGTTCGACTATATGGTGAAGGCTAAGATTCAGGCAGTGCGGCCCTTTAGGCTCTTATATAAAAGTGGCGGCCCGGATACGGTGTCCGCTCAACACTTAAGGAGAAAACGATGCGCTTCATGTTGATCATGTATCCGGAAAACTACCCAACGGCAAAGGCCGGTTGGGTACCCGATCTCACAGACATAGAGGACACTAGGAAATTCCACGAGGAGATGGGGGCAGCGGGCGTACTGGTCGCGCTCGACGGTCTGACGCCGCCCGCGACGATGAGCGCGCGCATTACCTTACAAAACGGGAAAATGAAAGTTACCGACGGCCCGTTTACCGAAGCGAAGGAAGTGATTGGCGGCTACTACGTAATTGATGTAAAGTCGCGTGAAGAGGCGATCAAATGGGCCTCGCGTATCCCCCAAAAGAATGACGAAATGGTCGTGGAAGTCCGCCGGTTCTTCGACATGAACGACTTCGCTCCCCCCGTGCAGGACAAGCTCACGCAGCTCGAGGAAGAGCAGGCCGCGAAAGGAATCAAGTCAGCGGGCCAGTCGTAAAAAACTCTCGGCGCTATGTTGATTTCGCGACGCGACGCGTAACGCTTCGGGCGACGTTTAGTTCGAAGTCTATTAGCCGCCAGCGGAGGAGGGAGAACTCATGAGTCAGTTTTTGGTTGCGGTTCAATTACCCGACAACTTCAACCCCTCCCCAGCGGACGCGGCGGCGATGGGCCGGGACATTGACGTGCTTAACGAGGAGATAGTGGCCGCGGGCGTCAGGGTTTTCATGGGCGGCCTCACCCCGGCCCGCGAGGCGAAGTCGCTGCGAGCGCAGCCAGATGGAAAGGTACTCACCACCGACGGGCCGTATCTGGAGACCAAGGAGCACATCGGTGGTTTCTGGGTGCTGGAGGTTGCCGATCTGGACGCGGCGCTGGCGTGGGGGCGGAAGGCGGTGATCGCCTGCCGGGTGCCGGTGGAAGTGCGCGCGTTTGGCATACCAACGTAAGTTTTGCGACAACCTAAGAATTGCGACAACGTAAGGTTTACAAAAACGATAAACGTTCAGGGGGCGAAGCATGCCTTTTTTTCGAGATTTAAGACTTGCGTTTCACTCTTTGCGGCGCAGCAAAAGCCTCGCGGCCATTGTGATCCTCACGCTGGCGCTGGGCATCGGCGCCAACGCCGCCATCTTCGCGCTCGTGCGCGGAGTGCTGCTTAAGCCGCTCGTCAACCGCGACGAGAACCGGCTGGTGTATATCCGCCAGAGCGCCCCCAGCGGCGGACAGGACAACACCACGTTTTCCGTGCCAGAAATCAAGGATATCGAGGGCGGTGTCCGCTCCGTAAGCGAGTTCGGCGATTTCTCGACGATGGACTTTACGATGGTCGGACTCGGCGAACCTCGCGTGGTTCACGGCGGCGTGGTCAGCGGCAACTACTTTGATGTAATGGGTCTGCGTCCTGTTCTCGGCCGTCTCGTCGGACCTCAAGACGGTGGTGCAGAGGCCCCTGGCGTTATCGTGCTGACATATCGTTTCTGGTCCACCGTTTACAAAAAAGATCCGAATGTGATCGGCAAGACCGTACGACTCAGCAGTCTTGGCGATCGTTCCGCTGCGGTCATCGGCGTCCTTGAACCCTCGGTGCCCTATCCGGCGGACACTGAGATTATCGGCAACCTGGTCGTCAGCCCGCATCATCTTTCCGCCACCATGGTCACCGGCCGCGTCCATCGCATGACCGAACTTTTCGGTAAGCTTGCTCCCGGCGCCACTCTCGACCAGGCCCGCACCGAGTTGCGCACGGTGTACGCCTCCATGGAGAAAGAGCACGCCGATGCGTATCCCGATAACGGCGGCTACCGCATTGACGCCAGGATGCTGCGGGACCAGATTACTTCCGGCGCGCGTACCGTTCTGCTGGTGCTTCTCGCTGCTTCGGGCCTGGTATTCATCATCGCCTGCTCGAACGTCGCCAACTTGATTCTCGCGCGTACGGTTCGCCGCGAGGGCGAACTCTCAATCCGCGCAGCGCTGGGCGCGAGCACTTGGGCGCTGCGCCGCATGTTGTTAGCCGAAAGCCTTCTGCTCTGCGGCGCTGGCGCAGCAATCGGCGTACTGAGCGCGCAGCCACTGGTCGCGATCCTGGCTCGATACGCCTCGCGCTTCTCTGTCCGCGCGTTGGATTTGACGGTCGATTCCAGCCTGCTCTGGGTGGGAGTGGCGCTGGCACTGGTCGCCGCAGTGATTTTGGCATTTGTGCCGCGCCTGCCGTCGGCGAACGCGTCGAATGGCATGAACCTGGCGAGCGGCAGCGTCCGCATCACCAGCAGCACCGGCCGCCGCCAGCGCATCTTCGCCGTCACCCAAATCGCCGGGTCTTTCGTACTGCTCGCGGGCGCCAGCGTGTTGATCACCACACTGGTCGCGTTGCAAAGGACCCGGACCGGCTTCGATACGCGCCGCGTCCTGGTCGTCGATGTTCCGGCGCCGTCCGATGGAAGAACGCCGCAGCAAGTCGTCGATTTTTACAAGGAGTCAGTGCGTCAAATCGACGCGCTACCCGGTGTTACCGACACGGCTGTCGGCATGATCGCTCCTTGGCGTGATGCCGGTGGCGGCTTCGGCGTCGGCTTGCAATTTTCTGGTGACGGTCACGTCCATGACAAAGACGATCCTCGCGCGCTGTGGCGCACGATTTCTCCCGGTTTTTTTACCTCACTCGGCGTACCGATCATCGCCGGGCGGGATTTCAACGCGCTCGACGACCAGAAGGGAGAGCCGGTTGTGATCGTTAGCGCGACTCTGGCGCGGCAGATGTTTCCCGGCCAGGATCCGATCAATCGGCATGTGTATTGGACCGATCCGGTCCTCGAATTCGCCACCGGCTCTGCCGCCGAAAAGGCGCGACTTACGTCGCCGCACCGAATTATCGGGGTCGCCGCCGACATGGACGACGAACACATCGTTCCGGTGCCCACCGCCACCATTTATGGCTCCTTGGCAGACGGCGGAATGTTCGGCGGTCACGTTTTTATCCACACCACGGGAAATCCTTATTCCCTGGTGACGCCGGTAACAAAAATTATTCGGGACATGGCCGCTGATGAACCGGTGGAGAATGCCGCCACGCTGGAAGATATTCGCGCCAAGGTGCTGGCGCCGGACCGCTTGAACTCGCTGGTCTTTGGGGTGTTCGCGGCGGTCGCGTTGCTCATCGCGATCGTTGGCGTCGCCGGGGTGCTGGCGTTTTCGGTCAGCGCGCGGACGCGCGAATTCGGCATCCGCATGGCGCTGGGCTCGCAGCCGCAAAATATTCTCAAAAGTGTGGTCAGCGAAGGCGTGTTGATGGCTGCGGCCGGCGTGGTGGCCGGCGCAGCGTTCGGGCTAGTCGTGGTGCGCGTGGCGGGGAGTTATTTCGGCGATCTAGAAATGCCGGGCCCATGGCCCGTGGTCGTTTCTGCGTTTGTGCTGTTAGGCGCGGCGGTAGTCGCTTCGACGGTCCCGGCCGCACGCGCCGCCCGCGTCGACGTAATGCAAGCTCTGCGCTCGGAATAATTTCCCCGGCACCCGCTTTGCCGTAAGCCGACGAAATCTGAGACGCGGCTCTATGAGTCACGCGTAAGAAGGAGAAATCGATGAAATACATCTGTTTGGGCTATCTCGAGCCCGGCAAGTTTGAAAACATGACAGATGGCGAGCGCAACATCGTGCTGGACGAGTGTTTCAGCTACAACGACGAACTGCGGAAGAACGGCCATTTGGTCGCTGAGGAGCCTCTGCAGCCCCCCAACGCGGCGGTGACCGTGTCTTGGAAGGACGGAAGGGTTGCGGTGACCGACGGTCCCTACGCGGAAACGAAGGAACAATTGGGTGGAATTCAGGTGCTGGAAGCGCGAGATCTGAATCACGCAATTCAGCTCATTTCCCAATGTCCGGGAGTGCGGTTGAAGTGTGGAACAATCGAGATACGTCCGGCGGCGGACATTAGAGAAATGATAAGGGAGAGCGAGCGGCGACGGCGGAAGGATACCTCGCGATGAGGGTGGCCACGAGGGAAAAAATGATCAGTATCATGGCCGAGGCCGGCCCGGCGGGTGGAGCGTCTGCCTTATAAGCGGAGGGTCGGGGTTCGAATCCCTCCGGGCGCGCCACTTTCTCAATAAAAACGATAGTTTTTGAAACTGGTAGGATGGCAGTGCGTTCTAGGTTGACCTGCGGTTTACCCTTGGCAGATTGGCTAAGGGCTTCCCGGAATAGATGTTTAGAAAGTAACCACCAATTCCGCAGCTTCGCTCGAAAGTCGGACGCGTAAACTGTTTACCCGTTTCTTCGTTTATGACGTGAACCGTTTACCCGTTTATCCGTTTGTGGTAAACTGCTTTTCGGAGGGACGCCATGACAAAACCAGAACAGAACCTTGTTCGGGACGCAAGGGAGCTAGTTAAAACCTGCCCCGAAGTTCGCACGCCCTCCGTCGAGTTCAAGCGCGATTGGGCCTTCGGAAACGCTGGCCTTGAGGACGAACGAATCACGCGCGAGCAGGTCAAAGAGGCGATTAAGGACTAAGACAAAAACTCTGCGCAAGGGCCGACAGTTCAATGTCGGCCTTTTTTTTTCTTAAACCGTGGCCTCCAATCCTCTCCTTTGCCGACCTGACGAAAAGCAATCACTTTTAGGTGTGCTTGCGCCGATGTCTCGCTATAGAACCAAGTATCTAGAAATTTCAGAAAGGGCTGACTTTTCGTTTTTCGCCTAATCAATCTAGCAGGTCCAACCCAATAGTGAATAATTTTAGGATTTGCTTTTTGTTCCGCTGTTATCGAAAGATATTTTTCCATAGTCTCTAGAAATCCGCGTTGGTTTTCAAAATATTGCTGCCAGTGCGGACTCGGGTCAGCGCCGAATCTCTCGTACACACGGTCATATTGTTCACGGGCCTGCCGGTAACCGTACAATTCGTATTCCAACGAACGCGAAGGAAAGTCATCCGTTATATAGATAATGTTGAACAGCATATCCATCAACTGCCTGTTAACCGGCGGAAGAACGAGTACGAACTTCTTTTCGCGCTTCGAGCCATCGTCTGAATCGGAAACGATAAGACAGATAGATTTGTAAGAGACTATTGTGAACCGCGCCAATATCAGAAAAAACGAGAAGGTTCTTTCCGCCATTCTTTCGCGTGACACCATCGCTTGTTGAAATCTACGCGCGAGTTCGCTCTCTGTATTCCGCAAAAGCCCCTGCAAGGGCGCTTGCACGAGCTGGGCATTGAATTGCTTCAGCGGTTCTAGATTTTTGCGAGTCATCTTTCCGCGATGACTCGTTCAGCAATTTGCGGCAGAACGTCCAACGCAAGATGGGACAAATATTGATTGCCTGTATACAACAATTTTTTGCAGTGAACGCAGCCCGGCACAATCACCCCTTTACACCTTCGGCTACCGATAGCGGTTGCGTACAGAAAGTGTCCCAATGATGTTTCATTAATTCGAGTTGCGCGGCTTCCAAAACTTCGTTCAAGTCCATAGAAACTGCAAGATAACATTTCGCCCTGTATTCGCCTAGCTGGTTTTTGAACTTTTCCGAAATCTTGGGATAATCGGTTTATGCCCATCTTGAAAATCGAACGCGCCCTCGTTGCCACACTTCAATTCATTGAGTTTTTCAAGGATGGGATGTAGCGCGCGCCGAAGAACATTGGATTGGTGAAGAGGCTTACCTGACTTCGACTGGAATAAGAGGTCGGACTTGAGTGCCCCTTGGCGCTTATCCAGATACCCTTTCGGCATCGACGCAAGCGCGGGACACAGATCAATCTCTCGAGAGCCACGGTCGGTCTTGAGAAAATTGGATGCTCTGCCCCTGGTAATCCTTGGCGAGGTCGAGCCATACACAGGTATCGATAAGAATCGTAAACATGCAGTCGCACTCCTTGGTCCATTAGAAGCGTGCCGCCCTCAGCCCCGCGCCTGCGCCGCGCGCAGTTTTTCCGCAATTGCCTGCTCGCGCTGATACTTGTCGCGGACCAGTATTTGCTCGTCGTCTGTTAGATTCAGCAGAAATCCAAAGCCTCTCACGCAATCGGCGCAGATTCTCTCACGGTCGAGGTCCACTGTCCGGTTGAGGAGCTGGCGGAGATCGTCCCAGTCAAACTCCCGGCCATCCTCAAATTTCTGCATCAGGCGCGCCGGATCGAAAGTATTGCGCGCTTGCCAGAGCTTCAGCACGACGAGGCGGCGGACGAGTGCCTGATCGAGCGGCCGTCGGGCGAACATACCGAGGTCGTAGATGTCGCGGGCCTTGTTGCGCTGATAGCAGGCGCGGATTTTCTCGCCAAGAATTTCGGGCAGTGCGAGACAGACGATTTCCACAGGCGCGAACGGCAGGAATCTAAAATAACTCTGTTGGATCTGCGCGAGCCGTTCCACCGGCAGGGTTGGCGTTTCACGTCGGCTGATCTGGAGCTTGATTTCGGTGACGCCACTCGCATTCCAGTCGTGAGAATAGGTCGGGTTCACGCCCCACGACAGGCCGTCCTGCGTCTCGTAGTAGTTGTCGGGAATCGCGAACTGGATTCCGTGAAAAGGCTGCTCGAACGCCGCCATCATTTCGAGAATCATGTCCTGGTGATCGTGTTCCTCGATGCCCGTGAAATCGAGATCGGTCGAAAATCTTCCCTGGCTGCCGACGAACATTTTTCGCAAAGAGGTGCCGCCCTTGAAGGCTAGCCGGTTCAGGATGCCGCGCTCGGACAGCAGCTGGAGCAGGAAGGTCAGCACCACTTCCTTCTCCGCGATCATGATATCGCGGAGGCCTGATTCAACCGCGTAACGCTGCACCTGCGGCTGCGTCAGCATTACTAGCTGTCCTTCCTGATGGCCTTGCGCCGGCCGAGCCCGGCGCTGCCCTGCAGCTCTTCCGGTCTTACGTTGACGAACACACGCCACGTCTCGTCGTAGCCTATCGCCCCTTCCACGGCGCGCGCGCGCGCGGGGTCGGGCCCGAGATATGTCTTGCGGCTCCGGGCGGCCAGCCGCAGCAGGCGTTTGCGGTCTTCCGGCGGAAGATCGGCTTTGACGTAATCGACGAGCCAGCCGAGACGGCGCGCGAGCGCTCCTGAATTTATGCGTTCGAGATAAGCCGCCGCCTTGTTCCAGTCGAACCGGCGGCTGGCAGTCGCGAAGATGGTGGCGACCTCGCCGACGCCGCCGCCCAGTGCCGGACGGTCGATGCAGTCGATGGCGGTCTTTTCGCGGTCGGAGATCATCACCTTATAGCCGAGCACATCGACCGGCTCGAAGCCGAAGAACTTGTTGTCAGACAGGTTGACGATGCGGACGCGTGATTCCCCAACTTCGCGCGGGCGCAGGCGCATCGGCGTCACGATGAAGATCACGCTGCGATGCTGCGTCGTCAGGCCGTAATGGGCGGCAGCGGTGCCGAAGCCGATGTAATAAGGATCGGCAATGCGGCTGGCGCGCGCGAGGATATTGCTGTCCCCGAGTGCGTCCGGCCCCTGTTCCGGCGGCACCAGCAGGTACTCTCCCCAGGTCGCTCGCTCCAGCCAGCCCTTGCGGCGCAGGGACTCGATGACATTGTCGGCGGCCTTGTCGGTTCCGCCGAGCAGCCGGACGATCTCCCCCCGCGTGGCCTCCCGCCGCCGCGCTTCGGTGAGCGCCAGCACGACCTTGCTCTCCTGCGCCGATAATGATCGGGTTATGGGGTCCAAGTCGTTCCTTGTAACTAAACCCCCCGAATAAGGGGGTTTTGATGAAAAGTATACCGATCCGGCAGAGAGAAGTCAACCACTGCATGTAACGAACCCCCCTTAGAAAGGGGGTTTCGTTACAAAATATTGCAGGATGCAACGGTGAAGAGGATGCTAGCCGTCGTTGGGCGGCCGTACACGATGACGGATCATAGGCAGTAGAGCTGAAATTAGGGTCAACGAGATCGACGTTGAACGATTTTGCATCGAGCGATATTGTAAAGCCCTTAAGTGGCCTTTCTTGCGAGGGAATGAGTCATGAGCACTGCGGCCCCTAGAGTTTGGAAGGCGGGCAAAGTGAGTTGCGAACCATTGACAACCGAACGATCTCTTGTGCGCCCACTGCGGTCACGAACAAAAATGTAGCTTTTGATTTTTCCTGGTTATCCAAGTAACGACGAGACAGGCAGTCGCCACGCGTTCGAAGCCAAGCTTGGCGAACATGTCTTGAAAATCGGCGGCGATGTTTTACTTTTTTTTGCATGAAGGGGGGTTCGTATGACTCAGAAAGCCGGTGCCGCAAAGAGTGTTCAGCAAAGCGAAGCCCGGCCTCACCAACTTGGGCAGGAGGTTTTCAAACCCATCTTGCCGGATGACATCGATTGGAAACCGTTCCCGGCATTCCCACCTTCCGTCCGCCTGGCCGTCCTAGTAGGTCAGCCCTCGGGGCCCGGCCCCTACACCATCAGGGTCAAATCGCCCCACGGCGCGAAGCTAATGCCTCACAAGCACCCAGAAGATCGCGTCTACACCGTAATTTCTGGCGTCTTTTATATCGGACTGGGCGATGAATTCGACGCCAGTAAGTTGGAAGCCTATCCGCCCGGCGCGGTTGTCATTCTCCCTGGTAGCACGTCCCATTTCCACTGGGCGAAATCCGGCGAGTACGTCACGCAAGTCACCGCGATGGGGCCGCTTGGACTGGAATACATCAGCGCGAAGGACGATCCGCGAAACAGCAACTCGTAAGAGGAGTCTGCCCGACTTTTTGTGACGGAGAGCACAACATGACTGAACTTATGAGAGATTCTTTGGCGCGAGTACAACAAAAACAAAAGAAAGAAACGCGCACAGCCATAAAACCTATCGCGGCCGTTACCATCCTCGCAGCCGTGGCGCTGCTTGCCATCCTCGGCGGCGCAGTCCTTAACGCGAAAGGGCAGGACACGGACAAGTACTCCCTGAAATCACCGGATGGAATCGCGTTCTCTGATTTCAGGGGGTATGAGGACTGGTCTACGGTTTCTTCTGCCCGCCAGGCAGAGGTGCTTAAGGTAATCGTCGCTAATTCGGCGATGATTAAGGCGTTCAAGGCTGGCGTTCCACTAAACGGCAAGGCATTTCCGGAAGGGTCCATGATCGTGAAGCTCCAGTGGTCACCGAAGAAGGACACGGAAGCGACTTTCGATGTGGAAGTGCCGGACGCTTTTAAGCAGGCATTCGTGATGGAGAAAGACAGCAAGAGATTTCCGAAAACCGGCGGCTGGGGATACGCCGTGTTCAACTACGACGCCGCGTCGAACAAGTTCACCCCCGATCCCACATCCCACGCGGACTGCGGAAACTCATGCCATGTGGCCGTGAAGGCGAAGCACTACATCTTTCACCCGTACGAGAAGCGTTGAACTGCGGGCTGGACATTGAGCACCCTTCGCACAGGATGCCCGAGTGTGAAGGTTCGTTATGACGTGGCCAGCAAGGAAACACACCCCGAGCCAGGGAGGTGAAATATGAAAGCAATTGTTGTCCACGAATATGGCGGTCCTGAAGTACTCAAGTATGAAGAATACCCCGATCCGGTCCCTGGCACGGGCGAAGTACTCGTGCGGGTGGCTGCCTCGAGCGTGAATCCGATCGACTACAAGCGACGTGCCGGATTAACGAAAGATTTTTACCCACTCAAGTTTCCGGGGCTTATAGGAGTGGATATCGCGGGCACTGTGGCCAAGATTGGGCCGGGAGTGGAAGACTTTTCTGTCGGCGACCAGGTGTTCGCTATGGCGGACAATACTTACGCCGAACTTTGTGTCGTGAAAGCCGCGGTTCTGGCGAAAGTTCCCAAGGGGCTCGATTTGATTCAGGCGGCGGCGTTGCCGCTGGTGACGACGACTGGCAACCAGCTCCTCCTGGCTACGGAAATAAAAGCTGGCCAGACGGTTCTGGTCCTCGGTGCTGTTGGAAATGTAGGGCGTTCGGCGGTGTTCACCGCGAAGGCACGCGGGGCCACTGTGATCGCGGGAGTTTTGAAGAGGCAGATCGACCAAGCCAAGACGGTCGGCGCGAATCAGGTGATCGCAACCGACGACGACACCGCGGTTGCGGATATTCCGCCGGTGGAGGCCGTGGCGGATGCGGTCGGCGGAAGGACCGCCGAGAAGATGATCGCCAGGGTCAAGCCGGGGGGAGTCTATGCATCGGTTGTCGAGGCGCCGCAGAACGCCGCGGAGTACCCGTCTGTAAAGATGGTGAAAGTATTCTCGAAATTCGACAGGAAAACGCTCGAGTTCATGGCCGAAGCGGTGCGAGATGGAAAGCTAGTAATCCCGATTGGTCTGAAACTGCCACTCAGCGAAGCAGCCAGGGCTCACGCAATGGCGGAGAAGGGTGGCGGGAGAAAGATCCTGCTGGTGCCTTGAAAC
>Ga0308309_10002173_pt1 | contig 11657 bp, 8 predicted proteins | sample HubBroMetageWFT5_FD_192491 | JGI IMG/M metagenome (GOLD analysis project Ga0308309, IMG submission 192491) | Warmed and freeze-thawed soil microbial communities from the Hubbard Brook experimental Forest, New Hampshire - Hubbard Brook CCASE Soil... | ecosystem: Environmental > Terrestrial > Soil... | reverse complement strand
CCGATTATTGGGAACGGGTATCGCAAGTTCGCCGCTGAGGTAGCGGCCCGTGAGGGATTTGTGTTCGGCGAGCATCGCCTCGTAGTTGCCGGCGAAGAGGAGTTTTCCGCCGAGTTCTCCGGCGCCCGGGCCGAGGTCGATGACGTGATCGGCGGCGCGAATGGTGTCGGGATCGTGTTCGACGACCAGGACAGTATTGCCGAGGTCGCGGAGGGATTTGAGAATGTCGATGAGGCGTTGCGTATCGCGCGGGTGGAGGCCAATGGAAGGCTCATCGAGAACGTAGAGGGCGCCGACGAGATGCGAGCCGAGTGAAGTGGCTAGCTGGATGCGCTGGGATTCGCCGCCGGAGAGTGTGGACGTGAGGCGATCGAGCGTGAGGTAGTCAAGGCCGACTTCATCTAGAAACTGCAGGCGGGTGCGAATTTCTTCGAGGATTTTCTCCGCGACTTTCGTTTGTAATTCGGAAAGGACTAACGCGGAGAAGAAGGCGCGGGCTTCTTTCACGGTGAGCTTGGTGAGTTCGGTGATGGAGCGGCTTGCTACGCGGACGGCGCGGGCTTCGGGACGGAGGCGCGTGCCGCTGCACTCCGGGCAGGTGGCGTAGCCGCGGTAACGGCTCAGAAAAACTCGGACGTGTAGTTTGTATTTCTTGCGCTCGAGCCAGTTAAAAAAACCTTTTACTCCTTCGAAATCGTTTTCTGGGTCGCCTTCGAGAACGAGACGGCGCTGTTCGGCGGTCAGTTGACGCCACGGGACGTTTAAAGGAATGCCGCGGCCGCGGGCCCATTTTTTTACATCCTGAAGGAGCGCACGGTAACGGGGCTTGGTCCAGGGCTCGATGGCGCCTTCATCAAGGGACTTGCTGGAATCGGGGACGACGAGATTGAGATCGAAATCGATAGTGTTCCCGAAGCCCTGGCAGCGCGGGCACGCGCCGTAAGGATTGTTGAATGAAAAAAGCCGGGGCTCGGGCTCCTGATAAAGAGTGCCGTCGTTTTTGCATTCGAACCGTTCGTTGAAAGTAAGGCGCTCGGCGGGATTTCCCGCGGAGTCCGCGATGAATTCGAGGATCGCTTCGCCCCCGCCTTCGCGATAGCAGATTTCAATGGAATCAGTAAGGCGCGATCGCGATTCGGGATTCACCGAGAGGCGATCGACTAGAACGTAGACGGGCTTCGAGAAATCCACATCGAGAAGAGTCTCCGGCGAGGAAAATTCGTGGACGCGGCCGTCTTGATAGAGGCGGTTGAACCCGCGCTTTTGGATATCACCGAGGGCTTGTTTGAGCGACTCTTGCGGAGGCGCGGGCGATTTTTTCTTGGGGACGCGGCGCGCCGGGCCGGTAGCGCCTTGCGCTTGCACGACTCGAAGCGGATACATGATGTAAAAGCGGCGGCCTGGGGCGAACGAAAGAACACGCGTTGCGATTTCGTCGGGACTGTCGCGGCGGACTTCCGCGCCGCACTTGATGCAAAACGTTTGGCCGCACCGCGCGAAGAGAAGGCGGAGGTAGTCGTAGATCTCCGTCGAAGTCGCGACAGTCGAGCGCGGGTTGCGCGTCGAATTTTTCTGGCGAATAGCGACGGCCGGGGCAATGCCGGAAATTTCGTCGACATCGGGCTTTTCCATGCGCTCCAGGAACTGGCGGGCGTAGGAAGACAGAGATTCGACGTAGCGGCGCTGGCCTTCGGCGTAAACGGTGTCGAAAGCGAGCGAAGATTTGCCGGAGCCGCTGACCCCAGTAACGACGGTGATCGCGTTGTGCGGGATTTCGACGCTGACGTTACGCAGGTTGTGAACGCGGGCGCCGCGGACGCGTATGACCTCTTGTTCGCTGAGCACGGGTGTGAGTTCTTTGGTGGCCAAGGGGAAGCCCAGACAGCGCGCTCGGAGCGTCCTGTCTAAACTTTCAATTATACGGCCACGGGAAAATGGGAGCAAACGCGGTTTGCTTGTACGTCCTTTCGGCAGTCCGCGCGTCTCTGTCGAGAGCTACTGCTCTTGGGTTAGTACGATGCGGCCGACTCCGCCCTCGACCTTGAGGTGAATGGTCATAGAAGATTTGCCGTAGAGCTCATTGGTGTACTCATCGCCATCGTGCTTCAGTCCGTGAGCGTCGATGGTGCCGATGCCGCCGGTGGCGTGGACGATGACCCCGATGTTTTTCGGCAGACGGATGTTGGCTTCTCCGACGCCGCCCTCAATGTCTGCGGTAAGGTCTGACTTGCGGTCGCCGGTGAGATCGATATCTACCTGGCCCGCGCCCATGTTCAAATTGAGACGAGTGACCTCGATGTCGCGGAGGCGCAGATTGCCCCGGCCCGCCCCCATGTCGATTTTGATTTCGAGCGGAACGTCATTGGCGAGGTGGAGTGTCCAGTGATTGTCGGAAGTCGTGCGAATGTGATTGTCGTTGTCGTCTTGCGAGATGCGAAGATCGCCTGTGGTTCCAGAGATGGAATAATCCACCTTCGGCGTACCCGAAGAAGAGCGGTAATCAAAATCGGCTTCGAGAAGATGGCTGGAGCCCCCGCTTAGGTTGATGTCACCCGCGCCCATTTCCACAGTAGCGCGCACGTTCTTGACGTCGCCACGGTCGACGGTGCGCGATTGGTGCTGCATGGCGTAGACAGTGCCGCCGCGCCAACGATTCAATCTTCGGCCGCTCCCGAGCAGAACGACTAGGACAATCACGAAGGCCACCGCGCCGACGGTTGCGCCGAGGGAAGAACCGCTTGGGGCATCAGGATTTTTTTGGCGCTGCCAGCTATCATAAATTTTCCCTGCGCCGAGGAAAATGAGAATGAGCGGCCAATAGGTCCAGAGGATGGGCCAGGGATCGAACGAAGGGCGCCAGTTGCTATAGAGGATAATCGCGCCGACCGCGATGAGAAGGATCGGAAAAACAAGAGAAGAGCGCCTGGGAGTGTAGTTTTGAGCCATCACACACCTCTTCACTCTCTAATACGCAGCGACGAAGAAAAAAGTTCAGAGATTCGCAAGAATGTCGTTCTTTCATGAGGATACTGAGCCGTCGGGAAATGGTCAACGGCTCGCGGAGTCGCGGAAGGACTCCCGGGAGTGTGCTAGAGTGCGGCGAGCGACGAAAGCTGAAACCGTATAGCGAGACGACAGGCAAGAGCACGGGCGGGGAACGACAACGAGGAACGGCGATGGCAAATTTTGAGCGCGTCTTCTGGATTGTGCTGGATAGCGTTGGCATCGGCGAATTGCCAGACGCGGCGGATTATGGCGACGTAGGGCGAACCACGCTTGGCCACATTGCTGAGTCGCGACCGCTGAAGCTCCCAAACTTGATTAGGCTGGGGCTTGCGAATATCGCGCCGCTCGCACACCTGCCTGCAGCGGCATCGCCGATCGCGGCCTATGGAAAGGGCGTAACACACTCTCCAGGGAAAGATACGACCACTGGACATTGGGAGATGGCCGGTATTTGGCTGGATCAAGCGTTCCCTACTTATCCGCATGGTTTTCCACGAGAAGTGATTGCGGAATTTGAAAAACAGATTGGGCGCGGAACGCTGGGGAACAAACCCGCATCGGGTACCGAAATCATCAAAGAGCTTGGCGAACAGCACGTGCGCACCGGCAAACCCATCGTTTACACGTCAGGGGACAGCGTTTTTCAGATTGCCGCGCATGAAGAGGTCATTCCGATCACAGAGCTTTATCGCATGTGCGAGATTGCGCGGAAATTGCTCGACGGGCCGAACCGTGTTGGGCGCGTCATTGCGCGTCCATTTGCGGGCGCTCCTGGCCATTTCGCGCGGACAACGCGGCGGCACGATTACGCCGTCGATCCGCCAAAACCGATGTTGTTGGATGTGCTTGCCGAGCGGGGCGTGCCTGTTTTTGGAATCGGAAAGATTCATGACATTTACAACGGGCGCGGCGTGGAGAAGTACGTCACCACCACGGGCAACGCCGATGGCATGGCGAAACTTACGGCGGCTTTACACGAGAGAAAGAGTGGATTGATTTTTTGCAACCTTGTGGATTTCGACATGCTTTATGGTCATCGCAAGGATGTCGAAGGCTTCGCGCAATCTCTTGAGGAGTTTGATCGCTTGCTCGGGCTATTTTTGGCGTCGATGAGCGCTTCCGATCTGCTGATGATCACCGCGGACCACGGCTGCGATCCGGATTCGCGCTGGCCTACAACTGACCATTCGCGCGAGTACGTGCCGATCCTGGCGTATTCGCCGGGAAGCGGTGCGAGTGTGAATTTAGGAGTGCGTCAAACTTTGGCGGACATGGGACAGACCGTTGCGGACAATTTTGGTGGAGAAATTCCGCATGGAAAGAGTTTTTTGAGCGAGATCAGCCAACACAGGGCAACATCCGCGAGTTGAATCCGAATTGAATGCAGCATGCTGTGCCTTTCCAAAGAATAGATACGGACACGAAACAAAGAGCGCTTCGTCAGTGTGCGAGGGCGAGCTCGGACGGGCTTGCTCGATTGGGTGAGCGCGCTAACAATTGAGCGCGCATTTTTGATTGGCTGAGTTGTTCGGGAGTTAGTTGGTGTTCCAGAGCAAGGAGCGTTGCGCTGCCACGGTTGTCACCCTGGAGTGCGGCGGCGGAGATCCATTCGTAGGCGGATTGAGGATTTTTCTCCGTGCCGCGGCCTTCGGCATACATCGAACCTAGCATGATGCGGGCACCGCTGTGGCCCTGCTGCGCCGCTTTTTGGAACCATGCAAAGGCCGTATTTTCGTCGAATGGCACGCCTTGGCCGCGCACATACAAGTCGGCCAGATTGTATTGGGCTGGGGCTAAGCCAGCTTCTGCAGCCTTGCGATACCACACGGCGGCTTGCTCGCGGTCTCGTTCAACACCAAGACCTTGATCGTATAGGTAGCCAAGGTTCATTTGCGCGGCGGAGTCGCCAGCATTGGCGCCTTGCTCAAATTGGCCGAAAGCTTCGTGGTAATCCTGGCGCACGCCACAGGCGTTCAGGTAGAGAATGCCTAGATCGAAGTATGCAAGTGCGTAGCCTTGCCGTGCCGCTTCGCGGAGCCAGTACAAGGCGGTGCCTGCGTTTGCCGGTGTTCCCCAGCCTGCGAGGGAAAGTACCGCGAGGTTCACCTGGGCAGGGGCGTAGCCTTTCCTCGCGCCCTTCTCAAACCAATTGTGTGCTTCTTGGAGCGTGCGAGCAGTGTCTTGCGTCCTGGTGAGTACGATTCCCTTTTCGTTTTCGTGCGAGCCTGCCTTTTGCGAGACGAGTTGCTTGGCAGGGCCCACGCGGACGGAGTTCCCTTCCCGCACTAGCGCGCGAACCATCTCCGCTGAGACGCAGCCCGTATTTGGATGGTTTACGTTATCTTGCGCGTGCAACGGAGCCGAGAGCAAGGCGAGCATAGAGAACGCAAAAGCTGTGAAAAATGTGAGGCGGCTTGCAAACCACAAGAAATTCCTGGCGATCGAGAACATGATTACCCTCCTTCGAGTCAAATGAGTGGCCAGGTTTGGAATCCGTCTCGGCCTGCAACGCGCTCCAATCCCGGCCATAGTTAGCGCAGGCGCGACTACAGCGAACGGTTGACCACACACGAGCAGTTTGTGGCAGAAAACTTGACCCACAGACTGTCTACATGTAGCCCGGCTACCTATATACCTAGACGAGCTACCGGTCAAAAAGTTTCCTGGAAAACGCAGAGATGACTAAATTTCTCGATTATTCGTAATGCAGAGCGGTAACCGGGCTGATGCGAGTGGCCCGCCGGGCAGGAACCCAGCAAGCCAGGAGGCCGATAGCAAGGAGCAGAACGACAACCGAGACGGCGGAAAGAGGATCGTAGGGCGATACGCCCCAAAGCTGGCTGACAACAGAGCGAGAGACGGCAAAGCTCACGAGGATGCCGATAGCGATGCCTGGGACGACAACAGCCAGTCCGTTCTTCAGCACCATCTTTAGGACATCGGCCGGTGCGGCGCCCAGGGCCATGCGGATGCCGATTTCGTGCGTGCGGCGCCCCGTACTGTAGGCGATCACGCTGTACACGCCGAGAGTGACGAGAAGCAGGCCAATCGTCGCGAAGGTCGTGACAAGAAACAAGCCGAGACGCGGTTGGGCGTAGGAAAAAGTATTTAGCAACTCAGCCAGAGGCTCACCTTCTGCGAACGCGACCGTTGGATCGACAGCCCATACCGCCTTGCGGACAGTGGCGTTCATGGAGCCAGGATCGGCCGTGGTGCGGACAATAAGGCGCCTCATGCCAGAGCCGGTAACACTGTAAGGGATCCATACTTCGGGTTCGGTAGGCCTTTCCAAACCGGCGTTCATTGCGTCCGCAGCAACGCCAATCACCTGGAAAGAGCGATCCGTCACTGCGTCGGGAACTTTCTTCAGGACATCAAGAACGATGGTTCGGCCGAGGGGATCTCCGTCACCAAGAAACCGGCGCTGAAAGGTTTGATTGATGACGACGACTTTTCTCGCGGTGCTTACTTCCTCTTCCGTGAACGCGCGCCCTGACAGAAGGGGCTGACGGACGATCGAGAAGTAGTCTTCGCCGACAAGTTGGATGAGCGATTCCCATTCGCCGGCGTGAGTCTTGCCGGGGATTTCGATATTGCCCCCGAATCCTCCGTAGGGCGGAGTCGTGCTTACCGGCGAGGCGCCTTCGATACCCGGAGTCGATTTCAAGTTGTGAATCAACGGATCAAAGAAGGAAACGAGCTGCGGTCCAGTTTTGTAATGCTGGGAAGGAAGAGGGATACGCCCGATGAGCAGGTGGTCCGGCTGCCAGCCAAGCGAAACGTTTTGAATCGCGACGAAACTGCGCATGAAGAGGCCGGCGGTGAAAAGGAGAATGATGGACAAAGCGACTTCCAGGACGATGACGGCATTGCGCAACCGCGATTTGGCGGCCGTACCGCCGAGCCCCTTTCCCGCGCCTCGCAAAGCGTCCTGAACGTCAACGCGCGACGCTTGAAGCGCCGGGAAAAGGCCAAAGATAACCACCGTGGCGATAGCAAGGCTGATGCCGAACAGAAGAACCCAGCCGTTCATTTCGATGACGGTTTCCGAGGGAATCGTAAAGGGAGGCATGGCAGAGGAAAGTCCGCGGATGCCAGCCCAGGCAAAAAGTACTCCAACAACAGCGCCGCCAAGAGCGAGCAGCAAACTCTCCAAAAGGAGTTGGCGGACGAGTCGGGCGCGGCTCGCGCCCAATGCCGCGCGAACGGCGAATTCCCTGCCCCGCGTGGTGGCGCGTGCGAGCAACAGGCTCGCTACGTTGGCGCAGCCGATCAGCAACAACAAGCCGACAGCGGCAAACAACACAAACAGCGTTCTGCGAAACCCATCGCCGACTACCGCATGGACGAACGATTCGACTCCGACATGGAAGTGCGTCGGATAATCCTCGCGGTAGGACGGCGCGATCCGGGCGCCGATGATGTTAATGTCGGCTTCGGCTTCCTGAAGGGTGACGCCCGGCTTGAGATGAGCGACGACTCCCCAGTACTGCGGGAACGTGCCGCGCATCACACTGGCGGTGGTGGCATCGCGCGGCATCCAAAGATTGACGCCTCCCCAGGCAAAACGCAGGGGCATGACACCGACGAGCGTACGGCGAACTCCGTTCAGCAGGAACGTTTTGCCGACGACGCTCGGATCGGAGCCAAACTGGTTGATCCACGTGGCATAGCGAAGGACGAAGACAGGCGGAGCGCCGGGCTTGTAGTCGGCGGGTTCAAGTCCGCGGCCGAGCAGCGGAGCGATGCCGAAAAGCTCGAAAGTCCCGGGCGTGACGTAGTTGGCGGCCAGATAGCTGTTGTTCTCCCCCGAGTCGTAAACCACATCGATTTCGCAGTTGGCGATGAGTCCGTCGAAGACGCGGTTCTGTTCCATGTAGTCGTGCAGTTCGGGGTAGCTGAGAAGACCGCGGATGTTGCCCTCGCCGTCACCGCGCTGATCGAGGTCGAGAACACGAAGGGTGATCAAGCGTCCCTGATCCTTATAAGGAAAGGGAGCGACAAGAGCGTTGTAGATGACGCTGAACATCGCGGTAGAGGCGCCGATGCCCAACGCTAGAGCAAGAATCGCCGCAAGGGCAAACCTGGGATTTTTGCGGAGGCCGCGGAGCGCGAACTGAACGTCATGAAGCAAGAGCTCAAGATGATTTTCCCAGCGAGCTTCGCGGCACTCTTCCTTGAAGCCTTCGACGCTTCCGAATTCGAGGTTGGCGCGACGGCGTGCTTCATCGGGCGACAAGCCGGACGCGATGTAATCGGCGATTTGCTGCTCGAGATGGAAATGCAGCTCAGAGTCGAGCCGTTTTTCGACGAGAGGCTTGTGACCGAGGCGGCGTAACCAGCGCATGAGCTTTCCTCAGTCAGCAGTGCGAAGAATCAGGGAAACTGCGTCGGAAAGCCGTTCCCAGCCGAGGACTTCTGCCTCGAGTTGCTTCTTTCCCTTGGAAGTCAGCGTGTAAAACTTCGCTTCGCGGCCGGTGCTGGTGTCCTTCCATTCCGCGTCGAGCCATTTGCGCTCTTCGAGCCGATGAAGCGCTGGGTAGAGCGAACCTTGGGGCACTTGAAAATAATCCTTCGAGATTTGCTGAAGACGCTGCGCGATGGCATAGCCGTGAAGAGGGCCAGAGGCGACGATTTTAAGAATGAGCATGTCGAGCGTACCGCGGTGAAGATCGTTTTTTTCTGTGGGCATGGTAGACACCTAGCTTGGCTACAGGTCCATATTCTACATATACAGCCTTACGTGTCAAGACAGAATGTGCGGGCGGAAGATCGAAGATTGGGTCCCTGGTTTGGTTTGAACCTACTCATTCTGTGGAGACCTTTTCTCCGCTTTACTTCCCGACTGTCTGTGCGCCCGGCGAGATCTGTAATTTAGCCGGGCGCCCAAACGTACAAAACGAAGCGGCCTTGTGCTAAAAGCTATCCATTATCTGCGCGTTAGAGCATCATGACTTCCTAACGTGGTGCGTGGCAAGCTAACAGCGCAAAGTGAAGGTGTTCTCCTTCGGAGGGAGCGATTGTATGGGTACGTTTAGAAGAGGCGGTGGGGATGCGGAGTTCGAGATGAAGAGGGCCGCTCCGTTTTTGAAGCTGGGCGTAATCGCCCTTGGAGTGTTTCTCGTGTTGTTGGTGATGAGCCTGTTTCTGGTTCGCGTGACGCGCATCGAACCGGGACACGTGGGCGTGCAGATCAACCTGGCGGGCAAGCAGCGCGGAGCTTCGGAGATACCTGTGCGCACCGGGTGGGTGGTGTATTCCCCGCTGAGCACGCAGATCATCGAATTTCCCACCTATGTGCAGACGGTGAAATGGACGAAAGACATAAGCGAAGGACATCCACTCAATGAAGAGATGGGTTTCAATTCCAAAGAGGGCATGGAAATCTTCGTGGACGTATCGCTGTCGTACGCCATCGAACCGTCGAAGGTGCCGGACTTCTACGTAAAGTACCGCGTATCGGATATGGATATGTTCACACACGGAATTTTGCGCGACGTGGTGAGGAACTCGCTCAACGAAGTGGCGTCCACGTACGTGGTGGAGGACATTTACGGAGAGAAAAAAGCGGAGTTTCTACACAAGGTGCAGTCGCAGATCGAGGTGAAAATGTCGCCGGTGGGCGTGGGCGTGCAGCAGTTCGGCTTCATCGGGGCTCCGCGAGTGCCTGCGGTAATTGCCACTGCGATCACGGCGAAAGCGCAGGCCATTCAAAAAGCAGAGCAAGCCAGAAACGAACTGCAGACGACGCAGGCGGAGGCGGCAAAGAAAATCGCGGAAGCGGAAGGCGAAGCCAAGTCGCTGGTAACGCGCGCGCAGGGTGAAGCGGACGCCAACCGCATCCGCCAGAATTCCCTGACGCCGCAACTCCTGGAACTACGCCGCATCGAAAACAGCCGCGCCCTCATCGACAAATGGAACGGTCAGCTGCCCACAGTAGAAACCGGACAAGGCAACGGGATGATCTTGCAGCTCCCCAAGCCACAATAGCGGACGAAGCAAAACCTAACCCACTCTATCGATGACTTTTTTGCCGCTAATTCTTCGAAGGCTTGCCGATTAGGAGAAAGGACGCGCCGCACTCTGACCCGCGAGTAAGGAGTGGAGAGCTGTGAGTTTTTGCCGTAGAATTGTGGAAGAGCAAGACAATGGCGAATCCTTCCATCACGATTCCGCTGGACCCGCAAACGGCGCGGGCTTACGACTCCGCCGGGCCAGAGCAGAAGCGGAAGATTCAGGCTCTGCTTAGCCTTTGGCTTCGAGAGTTGGCCGCTGGGGAATATCCCTCGCTGCAGAAAGTGCTCGACGAGGCCGGTCGCAAAGCCAAAGACCGCGGGCTTACACCGGAGATTTTGGATTCTCTCCTCAAGGGCGTGTAGTTGCGCTCCGTCTTCGACACAAACGTTTTGGTCAGTGCGTTGCTCCTGCCCGATTCGAAGCCCCGTCATGCACTCGAACTGGCACTCCAAAAAGGAAGCGTCCTGCTCTCTTTTGCCACGCTCGCCGAACTTTATGAAGTCCTCGGCCGCAAAAAATTCCTTCGATACATTGATGAGGAAGATATTCGAAGCTTTCTAGCGGCTCTGACGCGCGAGGCTGAATGGGTTGAGGTGGATGTACGAATTGCGGCTTGCCGTGATCCGAAGGACGATAAATTCCTCGAACTTGCCGTGAGCGGGCGCGCGACGCACATTGTCACTGGCGACTCAGACCTTCTCGCGCTAAGTCCCTTCCAGGGCATTGAGATTCTTCCTCCACATCGATTCTTGTGATTACCACCATCCAGTCGAGGAGTGGGTGGCCAGGAATGTGAAAGGGCTGAACGAGAAAAAGAACAAAGGACCCAGGTGGCAACGGCGGCACCTGGACCGGCTCGCTCCTTCCTTGCATAAACCCCGCTCAGCGCTGATAGCGGTGGGGTGAAACACCGGGGCTCCGGCGCCCGTATATATCTCCAAGAAGGCTTGATGGCCTATTCGCCCATACTGATTGTTCATATTTGCGCGGGGAGCTTGGGGTTGCTGTCCGGGACCGCGGCAATGTGTTTCCGCAAAGGTTCCCCCCGCCATGTGCTGGCGGGAAGGATCTTTGTCGCGTCCATGCTGACCATGGGCGTCTTCGCGGTGTACCTTGCCATTACGCGGCATCAACCAAATAACATCGGCGGCGGAATTCTAACCGTTTATCTGATCGGAACGGCATGGCTGACCGCCAGGCGCCGTGACGGGGAAACGAACCGTTTTGATTGGGTTTTGTTCCTGATTCCTTTGGCGCTCGGTATCCTCACCTGGATGAATGGCATTAATGTCGTGCGCAGCGGAGCGAATTCACAAGACGGCGTTCCGGTCGGAATGACCTTTTTCATGGGTTCCGTGATGCTGCTGGCAGCCGCGGGGGACGTTCGCATGTTGGTGCGCGGCGGAGTTTTTGGAGCGAAGCGCATCGCGCGGCATCTCTGGCGCATGTGCTTTGGACTGTTCATCGCAGCAGGGTCTTTTTTCTTGGGCCCATCAAACCGCCCACTGAGATTGCTTTCAACAGTGGGGCTCGGGAAACATTTATCCCCGGCTCTATTTAGCACAACCTTGTATTTGGTCCTCACCATACTTCCGCTGATTTTGCTGATTTTCTGGCTAGTCCGAGTCCGCTTC